>VFQN01001215.1_pt1 | contig 44441 bp, 62 predicted proteins | sample 3512371 | NCBI WGS metagenome assembly VFQN01 (sample SAMN10412370, study PRJNA504923) | tailings metagenome | isolation source: Replicate 2 from Balatoc abandoned mine | place: Philippines: Itogon, Benguet | collected 2017-08-28 | reverse complement strand
CACGGCAGTTGGGGTATGGAAGGGTGGTGGGGAGCAAGAAGGGAAGTGGGTTGCTTAGGGCAATGCTGGTGGGGTAGGGAAGGAAGGGGTGGTGGGGAGCAAGAAGGGTACTGACTCGCGCCGTTTGTGCAACTCGGGTGCTGTGCAGCTGGCCGAGTACGAGCACAAGGTGCAGGCCCAGACCACCTGCATCGCCCAGTTCAAGGAGAGGCACGCCCAGGTCAAGCAGCAGGCGGTCGTGGTCGAGCAGCGCGCCGTTGCCGCTGAGACGGCCTACAACGAGGTGGGAGAGAGTTGCATGGGGTCACTTCACTTGCATGGGGTGGTTTGCCAGCCGTGCGTGGCTGTTTACCAACGCGACCAGTCAGTAGGCTCGCAGGTGCCCATGATACGTGTCCTAAGCAACTTTGTGCTACCCCTCTTGGTCCCGACAGAGTGTGTCCCAGCTGGCCCGGGAGAAGGCGGAGAAGGATGAGCTGATGCGCATGTGCAACCAGCTGCTGCTGGAGCTAGAGGCGGTCAAGGGGGCCCAGGCACAGCGGGCGCGTTGAGCAGCAAGGCATTGGGTTCAGAGGGGATCTCGTGGGCCTGTATGCTTGTAGGGCTATTGCCTCGTCCTTGCTGTCCAGCCAATGGGCCAGCTGGCACCTGAGCACGTGGCATTGGGGTTGCAGAACGGTGACAGTGGTACGTGCATCAGTAACGACGTGCCGTTTGGCTCACGGCTAACATATGCAGTGTTTGGTTCTGGATAGAGTTGCTGTACATATCTAGCTCACTGACTGTGCATAGCGCAACTGCGATCCTCCTGGCGCCAAACCCGGACGGGGTGTCCACTGACTCCCACGTTGGCAAATATATACAATTATGTGCGCCTACATGTGATGTTCTGATGCAACCGCGCGGCAGGAGGAAGGTTTGAAAGCTGGAAGCGACTTGAGCTGTGGCATTATGGCCGACGTCGCGTTGGCGAACCGCCTTGAGCAGCAGGTGCAAATTTGTTCATGTAATAAATTGAAGAACACTGGGAACTGCCGTTGTATGCTTCAACTATGAAAGCACATTTCTCTGTATCGCCTGCAGTTTCCGGGCTTTCGCGCATCGTTTGGAGGGGAAGAGCTCAAACGAGCAACAGCAGCTCTTTCAGGCGCCCTTGGAGGCGGGAGCAAGCTCCACCTGGTAGGTGCCCCCGCCCGGACCAGCCCTCCCGCAGCCTCGGTTTCATCCTCGTGGCCTCACCACATATACCCGCCATCCTGTGCTGCAGCAAGGGACGCCTTCAAAGCAGCAGCAAGCACAGCAGGATGGTGCAAAGGGCCAGACAGCGGCTTCGGCCATTGCTGCGGTGCTGGCTCAGACCTCCCGATGGTCGGAGGTGTCGGAAAGTGATCTGCAGCTGCGTGAGCTGGCCCTGGCTGCCAACCAGTACGCCAGCATAGAAGCGGCTGCGGGGCCTGGCAGCAGCGACTACGACGTGCTGTACAATCACGGGCTGGTGCTGCAGGAGCTGGCAGGCAGGCTGCCGCAGAACCCGCACGAGCAGCTGGCCCTGCTGCGCCAGGTGGGCAACTCTAATACGGGGCCGGGGCCGTGAGATTCCCAGCTGAGCACGGCCCGTCACGACAGGCGCTAAGGAAGCACCAGCGGCTGGGTTGCCATGGAGGCCATGTCTGGTCATGCCCATACGCAACTTGGGACAGCGCGAAAGAGATAGTAGGGCAGATGAAGCCAGGCTGTAGGGACGTGTTGCTCGCAGCAGCGTATAAAGTTGCGGATATGCATTGTGTCCCGTCTTGACCTGCGCAGGCGTGTGAGCTGTACGCCGATGCGGCGGCTCAGCGGCCCTCGTCTTACGGGGCCATGTACAACTGGGGGGTGGCCCTCAGTGACATGGCCCGCCTGCTCAAGGAGCTGCAAGCACACCAGCAGCAGCAGCAGCAACAACAAATGCTGCAGCAACAGCTGCAACAGCAGGCGCAGCAGCAGCAGGCAGACGCGGACAAGGAGCAGGCGCAGGCGCGGCAGCCGAGCGTGACTGCGGCCGGGGGTGGCGGCACTGGGGCAGCGGCGGGGGCGGGTACGGGTACGGGCAGCAACTACCAGCGTGAGGCGCTGGAGTGCCTGCAGCAGGCGTCGCACAAGTACGCCGAGTCGCTGGACCTGCAGCCAGGCAACCCACAGGCGCTCAACAACTGGGGGCTGGTGCTGCAGGTGCGGCGCTGGCACGGCCACTTTGCTGCCGCCGTAATACCTTGTGGGAGAGAGCGTTACATGAACTACGTGCACCTGAACGGTACCATGGCCTGCTGCATACGGATGACACACGAGTAGGGACGCCGTGGACCACAACAAGAGGTTTACGTCCTTCCGCACCAGCCATATCGGTGGGGTGGGGCCATAACTGTGCCCCCCACCCTGTGCCGTTCCCTTTTCCCACTCGCTTCCATCACCTCGCCGCCTCTAGGAGCTGTCCGCCCACGCCGGCTCCGTGTCTGAGCGCGACCAGCTGGTTGGCTTCGCGCTGGAGAAGTTCCGCCACGCGGTGCGCCTGCGGCCCGACTTCGACCGCGGCTGCTACAACCTGGGCACCGTGCTGTACACGTACGCCTGCGCGCTGCAGGCAGACCTGACGGCACAGCTCAAAGGTGGGAGCAGCGGGTTTGTGTAGCGGTGCGTGCGTCCGTTTTGCGGCGGTCCGGGCACTGCATTCCGTCACGGCCGGCGGTGGCATTAGCGTGTATACTGTGACGCTGGGCAGATGACTTGATGCGTGGCCTGGGAGGGACAGAGCTGGAATTGGGGCACGCCGCGGCTTGCCATGGAGTGTCAGTGCGGCGCACGGGCGCCAGCATACTTCGCCAGCCAGTCCGTCCTTGCGAGTTTAGCACGTGTGTACATGCATGCAAGAGGCGGAGACGCGACAGTGGGGGCTGACTCAGGCTGCCATGTCTGGCGGCGAAAGCCTCGTCCCACCTGGTCGCACCTTGTATTTTTGCAAACTCCGTGCTGCCTGCTCGCTCCCCCTGCCCCAAACCCCAGCCGGACGCCTTACCAGCCAGGACGTGGAGACGTCCCGCGAGCGCAACGCGCGGGAGGCCCGCGTACGGTCGCTGTTCACGTGCGCAGCGCAGTACATCTGCCTGTCGTACGCCCTGCAGCAGGGCAAAGACATCTACAGGCAAGTGGCTCGAAGCGACCTGTGGGGAACGCCCATGCTGATTGTGGTAGTGATGTTGGTGGTGCCGCTGGTGCGCGCCTGGCCAAGGGCGTAAGCCGCACTCCTACGCGCCGTGCACCCCTGGCCGTACTTGGGCAGTGCATGCCCCACACGGTTCCATTCGCACGCCGTCCTTCCCATGCCCTGTACAGCTGTGCATGTCACTGCCCCGCCGTGCGCGGGCTTGCCCTCCGACAGCACACGCTGCACTACCAGTATACTACCTCCCCGCATCCCAAGACCGCTGCGGCTTCTGTCATTAGCTTGGCAAACTACCTCCCCGCATCGTTGTTGCTAAACCGCCAGCGCCGTATGCACCGTTTCCCCATGCCTGCGCCCTCTTGCATCACGCAAATCCCTCGTCCCCGCCCCGTCTTCCACACTTTCCCCGGGCCACGCCTGCCCCTCCTGGCGCCACCTGGAAACCGCAATCCTCACGAACCCGCGCCCCTCCCGCAGGCGCTCGTTGTCCGTGGTGAAGCACATGCTGCCGCTGCCCTTCCTGCGCGCCGGCTACCTCACGGCGCCCGTGGCGGCCACGCTGGGCGGCCCGGCCGAGGCGTGGCGGCGCGAGTGGTTCGTGCTGGACCACGCCTCGCTGCGCAGCGCCAGCGCCATGGAGAGCTCGCTCAGCACGGCGGGCGCGACAGGCGGCCTGGCCACCTCCGGGCTGCAGCTGCGCATCGGGCACGCGGTGGGGGAGGTGCCCCTCGTCATCCCGCTGACCAGCATCGTCGCCGTGCGCAGGTGGGCAGGGGCGGGGGGCATAGGTAGTCGGTGCCGCAGGGCAGCAGCACACGGACACACCAAACAGGATAGGCCGGAAGGCGCATCGACTCCGCAGTCCTCACCCTGGCGGGGATGCGTCCCTTTGCCACAGCCGCATGGGATGTCCTTGACGTCACACTTGACGTACAGCTACCGGTATTGCGTAGAACGCTGGGAATGCTTGGGGAGGTTTTTTCTGTAGACAAACGGAAGTGCGTCCCACACCCCACGCTGACTTGACCACGTGGTGCACGCGCCCATCTGCAGGTGCTTCGACCCCAGCCTGCCAGAGGGCGAGGCCCTGTGGCTGCAGCTCTCCCACCCCTTGGACCGTCCCGCCACCTCCCCCGCCACCTCCAGCACGCCCACCAGCACCGCCGGCCCCGCTCCCGCCCCCAGCCCCGCCCAGCCGCACACCCACTACCACCACACCGCCACCGCGTCCCACGCATCAGCCCATGGCGGATCTTTCTTACAGCCAGCCGCTTCCGCCCAGAGTCACCACCCGCAGCCGTTGCAGGCCGCAGGCGACTGGGCGTCCACGGTGGTGCGTGCGGCCAGCGGCCGGCTGGCGCCCCTGCAAGAGGGCCACCTCCCGGGCTTCTCGTCATCGACCGGGAACGCCGACGACGGCTACGAAGACCACCTGCAACAGGAGGAGGGGCACCAGGGTTACAACCAGCAGCAGCAGCAACAGCAGGCGGAGCTGGTGGAGCAGCTGTGCTCGGTGAGGTGTGCGCCGCCGTGCTGCTGCGTGTGGCTGGTGGCGGACGGCGCGGACAGCGCGGACGCGTGGGTTGACGCGCTGCTGCTGGCGCGGCACGTGGTGGGCAGCAGGTCGGAGAGCGTGCTGGCGGAGGCGCTCACGCCGGCGGCGCCGGGGCACGTGGCGGCGGCGGTAGGGCGCCTCAGCAGTGACGGCGGCAGGCGGTAGGCGTGGCGCGGGTGGCGGGTGAGCGCGGAGGGGCAAAATGAAGCAACCGGAAGCCACCTCGAGGGTGGCGGGGTGTGGAGTGCGGGGGGAAGCTGGTCCGGGTGTGTCGGGGTCGAGGCAGGGGTTGCAGCTATGTGGTGGGAGGGGTGGTTATGGACCCAGGGGCAAGGGGCTGGAGGCGTTGTGCGGCGTTCCGGGGGAGTCAGCGCGGTGGTGCGGTGTGGCTGTTGGTGCTGTGTCCGTCCTGGGGCAGGAATCTTGTGTATTGGGGGTGGCAGGGCGTAGTGGGGTTCTCAGAGGCGTTGCCCAGGCGTTCAGTGTGTTAGGCTAAGCTGGGGCTAGGCTGGGCACCCTGTTGGGTTGGCAAGGAGGTTGGCTGCGAGGCGCGACAGGCTGAGGGCGGCTCGCCAACTCACGGTCTCTGCGCTGCGTGTTGACCCCCGTTCCCACACTTGTGTTTTGTGGTAGAAATCCCGGGTAACAGGCGGGTGACTTGTTATCGCTCGTGCGTTGTTGGAGGTTGTGACTCGCCGGCGGCACACAGGGTTACCGCACGTGATTGCGCTGAAATGGTGGTGACGCCGCACCGGCCTGGCGCGTGCGGTGGCGTATTGCTGTAGGCTATTCCTCGCGGTAGCCTCCTTCTTTCTCGTTCTGTCTTCTTTCGTTTGTCTCCCTCGCGCATTGTGGTCAGATTGGGAACGAAAGGTGCCTGAATGTAAGCTCGAGCCAGGCTCGGGCCTCCTAGGGGTCTCATAGCAGGGATCGCCACTGTGACCGTGTGACCGTGTCCATGCTTATAATGCTAACACGCAGTGTGTTAGAGGTTGTAGAATGTGACTCAGGTGCTCAGGTGCCGTCGTCCGCACACATTTACGTCAGTCCGGTGGCAACCCAGGACCCAGGTGATCTGCATGCAACTGCCTTGCAGCCTTCAAGGCTACTCCTCCGAAGCCATGTACGCCACCCAGATCGCCTGCTCCTTGCAGGCACAGTGCCTGACGTAAATTTTACTATGCACGCCGTTTTCTCTGTACCGTATCCAGAGTGCCTGGACCTCGAGCTCGTTCCATCGGGCAACGGTTGGGTTTGCAAGTTGGAGTCAAGATTTGTGTGTTACATTCAATATCGTTAGCTGAAACTGATAAAAATAGATACGAGTGACAAAGAGGGCCGTGTCGTCGAGCAGGGCTGCACGGGAGTTGGCGCCGCGATACTTATGGCGTATTAGCTCTCAACATGTTTTACACATAATAAGTGGCAACACAAAATCAGACTGGTTCTGCAGAGCACTTTGTCAATCAGGGTGTACTGTGCAACGCACTGGCAACGCAAACCAGAACGCAACACCTGGCCAAAGGAGCACTATTCCGCATCCGTCTACGTATATACATATCGTTTAGCTTCCATTTAATGATCGCCGTGCTGATTGACACCTAAGTTACGCGCCTTTGGCTGAGATACGCAGTTTGGAGTGTGGCTGGCTTCGTTTATAGGGAGTACACGACAGTATTGTTTACCTCAGAGCGCATAGTTGCAGCGGGGCACCGGGCGGCACCGGGCGCACAGCGACGATCATGGCTGCGCAGCTCTCGTCGCCGCTTCTCCGAGAGGCTGCTCAGGTGGTCAGGTGGGAGGTATTGAGCGCTTCAATGGTTGGGGTCATGTTGCAAGTCCCTTCCCGCCGTGGCGTTGTGCATGAACAAGAAGTGTCTTTGCGCTATCGTTGTAAGGCGTTCTTGTCTTGTACTAGCTCCTCTTCCTTACCATAGTTGCATACATAGGCATGCGTAGGATTCTTTACTTAGCGCACCGGGTTCTTGGAACCCGAGACCTTTATCATCCGCCCAACGGGCGAGCCCTGTTGAGTGGCTTTTTCCTATCCTCGCTTTGTTCAGGTGCTCTGCTGTGCCAGTCCCTATCGCGTCAACGTCGGGGCGGGGAGGGCCGGGGAGAGTTTTCGCGTCGGGGTGTCCCCTGCTGGCGCGCTATGCTAGTAGGCGAGGGCACCGGCGGTCTTCTCCTTGCATAGGGGCATACGCGAACAGCGCTTCATTATCGACAGACATCACTTCAAGCCCGGCACAGCTCTTCTTGGTAAGTGGCGAATGGACTAGAAACTCACATGCTTTTGCCGAGGACCTGAACAATAGAAGGCAAGGTCGTGACTGCAAGGTTAAAACTCTCCTGTCGCTCATACTGTGGTTTTACAGGTGACGGACGGGTCTCCCCCATCAGCGCAAGACGTGCAGGATGTGCTGCCGCACCTCACGCCGAAGCAGCTCGCTGATGCAGTTTGGTGCTTCGCAAAGCATGAAGTCAAACCAACACCGGAGCTCATGGATGCGGTGGCCCAGGAGATACACAGCAAGCTGCCGCAGTTCAGGTGCGTGCCCTGCATACGAGGAAATGTACAAAGTGTCGTCGCGTTCTTGCACCTGTCCGACACCACATGCGGCTGGCTAAACGTGAGATCCTTCGCTGCCTTCCGTTTGTGTCGGCATCATGACATAATTGTACTTCAGGGGCCAGGACCTGAGCAACACGTTGTGGGCTTTTGCGATGCTGCGGTATCAGCCCACGGCGGAGTGGTGGCTTGACTTCGAGCGACAGGTGAGCACATGCGCAGCGCCAGTGCGGGGCAGCTTGCATGGGCATGTACCTGCAGTTAAGCTTCGCTTTTGCGATGCTGCGGTTCCAGCCCACGGCGGAGTGGTGGCTTGACTTCGAGCGGCAGGTGAGCACATGCGCAGCGCCAGTGCGGGGCAGCTTGCATGGGCATGTACCTGCAGTTAAGCTTCGCTCCGAATCGTGAAGTACGCAGCGCTAAACGCCACTCAGCTCACAGCAGACTCTTTTGCGCAAGGCGGTGGAGGGCCAGCACCCACCAGGCCTCTCTGCAGCCAACGTGTATGAATGGAGCGGACCGTCTGGGCAAGCGCTACCGGTCCTATGGTCGCCTTCATCTCGCACCACAGCTTGTGACTCGGTTCCTCCGGGGGCGGCCCTCCCCCCCCCTCCTTCGCCAGGTGTACGGCGCGCTGACGGAGCTGTCCGACCGCGAGCTGGCCAACCTGCTGTGGGGCTTCGCGGTGCTGGGGCAGCACAGCAGCTGGGTGCTGGACAGCCTGCTGGCGCACTCGTGCTGCCACGGCTTCGCGGGCTACAGCGCGGGCAGCCTGCACCTCATGGTGTGGTCGCTGGGCAAGCTGCACCACGCGCCCAGCGAGCAGTGGCTGGCGGGCTTCCTGGCGGCGGCGCAGGCGGCCTTCTTCCGCTTCGCGCCCACGGAGCTGGCCAACGTGGTATGGGCGCTGGCCAAGCTGGGCGTGGCGGTGCCGGCCGCGTGGCTGGACGCGTTCCTGCTGGTGGCGCAGTGGCGCTTCCCCTCCTTCTCGCCGCGCCTGCTCAGCATCGTGGCGTGGAGCACAGCCACGCTCAACCACAGGCCGCAGCAGGAGTGGCTGGTGTGCTTCGAGGAGCAGGTGGGGAAGGGAAGGGGGGCGGGGGCGAGGTGGGAGAGGCACTGGGGAGGGGAGGAGGGGACACAGTGGAGTGACCTGCGCGGGGAACAGGGGCCCGACAAATTGCCTTGGCACGCAGTGGGACATACACGTCAGCCGTCAGCGCAAACATTGCCTCACGTGCATCCGTGGGATCAGATTGGTCAACACTGCCTTGCGCTGGAACTTGGTGTGCTAGATGCTGTCGGTTATGATGTGTCCTCGTCATGATTCCTATTTCCCTAGGTCCGCTCCAAGTTCCTGGAGTTCAGCGGCCACGAGCTGGCGTGCGTGGCGTGGTCGCTGCGCAAGTTCGGCTTCTCCACGCCCGACAACGCCGTGTTCTACATGCTGCAGAAGCAGCAGCGCTTCCTGGACGCGGACTTCGAGATACTGGCCAACCCCAAGCTGCTGCGGCAGGTGCTGGGGTGGAGAGCGGCGCCCGGCACCCAGGAGGCGGGGGGCAGCAGCGGGAACGGCAACGGCGGAGGGGAGCTGTAGGGCTACGGTATGAAGCCTGGCCTCAGCGTCCTCTTGTGGTGCTCCGGGATCAGCAGCAGCTGCCGAGGGAGGCGGTCGCGCTGCGTAGGGCCCAGCCGCAGGACCACGAACTGGAGCAGAGAAGATTGTGCTTAGCAGGTGCAAGAATTGTGAAGTATAAGCACTCGTGAGATACTCCGCCCCTGGAGCACACAGGATGTACCAGCCGCGGCGCCCTATCGCCGTGCGTGACCGATTTGCGTTGCCATGGGCGCGGAGAACATTTGGTCAGGAGAGCACTCGAGTTCGTGGCGTTGGGGACACTGAATGCTGGTGGCGAAGAGCCGCGCTGGCAGGTGCACAAAGACGCAGCAACCCCCGGGGCAAGGGGCTTGTGGGGGAGGAGCGTGTGGATGGGTCCTCAGCGGTGCGACTGGCAGTAGGGTTGGCTTAGGGCAGGTCCCCTCATGGCCACATCCAGCCGCCCGTCGGCCCTGCTGGTGCTGGTTGGCGGTCTCAGTTTGGGGGGGGATGTGGAGTGGAGTACCGCCTCAGCTCTGAAGAATTGACGACGCTGTATGGAATTGCCTTCGCGGTTTTGCATGCTGCGGGGTGTGCACCTAGGGGTGCGTTGAGTTTGGGCGCTTGCACGTACCCGGGTGGCTCCGAGGAGTGCTGAGGCGGCATCATTTGCCCGATGGTGGGTGCGGCGCCGGTTGTTGCACGTCGGGGCTCCTTGGGTCCCCGCGTTTGTTGGTGGAACGTGGTTGGTATGAGGGGAGAGTTGGAGTACGAGAGAACCGCGCTTACCACATCCAGTGCGCTAACTCGTTGGCCGTGGCCTTCGCGGGAATTGAACCCCCGAGTTTTATTGGAATCAGCAGCTGCTGTGGCTGCATGTTTGGAGAAGGCACTACATTTCGTCAGGACGGGGCGCATGCTCGTAGTGTCGGGGCTGAGACGCAGGCCTTGGAGCAGCGGGCGTTTGACGGACGGCGGCCGGATGTGGCGCAGAGGGCTCAGCAGGTGAGGGCGAAGAAATCACCGGTAGCGGCTTGTGAGAGAGGCTGTGGGCTGTCAGGTGTACGGTTATACGGGCGCAGGGCCTGGCGTACAGATTTACCCGCTGGTTACGTAGTTGCGGTTTGGAGAAGTACTTGTATCGAGGGCCGGCTGCTGCTGCTTTAGCAGTGCCGTGTGTTTGCAGGCAAGCAGCGTTTGGCACGGGAGCGATCGGCGCGAAGGTTTGGGGACACTGGTTACATGAGCAGGTTGGCCTAAGTTGGCTGGACTCCACACTATCCCCTCTTTGGTGGCTCTTCCAGCTCGGCCTTGTCGTATTGGGTGGCTTAACTGACCGGGTTTGAATTGGTCCTGGCCGCTGGGTGCCCTGTCTTGGCGTACTGCTCCGGTTGCTTGTTTTGCGGTGTGGTGAGGCTTCCCTGGGTCTCCCAACGGAATTCTGGGCTTTCATCCCGTTGTGGCGGCGATTTCGCCTTGGTAGGTTCGGTTAGGTGCTGCCGCGGCATGCCCTGGTTTGTGTAGCTGTGTCGTATACATAATCGTGCAGGTGTAGTAATCAGGAGAGTGACCGGGTTGTGTACCCTGGTGGTACGGCTGGGCCTCTTCACCGGTCGCCGCACGTGTTGTCCCGCTGGTCCCACTGAAGGAACGTAAGAACCCATCGCTGCATTGTGTTGGGCTGTGACGCAACTGCAGTAGTCCCTTGTATGGTGGTATTTAGAGTTGGTCGAGCAAGTTTTATCATCTGTGTACCCCATGCGTTTAATTTCCGAAGTGCAGCAGAACGGTTGAGGTTCGTGGTACTTGTGGGCCAGGTCGGGCGCGCGTGAGGGGCAGGTGTTTCTGCTCGCGCCGCGCTCGCCGAGCAGATAAATTCCGTACTGTTTTATCGTGTTTTGTGTCCTTGGGTGCGTTTCTGGGCCTTAATGTTTGACGTGATAGCCGTTCTTAGGCCGTAGTCGTGCGACTGCCTGCCTGCCCGATGGCAGCAGAGCCCTAAATTTGTTGTGTGCGTGGGATTGTAGCTGGGTTAAATGGCCGTCTTGGAGTCTTGTGGTAGATTGTGTTTGTGATGAGGCCGAATGATTGCTTTCGGGGAACAATTTATCAGCCGCCTTCTTTACCGAGAACTGCCGTTCCGCGTGTGTTTGTGCTAGGTGTGGGCTGTGGGGTTTAGGCGCCTCTTTAAGGGGGTCGTTTGCCGTGACACATGACACAGACGATGGGCAGCGCTTGCGAGTTTGGTCTTGGCCTAGGGCAGGGCCTGCTTTAGCTAGCTTTGTAGCGGTAGCACTGGCAATGCCACTGGCTTCTTTGCTTCCTCCACATTCGGGATCCGCGTGATTTGTGAGTACTTATATTGGTCTCTTACCAGAGCCGGCGTTATTGGTTCCTGGCCCTGGCTGTCTGGTTTGAGGTTTGTAGTTTTATCGTGTTGTCGTGAGACGAAGCAAGCCCGACGTATATGCGTGTGGACCAACAGGTGTTGTAACATGTGATCGGAATGAGACTAAACGCTGCTGCAAGCCCTCGTCTTCTGTCGTCAGCCGTCTCCAACCGTTGTCACGCTTCTGGCGCTCACCTTTGCCGGCCTGCTGTCATCTGCCTGGTGTGGTCGGGGACGATTTTCGACCGTCTTGCACGCAGTCGTGCGCTACATGCCAAGTAAGCACAAACTGCTCTTGACCTGCCGAAACAGCACATGGTGCCTATCAGCGTCCTTGCGGAATAGCGGGTTGCGCAATTGTTCCAAAGCGTTACACCCAGGTTACACCTCTTGACACTACAGTGTGGTGTCGCATGGCAGCCCACGCCTTCCACGGACGAGATAGCTTCTCACAGCAAGAACAGTACATAATAACATGCAGGCACCAACCGCGGCACGGGGGCCATGCCAGCTATCTGTGTTGGGCATGGGGCCGCACGCCGGGCGCACAGTATGGATATGGATGCTTCCAAACCGCCCTAGTGCCTTGCATAAACCCGAATGCGTTCGACTGCGTCGTCTCCCTCAGCCCTGCCGAACAAGCACACAATGACAACGCAAGCTGCAGCGGTTTCCACACACAACATACGACAGGAACGCCATCACACTTGCGCACGTCTTATTGCGGTTGCCTCATCGTCTTGCCCATCGTCCCGCTAATCCTTCTCCCACCTTGACTATTGGTCCAGGCCTGCTGGCAACCCGCAGACCCGTCACCGTGACAGCAGTAAGGCCCAAGAGAACAAGCTGCAGCAACCCACAGCTGCACAAAGGCACCGCAGAGGCCTGCGGTCCCCGCCCAAGCGCCACACTGTCCTCGGCCTGCACCCCTAAACGAGAGCCCTCCTTATGATGGTCTTCGAACGACACACATGCGAGGGGCTGGCAGACTGAGCAAAAGAAGATCTGGAGATGCGCAAAACATTGGACACCAATGACACCTCGGCCAACACACAGCCTCGTACGCAGCTCTGCAGTTGCTTTCCCGCTGGCTTCAAACTGGACCAAGGTCCAATCGCTGAATAACCAGAGGAGCCCGTTTGAGCGCCGTACTGACAAGCCAGCTCCGGCCAACGTCGCTGTGGCGTACCGGTGCACGTTGCAGTAGAACTGTGCGTCTGTGACACACTGACAAGACATACATTACTTTGCTCACCACACCGCACCAACGCAGACTGCAACATTCTTCTCCGTCCCTCACCCAACGGCGTCCTTGCGTCTTGCATACCGTTACCTCAGCTGCGGCCCGCAAACCATCAACCAGGGCGTCTGCATTAGTGAACTGGAAGCCTGGAAAAAACCAACGCACGTTACGGCATGTCCCTCGCCCTATGCCCGCTCAAGCCGTCACCGGATCGCGTCCCAGGCCCATCCTGCTCTCTCACGGCACAGCTACTGCATCTATACCTTCCGGCAATGAAAGCACGAAACACTGGCCCAAAAACGCGAGCACCCGCTCCTTCTTCCACTGCTATATGTTCCTCTCCATGACGCAAATGATATGCATATGGTGAGCTGAGACCGCGACCAGCCCTCACGTCCCTGACCGGCCGCTCCCATGCTCGCATCCCCACTTTACCCAAGCGACACTGCGCAGAAGCAGCTTTCTTGGGGCATGCAGAGTTCCCATGCCCCCAACCGTTCAGCAACACTTAGAGCACAGGAGGGAGCGCCATCCACACGCTTCCAAGGCCCCGTCAACAAGCTTAAATCAACCAACCTCAAACAAACCGTCAGCCAATGCCCATGCACCCCGAAGCCGTGGTGAAGTCGAGTAAAGGCGGTGGGCATTGCTGCGGCGGTCGGTTAATGCATTCGTAGCAGGTGGCAGACCTACTTCCTCCTCATCGCCGGAAGACGCCCAGAATGTCAAAGGCCCGCTCCTTCTTCGGCGCCGGCTGCTTCGCTTCCACCTCCGCCCCCTCCTCCTCCTCGTCCTCGCTCGCGCTGGCGCTCCCCTTTCCGTTACCGTTACGCGCAAACAGCTGCTTGCCGAGACCGTTGACCGCCGCCTTTCCGTTACCGTTACCGTTGGACGGCTGCCCGCGCGCTGGTGAGCCGGCGCGCGGCAAGCCATTGGCACCGACAGCCGGCTTTCCATTGCCGTTGGCCACGACAGCCGCCTTCCCGTTTCCATTGGCGGCGGCAGCCGCCTTTCCGTTGCCGTTATTATTGGAGCCGCCAGAGCCGGCTTTCTTGGGGGCGCCCAAGATCGCGGGCACCTGCGACCACAAGGCAGGGCGCGCGTCAGGTGACAAGGTGACGCGTGTCCATGCCCACCCTGCCCCGCCTCCAGCATCATCTGCTTACGGCATCGGCAGCCTAACCCCGCTACCGCTGCCGTGCGGTCCCCTCATAAGAAGCGCTAGGCCCTCCGTCCTGTCCCACCTTGAGTTTGCCGCTGCCACCACCCGCCGCCGCCGCCGCCGGCTGCTGCTTCTTGGCCGCCGCCGCCGCCCCCTTCGCGCCCTTTGCGCCAGCAGGGCCGTCGGTCTGCAGACCGCAGCGACACGCATACATCACTCCCAGTACAGAAACGACGGCCACATAACGACCAGGGCACCTGCAGAAGGCTACCCGTTCCCCACAGCTACTACGCCACCCAGCGCATTCCATGCGCCTCGTTCTCACACCTGAGAATTCCCGGCCCTTCGACCTCAACATCTGATTTGAACGTCAGCGCCGTCCTGGGCTTTCCTAACACCGTCCTAATGAAGAAAAGAACTACCACCCGCCCTTCCCTGTCCCACCTGGCCCTCCCTCCGCTCCGCCAGCTTGACCCGCAGCTCGTTCTGGCGCTCCTGCCACCACGCAATGGTCTGGGAGGCCTCGCGGGGGGCCATGGGCGCGCGCTCCTGCAGGCCCAGCTCCTGCGGAAGGGCGAGCGACAGGCCGCGGACGGGGCGTGTTGATGCACTCACGTGCCTCACATGCATGACCCAAGGCGGTCTGCGACGGTGGTTAGCGAGTGGGGTGATTGGGACTGTTCGACCCATTAGGTACAGGTGCACGCCCATATGCCCCGTGCTGCCGCGTACCTCCATCAGCTGCGACTCGGTCAGCGCCCCCTGCTTGGTCTTGAGGATGGCCTCCTCCTGCAGCGGGGAGCGATGGTGTCAAGGGGATAGTTGGACGTGACTTTCCTAGTCCGAATGTACCTCAGGAAGATATGGGTAAGCAGACGGCACATAATCATCCTGCTGGGATACGTCCACTACGGCGAAATTGGCGTAGCGGCATAGGTACCGCCTGGGGCTGTCCTGCGTACGCGGCTGCAAGCACAGACCCGTGGTACACACGCACAGCCTTGTCTTGAGTGCGCCCACGGGTGAAACCCCGCAACCCAGCACGCGTGTTCGTCATATCCGCCTCTTGGCCACATGCGCCACACATACACACAGGCAAGTGGCATTGCCGTACACCAGCCGATACCCTGATACCCACGCACCATGTTCGCCACATCCGCCACCCGGCCCAACGTCTTGCCGGCGGTGGTGAACACGGTGCTGGTGGCTGCTGCCGCCGAGGACACGGTGGCGCTGACGCTGCCGCCCAGGCTGCGCTGCAGGGACGCGGCGTAGCCGGGCGCGTTGGTCAGCCACGGGTGCGCGAGCGCCTCGTCCGCAGACAGCCTGGGGAGGAACAGGTGTGTTTGCATGTGTATCAGCACCTTGGTCGAGGGTATACAGTGTGGCGGCTATCAGCCACGGGTGCGCGGACAGCCTGGGGGTTGGTGTGCCGTGCAACATCAGCCGCTGGGCGAACGCGTGGCTCACGTCGCGGCCCTCGACACGCCCAATCCGTTGTCGTCGGGGAGGGACTCGGCACCCCACTTGTCCGCAAGCGTGGCAGCAGCTGCTGCACGCGCTTCACACCCCGCGCCGCACGCCCTAGCACACAGCTGCTAACACACACACACACGCCCCCACCTGTCCGTGGGCTTGTACGCCAGCAGCCGCCCCAGCAGGCCCCACCCTGAGATGCACCATCTAACACACAGTTATTGCACAGCTGCTAATACACACGCTCCCACCTGTCCGTGGGCTTGTACGCCAGCAGCCGCCCCAGCAGGTCCCACCCCGCTCCGCCGTCCGCCGCCAGCGCCTCGAAGCCCGCCTCCAGGCTCTCCGCCACCGCCGCCTTGGCCTGCCCGCCCGCCAGCTTAGCCTCCTCCTCGGCACGCCACGCGGCCAGGTCCCACTTGAGCTCCTGGGGGAGCGAGCGCAGGGGTGGCGAGGGGCAGGGCGGGAGGTTTGTGACAACTATGCGCACGACACGAGCTAAGCCGTGTGGCCCATATACCCCAGTACCGTCCAACTAGCACACGCTCGTGCGCCTTTCACCCCCGGCCCGCGGCATCCTGCCATGAAGGCGGCCCCGTCCCCACGTGTCCCCACGTGTCGCCGCGTGTGCGTGCCTCGCCCTCCACACCGCAGCGTCACCTGCCCGCCCCCGCCTGCCCTGCCCTCACCGTCGGGCCCCCTCCCCCATGCGCCTCCACCGTCCTCAGAAACACGCCCCCACCTGCAGCCGCTTGTTGAAGGCGATGAGCGCGTTGTCGTTGCGCAGGTGCGCGAACAGCAGCTGCACCATGCACACGCCGCAGCTGTACATGTCGAAGCGGTCTGGGCGCTCCATGGCCCACAGCACGGGGGACAGGAAGGCGGCGACGGGCTTGGGGGGCGGCTTGGGGGTCTGCGGGCCGGCGAGAGGGGATCCGGGATCGGGGGCCGGGGATCCGTGTGGGTGCGGCAGGGAAGGTGCGGAGGGCCCCTTCGCCGCGACTGCAGTGCAAAGTACGTGGGTTGCCCCTCCTGCCCGCATGGGCGACATGCTTGCCTTCGTCAGCTACCCAGAAGTGTGCCGGAATGCACAATAGCGTCCCTGATGCTCAAACTGCGGTTGTTGTAGGGACGCCACCATCCGGCCTCCGCCAAGTGCCAGCCCTGGGCAACCGCAGGGCAGGTTCGAGCAGTGCACCTGCCGTACAGGGCCTTCAGCGCAGGCCAATGTACGGGCCGTACAGTGGTCCCCGCCGTACCTGCGTGCTCATGATGTACTGCTGCGGCGGCGCGTAGCGCGGGTCCAGTAGGTACTCGTTGGGCACGTAGTTGATGCCTGCAACCAGCAGTACGGCAGTACGGCATACCAGTGAGTACGGCAGTACCGCACAAGGGCCCCAACTGCAATTACTACAATGCACTCCCCAATTTTCATCGCCTGCCATGGGCCACACATCCCAACCCTTGCCTGCCTCCCCGCCCCGCCCCGCCCCGCCCCGCCCCGGCACGCCCCGGCACGTCACTCCACACAGCCCCGCCTGCCGACGCTTCGCGGTACGACTTGTCAACCCGTTTCCGCGCTCTGCCCCGCCTTCCCCCCCTCCTCACCGATGCGCAGGTCCGCCGCCGCCCCCAGATCGATCAGCTTGATCTTCTTGTCGCGCGTGCTCACAATGCAATTGGCTGGCTTGATATCGCGGTGCACGATGCCTGGGGCAGGCAATGTGACAGGGGACCGAAACAGTTCGTTCGTTTCTCTAGGCGCTGCACACACAACGTGGTGCGCGCTTGTAGATGCTCTGGCCCTACCTTATCCTCCCTGTCCTCCAAGGTCCATGCGACAGCTCCGTCTTTGCGATGACCCCCGCCTTGCACCGCAGGTCACCCCTCCACGATGCCCCAACATCCCCGACTGGGCAACCCGGCCCGTACCATGACGACCCCGGCCGGCCTGAAGCGCACTTCACAGTCCAGTCCTGCTGCCAGCTGCTCCAGACTCTCCATCTGTGCTACGCCCGGGGCGCAATGGAAAGCCCCGCGCCACATTACACAGTGCCCTTGCATACCCTTCCTCTTCGCCCCTCCATCCTCACGCTTGCAGAGCCCCGCCAATCCCTACTTGTTTCTAGCACTTGCAGCCACGCCTTCGTGGCGAAACATATGCGCTGTCCCGCCTATCCGCAGCGGGTGCCTTACGGCCTCTTCACACTCCCGCCCTGTCCCAGCGCATGACACGCCCCCGCTGCCTCGCCGTTGCGGTGGCAGACCCCCGCTGCGGCAAGCAGCTGCCCCTACGCCTGATGCTCCACAACAACACAGTCAAACAGCTAATACACGCCCCTGCTGCCTCACCGTTGCGGTGGCAGGCGGCCACTGCCGACAGCAGCTGCCGCATGGCCTCCTTGATGGTCACCAGCTCGCGGGCGGGGCCGCGCGGGGCGCGCAGCTCGCGACCAAACAGCAGCGGCTCCAGGTTGTAGGGGTACTCGCGCTTCTGCAGGGAGGCAGGATATCAACGCCGCAGCTCGGTTGACGTCATGCTGCCCAGGCATCTGAACCGGCCATTTTGCGCGGCAGTTCTCGTACGCACCCAACCCAGCTCGCGTGCATTGGTAGCCAGGTTGGAGTGCTGCTGCTGCTGCGGCCGCCGCCCTGCCGCCGTCACCGCCAGGACATCACTTCCCGCCAGCAGGCTCCAGCGAGTTCGACAACTGCGTGCAGCCGCTCCCGTGCACGCCATGGCAGAGCCTGTGTTCCTCGCCTTCCCATCGCACCGTCTTTGCCTCGTATACGCACGTGACACAACCGTGTCCGCGTCACGCGCCTGGCCTGTGACGCTCCTGGCTCAACTCTCATCCCTTCGCGCGTTCATTCCAGCCGCACGCCCGTCCGCATGCGCCCCTTGCTGATCACATGCCTGCACCCCCAGCCCCAAGCATATGCCTCATTCCACCAGGACGGTTGCCGCACCGCTGCCCACCACCACCTTTCCCCCGCTAACCCACCTCCGACAGCCCCATGAGCGTGTTGTTCCCATGTCCTCCCATGGACATTTGCCTGGTCCCACACCACAGTTGCCACACTACCACCTTGCAACACCCGCTAACCCACCCGCTAACCCATACCCACCTCCATCAGCCCCATGAGCGTGTTGTCCCCCTCGTACTTCCACACCAGCCAGATGCTGCTGTTGTCAAGCGGCCCGGCGGGCGCCGCCGCCGCGCCGCCGCCCGGCGCCGACAACGACTCGTCGAACGCCGTCACGAACTCCGCCGTGTGGTTGCCCGCCACGCGGCTCATGCGCTCGTTCATCCACACCTCCGCCTCGCCAAACTCCTTGGCCTGTGCATTGTGTGCAGTTGCGCAAGACGCGCACGTCAAGAATCCGTCCGACAATAGGATGAAACCGGCGGCACAGGCCCCTCCGATTAGCAACAGCAGCGTCACAGGCGGCGACAGTCAAGGTCCGCTAGGCGGAACGGTGCAGCTCCCGAGCCCGCCAGCACGTGGCACAGGGCTTGCACTCCTGGCCCGCGCCCAGCACACCACCGCTGGCCCTCCCTTGGCACGACGTGCCAGCGCGTGCCGTAGCGTCCCAACCGCTCCCATTTCAGTGCTTGTCCCGCGCTACCGGTAGGCTTAACCCTCCTGCGCATGACAACGAAGCTGCAGCTGCTGCTGTGCCGCACCGTGTCTCGCTGCGCGCAGCCCAGCTGCCCCTGATCCCACCGTCGAACAGCCCAAGCGCCCCCCGCCCCTGCGCGCCTCCTCCTACCGCCACTCGTTCCCTTTTGGTCACGCGCCTTTTACTGAACAGCCTGCTGGCCCAAGGCCCTGTTTACCCCTTTGTGAGCCTTCTGGCCGACACGCACGGGAAACCCATGTCCAGGCTCCCAGCATCCGCACCATGCACCATGTCAGCTGGCACCTGGCGGAGAGCGAGGGGCAGCTCTCTGCTGCAGGTGCTAACCCACAGCCTGCGCGCGTGTCCTTCACCGCCCCACCGCCCCGCCGCCCGCCCTCCCAGCTTTACCGCAGGCCCCCGCCTGCACAGCTTCCCGCAGCTTTCCGCAGCTTCCCGCACCTTCTTGATGATGATGGGGGTACGGGTTCCGTCCTCCTCCTTGATCTCTCCCTTGAACACAGTGCCGAACCCGCCAGTGCCCAGCCGCTTGCCCAGGATAATGTCGCTCTGTGGGCATGCACAAGGGTGCATTGCCATGCTTTCTGTCTTTACTTGTCACGTATGGTGTGCATCTACCCAGGCAAGCATGCGCAGCTGCTTGCCCGGCACTATGCAGTTCTGTGATCTGCCATGAAGGCAGATTGATAAGCAGCAGGCGTGTGGCGTCGAAACTGTGCGAACCGGAAAAGGGTGGGAGGGTGAGCCCTGATCCGTAATGCTGCTCGCCCTGGAGTATGCCGTTTCGCGAGCATTCGCGTGGCTGGGGTGGTGGCCAAGCGGCCTCGTGTGCGTGGGCTGCCTTTGTAGCGTTCACATGGGGCGTGCACACTGCAAGTGGGTACCGGAACTGCGTGCGGTTTGCCCAGTGGACGGCAACGCTGGGTGTGTGGCAAGCGCAACACGTTGGTAGGAGGGCTGCGATGCTGTGGGCAAATACGGTGGGTATAGTGGGGGGTACGAGTGGGGGGGTACGTGCATTTGAAGTGCACGCTAGAATCCACGTGTGAAGGGGGTGGGTGTGCTGGTACCGTACGCCCGGCCGGTACGCCTGCCCTTGCCCCCCGGCCTGCATCCACCGGCGGCACTGTCCAGACAGGCACTTCGCACAAACTGGCTGCCAGGCTTTAAGAAAGTATGCACCCAGGGCTGCACGGTAAACGGTATGCAACAAGGCACCCCGACACGTGCCGTCGATGGGTCAAAGCTGACGGCAACGACTACTGCTGCAGTGAAAGCGGCGGCCATGACAGGGGTAACGAACAGACCTTGTCGATGGCCTTGGCGTCCTTGCGCCTGAGCGCCGCGGTCACGTAGTAATCGATGGCACCTGGCAGCACGCCTGCGGACCGTCAACGCCAACCAAACGTCGCTATCGCATTCTTCTGAAACCCCAAACAGCTGATAGCGACTCTGGGTAAGCCGAGCCAACCTCTGCAAAGGAAAGGGACAACCAACCTGGCGGGAGGAACAGGTAGCCTAGGACGGTCGCCAAGAGGACGCCGCTCTTCCAGTCAAAGCCGCCACTTTTGTAGAGTGATGGGTCCAGTGTGCTGCGCGGTGCAAGGCAGAAAGCGCTGGGCAAACCGTTTAGACGCTCGTTCACGGACGCTTACACCGAAGGACCAACCTTCGATACACGGCGTCTCCGCACTTCATGACTTGACATGGTGGTGCAATCTGCTCCAATGGCAGGTGTGGAAGCATCTGCGATAGCGCGTCCACGAGCTCCGCTGCCCTGGCCTTCACCAGTCGTCTTTGGCATGGCCGTTGTAGGAGACTCGGGACGCCTTGCACTGAGGGCGCAGAAGTTGATGCGCTACGTGAGCGCTCAATGCGCGAGGAATGTTGAAGCATGGTTCGGGCTTCCCGAAGCGACTGTTGTTGGGATACGTATCCTTGCGCAAGACGGGGCGCTGCTATCGTAACAGAAATGAGCAGCAGCCAATATCACCACATGATGAACCACGGTGAACACCAGAGCAGTTTGCAGAGGCTGAAGGAACAATTGCCCCATGAAGCCAGGTCACGTGCCGTACAGAATGCCAACTTGGCAAATTTCTGGCAATCCGATTCCACTTCTACTCGCTGCCTTAAATAAACATCTTATCCGCGCATCGCAGTCGCAGCTCCCAGGAGCTCTCACCGGTCCCAGGCGTCGATTTGCAACACCCCAGGCTAAACCGGCGGCAAGCGTCGTCGGCATGCGCATGGTCATGGTCACCGCTGGTGCCGTTGATGGGCAGACAGTGTGTGGCATGTCACTGCTGCGGACTACTGGCGAGCACCCTGCGGGGCCCTACAGCTGCAGCATCCATGCCACGTGCCATATCCTCCACCCTGCAGGTGGGTGCCAGGGGCCTGCGCGACCTACAGTATACCCTACCGGCAGCTACCGGGCCTCTTCAGGGTAAGCGGGCCAAAAGCCGCTCTGGTCTGTGGCTGATCCAGGCTGATCAAGTGCATGCCCCAGCCCAGCGGGTGCCAGGCCTTACGGGTGGCGGGGTGATGAAAGGTCGACGGCCTTGGTTACCGTGAAACCACGTCGGCAGTTACGGTCCATGGCTGGCCACAGCGCTGTGCTGTACCGTGAGCCTGCAGCACCCGAATGACACGTGCCGCGTGCCGTTGTTCTCCAACCCTTCTGTGGCTGGCGCTGCTGTAGCGGTAACACGCTACAGTCCAAGCCGTGACGATGTACAGAACCCCAACCGTACGGAATTACTAGCCCACAAGATCCTTCCCTGACATCTCGAGATACGCTTTTCCTGCTCGACAGTAAGGCACTACACACCTCACTGTTACACCTGCGGCGCCTGCAGCTGGGCACCAGGAAGCTGTGCTGCGGGAAATAGGTCCTCCCAGGCCTCAGGAGCGTGCGGGCTCAACCTGGCTCAACGCGCCTTGGTCTGTGGCTGACCAAGTAAATGCCAACCCCTTCCATAGGTGCCAAGGCTGACGGTTGGCGGGGTGGGCCAGGGTGGGCAAGCGCCCACCGCCTCGGCAACTACGTCCGCACTACCGTACCGTATTGGTTCGCGAAGGCCAACGGTGCTGTGCTGTGCCGTATGCCATCTGCCCATGACCGTGGCCCAGGGTTGCGCGCCAGCCGTACCAAGGGTTATTGAGAAGAACGACAGGGCGGGAGTGCGAGCGCTACCACAGGAGCTGTTGCGGTGACCGTATGACAATGCACTGAAAGCTTGGAAGCAGGACTGCAGGAGAGAGCCTCCCGTGCTCTGAACCCACCGAGGGGTAGCCACCGCCCACTGGCCGTGCGTGTCGTAGTAGGATGCTGTGAACGGGATACGGAGCACACCTTATTGTAGGAGGGCATGAGCGCAACGGCATGGGCGGTTATTAACAGGGGTTAAGGCTTAATAGTTAGGTAATGCATGGGTGCATGGTACGAGTGCTGCGTACCTCCTGAGGGGCACAGACCACGATGAGCCAGGTACGGCATGGCGTACGCGCTATGGTTTGCCCGCATACCATCCTTGCCTTTACTGCTCCCTCCGTACAGGCCTTGACTGTTCAGACTGACTGGCTGACTGAGCGGACCGACACTGCACTGTTACACTGCCTGCCAAAACGGCTGGGCGCATGCCATGCATTGCGCAACTCAGCAGCTCAGTGCCCACGAGCACATAGTGTCTCGAAGCTTATTGCGTCTTTGGCGTGGCAGAAAGGCCAACCGGTAGAACCGATAGGCCGATGCACGTTCCCCAGCAACCAGGCACCACGCACGCACGAACCCCTGCTCGCACAGTCAAGCTAGCGATGCAAGTAATCATTGCCGTCGTATCAGCAAATACTCTTCGCCTTCGACGCGGTGTGACGTAACAGAGCCGCTGACTCCTTCGCACAGCGGGCATGTGGCCTTTTGCAGCTCGTGCACCATGCAACCGCTTCCTAGCACCCCTCGTGCCAGGCAGCTCTCTCCAGTCAATCCTTTTTGTTCCGCTGAAACGCGCCGCGATCATATACAGGCCAAGCATTATGACATGTTTGAACCGCCACGCCATCGGCCAGCCGTCCATGCCCACGACAAGGGGAACCTCCCCTGTGCACAACACGGCGGCGCTCCCGCGGGCCCACACATCAGTAGCCGCAGCCTCACACGCCTGCAGCGCCAAGGCCCTCCCGCCGCTTGCAGCCCTGCTATACATCAACAGAATACCGTACAGTGGCTTGCTTGCTTGGCACTATAGCAACAACTTGTCTGCAAACAGCGATCTTTCCGCACCGTGATGAGCAATATGAACACGAACCTGGACCACGTACCTATCAACCACTCCCATTTCAGAAGGCGCGCAATGCGTAGTTCGTCTCCAGCTGCACGCGGACTGTCAAGGCGCAGACAAAAACAAGCGCCCGGTGGTTGCCGTTGCATGCACGTGCACGTCAGACAACGTTTGCGCCCCTCCGCCTGCAGACCTAACCGCCATACGCTCAACCAACCAAGCCAAACCGTACCTGGCGGCGCCGTCAGCGAGTAAGCAGCCAGATCATATCATCTGTATCACAAATGCTGGCACGAACCTTCCTTTGCAAACGCTTAGTTGGCCAAGAGCGCATGCAGGCCCTGGCGCCTCTTGCTGCACGACACGTGACCTGACACGCGGCACATGAAGCCCACTCCGTAGACGGCACCAAACAACGCCGCCTATCATGGAGAGCTTCCTATTGGTCCGAACAGCATCCATTAAACCAATGCCCAAGCGTCCAGTGCACAGCTGTAGCTCGTCACCCCCTGTTCATCAGCTTGCATCTGTTGCCACTACTTCACATGCCCGCCACTTAAGTATCCGTGCACCGCCGGTGCCACGTGCACAGGTGGCCCAGATACATCAACGGTCGTGACTCCGTACCAACCTCCGAACCCTACGTAAGAAACACCACCCGTTGGATGAATTGGTGTTCCTCAGGATGCTCCGTACGCCACGGCCCCAGGCCCCTGTACTCGGCCAGGTGGCGTGAGGTAAACCGAACGTTCTCCTGTCTGTGATGTATGTACCGCAGCGTGCGTACTGTACGGGACGCCGAAAGCAAACACAGTGTCGCAGCGCATTTCACCCTTACCATCCTCCAACCAGTACCAATGCATCAATACCATGCATCGACCTCCCGCACCCCCTCGGCTCCTCCTCGCACCACTCCGTATTACTGACTCAACCCAGGACCGCACAGCCCGGCCCCATTACAGCCCCGCCCCGCCATACACAACCCAACCGCCCCGCCCACAGCCCCATCCGGCACCTCCCTCACATCACGTCCCTGCCCGCGAGGTGCCGGAACATGTCCTCAAACTGCTCCGCCGAGCCCTGCCTCAGCTCCCGCTTCAGGTTCTCTCGCATCGCCTCCACATCCCTTGCGCCCAGACCCGACAGCGAGAACGACGCCCCTCCCTCCGTGAACGACCCGAACGCCCCCGAATTGCGCCGCAGCAGGTCCATGTTCCGCTCCACAAAGTTGTCAATGTCAGCTATCTGCGCGTCAAGGGAGTCCAGCAGGTGGCTACTGGGCATGTCCAGACCGCCGAGCACACTGCCGCCGGGGCCGCCGCCGCAGTGCTGTGCGGCTGCACCTGGGGGCCCCCCGAGGCCGCCCAGACCGCCGCCGCCGTTCCCCTGCGTGTCGGAGGGACAAGAGAGGCAACGGGAGCGGTAAGCGGGGGGAAAGGAAGGCGGTGAGCAGGTGCAAGGGCGGGGGAGGAACGTGCTGTCAAGGAAAGCCTGATCGGGGACCCTGACACGCGTGATGGACACGAGCATGGTGGTTGCGTGGTGAGAGGCTGGGTACCCCACGTCGTGGAGGCGATGCAGCATGCACGTGTGCTCACCGACCCAACCGCACAGTGGGTGTCGCGGACGGCGGGCCCGGTCCCGCAGCAGCCACTGCTTGCTTGTTTGTAAAGACTCAGACTCCCCACAGGAACAAGCCGTGGTGCTTACCCGCGCCATGTCCAGGGGGCCATCCAAGGTGTGCCTGTGCCCGCCTGGGGGAGCCATGTCGCGCAGTGGCTGCTGGTGCTGCTGGTGTTGCTGGTGGTTGTGGTGCTGGTGCTGCTGGTAGCCCAGCTCATCCAGGATGGCGGCCATGTCGATGGAGATCCCGCGCAGTGGCCCTGCAACGCCGCCCCCGCCCCCGCCCCCGCCCGCAGCTACCCCGTGACCGCCGCCCTGCTGGCCCTGCCCCTCGCCGCGCAGCCGCAGGCCCTGCATCGACGTCAACGCACCCGCCCCTCGCTGCGGCTGCTGCGGATGCCCGCCGGAGGACATCCCCTGCATCAGGTGGTGCTGCACGCCGCTGCTGCCGTCCCCATAGCCCCCTCCTCCCGGCTGCAGGCCATGTCCGCTCGAGCCGCTCCTCCCCAGCCCCTGCGCGAAGCCCCCGCCCCCGCCCCCGGCCCCCATCGCCTGCCCCTGCACCGTGTTCCGCTGCATAGCCCGGGCCAGCTGCTCCCGGGCAGCCTGCTGCTCCTGCCGGCTGAACAGCTGCGCGCCGGTGGGCAGCCCGCCGGAGCCATCGTCAGGCTGCAATGCGGGCTGGTGCTGGTGGCGGCCCCAGTCCGATGGCAGCCCGCTGCCCAACGCAGGTTCGAGCCCGCCTCCGTTCAAGCCCGCTGCGCTGCGCCCCACGCTGCGGCTGTGCGCCAGCAGGCCGGCACTGCTGCCGCCCCGCTGCGGCATCAGCATACTGCTGGACGCCGACCGGCCCGGCTGGTGGTTTGGACCACTCTCCGACAGCAGGCCTCCCGCAATTTGCTGCCCCATGGCACCCAACCCCACGCCCCTGCCGTCCCCAGCGGCCCCCAGGCGCATCGCATCCTGTCCCGGGCCGGGCCCTGCACGGTGTTGCTGCTGCTGGTTATGGTGGTGCGGGCTGTACTGCGCGCCAGGCTGGTGCGGGCTGTAGGGTGTGCTGTCGTACCCTGCCCGGCCTAGCCCGCCGCCGCCACCCCCGGCGCCCGGCAGGGTGCGTTCAGTCACGACGCCGCCACCCATGCCCTGCTGTCGCGGCCGGCCCGGACCGTTGACCCCGAGAAGCGTGGTCTCAGGCACAGGCTCTAGCGACCCAGGCCCAGACACGTGTGCGGGCTGCTGATGCCGGGGATGTCGGCCCAGCCCCATGTCGTCGCCAGCACCCCACCTGCCTCCGCCCATGCCGCCCCCGTGCCCCTGCGCCTCATCCCACCCGGGTATGGTCAGGTGCCCCGGGGCCGACCGGCGGCCCTCCTCCTGCAGAAACGCAGCGTACCGTTGGCTCATCAAGCTCCCTCCACCGCCGCCGCCACCAGCACCGCTGCTGGAACCTCCGCCCATGCCGCCATCCGCCCCACCTAGGTTCAACCCCAGCGGCTCGTCCCCAAGCGCCTGCAGCTGCTGATGCTGTTGCTGCCTCATCTGCCCTCCCATGCCGCCGCCGATGCCCCCGTCATACCCGCCCGCGGCTCCTCCAGGGGCGGTCCGATTGCCGCCGCCAACGCCACCGCCGATGGGCACCATTATGTCCTCATACGACATGTTGCCATTTCCACCGCCGCCGCCGCTGCCACTGCCGTACAGCCCGCCGTCGCTGGACTGGCGATTGCGGGCCACGGCCGCCCCGATGGGCTCGTGGCTGGCGAACCTGCTCGCCCGTTGGGGCAGCTGCCCTCCGGTCATGCTCGACAGCCGGTGCTGCCGCTGGTGCAGCTGCAGCTGGTGGTGTGGGCTGTGCTGCAGCCCGCCAAGTCCACCCTGTACCTGCAAGCCGGTGCCAAAGCCCCGCCCGCCCGCTAGGCCCCCATCCATGGCATCCGACGTCCGGCAGCCACCTGCGAAGTGGGGACCCTGCCCAATGCCTTGCCCAAAGCCGTGGCCTTGCTGCATCAGTGGCTGCTGCTGCTGCTGCATATGCACCTGGCTGCTGTGGGCATGGCGGCAGGCGCCGAGCAGCGGGGCGCTCGTGCGGGTGGGGAGCGCGAGGTTGTCGGCGGCCCCGGGGCCCAGCAGGGATTCAAGCAGGGGGTCCATGAGGGCGGAGCTAGACTCCAGGGCGCTCTCCTCCAGCAGCAGCAGGTCACGGTCGTTGCCCTGGTACGTGGGTAAGGTAGGGTACGTGGGTAAGCGGAAGCCAGGGGCTGGGCAGCAAGCAAACGGTGGCTATACGTTGCCGAACACCACATGCGGACCAGCGTGCAGCACATCGCCCACTGGCTGTCCGCGCCTTGCGCTGCCGTCAAGCCGTGCTGGCACTACCCGGCCACCGCATTGGCCGCCCGGCACACACCTGTCCCTCCGCCCGCCCCTCCCACCTGTATGCCCAGCAGCGCTAGCTCCTCCGCGCTCAGCCTGTCCATGCCCAGCGACATACCCCCGGGGGGCGCAGACTTGACAGCGTTCGCGGCCACGTCCATGCCGCCCATCAGCCCCGCGCCGGGATCCATGTCGGTCAGCAGGGAGCCCAGCATGCCCGCAGCGCCGTCCACCCGCGGCCCGCCCAGCCCGCCGCCGCCGCCGCCGCCGGGCCCGCCCGCTAGCGGAGCCCCGCCCCCAAGGCGGTCCTCCAAACCCAAGCCAGCCACCAGGCTGCTGCTGCGCGTGTGGTGCAGCTGGCCCGTGGACCACCTGGCCGGATCCATGCCAGTCGACAGGTGCTGCCGGCCCAGGGCCTGCGCTGGCCCCGCGCCAGGGCCTGAGCCGTGGGGTGGCCCCCCGGCGGGGCTGTGTGGCCGGCCGTCTGCCGCCAGCGGTGCGCTGCCCCACCCGTCCTGCTGGTGCAGCTGCAGCAAGTTTGGACCCATGCCTCCAACTCCGCCCCCGGTCCCAGCTGGTCCGTTGCCCCAGCCATCCAGCATACCCCCGCCATCACGGTGCATGGGATGCAACCCCATGCCGCCGCCACCGGCACCTCCGGCGCCGCCCCCAGCCCCTGGGCGGCCCCGGCCCTGACGCGGGGAGAGAGGCGGGCCGCCGGACGACCCCGGCCGCAGCCGAGGAGACCCCGGGCCGCTGCCCGGGCGCCCCATGCCCGCACCCATCCCGCCCCCGCCGACACCGTCGCCCCCGCCTAGCCCTGCCAGCACGGGTGGGGTGCCCTGCCGCGGCGTCCCGCTGCCGCTGCCACTGCCACTCTGCCGCCTCGACGCCTGCTTGCTCACCTTGCCGTCGGCGATCACGGACAACAGCGCAGCGCGCTCCAGGGAGGACCTCCGCCCGGGGGGACCGTGCGTCGACCCCAACCGCTTCTGCAGCAGCCCCCGGGGGCTGGCCACGCCGGCGGAAGGCGGCAGCGGCTCGCCTGCCGCGTTCAACAGCGACCCTCCCACGCCCAGTCCCATGCTCGGGCCCGGGCCCATGCCATGCCCCTGCTGCCCTGAGCCGCTGAAGGTTCCCCCCAAGTACGGCATCTGCATGCCCGCCGCGCCGTCCTCCGCCTCCCATGGCGGGGAGTCCGCTGGCGCGCTGTCGGGCCCAGAGCCCGACCCAGACGGCCCCAGCATCAGCCCTGGAAGCAACCGCCGCATCTGGCCGCCGCTGCCGCCGCCGCTGGCCCCCATCCGGGCCGCGCTGCCAACGTCGGCGTTGCTGCTGCCGCCGCCGCCGGCGCCGCCGAGGGATACGCCGCCGCTGGCGTTACGGCCGCTGCTGCGTGTCGGCGGCGGCTCCCAGCTTCCCGGGGCGGCCTGCCTGGCGGTCGGCGCTGCGCCTTTGAGTTTGCGGTTGTAGTTCAGTTTGTAGTTGGACCTGCAGTGCCACCAAAGCCGCTTCGTCTGGTCAGAGCTCCACTAGCAAGCACCACTAGCACACGCGAGCTAATCAAGTCAACCGGGCGGACCTTGAGTGGAGCAGCTCAAGCGCAACCCAGCACAGCTGCATGCAGATGACCCAGGTTGTCGGCCAGCGCGAACAGACAGCATCAGGTAAGTTAAGTAGTACGCCCTTCGGTGTTGCTGCTACAGAGGAAGAGGCGATACGGACACGGCAGGGCGCATGTCACCGAGCCTGTGGCATGTGCCATGCCGCCTCACGGTACGAAGGCCCCCAACCCTCCCGTCACCACCCACTTGCGCAGCTGCTCCAGCTCCTTGTCCAGCGGGTGGTTGGGGTCCATCATCACCTTGCCGTACTCCTCGTCAATCTTGTTACGGATATACTGTGGTATGTAGATTTGAGCGGTGTTTAATTGCTTTAGAGGGTTGCAAGTCACGTTGGGATAAAGGGCCATCCAGGCGTGCCACGTGTGTAGTGGAGGCATCATGCGAAGCAACGCAGGCTGTGAAGCTGCGGCCCTGGACCCCAGCGTGCAGCGCCCTCGGGCAGCTGTTAACACCATGCTGTCTTGGCGTCTGACTCCTACGCTCATGCCACCTGCCTCTCCACCATTCGGCACAACAGCGTCTCGGCTTCACCGCAAGCGTTGCCCCAAGCACCCCGCACTGCCCCCGCACTGTCGTACCTCTCGTTGCGCCTCCGTCAGGCGCGAGTCGTTGGGCAAGGCATCTCGGAGAAACACAAGGGAGGCGAGCTTGCGCTGGGGCCAACGCGCAATTTTGAGCTTGTGGCATCGCCGCTTCAGCTTGCTGTGCGCCACGCCTAGCGCAGTTGCTGCCTCAACGCAGGGCAGGTGAAAGACCTGCATGACCACATGCCAGGACAGCAGTACTGGTGTCAGGACCGAGTGAAGATGCGGGTCTGGAAGCAGACTTGTTAACGGTCTGTAGTGAGCAGCTGAGTGCAGTTGAGGTCATGGTGCTGGGGGCACAGCTGTGTGCCGCTGTGCGCGGTGAACACAGGCACGGTGGTACCCCCCGTTCACAGCTTCACACTTTTCGTTTTATGCCTGGACGCTGCTTTGGCAGCAAGGCATGTGCGTACGGCCGTGAAGGCCTTCAGATAGAGTGCAGGCGCAGCTCAGGGAGTGGCGCGTCGGCGGTGATGCCGACGGAACAGGGGCTTTCTCATGTAGGTACCGAGCAACCGTCTCTAACAGACAGCGGCAGACACGGCTGCCAGTCTCCAACTAGGTACGTGAAATGGAAGTGCTATCCGAGTGCTCGACCGGGCAAGCTCTGCAGGCGCTGCATTAACGACAACCCAGCATCCGCCAGCAACAAGAACGCCTCTGACTATCCACCATATCTGAATTGTGTATTATATGCATCCAATGCATGCCATGAGTAACATCGTGCCAGCTTATGTAAGCCACGAGGATTGCATACCTTGCGCAAAGAGTCCAGGTCCAGGTTCGGTTGCGTGCTGCCCACATTTTCAGGGCCATCACTTTCTGAGCCCCCGTCGTCAAGGGGCCCGCTGTAACTCTCCTCCTCGCCACTGGGCTTCCGTCGTCCAACCGGTGTAGAGCCACGTCCAGCCTTAGGTCGGTTCTTTACCATGACTTATCCCTTGCTGTCAAGTAAGGTGACTGGTAAGCCAACTATGCTTTCAGCTCACGCCTGTCCGACGAGCATAGCCAGCCCCAAAACGCGAAACATTCTTGCTGCCACAGAGGTCCTGGCGCGCTAGTATGACCCTATCGCCTGCAAAATATTGAGTAATCTTTCTGCAACTACCATTGCGCCTTACGGGGGTCCCTGTGCTGCGGAAGTGCGGAAAGGTCCAAAACCAGCAGGGGACTTTAGGGACCAACGGCTGCTCCCTCTAAGTAGTCTGGTTAGAGTTCATGACGCATCAATGCAGGCAAATGTCAGCTGCGTGTTCGTCTGCGGAGATACATTGCGGATACGACAGGTGTTTTACAGGTGTTTTAGCGTAGGATGATTTAGCATGGGCGAAGCCAGCCGTGCATCACATTGTGATAGGTTATCGCTTATCATTTCACTACGTGGAGGACTTTGCTTGCCGCCTTGGTGTACGTCGCCCCGGTAGTATGACTGTTCCGCCGTTTGTGGGCATGCCCTCGGCGCAGACCTGGCACCACGCAACATTGCACATTAATTTTGCCTTCAGCTGGCTGTACGGCTGCCCAGTATCTGCCGGCTTGCTGTATCACTGACATGCGGTGCGGTGTTAGCGGCCGTTAGCGGCCGGTGTGTAGTGGCCTCGCCCAGGAAAACCATAATGGGGATACAGAGCGACACAGGCAGTGCACAAGGCCAACCTCTGGAGCGGTAGCGTTCAGGATGCTGCTTTACAGCTCGCACATGCTCAGCGTCCGCCGTGTTTGCAACGCCTGGGCAAAAGCCCGCAATCCCGCTCCAGTGTGGCAACTACGATTTCTTCACTACAGACATTTATGCTGTGTTCAGCATTCCCGACGGCAAGAAGTGCTCTCGCTGCTTCCGACACCAACGTGCCCCCCACGGCGCACCCATCCAAATTCTCCCAGTGGCCACCCGATCTTGTTCACCCTTTCATGGCGACGACGACGCTTACCACCCACGCGAGGATACAGATTCTGCTCACATTACACAACCAGTACCCGCCTGCAGAGCATTGGCACCACGCACGTTGCCCTATGGTGCGGGGCAACACAAGCTGATGTGCCAGCACACATGTCCACCCATGCCGTGTTCCCACGCCCTTCCCCTTCGCCCACACCGCCTCTGCCCTCGCATTGCCCGGCTGCTGCCGCGCACCCTGCTCACTGCCTCGTGACGGCCCCGCAAGCCCCAGCAGCCACGCTTCCACCTCCACACGCAGCCGAGGCGGCACCTCGTGCAGCGCCTCCTGCGCGCCACCTATTGGCGGCCCCTGCGCCACCAGACACCGCAGGGCAGCCAGGGGCGTCCCCCGCTCCATGGCTGCTGCCAGACCCCGCTCCCCCAGCGGAATGCCCAGCCGCACCAGGCATTCTAGCGTGGTCCGGTCGCCAGTCTCGGCAGCGTTGGCGTACATGCTGGCCGGGACCAATCCGCTGTGGCTCTCGCACATGACCCTCCCCGCCAGCGCCTGGAGCGTCGCCTCGCAGCCTGCAAAGGCGGCCCAGAAGCTGACGTCGTTAAGGTCCTGGATCAGGGGAGCTCCCCTGTCCTGGATGGCCTCGTACGCGTGCAGGTCGGTTGTATTACCGGTAAGCAGCTCCCGGAGTGCAACCAGAAACCGCGCTGGCCTGGCTCTTCGCCGCCTCTGTTAGGCAGCCCCACCCTGCAGGCCACCCCGCCGCCGCCAGCAGCCTCAGCGCGTCCACCAGCCGGCAACTATCGGCGGGCTTGTGGCACGGCCACAACTCCACAGCTGTCAAATGGCTGTTGTGCTGCTCCAGAGGGCAGCCTGCCTCCAGCAGGGCAGCAGCCACTGCATCATGGGCAGGTCGCCCCGCCAAAAGGCAAACTCAAAGCAGCGTTGGCACCAGGGGTAGCCGACCTGCCGCAGCCATGTGACCAGCGGAACACTACCAGAACTGACGGCAGGTGCAAGGATAGCGGCCGCCCCGCCCTCACCCTTGGCAGGCTCCTGCCCTTGCTGCCCAGCCAGCAGCTGCACCGCTTCCAGGTTGCCGCACCCCACTGCTGCAAGCCATGCTTGCCATGCCGCCCCCCGGCCCGCCAGCCACTGCAACTTACCCACGCCGTCGCGCTGAGAGGCTGCAGCGGCCACCACCCCCTCGCTGGCCCATGCCCCCGCATCCTCCGCGGGCGGCAGGTAGCCCCCCTCCTGCTCCAGCCGCTGCACGAAGCCCAGGCCCGCGTGACGCACCACCTCCACCAGCACCGCAGGAGTCCCCCACGGGAAGCCGCGGTCACGCATCCAGGCCAGCCGGGCCAGGTCGCCCAAGGCGGCAGCCGCGCCGCACACGTCTGCGTGCAACACCGTCCGGCGATACCGTCCTGCCGCTTGTAACACCCAGTCCAATGTGGCTAAGGCGTCAGAGGTTTCCGACTCGGCAGCCGCACACGCCAGGCGCTGCCACGTACCCTGTGCAGTCGCGCGCCCCTCCTGGTTGAAGCTCTGCACCCGCTGCCCCACCGCCCCCCAGGCCGCGTGCAGGCCCGCCAGGTCGCAGTGCCGCGCCGCCGCCTCCATGGTGCGCCCCGGGTTCAGCAGCCCGGAGCAGCGCGGTGCCAGGGAGGGCAGCAGGTGCGCCAGGCCCGACAACGCGGCCGCAGACCCCAGGTCGGGCCGCTGGCCCGAGTACAGGTCGAGTCTGGTCTGGTAGCACTCTGTGCGCAGCAGCTCCGGGAACACGTGCGGCTGCAGCAGCTGCCATGCGAATTGCACGTTGGCCTCACAGCCGCTGGAGGCCGCCGTGCTGAGCACCATGAGCTTCTGATGGAAGGTCAGCTGCTTCATGGCTGCCTGAGCGCCCTCCACGCACCAGTCCTGTCCATAGCTGCCCTGGTGTGCCTTCCCGTGCTTTCCTAGGCGTCTGAGCCGTGCGCCACGTGTCCTGCACGTAAGCAATTTGGGTTTAATGTTGTCAGTTTGAAGGGTCAGAGACATCGGAAGGCTGGTGTTGCAGGGGCAAACGAGCGAGCACAAGGTGGGCTGAGGAGTTAGGGCCTGAGCGAGTGGTCTCCCCTGGGACGACCCGATTCACAAAACGCACCAAGCTTGCTTTTCTTGATGTTGGCCTAAGGCCCCGGCATGTATGTTGTTGGGCTCCGGGCTGACCAGCTGGCACGCCCCTCTTATCTGTCAAACCCTTGTTGTACCGTACCGTACCGTACATGCCGCAAAAGTTACACGAGGCAGCCGACGTGACCTGTGTGCAAGCGCGCCCCTGCGATGCTTTGGTTCAGTGCTCAGCCGGGCTCAGTCGATCACCAATACATGGCGACGTGCAGGGGCGTGAGCTCCAGCTGCCCCACCCCAATGAAGTACCATCGGCATCGTATCCATTGGAGCAACGTGTGTCACGCAAGGCCTTGTCACACTGGGTAGAGTAGTGCACCGCACGAGCGGGTACGTGTGACGCTCACATGTGCCAGTAGTCCGTGCTGCGACACGACATCCCACGGCTGCAGTATACACTGCAAGGACAACCTCCTTCGTCCTGTACATCCTCTCATTCCTGCTCAACACAGCCCTTCATCCCTCCACCGCGCACAGATGCAACTGCCAATCCCACAAGCACCCCTTACGCTTTCCCCTCGCCCACCCTGTCACCAACCCTCCCACACGTCCCTGTAACTCCCTGTGACTCCCTGACGCTATACATCGCGCTTCACGCATACTCCCACATGCCCCCGCCCCCTTCCCCTGTGCTCACTCCTCATCCGGCCACAGCGCCCCCACACTGCCCAGCAGCCCCCCCAGCGCCGCCAGCTCGCCCGCCACCTTCCTCCGCTCGTAATACACACCACAGTCCAGGCTGTCGCACACCACGCCCCCGCAACCCGCATTGTACCCATTCACCACGCACGCAGGAGTCCCTCCTGCACCTCCTCCTCCCTGCCCCCTGCCGCCCCCGGCGCCCCTCCCACCACCACCACCACCGCCCGCCCCTGCCCCCGCCCCCAGCCCCACGCCGTGCGGCACCACCCGGCCGCCCCCTCCCCCGCAGTGCAGGCACAGCCGCACCAGCTGCGCGTGCTGCCGCTCCAGACGGCCCACGCGGGCAGCCAGCAGCGCCAGGGAGGACTGCGGGTCGCGCCTGCGTACGGCAGTGTACGACGGGGGCGAAGAACAATGACTCAGGCATAAACGTGCTTCTTGCAAAGTCCGAAGCGGGCAAAACAGCAACACGGAAGGAAGTGCAGGTTCTAGGCCAGCGTGATGCAGATGGCCGCAGTTGGCAACGGCGGACTGGGGCATCGCGAGCAGGTCACCTGTGACGCGGTGTGGCCACCCCACGGGGCCTAGCGCCGGTCAAGGCAACACGACCTGAAGGACAGCGCCGCAGTCATTTTGCCGTACTTTACGGCAGCACCGTTTCCACACAATTGGCCCACCTGCACGCCTCGCACAGCGGCTCGGCGGCACGTGTCAGGTCGTCGCACACGGCGCAGTGGCGGGACAGGTAGAAGCGGTCGATGGTGCCGCTCAGCGCGCCAGCGCCTGGGGCACACGGTGGGGGAACAGACGCGTTTGGCTATGGTACGAAATGGTTGCAGGCTTCGTGGTACGGAATGGTTGTGTTCGCAGGGCTGCGTAAATTGGTACGGCAATCGCATGGTGGAGGTTCGCACGCAGCGTAGCCAAAGCGACAAACATATTTCGCCTACGTAATCCTAGTCATCGCTTTGTTGGCACAAAGTGCCGCTCGCACGCAGCACCGTAATGCTGCAGCCTGCCCGCACCTGCCCCGGTTCCGGACCCTCCTGCGCCCGGTCCCTGCGCGCCCGCCGCCCGCAGCGCCGCCCCCAGCGGCAGCGCCCCCGCCGGCCGCTTCTGCGGCAGCATGCGCTGCGGGCGGGGCATGTCCACGAACCAGGACGCAACGTCCGCACCCACCTACGGATTGGACAGAAAGGGGGTAGGTTCTGGCAGTGGGTGAGCACTGCTGTCAAAGAAAGCTCCAACGGCCCAGTGAAGGGAGGGGTCAGGAGTGGACCCGGAGCCGAGGATATTAGGGGCTGGGGTATCAGCATGACAGGCTGGACGACGGGATCCGCAGGGTGTTACCCGTTTCATGACGTGGGCGCGACTGCGGCCCCAGCATCTGGCGCGCTGCCATGGTGTTTTGACCATGTGGCCGCCCACCCATAAAGGAGGCCCCTCACCAGGCTGAGCACGCGCTCCAGGGCGGGTATGATCTGCCTGCTGATGTAGTAGTGGCCGTTGAGGCGCAGCGCGCCGCCGCTCTCCACCAGCGCGTGGGGGGACACCACCATGTCCACCAGCCGGGCGCCTGTATGGCAGACATGTTGATGGTTTTACACGTAAAAAGATTCAAACCAATGGCACTTGTTACCAATTCCACATGCTGACTGTGACACAGCCATGTGCAACAGCCGGGCGCCTGGACAGAAAATGAGGATAGCTTTGCATGCCAGATGATTAACCGCAATGGCACGTTTTACCAGTTCACATGCTGATTGCGACACAACCATGTCCACCAGCCGGGTGTCTGCCAGGCAGCCGCAAAGGGACACGTGTGCATGTCGAATGAGTGTGCGCGCGTGGCACTCGTGCACAAGCATGAACGGTCGCGTGTGCGAGGGAGGCCCCACACGTCCAGACCATGTGCATCCCAGTTGCCAGGCGGTTAACGCGGTGTGTGCGGTACAGCACTCACCCGGCTCGCCGTGTACGACAACGTACGGCACGCGCTCCCCGAACTTGGGCTCCGCCCGCGGGTCTGCGGCCAGGGCCTTGGTGGCCACCACCGCGGCGGGGGGCACCGTGGCCGCGTTGGCGCTGTAGGTGCCCAACCTGGTGAAGGGGAACCGAAAGGAAAGGCATGCGAGAAGGCATGTCCTTGGACAGGGGCCGCATGGTGGGTGCCGAGACTCCTGTGCACCGTGTGAGCACGGTACATGGAGGCACTCTGTGTGCACGTTGGTCCCGGTCTGGAACACAACGATTGCGCGGAGAGCGCGAAGCAGAGGAGCTCACAGCACGTGATGCACGGGCCGGCGGCCCAGCGGCATCATGGCGGCGTGCCACCTGACACGTGGCACATAGCACGTGCCGGTGGCTGGCGTGCTCACCTGACCTCCTTGGCGAACACGAAGTCCTGCACCGACACGCGGTTGGAGAGGATCTTGGTCCACTGGCGGCGAAGGTAGGCCTTGACCTGGGTAATAGCAGTTAGGGTTGGAAAGATAAGGGCGATCAGCGCTTTCTGGCTGGGAAGGATGTCGCGCATAGGAGGTTTCCACTTTATCGCACAGGCCAACGCCTGCCGCGTACCTCCTGTTGCCTGTGCCCTTAGGTCCTGGCCAGGCAGAGGCCCTAAGCCCTAGTTGCTAAGACAGCCCCAAACCCACCGCTCCGTCACTTACCAAGCCTCGTTGAGGTCCTTACTGCGAATTCTGGCCATGCGCTCCGTGCACATTGGTTGCCGTGTGTGGTAGTACAACCCACTTGGCTCAGGTCCTTGCTTCCGAACAGCACCGAACAGCACCACTTCACCAGTTCCCATGTTACAGTTGCTGCCAACGCCCTCACGACCCCTGGCCCCCCTCCCCACCTGGCTCAGGTCCTTGCTGCCGAACAGCAGCCGGATGCTGTGTTCCAGCATCTTGGCCACGGCGGGGCACGAGTCGCGCCGCACCGTCTCGATGCCCTTGGCGTCGAATGTGGGCTGGGACTGCAGGCAGAGGGGGGAAATGGAGGTTTCGCATGAAGGCCTTGTATGAAAGAATGAGGGGCGGGGACAGGGGAGGTGCGGGGGCTTTGCAGGGCGCCCCGGGGAATAGGCTGCTGTTTGTTAACAAAAAGTGTAAGGAACGGATTCCCAAACGTGGTTTCTGGGCCCGGGCCTGGTTCCCCATCCTGCTCCCCACCCCGCCCAGCACACTCCGCTGCACATGCCGCCCTCACCCATCCGTGCCCACCTGTGTGGGCGACTCGTACATGAAACCAACGTACCGCTTCTTGGTCTGCAGGATGCATGGGTGGTACACCTGGGGAAGGGACGGGGGTTGTGCGGTGCTCAGCACTTGAGCACACGTCATGATGTCCCAAAGCTAATGGAACGGGGAACAGGGCTTGCAGCCTACGGTCGCTTCCCACGCTCCCCGTCAGTTTCCGCAACAACACACAGCGAGTAAGACATGCATGTACGGGAGGAGGGTGTGTAAGTGCCTTTTACATTGTCCCGTTGCCTGTCCTCACCTTCTCCATCTTGAGCGTTACCGGCGGCGGGTTGGCGGCGGTGACCGCCCGCGCGATCTCCGCCCCGATGCGGAACGCCTCCCGGCGGCTGCGCCCCGGCAGCAGCACGAACATGGAGTCGGTGTCGCCGTACACCACGCGCGCCCGCCACTCGGGGTGCGACTCGACCTGGAGTGTACGACAGGGGCAGGGCAGGCGAACGGCGCAGGGCCGACACAGGGACGGTACCCGGCGGTCAGCTGCCTGGGTATTGGCAGTGGTGGAATGCGTGCGTGCGCGTAGTACGGTACTTGTGCCTCTAAGCAGGGAAACAGGCGAACCCGCTCCCTGCCGTTGTTACCGGAGTAAGGCTACCACCACCCGGGCAGCACGCAGTGCGCGCACCAGTGCGATTGCGTTCTCCAGCGTCTGCCGGCCGCTCTGCACGATGGAGTCTGCCAGCTCGGCGAAGGGCAGGCGGCCGCTGAAGCCGGCGGCGGTGTACCCGTACGACACGTTGGCGATCATCTTGAGGCCAAACTGGCGGGCGTTGAGCACGCGCAGCAGCACCTGGCGGGCATGGGTGTTGCGGTGTGGGGTGGGTGAGGAGGACGAGGAGGCTGGGTGAGGGAGGTTGGGGGGTGGGGGGCGGCGGCGGGCGGTGTGGGCCCAGGGTTGTGGGTTACAGGGTCGCACATGTCGACCAGCGGCATGGCTGTTAGGGTGGCGGCATGACTTCAGTTGTAAGCATGGCTCGGCAATCTCCTGCGCACAGCGGAAGCTCACTACGCAGATCTCGTGCGACCATCTGATCGGTGCCTCCACACGCAACCCCACATGGCGCCATGGCGGCGTGTCGTACCTTGTCCGCCGCCGCCACCTTCTTCATGGCCCCCTTGATCATGACACGTGTGTCCAGGATCTCACGCAGCATGCGCGGCAGCACGCCGGGTCGCACCTGGCACAGTTGTGGGGGTTGAGGCAGAGGTGAAGGTTGAGCTAGTGCCGACTTACAGCGTTGGACACCCACAGTGTTGGGCGTCAAATTACGGACGGATGAAAAGGTGCACATGCATCCCGCACCATAAGATCCCGGTCCAGGGGAACATCCAACTTACCGTGTGAGACTGTAGTAAAGCTTCAACCCCTCCACCCACCTCCGGTGGCACGTAGGCTACGCCGTTTGGTGTGATGATGAGCTGGTCGGGGGTGGCGGCGCCTGGGGGAAGGGGCGCTGCACCATCATCATCGCCGCCATCGCCCCCGTCACCACCACTCCTGCCCCCGCCGTCGTCACCGCCGCCGCTACCGCCGGCGCTGCCAACGTGGTCGCCGCCGCTGCCGCCGCCCTCTCCCCCGCCGCCATCAGCGCCACCCACGTCCTCGCCGCCGCCGCCGTCGTGGCCGCGCCGCCGCGGCGTCGGCAGTACGGCGCCCACGGGGTAGCTGTACTGCGTGACGCCCAGCCGTACAGGCTGGCCGGCTGCAGTACAAGCAGTACGGCAGGCGGTATCGGCGGTGGCAAGGGATGGCAACGCGGCGGCTTGCCGACAGGGGCAGACGTGAACCTATAGCCCACACCGAAGGGAAAATAACCCTAACGTGGTGTCACGTCGATGCGATTTTACCCTTTGCCAAGCCCTTGCGCGACAGCTGCACTCACCTGCCCTGGCGTGCTGCGGCCGCCCGATGCAGGTGCTGTAGCACAGATTGTAGGCGATGATCTGCGGCCCAGGGGGCCAGGGGAGTGGGGGAGATACAGGTGAACGCAGCCCCGGGGTGCTGGTAGGCTCGAACGGCAATCCTAGACACCAATACACATGCCCTTGCGCAATCCGTAACAGCTGTGGTAGGTGCCGCACCGTCATGCACGATGCCAGGGCCACGCCACGTGCACAGTGCCACGTGCCAATGCATGGCCCCCACCTGCGACGGGTACAGGGACTGGAAGTCCAGCACCACCACGGGGTGTGCATACATGCGGCTCTCCGGCTCCATGACCAGCGGGAGGCACTCCATGGCGGGCTGGCCGCCAACCTGGGGGAGCAGCGATTCGGGGTGCGGGACGGGGCCTTACAGTCATCTCATTACTCAGGATAGACTCACGTGCAGTACCGTGTTCCATGTCCTGTCACACACTCCTTCAGCCAGTGAAGCCGCTGTGCCATGGCACCCGCTTTGTGCTGGTCAAAGGCACGAGGTGGGCAGGGCCCACGTGCAAAAGGTCCTGCATAGTGCCTAACACACACTGTATAACACAGCCCTGCCGGCACCCACCTGCTCCCTGCTTGGGCTGGGCATGATGTAGTTGTTGGTGTGCGCCAGGCGCACCAGCAGCGACTCCACGCGGTACTGCGACCCACGGGACAGGACGGAGAAGAAGTCGATGCCGAACGTACTGCGAGGAGGGAAGAGAGCGAATACGGCAAGGTACGGCATGAGGGTACGGCAGACCGAAACAGAATATGGCAGTGTATCCCTGCAGCTATACATGTTTGTAGGTCCAGGGTGCAGTAGGCAAGGCTGCTCAAAGGTTGCAACAGGAACGGCGATAACACACCGCATTGGCGGACGTGGCAACGCGAAGCCAAGCGACCACCAGCCAGGTAAATGCTAGGGCTAGCTGCTAGGTGCCATACTGCAAGCAAGATGAGTGAGTGGGGCACATAGGTGCTATGTCCGGGCATGGGCAGGCTGTGCCGCCTGCGGCTGCCGTACCGCCGTACCGTGCCATCTCTGCCGTACGTCCGATGAGGTCCAGCTGCTCGCACATGGCCAGCTGCAGCCGGCAGCGCCGCAGCAGCGTGGTCAGGCAGCGCCATCGCCCGCCTGAGGGGCCTGGGGCGAGGCCGGACACCGGTATTTGGGTATTTGGGTGCTTCCCTTGTATTGGGGGATCTTCCCATAAAGCTGAAGCGGCTATAGATTGCCAAGTAGAAGCCCCTTGAAGCGGTCATAGATTGCCGAAGGGAAGGGGCCTTTCCGGGTGCCATACGGTCAGAGATGTACGGTGTGGTAGCGAGCCTGTTACAACTCACGCCAAGAGCCGGCAGACGGGTGTGGAGCCGCCAGGTCACGTACGGTACACAAGAACTTATCTGTACATATTCCGTCAGGGGCCACGCCCGCATGCTAGCCTGTAAAGGGGCCGTGTCTCCTGGCACTGCCGTCCGCCGAGGGTGGTCGCCCAGCGAGGCAGGTATGGCCCTTGCAGTCCTATCTTTTGCGGGAACATGAGTGCTAGTTTGCCTCACGCTCGTTCAACAATTCACCACGCCCGTCCATATCGCCAAACAAACAGCTTCTGGAGTCCATGGTGCCCTGGCCCCCTATAGGTCTTCTCACAAAACCAACGTAACCAGCGTACCGGAGTTGCAGGCCAAAGCTTACTGAGTTCTATGACAGCTTGGGATGACCGGCCACCGGGTCGATGACAGGGTGTGCTCTTGCCGTGCGCTCACGCAGGCGAAATCACCTTGTCGTCGACCCGGTGGCCCGTCAGCCCAAGCTACCACAGGATTCCGCACTTTTGGCCCTGCGACTCCAGGACGCTGTTTACGGCAGTGTTGCCAGTATATGCATAGCGGTCTAGGGCGTCGTGGATCCAAGGCGCTGCCTCGCGTTTCACGCATACCCCTTGCTCACCGCCGTTACAGCCGCCACTACCGTACGCCTTACGCCGTACGCCGTACGCTAGTCATGTACGGTACAGTCACCATGTGATACAGCAGGCCACCTTCCCAAGTGCCCTCCTTGCCCCACCTACCGCTGTAACAGACGCTCAAACCGCCGTGCCCTTCACCCTTCCCTCCCTCCCCCCGTCCCCCCCCTACCTGCCGCCGCCGTCGCTCTCCGAATCGTTAATGGCTTGGGTTGGGTCGCTACTCTACCAGCGCCTCGCCCAACCCAGTGCGACCGGCTGCCCCGTCTACCGCCAAAAAGCCCTCGCCCCCCTACCTGCCGCGAACCACAGCGCCAGCTGCTGCTCCCTCACGCGCGGCACCCGCAGACCCAGCACCGCCGCACAGCAGCTTTCGAAGCTGTAGCTGCCCAGCTTCAGCTCGCCCCGTAGCACACGCCACAGGTTGAGCAGGATGCGGCCTGTGACGTGCAGCCCGCTGGCGTGCAGCGCGCCCCACTCATCGTTCTGGGGGTTGGGGGAGGCGACGTAGCAGGGTAAAGGGGGACACGTGGATGGCCGCACATGACGCGGGGTTGAGTTCAGGTTGAGTTGGCTAGGGTAGCATGACTGAGCTGCGTGCAGTAATCGCACGCACGCACGTGTGCTTATTGGCCGTTCCTCCATAGGGGCAAAGGGGTTGCAATGCACATGTACACCGCACCATCTGAAGCCCGCGCCGAGCCCGGCAAGCGTACGACATCTGCTCCCAATCCCAACCCCGGCCGCCCTGACCCCACCCTCACCCCACCTGCCGCTCCTTAATGCTAGTCAGCCCCGGCGTGCGCCCCGCCGCCCGCAGCAGGGGAGGCGCCAGCCCCAGCGCCGCCCCCCGCTCCGCCAGGTAGCCCAGCGAGCCACGCTGCACGTCCCAGCCCAGGAGGATGTCGGGGTCCAGGGAGGACAGCGCGGCAGCAACCGCACGCAGCAGCGTTGGCTCGTCCTGTGTGTGGGGCAAACAGCGAGATCTGTGAGGTTTCAATTTGGTAATACGGGGTTGCGGATTGTCGCCGTGCGGTTGGAGAGGAGGGGGCCGGCAGCGGCAGGCGAGGGTCCAGGGAGGCCCATCACGTCCCCACGCACCTCGAACGCCTCCACCGGCACGCCACACAGGCCGTCCCAGCGCACTGGGGCACCACGGACGGGCCCCAGGCCCTCCCCCGGGCTGGACGGCCCCCCCACGCCAGCCGCCTCCGCCGCCGCCGGCTCGGCCCCAGCAGGCGCCGCACCTGCCACACCCACACCTCCGTCATGCCCTGCTGCTGCTGCTGCTGCTGTTGCCGCTGCTGCTGTAGCCGTCGCAGTTGCTAGGGCTACTGCTGTACCCGCAGGCCCCGGACCCGGCGCCGCGCCTGCCTCTGGCCCTGGCGCGACCGCCGCCGCCGCCGCCACGGCGGCTGGGTCCAGGATGAGCACCCGGGAGGCGTACCGCCAGCCGGGCGGCGCGCGGCTGCCCACCTCCAGCACACTGACCACCACCACACTGCGGGGCAGGGAGGGGGACCAGGGTGCGAGCAGCAACCGCTCAGCGAAATGCATAGTGACCCACACCCCCTTTGACCAGTTGCCACGTGTGTCTGTTGTGGACATGGCACTGTTGACAGTACGTGTGCTACATGACTCACTTGACGGCGTCGTGCTTAGGGTCTGGCAGCAACACGCCCCTGCACGCCGCCCCGACCTCCAGCGACACGGCGGTAAGCCACTCGGTGCGGTCAGCGCCGCCCTTCTGCTGGGGGCATGGGGGCATGGGGGCATGGGGGCATGGGGGCATGGGGGCATGGGGGTGAAGCACATTCAAGCATATGGGTGGATGGCACCTGGAGTACCAGGAGCGCGCTCAACCCTGACTGTAACAGAACCAACGGAGCTACAACGGCAGGGAAGAGGAGGCTTCAGGCGCATGGAGGATGGCATGGACACAGGAGCAACGGGCAGCAATTCACTTCCCGCGGGACAGCGGCGCCTCAAAGGCGAACGGCCAAGGTGATATAGTGCTGCGGTGCTGTCATGCAGTTCCTACAACAGTGGTGAAGGATTTACGGCCAAGACGCACCTTGATGCGAAAGCCCCGCTGGCTTGGGGGCGTGGGGCCCGAGGGTGCCTGGCCTGCGGGCCGCAGCGGGGACAGCAGTGACGCGCCCGCCGCCGCCGCTGCCGTACCCTGTACGGTAGCTGTGCCGTACCCCGGCGTCCGGAGGGTGCCGGGGGTGGTTGCGCCCGTAGTGGGCGGGGCAAGAGCTCCGTGAAAGGTGGCGGGCGCACCGGGGGGAGGCGCGGGGGTGGTGACAGGGGCGTGGGTTGCGGAGGGGCGGGATGCGGGGGTGTGGGAGGCGGGCGAGGGCGGGGGAGGCGGCGGGCGTGGGGGCGGCATGGCCAACGCCGCTGGGGCTAAGGCGCGAGGATGGGGGATTGGGGTTGTGGAGGGGAGGCGAGGGAGGGGCGGGGGCATCTTGAGGGCTGCAGCGGCGGCTGGTCCAGCGGCAGGGGCGGGCTGGGGTGGAGGTAGAGGTGTGGAAGCGTGTGCGTGGAAGGGAGTGTGTAGCTGCTGACCACCGGGTGTGGCCTCCACCCCTGCAGCGGCATGTGCACCTGGAACAAGCGCCGCGGCTGCAGGTGTAGCGTCGCCTTCGCGGCTAGGCTGTTGCTGCTCCTCCCGTTGCCTCCTGTGCCGCCGCCGGCGCCTGCCGCCACCATCAGACTCATGGCCTCCGCCGCCGTCACCGTCGCGGTCCTGGCCGTGGGCTGACGTCACACCCAACGATCCGATCGGCACCCCGTCAACGTCGTACTGCGTGCCGTACTGCAGTACCCTGCCGCCGCCGCCGCCAGCGCCATCGCTCCGATCGTCCTCGTCGGAGCCGCTCGTGCTGGCACCCTCAGCGGCCGCCCCTGCTCCTGCCATGTCGCTGCCGGGGTGTTGCGTCGCCAGGCGGCGGCGGTGCCGCCGTCGCCGCCGCAACGCATCCGCTTGACCGCCGCCGCCGCCACCGCTGCCATCGCCGCCACCCGTAACGCCGGCTCCCGTCATCTGTCCCACGCCCGCTAGCTGCGGCTGCTGTCTCCGCCGCCGCTCCCGCTGCCGCCGCCGCCTCTTCCTGTCCGTCCTGCCGCCTGTGACCGCCGCCCGCGCCCCCAGTGCCACCACGCCAAGGAACGCCGTACGCTCGTCATACTTCGGTGACGGCGGCGCCTCGGCAATGCCCAGTGCCTCCTCATCCTCCTCATCCTCACTCTCCC
>VFQN01001214.1_pt1 | contig 44452 bp, 44 predicted proteins | sample 3512371 | NCBI WGS metagenome assembly VFQN01 (sample SAMN10412370, study PRJNA504923) | tailings metagenome | isolation source: Replicate 2 from Balatoc abandoned mine | place: Philippines: Itogon, Benguet | collected 2017-08-28 | reverse complement strand
TGCCGGTCGGGATAGTGGCTGCAGAAGTCCTTCAGCCAGTCGTTGTAGATGCGCAGCATCTCGTTGCCCGCCTCGCGGTCGTTGAGCCGGCTGGCGGCGCCCAGGATGCCGTAGATCACCTCGGCGTCGACGCCGTCGCGATCCAGGTCCTTGATGCGCAAATGCGGGTCTGAAATCCGGCGGATGTCCTTCGCCCCGTCGGCGTAGAGGCCGGTCTCGGCCATGATGTCGACCCGGTGATGCTTGCCCGGAACGAACTTGGAGCCGGAGGGGCCGACACCGTTCTTGAAGCCGAACGAGGCGCCGTTCTTCGCCACCCATTTCGGACCATCATCGGTGTCGGTGACGTAGGGCATGCGGTCCTTGAGATCGCGCGGCGCCATCGAGGTGAACAGGTCGGGCGGCATCCAGGGCAGGTCGAGGTGGCTATCGGCCGAAATGCGCTTGTATTGCATGGCGTTTGGCTCCCTTGGATTTCCTGGCTGGATTATGCGCCGCCTGAGAGGCCGGGCAATGCCCCTACGGTTTCGCTGGTCGGCTATCGAAGTAGGCGCCTTCGCTGCCGAGCAGGACCATCACGGCGGTGACGAACAAGACCGGCAGGACGCGACGCCAGACGGGCGGGGCGGCGTCACGCGGTAGCGAGCGGCGGCGCAGCCAGCCCCAGAAAGCGTAGAGGAACCAGACCGGCATGGCGATCATCAGGGTGAATCGGGCGGCACCGTGAAAGGCACCGATTCCGGCCGCCTCTTCACCCACACCCCGAAGGCGCAACTGGATGACCAGGACGGCGGCGAGCGCAACGCGAATGATCAGCAGCAGGGTTGCCGCCGCGGAGAGTCCCCACAGAAGTCGCCGGAAGAGCGAATCGCCGAAAGGCCGGACAAACCAGCCTGCGGCCCTCGGCGCGGCAAAGGCGGCGGTCAGGACGATGAGCATCGTGGGCAAGAGCACGCCCATCGTGAAGAGCACCTGTCCAGCAAAGTAGCAGACAAAACAAGCAAGAATGGCGAGCCAGATGCTTTCGCCCACGGAGCCGGCAATGCCGAAAGCGCGATCCCAGCCCACGTTCTCGCCACGGGCTTTCGCCTGCTGCAGCGCCTCGTCGGATCGATAGCTATCGTAGCCGCCGCGCTTCACTTCGCCTCCCGCTTGCCGCCATATTGTGGGCGGCATGCATCGGTCGCTCAAGGACGTGGAATGACAAAAGACACCGTCTCTCGTCTCGACGGGGACTTCGACTACATCATCGTGGGCGCCGGCTCGGCCGGATGCGTGCTCGCCAACCGGCTCTCCGCCGATCCGCGAAACCGCGTGCTGGTGCTCGAGGCGGGCGGTCGCGACAACTGGATCTGGTTCCACGTTCCGGCCGGCTATCTGTTCGCGATCGGCAATCCGCGGGCCGACTGGATGTTCCAGACCGAGAAGGAGCCGGGGCTCAACGGCCGTGCGCTCAACTATCCGCGCGGCAAGGTGATCGGCGGCTGCTCGGCGATCAACGGCATGATCTCGATGCGCGGCCAGTCGCAGGACTACGACCACTGGCGCCAGCTCGGCCTCACCGGCTGGGGCTGGGACGATGTCGCGCCGGTGTTCCGCAAGCTCGATAACCATTTCCTTGGCGACACCGAGCATCACGGTGCCGGCGGCGAATGGCGGGTCGAGGAATCGCGGGTGCGCTGGGAGGTGCTCGACGCGGTGATCCGGGCGGCCACCGAAATGGGCGTCCCGCAGACTTCGGACTTCAACACCGGCGACAATACCGGCGTCGGCTATTTCCACGTGAACCAGAAGCGCGGCATCCGCATGTCGGCGGCCCGCGCCTTCCTGAAGCCGGTGCTCAAGCGGCCGAACCTCAGACTGGAGACCGGCGTGCTGGTGGAGAAGCTGTCCTTCGAGGGCAAACGCTGCACTGGAGTGCTCTATCGGCAGGACGGCCGCCTCGTCGAGGCAAAGGTGAAGGGCGAGGTCATCCTGGCGGCGGGCGCGATCGGCTCGCCACAGATCCTGCAGCTTTCCGGCGTCGGCGATCCCGACTGGCTGGCGGAGTTCGGCATTCCGGTATTGCAGGCACGCGAAGGCGTCGGGCGGAACCTGCACGACCATCTGCAGCAGCGGGCGATTTACAAGGTCAACGGCGTGAAGACGCTCAACACGACCTATCATTCGCTGGTCGGCCGGGCGCTGATGGGCATGCAATATGCATTGCTGCAGAAGGGGCCGCTCACCATGTCGCCCTCGCAGCTTGGAATTTTCACGCGCTCGTCGCCGGATCAGGAAAGGTCGAACATCGAATTCCATGTCCAGCCTTTGTCACTCGACAAGTTCGGCGAGCCGCTGCATCGCTTCCCGGCGATCACGGTGAGCGCCTGCAACCTGCGACCGACCTCGCGCGGCACCGTCCGGCTGCGCTCGGCCGATCCCTCGGCCAAGCCGATCATCGCGCCCAACTATCTCGCGACCTACGAGGACCGCACCGTGGCGGCCGACGCGATCCGCGTGACGCGGCGCCTGATGCGCCAGCCGGCGATGCAGCCCTACCACCCCGAGGAATACCTGCCAGGACCCGGCGTCGGCGACGACGATGCGTCGCTCGCCAAGGCGGCCGGCGACATCGGCACCACGATCTTCCACCCCGTGGGCACGGCCAAGATGGGCCTGCCGTCGGATCCGCATGCCGTGGTCGACGAGCGGCTGCGGGTCATCGGGCTTCAGGGACTGCGGGTGATCGACGCGTCGGTTATGCCGACCATCACCTCGGGCAACACCAACGCGCCCACGATCATGATCGCCGACAAGGCGGCCGGAATGGTCCTGGCGGACAACAAACAAGGAGACGCACGTGCGTAGCAGGATTCTCGGATTGATCGCGGCGGCCGGCCTGTCAGTGCCGGCCGTTTCCCTGGCGCAGCAGCCATCGACGCTCCGCGTGGTGGCGCATTCGGACCTGAAGATCCTGGATCCGATCTGGACCACGGCCTTCATCGTGCGCAACCACGGCTACATGATCTACGACACGCTGTTCGCGCTGGACGGCGACCTCAAGATCAAGCCGCAGATGGTCGAGACGTGGAAGACGAGCGACGACAAGCTCACCTGGACCTTCACCCTGCGCGATGGGCTCGAATTCCATGACGGCCAGCCCGTCACCACCGAGGACGTGATCGCCTCGCTGAAGCGCTGGGCCTCGCGCGACAGCCTGGGCAACATCCTGTGGGCGAAGGTCTCCGAGCTGAAGGCGGTCGATGCCAAGACCTTCCAGATCGTGCTCAAGTCGCCCACGGGCGTCGTGCTGCAGGCGCTCTCGAAGCCCTCGGGCAATCCCTTCATCATGCCCAGGCGCGTCGCCGAGACGCCGGGAACCGACCAGATCAAGGAGTTCGTGGGCTCCGGCCCGTTCATCTTCAAGGCCGACGAGTGGAAGCCCGGCGACAAGACGGTCTACGTCAGGAACCCCAGGTACAAGCCGCGGTCCGAGCCGGCCTCTGGCCTCGCCGGCGGCAAGATCGCCAAGGTCGACCGGGTCGAATGGGTCGCGATCCCCGACCAGCAGACCGCGGTGAACGCGCTGCAGGCCGGCGAGATCGACGTCATCGAGGCGCCGCAGCACGACCTCTATCCGCTGCTGAAGAAGGATCGCAACGTCTCGATGGTGACCACCAACAAGTGGGGCAACCAGTACATCTATCGCTTCAACCAGCTCCACAAGCCGTTCGACAATGCCAAGAACCGGCAGGCAATGCTCTACGCGCTGAACCAGAAGGACTTCCTGGACGGCGTCATCGGCGACCCGGAGTACTACAAGGTCTGCAAGGCAATGTTCATGTGCGGCGGCCCCTACGAGACGACCGCGGGCTTCGCCGACAAGTATGAGAGCGACTTCGCCAAGGCCAGGCAGCTGCTGGCCGAGGGCGGCTACGACAACACACCGGTCGTCCTGCTGCATTCGACCGATCTCTACGTGCTGACCAACATGGCGCCGATCGCCAAGTCGCTGATGGAGAAGGCCGGCATGAAGGTCGACATGCAGTCGATGGACTGGCAGACCTTGGTCGCCCGCCGCGCCAAGAAGGATGCGCCGGACAAGGGCGGCTGGAACGTGCTCATCACGTCGACCTCGGGCGTCGATTCGCTCGATCCACTGACCTACAGCTTCATCAGCGCGGCCTGCGAAAAGGCCTGGTTCGGCTGGCCGTGCGACGCCGAGATCACGCGCCTGCGCAGCGCCTTCGCCGATGAGACCGACGAGGCCAAGCGCAAGGAGATCGTGGAGAAGCTCCAGCTCCGCGCCGCCGAGGTGCCGACCCACGCCTTCCTCGGCCAGTACAACAACGCCATGGCGGTCCGGAAGAACGTGACCGGAAGCGTCGTCTCGCCCGTGCCGGTCTTCTGGAACATCGAGAAGAAGTAGCGGGTCGCTCCGCGCCGTCGTCGCTCAGACGACGGCGTCGCCCGCGATCTGGGTGCGCTGCATGCGGCGGTGGAAGGGGCCGGCATCGTGGATCGCCAGATGCTTGGTGCAGCGATTGTCCCAGAAGGCGATCGAGCCCGGCTCCCAGCGGAAGCGGCAGGTGAATTCCGGGCGGTGGCCGTGATCCATGAGGAAGGCGAGCAGCGGCTTGCCCGCGCGCTCGGTCATGTTCGCGCAGCGGCATGAGTAGGAGTGGTTCACGAACAGGCACTTTCGGCAGGTCTCGGGATGGGTCCGCACGACCGGATGCAGGCTCTCGGTCGGCCGCCAGTTGGAATCCTCCCGCACCTTGATCGAGCGTCGCGCGTTCAGGCCGGCGGCGGGCCCTGCGACGCGGATGTCGCTGTGCACGACACGCAGGCCTTCCAGCATCGCCTTCATGCCGTCGGAGAGGCTTTCGTAGGCGAGGTACTGGTTGGCGAATAGCGTGTCGCCGCCATAGGGCGGCACCTCGAGCGCGTAGAGGATCGCGCCCATCGGCGGTTCGGGCATCATCGTGGTGTCGGAATGCCACTCTTCGCCCACGATCCGCTCGTCCCCGGGCGCGCGCACGACCCGCACGATCTCCGGATCGCCGCCGCCGGTATTGAAATTGGGATGGATGAAGATCTTGCCGAAGCGGCGGGTGAAGGCCTTGTGACTCGCATCGGTGAGCGTCTGGCCACGGAAGAAAATCACCAGATGATCGAGCAGGGCACGGCGAATCTCGTCGACGACGTCATCGTCGAGCCGCACGCTTACGTCGACGCCGCTGATCTCCGCCCCGAGGGCTCCCGCGATCGGGGAGGCCGTGATGTGTCGATAGCCATTCATGGCGACGATGATGCAGGCTTTACCATCGAAGCCGCAAGGCAGGGGCAGGAGTTTCAGCGCGGCGGATGCAGGCGACGGCCGTGGGTTCGACACCATACTTATAGTGTGGCCGAAATGCATCAATCCGCGTCTGCGTCGCGGCGAGTGCGGCGGCATTGCAACCAAAACGGGGCGGGAGAGTTGTCCGTTCGTGGTTCCTTAAACGAGCGGGGAAAATCGAATGAAGAAGATCATCGCAGCAGCGGCTTTCGCGGCTCTGGCACCGGCTGCGGTCCAGGCGCAGACCATTAATGCTCAGGAGGGTTTCTATATCGGTGCCGGCGGCGGTGCCGCCTGGTTCATCGGTTCGAACTCCAACGCCAACACCTGGACCGGCTGGTCGGTCGGCGGCAAGGTCGGCTACGATTTCGTCGGCCCCCGTCTCGAACTCGAAGCCGGCTACGGCCAGATCCCGACGTCCGCCAACATTCCCGGCACGGCGATCAACGGCAAGGTCGGCCAGCTCAACGTGATGGCGAACCTGCTGTATGACTTCATGCCGACCTCCGTCATCACGCCGTACATCGGCGCCGGTGCGGGTATCGCTTTCGTCGACAGCAACAGCTCGCTCGGCAGCACGCAGTTCGCTTATCAGGCGATGTTGGGTGTCGCCTACAATGTGAGCGAGCAGCTGCGGTTCATGGTCGAAGGCCGGTATCTCGGCACGACGAACCCCAGCGTCAACACGCCAATCGGCAATGTGACCTTCCAGAACCAGAACATCCTGGCGCTGGCTGGCGTGCAGTTCAAGTTCGCTGCCCCGCCGGCCGCTCCGCCGCCGCCGCCGCCGGTCGTTGCGCCGCCGTCGTTCATGGTGTTCTTCGACTGGGACCGCTCGAACCTGTCGGCCCAGGCTCTGAACACGATCAAGCAGGCTGCCGGCGCCTACAAGTCGAAGGGCAATGCCCGGATCACGGCGACCGGTCACACGGACACGTCGGGCGCGCCGGCCTACAACATGGCGCTGTCGCTGCGTCGCGCGAACGCCGTCAAGGACGCGCTGGTGCGTGAGGGTGTGCCGGCGACCGCGATCGCGGTGGTGGGCCGTGGCGAGCAGGGCCTGCTGGTGCAGACCGGCCCGAACGTCCGCGAGCCGCAGAACCGCCGCGTCGAAATCGTCATCCAGTAAGACAGTCGAAACTTCGCCGCACCGGCAACGCGCCGGTGCGGCACGCGTTAAGAAGACGCCGGGCCTCACGGTCCGGCCCTCCGGTTGTGGCCTTCCAACCCCTCTCCCCGAGTGGCGTCGGCTGCGACCGGAGACCTTCTACTTCCATCTCGATCAAGCCGGCCATCCGCGAGATTGCCGGCTTTTTCGTTTTGCCCATTCGCCTCTAGCCGCCAGACGCGGTGTCCTCCCTGTGATCGCGCGTGGCGCGCGAATCCGTGAACGCAACCGTGCCACGTCTCCGGTCGTTCTTTCGCTAACAATTCACGCGCAGGAGCCTTTCATGCTGAAGTTCACCAATATCGCGATCGTTGCGGCGCTCGGCCTGGGTGTCGCCGCGTGTGGCAACAACCCGACGGACCGCGCCCTCACCGGCGGTGCGATCGGTGCCGGCACGGGCGCCGTCGTTGGCTCGACGATGGGAGCCCCAGTGGCCGGCGCGGTCGTGGGCGGCCTGGGCGGCGCCGCAATCGGCGCGGCGACCACGCCGCGGAATGACTACGGCTATTACCGCTAGTCCCTCTAGTTGACCGGCTGCGGGGTGGGTGCCATAGCGCGCCCACCCTTTTTGTTGTGCGCCGGTTCCACGGGAGTGCGAAACTCCTGCCATGGCCCGTCTGTTCACGCGCAACATCGAGAACTTTACCTGCGAGCGCTGTGGCGCCGAGGTCGAAGGCAACGGCTTCACCAACCACTGTCCCGCCTGTCTCTTCAGCAAGCACGTCGACGAAAATCCGGGCGACCGCGCCGCCGACTGCGGCGGGATGATGGAGCCGATCGGCATCGAACAGGCGCGCGGCCGTTACATCATCGTGCACAGGTGCCTGAAGTGCGGCCAGGTGAAACGCAACAAAGCCTCTCCCTCAGACAATTCACGTGCCCTGGTCGAGGTCGCCCGTCGGCGGGCGCTGTCTTGAGACTTCTACCGCTCTTCATCCTGCTCGCCGTTTCCGCATGCGGGGCGGCGGCCGCGCAGGGGGTGGATGATATCGAACGGGCGTGGCGCGGCTGGATGGAGAAGACCCAGCGCACGCGTGGCGGCCTGGTGGTGATGCATGCCGGTCGGCCGGTACACGAGGCAATCATCGGAGGTCTCGCTCCCGGCGCCTCCGTCCCATACGCCAGCCTGTCGAAGGCAGTGACCGGCGTCTGCATCGCCACGCTGATCGAGCGGGGGACGCTTTCCTTCGAGACACGGGTTTCGCAGGCGCTCGCGCGCACGATGATGCGCACGGGGCGGCCGGTCGATCCGCGGCTCCTGCAGGTGACGATTTCCGAACTCCTGGCGCATCGCGCCGGCTTTGGTCCCTCAAGCGGCGGCAGCGGCGAAATGGCGAACTGGCTGCGGCGCAATTCCGGCGGACGCACCGTCTTCGACGAGCAGCTCCGCTGGCTGTTCGCCCGCAGGCTGCAATACGTGCCGGGCGAGCGCTTCGAATACTCGAATGCGAACTACCTGATGCTGGGCGCCATCATCGAGGAAGCGGCCGGCCAGCATTACGAACGCTATTGCAAGGACGCCGCCCTGACGCCACTGGGCGCGCGCGACGCCGTGCTGGACCCGGCTTGGCGCATCCTCTCGAGCTACGGCGGCTGGCGTATGCCGCTCTCCGACTATGCCCGCTTTTATCAGGCCTTTGCCCAGGACAACCCTGCGATCGGCCCGCGGGCGCGGCGATGGATGATGTCGCCGGAGGGCAAGCAGGTGGGCGGCGGCGCCCACTACGGGCTGGGCACCTTCGTGCGGCCGACGCCGAGCGGCGGCGGCAATTTCTGGCATGCCGGCCGCTGGGTCTACGATCTTCGCAATGCCCATGATGGGCCGTTGAACGCTTCCTACTCGACCTTCGCGGTACGGCTGGGGGCGCTCGACGTGAACATGGTGAGCTATGCCGAACCGGGACGCGAGCAGGGGGACGGTGGTCTCGACGCGGCACTGGGAAATGCCGCGCGGGGTGTAAAGCGGTGGCCGTGACACGTTCCGCGAGCTGAGCTACCTAGGGCTGTGGGCTTGGGGAAGTCCTGGACGTCTCGGGGGAGTGGGCTCTGAACCTTCTGCATCTGCTGGCCGGGGCCGCCATCGTGGCCTGCCTCTACGTGTCGCTGCCGGAATGGCGGGGCCGTTCCCGTTCGCGCAGTTTGCTGCTGGTGCCCCCGGCGCTGGCCTTGATCTGCGTCTACGTCATGATGGGATTTGTTTCCCCGGAAAATCGCGAGCCGTGGCTGCTGCGCGCCGCGCTCGGCCTGGGGCTGGCGATGGGCGTGATCCGTGGCTTCTTCATCAAGTCCGACATCGACGAGTTTGCCCTAGTGCGGCTGCCCGGCGCGCGTGACGGGCTGCTCGTTACACTCGTGATCGCGGCGGCGATGGTCGCTGCGACCCTGGCGCCGCTCGTCTCCGACCACGCGTTCGCCTTGGTACCCTATGCGACCAGCCTCGCCGGTCTGGGCGCAGCCTACCTGTGCGGTCGTGCCGTCATCGTCTATCTGCGTACCCGCTCCTAGGCAGCAAACGAGCGAAGCACCTTGCCGGGCCGCGCAGCCGGGTCGGCGCAGAAGCCCTTTTCGTCGGCGGCCTTCACGCCGTTGATCCAGACGCCCTGCAGGCCGACTGCGCCCGCGGTGAGACGAGCTGCACCCGCCGGCAGGTCGTGTGCTCGCCGCTTCGGCCCCCGCGCCACCGTCTTGGGATCGAACAGCATGAGGTCGGCGGCCAGGCCCTCGCGCAGCAGGCCGCGATCCTGGATGCCGAACAGCTTCGCCGGCTGGCCGGTCAGCCGATGCACGGCGTTCGGGAGGTCGAGTACGCCGAGGTCCCGGCTCCAGTGGCCCATGAGGTGCAGGCCGAAGCCGGCGTCGCAGAAGAAGGTGAGATGCGCGCCGGCGTCGCTCAGCGAGATGTGGGTGTTGGGATCAGCCAGGATGCGGCCCACCGCCTCGTCATCATTGTGCAGGAGCTGCGCCACGAACATCGTGTCGAGGTTTTCCGACAGGGCGAAGTCGAGGATGAAGTCGAACGGGTCCTTGCCGGCCGCCTTGGCGAGCTCGGCCAGGGTCGCACCCTCCATCCTACGGTTCTCGTCCTTCGCGGTCTCGACGACGAAGAGCTTGTCCCACTCGCCGTTGAACAGCAGCCGGCCGCGCTTGGCCCGCAGTTCCTCGCGCACCGAAGCGCGCCAGGCCGGGTCGCGATAGATTCTCCTGAGTTCGGCAGGATCGTGCGCGGCCATCGCCGGCTTCCATGCCTGCATGCTCTCGAACAGGTAGGGGCTGTGGAAGGTGAAATCCATGCTGAGCGGGCAGCACGAGGTCTGCGCCACCAGCGTGCGGCCGCGGGCGCGGGCTTGGTTCACCTGGTCGAGCGTTGTGAAGGCGGCTTCCGGATTGGTGTTTGAATGGAACAGCGCGGCGATCACCACCGGGCGGTCGGCCTCGGCCGCGATCTCCTCGAGGTAGGGGATCGTGGTCGTTCGCCCCTTGGTCAGCATGTAGACGCCGGTGCCGCGCTCGCCCATCGCCTTCACCAGCGTGCGCAGCTCATGGTCGTCGGCGAGGCGCGACGGCATCGGCGTACCGCCCTCGCCGTTGTGCGCCTCTGACGTCGAGGAGGCGAATCCGACGGCGCCGGCCGCCATGGCCTCGCGCACCAGATCGGCCATCCGGGCGACCTCGTCCGGCGTGGCCGCGCGCTCGGTGGCGTCGGCGCCCATCACGAAGGTGCGGATCGCGGAGTGGCCGGCGAAGCAGGCGACGTTGGGGCCGACGCCGTTCTTCTCCAGCATGTCGAGATACTGCGGGAAGCTCTCGAAGCCCCAGTTGATGCCGGTGCGCAGGGCCTCGAGCGACATGCCCTCCACGTGGGTGAGGTGGCGCATGGTGAGGTCGCGGTCGGCCGGCTTGCAGGGTGCGATGGTGAAGCCGCAATTGCCCAGGATGGCCGTGGTGACACCCAGCGCCGGCGAGGGATCGACGAAGGGGTCCCAGGTGATCTGCGCGTCGTAGTGGGTGTGGCCGTCGATGATGCCGGGCGCCAGCGCCAGGCCGTCGGCCTTCACGGTCTCCCGGGCGGCGCCGAGCTTCGGGCCAATGGCGGCAATCCGGCCACCGGTCACGCCGAGATCGCCCCGGACCGGCTGGGCACCCGAACCATCGTGGATTTCGGCGTCCTTGATGACCAGATCGTACATGTTTGTTTCCTCCCAGAATGACCCTAGTCTGTCGCCAAGGAAATGGAACGGGAGGATTGCATGACAGGCATGACGCGCCGCGGCTTCGTGGCGGCAGGGACGGCGGGTGCGGCGTTCGGACTGGCGCCGGCGATCGGCCACGCCCAGGACTATCCCACGAAGCAAGTCCGGGTGGTGGTGCCCTATCCGGCCGGCGGCGGCACCGACCTGGTGGCGCGCCTGATCGTCCCCCGCCTGGCGGACAAGTGGAAGCAGACCGTCATCATCGAGAACAAGGGCGGCGCGAGCGGCATCCTGGGCAGCGAGATTGTCGCCAAGGCACCACCCGACGGCTACACGCTGCTGATCATGACCAGCGCCCACACCATCAATCCCTATACCACTAAGGTCTTGCCCTACGACACCGAGCGCGACTTCACGCCGGTTACGCCCCTGGTCGAGGGCGCCATTGCCCTGGTCGGTTCGCCCAAGGCCGGCATGGATTCGATGGAAAAGTTCATGACCGCGGCGAAGGCGAATCCCGGCAAGTACCAGTTCGGCAGCACCGAGAACACGACCCGCATGGTCGGCGAGCTGTTCCGGGTGAAGAGCGGGCTCAAGATCGAGAACGTGGCCTACAAGGGTGCCGCGCCGATGATGCAGGAGTTGGCCGGCGGCCACATTCCGGTGGGTTTCACCAGCCCGCTCACGGTGATGTCGCACCACCGGGCGGGCACGCTGCGCATGCTCGCGGTGAGCGGCACCAAACGGCTGCCGGGCCTCGAGGACGTTCCGACCTTCGCCGAGGCGGGCGTGCCGGGCGTCGATACGACCGCCTGGTTTGCGATGTTCGGCCCGGGAAAGATGCCGCCGGCGCTGGCCGACCGCCTGCGAGACGACGTCGTGGCGGTCCTGGCCGAGCCAGAGGTGAAGGCCAAGATCCGCGACCTGTCGAGCCTGCCCGGCGGGGAGGCGCCCACCGCCTTTGCCCAGCGCATCAAGAAGGAGCTGGCGAGTTGGGGCGAAATCGCCAAGTTGGCGGGTATCCAGCCAGAGTGACCCGCGAGGGAGCGCGACATGATCCGAGTGTTCGTGCTCGTCCTTGCCGTGCTGATTGGCAGGCCAGCCTGGGGCCAGTCCGTCAGCTTCCAGAGCGTCACCGTCGGCAGCAGCCAGGCGGGGCCGGAGGTGAAGGGCTGGGTCTACAAGCCGGGCGGCGACGGACCGTTCCCGGCGATCATCCTGGCCCATAGCTGCGCGGGCGCGAATGCACACACCGACAGGTGGGGTAAGCTGCTGGTGAGCTGGGGATACCTCGTGCTGGCGCCGGATTCCTTCATCCCGCGCGGCACCAAGGCTGTGTGCACGACTCCCGGTACCGTGACGCCCAACATGCGCGTGGCCGACATTGCCGGTGCGCTCGACTATCTCGCGACGCGGCCAGACGTGATGAAGGGCAGGATCGGGATCATCGGCCACAGCCACGGCGGCTCGACGGTGATCCGGTCGGCGCAGAAGAGTTTCGGCCTTGCGCAACGCGGCCTGGCGGCAGGCGTCGCCTACTATCCCGGCTGCAATCCGAAGTTCGATGGGGGAATCGACATCCCTGTCCTGGTGCTGGCCGGAGACAAGGACGACTGGACGCCGGCCGACCGCTGCCGGAACCTGATCTCGGGCCTGCTGCGCGGCGACCTCGTCGAAGCAGTCTACTACCCCAACGCCTATCACAGCTTCGACTCGAAGGTCGCCGACCGTACCGTGCCGGGCGCCGCCGGCAAGCAGCATCATCTCGCCTACGACACGGTCGCCGCTCCCGACGCCGAGGCGCGGACGAAGGCCTTCTTCGCGAAGTATCTGCGCTAGGCAGCGTCCAATCCCATCTGCCGGCACAGCAGCACCAGCGTCTCGTAGATCACGTGCGAGCAGAGGTGGGCGGCCATGCCGTTCACGTCCTGCGGCGGGCTCACCGTGTTCACGTCGACGGCCACGATGTTGAGGTCGGTGAGGCAGCGCAACAGGTCGATGCCTTCGCGGGCGCTGAGGCCACCCCAGGACGGGGTGCAGACGCCGGGGGCGCAGGACGGATCGAACACGTCCATGTCGAAGCAGAGATAGACAGGCCGCTTTCCGACCTTGTCCCGGAACTCTGCCATGCGCTGGGCGAAGCCGCCGCGCACCAGCTCGTCGATCGACACGACCTTGTAGCCCAGACTCATCGCGCGCGGCACGACGCCCTGCGCGTAGGTCGTGCTGCGGATTCCGACATGCCAGGAGAACTCGGGATCGACGAGGCCTTCCTCGGCGACATGGGTGAACTGGGTGGCCGAGTTGTACTTCTCCTCCGAGCCGTATGGGTACGAATCGGTGTGCGAATCGATGTGGAGCGCGGCCATCTTCGGATACTTCTTGCCGACGGCGCGCGCGACCGGGACGGTGACCGAGCCGTCGCCGCCGATGGTGATCGGCACCGCTCCGGCCTGCACGATGCGGTCGGCGGCCTGTTCGATCCGCTCGAACGCATCGACGATCTTCGAGGGCGTGAGCTTCACGTTGCCGCAATCGACCAGGCCCAGGGCGGCAGCCGGGTCGAAGTCGGCATGGGTTGGATTGAAGCGGCGCATCAGTTGCGACTGCTGGCGCACCGAGTCGGGGCCACCGCGGGCGCCGATGCGCATGTTGGTGCCGCAGTCGAACGGGATGCCGAGGATCGCGGCCTTGTTGGCCGGGCCCGGACGTCCGTAGGGCACGCCCATGAAGGTCATCGGCAGGGTGAACAGCTCGTCGTCGGACAGACGGTCCATGTCAGGGCTCCGCGGAGAGGAAATCGTAGGCGACCAGCGTATGAATCTTGGCCACGGCCAGCAGCTCGTCGACGAGGACGTGCTCGTCGGCGCCGCCCATGTTGAAGGGCGTGAGGCCCAGCACCACGGTCGGCACGTCGAACATGCGGTACCACCGCGAGTCCGAGCCGCCGACCCTCATGTTCACCGCCGGCGTCTCGCCCAGCACCTCGGCGGCGACCGAGGCGGTGCGGGTCACGATCTCGTGGTCTGGGTCGGTGAAGGAGGGCTCGAAGCGCCGGATCGCCTTCCAGCTCACGCCTTCCAGCGGCGCCAGCCATTCGTCCAGTCGGGCGGCGAGTTGGTCGGTGGTGATGCCGACGGGCAGGCGGATGTCGGCCCGCGCGATGGCGTGGGTGGGCACGAGGTTGGGCGAGGTGCCGCCCTCGATCGTGCCGATGTTCACCGTGACGCGCGAGAGAGTGTCGGCCTCGCCGTCTCCTGACAGCGGTTCGGAGATGGGCTTGGCCTTGCCGATCGCGTGGGTGACGACCGGGGGCGACTGGAAGGGTATATCCTCGAGCTGTTTCAGACAGTCGAGCGCGGCGCGCAGCCGGTCGATGGCGTTGGTGCCCTTGTGGACGTGCGCGCCATGGGCCGGCGAGCCGGTAGCCTCGACCTCGACCCACATCAGGCCCTTCTCGCCGAAGCGTACGACTTTGGGCGAGCCGACATCGCCGCAGATGTTGGCGTCGCCGGCGGCATGCGGGAAGTTCTTGAGGAGGTGGCCCGATCCCAGCGAGCCCATGTTCTCCTCGTCGCCGGCCAGGGTCAGAACGACCTCGCCGTCCCAGGCGTCGCGGTTCTCCGAGAGAAGCATGGCCGCCAGCAGGGAACAAGCGATGCCGCCCTTCATGTCGCAGACGCCACGGCCGTAGAGCTTGCCGTCCTTCAGCACACCGCCCAGCGGCGGCACGGTCCAGGGCAGGTGCTCGAGCAGCGGGAAGGTGTCGAGATGGCCATTGAAGATCAGGCGGCGTCCGGGAGCGCGGCCGCGGATGCGGCCGATCAGGGAGACGATGCGCGGTTCGGGCTCGACCCGCTCGATCTCGATGCCGGGGATCTCGCGCAGCAGCGCTTCGGCGACCTGTGCGACGTCGAACGTGTCGCTCGGCGGGTTGGGCGACGCCACGGCGACCAGCCGTCGCGTCACTTCGACGAGACGGTCGAGCGAGGCGTCGACCCTGCGCGTCAGCTCGCTGCGGATTCTCGGAGACATCAGCGTGCCTGCAGCCTGCGTTCCCAGAAGCGGATGGCCATGGCGAGCGGCCAGCAGATGAAGAAGTAGACCACGGCGATGAAGGTGAAGGTCTCGAGCGGCCGGAAGTTCGTGGCCGAGAGCTCCATGCCGCGACGCGTGATCTCGCTTACCGAGATGACGGCCCCCAACGACGAGAACTTGATGAGCTGCACGAAGTTCGAGGCGAGCGGCGGCAGGGTCATGCGGATTGCCTGCGGCAGCACGATGCGGTTGAACGACTGGATCGGCGTCAGGCCCAGCACCTGGGCGGCCTCGCGATGGCCCTTGGGCACGCTCTGGATGCCGGAGCGATAGACCTCGGAAATGAAGGCGGCCTGGTAGAGGGCGAGCCCGATGATCAGTGCGACCAGCGCCTCGATTCGCACACCGAACACGATGGGCAGCACATAGTAGACCCACAGAAGTTGCACGAGGATCGGCGTGTTGCGCACGACCTCGCCGATCGAGATGCCGATCCAGCGCAGCGGACGGAATCGCGACATGTCGAGCAACGCGATGATCAGGCCGCCGATCATCGCCAGGATCAGCGTGATGGCTGAGATGATCAACGTCATCTGCAGGCCGCCCATCAGAAAGTCGAAGCTTCCCCAGACCGTGTCCCAGCGGAATTGGTATTTGAACATCTTCAGGTAGCCTTGGCTAAGGGCACGGTGTCATCCCGAGGGCGAAGCCCGAGGGATCCTTGCGGGATGAGTAAGGATCCCTCGCTACACTCGGAATGACACCGATTCCGGATTACGCTCGACGCTTACGGCGCGACGATCGGGTCGAGCTTGTGCTTCTTGGCGTACTTCAGCAGCCGTCCGTCGAGCTTGATCGTGTCGACGAACAGGTTGACGTAGTTCAGCCAGATCTGGTCGCCCTGCGGCACGACATAGGCGTAGGGCGTGATGGCGAGCTTCTCGTTGGGCAGGATGTAGGTTGCCCAGTCGAACTCGTCGGTCACCTTGATGGCCGTCGGGAAGTCGGTGATGATGACGTCGACGCGCTGCGCGACCAACTCGGCCTCGCGCGTGTTGGGCGGCGCCACCGAGACCACCTCGGCATTCTTCACATAGCCCTTCATGAAGGGCTCCATGTAGCTGCCCAGAGAGACGGCAGCCTTGACACCCTTCTGGTCGATGTCTTCCCACTTCTTGATCTTGCTGTCCTTGCGCGTGACCGCATAGAGGTTGGTCAGCAGGTATGGCTTGGAGAATTCGACGGCCTGGCCGCGCTTCATCGTGGCGCCGACGCCGAACATGCCGATCTCGCACTTGCCAGCCTGCAGGTCGGCGATGAACGATCCGAAGCTCGATTCGACGATCTCGAGCTTGGCGTCGAGTTCCTTGGCGAATTCCTTCGCGAGGTCGGCGTCGATGCCCTCGATCTCGCCGGTCTTCGAATTGCGGAACGAGATCGAATAGTAGAGCGGGAACTGGCAGACCCGGAGCTTCTTGCTCTTGGTCACCTCGTAGAGACGCGACTGCGTCTGCTGCGCTTCCGCATCCGTGATCGAAAATGCGCCAATCGTGCCCGCCAGCGCGAGCGCACCCAACATCCTTGCGACACCCATCATCGGTCTCCCTTGTTGACCTTCCCCATCACTCGTCCGCGAACTGCTGCAGAAAGCGCCGGGCGCGCTCCGTCTGCGGCGCATCGAAGAAGGCCGAACCCGGCGCCGCCTCGACGATCTCGCCTCGATCCATGAAAACGGTGCGCGTGCCGACATGACGCGCGAACCCCATTTCGTGGGTGACGACCAGCATCGTCATGCCCTCGCGTGCGAGCTGGCGCATGACCGCCAGCACCTCACGGCGCAGCTCGGGATCGAGCGCGCTGGTTGCTTCGTCGAACAGCAGGACCTTGGGCGACATGGCCAAAGCGCGGGCAATCGCCACGCGCTGCTGCTGGCCGCCGGACAGGCGCGCGGGATAGGCGTCGCGCTTCTCGAGCAGGTCGACCTTCTTCAGGAGAGACTCGGCGATGGCGACGGCCTTGTCCCGGGGCATCTTCTTCACGCGCATCGGCGCTTCGATCAGGTTCTGGAGCACCGACATGTGCGGCCAGAGATTGAAGTGCTGGAACACCATACCGATCTCGGACCGGACCTCTCGCGCGGCGGCTTTCACCTGCTTGTTGGGCGATGGCGTCGAAATGGGCACGCCTTCCATCACGACCTGGCCCTCGCTGGGCTCTTCCAGCAGCGCCAGGCAGCGCAGCAGCGTGGTCTTGCCCGAACCCGACGGGCCCACGACGCAGACGACGTCGCGTTCCAGGACGTCCAGAGACACGCGGGTCAGCACCTGGTTGGCGCCGAAGCGCTTGCTGATGCCGTCCGCGAGGATGAGGGGGGCCGCACTGCTCATGTCCTTCCATAAGCAATTCCTATGCCGCTCGATCGAAGACTGCCGGATCGGCAGGGGTTTTGCTAGGATAGAAGGGAATTACTGTCGAAACGACCAATAACGGCTGCTTATAGAGTATGGACGTCAAGCTCCTCGAAGCCTTCCGGGCGGTGGTCGATCACCGCTCGATGACCGCCGCTGCGGGTGCCATGGGCGTGACCCAGCCCGCCGTCAGCACCCAGATCGCCCGCCTCGAGGAGACGGTGGGCTTCCCGCTCTTCGAGCGCGCCAATGGTCGGCTGAAGCCCACGGCCGAGGGCATCCTGTTCTATGCGGAAGCAAGCCGCGTGCTGGGCGAGGTCGATCGGCTGCAGGCGGCGACGGCGCAGATCCGCGAGGGTCAGTCGGGGCGCCTGGTGATCGCAAGCCACCCTTCCGCGGCCATCTCGCTCTTGCCGAATCTGGTGGCACAGTTCCTGGCCGAACGTCCCGGCGTATCGGTGCGGCTGATCTCGCGCCATTCCGATGTGGTGAGCCAACTCCTGCCGACCGAGAGTTTCGATATCGGCATTGCCGAGCTGCCGATCGACGAGAGCCAGGTCGAGGTTCGGCGCCATGCGATGCGCTGCGTCGCCATTCTGCCGCCCCGCCATGCGCTCGCCTCGCACAAGCTGCTGACGCCGAAACTGCTGGGTCCGCACCCGATGGTGATGCCGGCGCGCTCGCACCAGGTGCCCAACCGCATCCGCGGCATCTTCTCGGCGGCGGGCGTGTCCATCAATGCGGTGGTCGAGGCCGAGTTCTTCGCCAGCCTCTGCGGCCTGGTGGCGGCCGGGGCGGGATGGTCGATCGTCGATCCGCTGTCGGCGCGCAGCTTCGAGCATCTCGGGCTCGTAACGCGGCCCTTCGAGCCAGCCGTCACCTACGACATCGGCGCTTTCCATCGCCGCGACCGCGAGCCCTCGGTACTCGCGACCGCCTTCCTCGACATGCTCGACGACAAGTTGAAAGGGTAAGCCTATGCGTCTCGACGCCGATCTGATGGGCCGCCTCGCGGCCGACGAGGCGCTGTGGCGCGACTTCAACGACATCTGCGATTGCGGCGGTCGTCTGTCGGGCACCGAAAGCGAGCGGAAGGCTTTTGCGTTGTTGCGCGAGCGGGTGCGCGCGGCATCACCGGCCAATTCGGGTCGGTCGATGCCGGTGCCGTACAATGGCTGGCGGGCGAAGTCGGCGACGCTGCGACTGCCCGGCGGCGCCCTCGCGCCTTGCCATCCGCTGGTACGCACCATTGCGACATTGGGTCTGACGGCCGAGGTGATCGACCTCGGGCGAGGCACGCCCGACGAGTTCGAGGCGCACAAGGCGGAGATCGCCGGCCGCATCGTGCTCGTGCGGCACGAGCTGATGTTCGCGGCGGGCACCATTCATCGCCGTCGCAAATACGACATGGCGCGCGCCCATGGCGCGGTGGGTTTCCTGATCGGCGGCCCGCTCGCGGGGCACGTGGTGGCAGGTTCGTCGGGCCGCGACTCGGGCGAGGGCATTCCCGCGCTCGGCATATCCCCCGAGACGGCCGCGAAGCTGGCGCGCCGTTCGACGGGCTTTTCATCGGTGACGATCACCATCGAGACCGCTGAAGGGCCGGCCGAGACCGAGACCTTGGTGTTCGACTATCCCGGCCAGACCGACGAATGGGTGGTGCTGTCGGCGCATGTCGACGGCCACGACCTGGCCGAGAGCGCCATGGACAACGGCACCGGCCTTGCGGCCGTGCTGGCGGTGACGCGCGCGCTGTCGCCGGAAGTGTCGAGGTGGCGGCGCGGGCTGCGAGTGATGTTCTTCAGCGTCGAGGAATGGGCGCTGACCGGCTCGGCGCAGTACGTGCAGGCGCTGGGCGAGGCCGAGCGCGCCAAGATCGCGCTGAACGTCAATCTCGATTCCGTAGCGGGCAGTCCGAACCTCGCCGCGCTCACCAGCGGCTATGCTGGGGTGGAGCCGTTCCTTCTGGGCGTTGCCGAGGCCAATGGCCAATCCCTGCGCACAGTGCGGCCAATGATGACCAACTCCGACCATGCGAACTTTGCGGCCGGTGGCATCCCGGCAATCCGGCTGGTGGCGGGCTTCGACGATCCCAACGCCCATCTGCGTGTCGTGCTCACGCCCGCCGACACGCGCGACAAGGTCGCCCAGAGCGAGCTGCGGCAGGCGACCCTGCTGACGGCCGCGCTGGTCGCTGCGGCGTGCAATGCCGATCCGGCCGAAGCCGCCGCGTGGCGGCGTTGAGCCGTCAGGCCGGGCGCAGGCCGTCCTCGGGATAGACGCCGCCGGCATCCTTGATGGCCTGGCGGTAGTTCTTCTCGGAGTCGAAGGGCTCCCTCTTCGGAAAATCCTTCGCCTTGCCGGGGCGGATCTCGCCGGTCGAGGGTGTCACAATCAGCAGCTCGCCCCTGCGGCCGAGCAGCGGGATCTCGCGTTTCCAGCGCGAGAAGGTCCGTCGCGCCGTGGCGGAGAAGGTGACGTAGGTATCGAACTCGTCCTTGTCCTTGACGAACAACGCCTCGTAGGTGGCGATGAACTCCTCGACGAACTTGCGATCCACGACTTCGAGGTTGGACATCATCCAGCAACGATCCTCGAACACCCAGTAGGTGCCGATACCGATGAATTCCTTCTGGCGCGTCAGGTAGGGATAGAAGGGGAAGCCGCGGCAGGCGATCGTGCGGTTGTCCCGTTCGCAGAACCGCGCGCCCTTGCAATGGATGGCCATGCAATCGTCGGTGAGTTCGGCCACGATCTGCCGGGTCGCATAGTCGTAGGGCTTGAACTTGGACCAGAGGTCGGTGCGGGTTTTCAGCAGGTCGAACTCGACCTTGTGGACCACCGGCACGGCATTCTCAGTAGAGCAACAAACCGGCTCTCCGCCGTTCAGCGGGGCGCACTTTCGTCCGCAGTCGAACCGCGAGACGGGCGCCGTGAACCCTTCGTAGAGGGTCGCAAAATCGGCCGGCTTTATCTTTGACTTTGGGGGCTTGGAGGGCATTGAAGCCATGTAACCCAAGTTCTCTGTGAAAGAACAGTTAAGGAATTATAGCGGCTGCCTAGGGATGAGGCAGTACCCGCCAGACGACGGTTTCGCGCATGCCGCGGTTTTCGAGCTGCAACGAGGTCGGAATTTCATACCTTGCGCACTCCACGAGGCCCTGGGCGCTGAAATAGTTCCGGCCTGGATCGCCCAACAGCACCAGCCGACCCCTGGCCGCATGGCTGCGCAACCAGGCCAGCGCCCGAACCGACATCTCGCGCTCGTAACAGACGTCGCCCGCGATCACCACGTCGGCCTCGGGGTCTCCCGGCGGGCCCGCCAGCCAGTCCTCGTTGCTGGTGTCGATGGAAAGACCGTTGGCCGAGGCGTTGAGGCGGGCGGCGACCAGGGACAGCCGGTCGATGTCGTTGGCGACCACCGAGGCCGCACCGCAGTGCGCCGCAGCCATCGAGGAGACACCCGAGCCGGCGGCGAAGTCGATCACGCGCTGGCCGGCAACGAGTTCCGGATTGTCGAGCAGGTATCGTGCGATCGCCTGGCCGCCCGGCCAGCAGAAGGCCCAATACGGCGGATCGACGTTCTTCTCCTCCAGCCATGCTTCGGTCGCTTGCCAGATCGGCACATATTCGCTGGCCAGCCACAGCCTGAATTCGGGCACCATCGCCGGGGTCTCGAGGGCGGTGTTGGCCCGGATGAAACCCTCGGGGTCGTCGGGGAGTCTCGACATTAGAAAATCCTGTCGACGATGAGGGCCGCCAGCATCAGCCAGCCGACGAGGCGGTTCGATTTGAAGCGCATCAGGCAGTCGGCCTGGTCGTAGGGCTTCAGCAGCGCGATTTGCCAGCAGAGGTGCGCTGCAATGCCGGCCAGCAGCACGAAGTAGCCGATGCCCAGCGGTGCGAGCAGGCCGGTGGCGATCCAGAACGCGATCGCCAGCACGGCAAAGAAGCTCAGCCAGCGCCGCGGCGCGGCGGCGAAGCGGCGGGCCGTCGAGCGTACGCCGACCACTGCATCGTCGCGCTGGTCCTGCATGGCGTAGATCGTGTCGTACACCATCGTCCAGGCGACGCCGCCGAAATAGAGCGCGACGGTGGCCCAGGAGAGCGTGCCGGTAACGGCGGCGTAGCCGACCAGCGCCCCCCAGTTGAAGGCGAAGCCCAGCACCACCTGCGGCCAGGAGGTGATCCTCTTCATCGTCGGATAAATCGCCACCAGCACCAGCGAGAGCAGCGCCACGCCGCCCGCGAACTTGTTGAGCTTGAAGAGCACCGCGGCGCCCACCGCGCCCTGCAGCGCCATCCAGATCAGCGCGTGGTGCAGCTTGAGCTCGCCCGAGGGCAAGGGGCGGCCGCGCGTGCGCTCGACGCCGGCATCGACCTTGCGATCGACGATGTCGTTCCAGGTGCAGCCGGCGCCGCGCATGGCGATGGCGCCGACAGCGAACAGCGCCATATAGCCCGCGAGCTGCGCCCAGTGGGGGGCCGCGGCCAGCGCCGAGGACCACCAGCAGGGGAACAGCAGCAGCCAGATGCCGATCGGCCGGTCCCAGCGCGCCAGCCGACCATAGGGACGCGCCCAGGGCGGCAGGTAGCGCAGCGTCCAGTGCGTCCGGTCGATATCGGTGAAGCCGGTTGTCCGCCCGGTGGTCATGGCGTCATCATGCGGGTCATCATGCAGCTATGCGCGACAATGATCCATGAAGGCAAATAGATGAGTGCGGCACGTCTCTTCGTCGAGGCCGATCTGGGGACCGGCGGCGAAGTCCCGCTGGACGAGGCGCAGGTCCACTATCTGCGCAACGTGATGCGGCGCCCGGACGGCTCGCCGTTGCTGCTGTTCAACGGGCGCGACGGCGAGTGGCGCGGCACCCTCTCGTTCCGCGGCAAGAAGGCGGCGGTCGCGGCGCTGGACGAGCGCACCCGCGACCAGCTGCCCGAGCCCGATGTCTGGCTGTGCTTCGCGCCGGTGAAGCGTGCCCGCATCGATTACATCGCCGAGAAGGCCACCGAGCTGGGTGCCTCCGTCCTGCAGCCGGTCGTGACCCATCATACGGCGGTCGAGCGCGTCAATCTCGGGCGCCTGCGCGCCAATGCGATCGAGGCGGCGGAGCAGACCGAGCGGCTCACCGTGCCCGAGGTCCGCGACTCGATCGATCTCGCAAGGCTGCTGGACCGCTGGCCCGAGGGGCGGCGGCTGATGATGTGCGACGAGACCGGCGGTGGACCGCCCATCGCCGAGGCCCTGTCGGCACTCGACGATGCAGCCCGCGCGGCTCCCTGGGCGATCGTGATCGGCCCCGAGGGCGGCTTTGCCGAAATCGAGCTGCGGGCGCTCCGTCGCATAAAGGATGTAACGTCTGTGGGCCTCGGTCCGCGCATCCTGCGGGCCGACACCGCGGCGCTTGCAGCGCTTGCATGCTGGCAGGCGCTGGTCGGCGACTGGCGGCGCCCGACACCGCGTCTCAGCGGCGATTATCGCGCCTCCAGGGTTACCGTCTGAGCGCTTGCGCAGGCCCCCGGCGATGTGGGAGAGAGCGAATCGAACAGGATGAACCAGCCGCGGGCTCGGGTGAGGTTTTCTCATGCGACCGCGCCGCTCCCAAAGCCCTCAAGGCGCGGAGCGATCAGGGAGAGATGATCGTATGTCCGCACCTCCGTCAGGCGGCGGCGTGCCGATTGAAAATCGGCGGCAGCTGATTGAATACTTCGCGGCCGGCAACAAGCCGCGTGCCCAGTGGCGCATGGGCACCGAGCACGAGAAATTCGGCTACCACACCAGTACCCTGAAGCCGCTGGCCTATGACGGGCCCGACGGCATTCGCGCCATGCTCGAGGGGCTGACGCGGTTCGGCTGGGAGCCGGTGGTCGAGGGCAACAACCCGATCGCCCTGCTGCGTGGCAAGGCCAGCATTACCCTCGAGCCGGGTGGACAGCTGGAACTGTCCGGCGCGCCGCTCGAAACGCTGCACGAGGCGGCGGCCGAGAACGGCCAGCACATCGACGAGGTGAAGCAGGTCGCGGGCGAGATCGGCGCCTCGTTCATCGGGCTGGGCTTCGCGCCCGAATGGACGCGCGAGGAAATGCACTGGATGCCCAAGGGCCGCTACAAGATCATGCGCGAGTACATGCCCAAGAAGGGCAGGCTCGGCCTCGACATGATGCTGCGCACCTGTACCGTGCAGACTAATCTCGACTTCGATTCCGAAGCCGACATGGTGAAGAAGTTCCGCGTCTCGCTGGCGCTGCAGCCGATCGCCACCGCCCTGTTCGCCAACTCGCCCTTCAAGGAGGGCAAAGAGGCCGGCTTCAAGAGCTATCGCAGCCACATCTGGACGGACACCGATCCCGACCGCTGCGGCATGCTTCCCTTCGTGTTCGAGGACGGGTTCGGCTTCGAGCGCTACGCCGACTACATGCTCGACGTGCCGATGTACTTCGTCTACCGCGACGGCAAGTACATCGACGCCTCCGGTCAGAGCTTTCGCGACTTCCTGAAGGGCAAGCTGCCGGCACGTCCCGGCGAACTGCCCTCGATCAACGACTGGGCCGATCACATCACCACGGCCTTCCCCGAGGTGCGCCTGAAGCGCTACCTTGAGATGCGCGGCGCGGATTCCGGTCCGCTGGGTGCGCTGAATGCGCTGCCGGCGCTGTGGGTCGGACTGCTCTACGACCAGGGCGCGCTCGACGCGGCGTGGGACCTGGTGAAGGACTGGAGCACCGCAGATCACGATTATCTGCGCGCCGAAACGCCGAAGTCGGGCCTCGCCACGGTCTTCCGCGGCCGCATCCTCTCGGAACTGGCGCGCGACGTCGTCGAGATCGCCCATGCCGGCCTGCGGGCCCGCAGGCAGCTCAACACCGATGGCGCCGACGAGACCATGTACCTCGCGCCGCTCGACCGCGCCGTGGCCAGCGGCCAGGCGCCGGCCGACGAACTGCTCGCCAAGTGGAACGGCGAATGGAAAGGATCCTTCGCGGCGCTGTTCCGCGACTGTGCCTACTGAGGTAAGGTCGCGGTATGCTCGATCGTTGCGACCGCGTCCAGATCGCCGTGCACGACGCCGCCAAGGCGGCGGAGCGCTTCGGCCAGTTGCTCGGCAGCCAGGTGTCACGGCACGACCATAGCCGCCATCTTTCGGCCAGGCGCACCATCCTTGCCGTCGGCGAAAGCGAGTTCGAGCTCTGCGAGCCCGACGGCACCGGCCTCACCCAGGATTTCCTGAGCCGCCGCGGCGAAGGGCTGATGACCGCGGGCTACTGCACCGCCGACCTCGACGGCATGGTGAAGCGCTGGGACGGGCTGGGCATCGGCTACGACCGCGACAACGGGCAGCTCTACCTCGCGAATGACGCGACCTTCGGCCTGCCGATCGTGATCTCCGAAAGCACCTACCGGCCGCGGGTCGGGCCGGTGTCGTTCCTCTACGAGACGACCAATACATTGATCAGCGACTGGCGCCGCGTCGCTGCGGTCTATGCCGGCCTGTTCGGGCTCGATCCCTCTCGCTTCAGCGAGATCGGCAGCGAGCGCTTCGGCTACATCGGCACGCTCACTTTGTTCGATCCGCCCAACCGGCTCGATCGCATCGAGCTGAGCCAGGTGACCGACAATATCCATGCGATGGGTCGCTTTGCGCACAAGCACGGCGACTCGCTCTATATGTGCTACGTCGAGGTTCATGACTGGCCGAATGTGCGGCAGCGCCTGCTCGACGCCGGTGCGCGCTACACGCCACGCGGCTCCGATCCGGTGACCGATCCCGACGGCGGCTGGGTTCATCCGAAGGAACTGCACGGTCTGCTGCTCGGCGTGTCGCGCACCGGCCTCGCCTGGGACTGGTCGGGGCGCGAGGAACTGGTGCCGCCGGTATGAGTTTCGCGAAGGGTATTGGAATGAGCCGTCGTTCGTTCGTTTTCACGGCGCCGGCCCTGTCGGCCGTGGCGACGGTCGCCTACGCCCAGCCCGACCAGTGGCAGACCGTGGTCGGCCCCGACCTGCGCTTCCGCCTGGAGATGCCGGCGCCGGTCAACAAGACCACGGCGGCCGAGAAGGAAAAGGGTCATGCCGGCGAGCGTGTCGCCTGGGCCTCCAAGCGCGCCGACGAGATGTTCGACTTCGACTATGTCGACTACGAGCCCGGCTGGTTCTCGTCCAAGAACGGCAGGGAGATGGCGCGCGAACTCGGGCGCGGCGAGGCCGAGAAGGCATTCCCGCGCGCTCAGTTCAAGTATGTGCTCGACGAGCCGGTCACCCTGCAGGGCTGGGACGGCTACGCGCTCGACATCGCCGACCAGCAGGGCTCGCTGGTGATGATGCGCACCTACATCGTGAAGGACCGGCTCTATCGCCTTCTGGTCACGGCCAGGAACGACGAGGAGACCAAGGCGGCCGCAGCGCGCTTCCTTGGCTCGCTAAGGTTGGCGGAGACCAAGAGCTAGGATGCGTATCTGCGTCTTCGGCGCCGGCGCGATCGGCGGCAACTATGCGACCCGCCTCGCGGCGGCCGGCAACGAGGTCTCGGTCGTGGCGCGCGGTTCCCATCTCGAGGCGATCCGCGCCAAGGGCCTCACACTGCTGACGGGCGACAAGACCATGGTCGCCAGGGTCGCAGCCAGCGACCGGCCGGCCGATCTCGGCCCGCAGGACGTGGTGATCTCGACCCTCAAGGCCTCAAGCCTGTCGGCGATCGCCGATGCCGTGACACCGCTGCTCGGGCCGGAAACACCTGTCGTCTTTGCCCAGAACGGCATTCCCTGGTGGTACGGTCACGGGCTGGGGTGCGATCGACCGAAGGCGCCCGACCTGTCACGCCTCGATCCCGGCTGCGCGCTGCAGAAGGTGGTGGGATACGAGCGTACCCTGGGCGGCGTCATCACCTCGTCCAACCACGTGATCGAGCCCGGCGTGGTGCGCAACATCTCGCCCGAGCGCAACGTGCTGTGGGTCGGCGAGCCCGACGATCGCCAGACGCCGCGCATCACCAAGTTGCGCGAGACTCTGATCGCAGCCGGCATCTCCTCGCCCTCGACGACCGACATCCGTTACGACATCTGGCACAAGCTGATGGCCAACTTTACCGGCTCAACTCTGTGTCTCATCCTGCGCCAGCCGACCACCATCCAGGCGACGCCGATGGTCAACCGCCTGGCGCGCCGCGCCCATGCCGAGGCGCTGGCCATCGCCGCCGCCCACGGCGTCGCGCTCGACGATTCGCCCGAGGTCCGCTACGGGCCCAAGCGCGTCTATCCCGACCACCGTCCGTCGATTTTGCAGGACTATGAGGGGGGCCGGCCGATGGAGGTCGAGGCGATCGTGCGGGCGCCGCTTGCCTTTGCGCGAAGCGCCGGCCTCGACACCCCGACGCTCGATGCCATCGAATCGATCTGCGTCAGCCTCGCCGAATCGAAGGGTCTGTACCGGTCCTGAACATGAGCACCGCCGCTTCCGCAAGCATCGACAAGCGCATCGCGGAGCTGGGCGACTGGCGCGGCGAGACGCTGGCAGAGGTGCGCAAGCTGATCCACGAAGCCGATCCCGGCATCGTCGAAACCTGGAAGTGGCGCGGCGTGCCGGTGTGGGAGCATGACGGCATCGTCTGCACCGGCGAGACCTACAAGCAGGTCGTGAAGCTCACCTTCGCACGGGGCGCGGCCCTTCCCGATCCGGAGAAGCTGTTCAACGCCAGCCTCGACGGCAACGTGCGCCGTGCCATCGACATTCCCGAGGGCGGCAAGCTCAACGCACGGGCCTTCAAGGCCCTGATGCGCGCCGCTGTCGCCGCCAACAAGGAAGCGTTGGCCGAACGCGCCGCGAAAAAGAAGAAGCGATAGCCTTCCGCGCGCATGCCCCCTCAGTCGGCGTCGCCGCGGACGAGGGGCATCGCTGGGTCGGTATCAGGTCGCGGTGCCGCCGACGGTGAGGGCGTCGATGCGCAACGTCGGCTGGCCGACGCCGACGGGGACGCCCTGGCCGTCCTTGCCGCAGGTGCCGATGCCCGGGTCGAGCGACATGTCGTTGCCGACCATGCCGACGCGGGTCAGCGCCTCGGACCCGGCGCCGATCAGGGTGGCGCCCTTGACCGGGCGCCCGAGCTTGCCGTCCTCGATCAGATAGCCCTCGGTCACGCTGAACACGAACTTGCCCGAGACGATATCGACCTGGCCGCCGCCAAAATTGGCGCAGTAGAGCCCCTTCTTGACCGAGGCGATGATCTCCTTCGGGTCTGCGGTCCCGCCCAGCATGAAGGTGTTGGTCATGCGCGGCATTGGCGCATGAGCATGACCCTGGCGGCGGCCGTTGCCGGTCGGCTTCACGCCCATCAGGCGGGCGTTCATGCGGTCCTGCATCAGGCCGACGAGACGGCCGTCCTCGATCAGCACGTTGCGCTGGGTCGGCGTGCCCTCGTCGTCGATGGTGAGTGAGCCGCGGCGATCCGACATCGTGCCGTCGTCGATCACGGTGACGCCGGGGGAGGCCACCATCTCGCCCATCAGGTGGGTGAACATCGAGGTCTTCTTGCGGTGGAAGTCGCCTTCCAGCCCGTGGCCGACCGCCTCGTGCCACAGCACGCCCGACCAGCCGGCGCCCAGCACCACCGGCATCTCGCCGGCCGGCGCATCGACCGACTTCAGGTTCACCAGCGCCTGGCGGATCGCCTCGTCGGCCTCGCGCTGCCAGTATTCGGGCAGGAAAATGTCGCCATAGGGCGCGCGGCGGCCGCTGCCGGTGCTGCCGGCTTCCATGCGGCTGCCGTCGGCGCAGACGACGCTGACATTGATGCGGACCAGCGGCCGCACGTCGGCGGCGCGCCAGCCGCCAGCGCGGATGATCTCGACGACCTGCCACGAGCCCGAGAGCGACACCGAGACCTGGCGCGCCTTGGGCTCCTTGCCGCGCACATAGGCGTCGATCTCCTGCAGGAGCGCCACCTTCTTGGCGAAGGGCACGCTGTCGATCGGATTGTCGTCGGCATAGAGCAGGCGGTTGGTGCCGCGCGGCGACTCGTCGGCTTTGCCGCCGCGGCCGGAACGCACGGCCTTGACCGTCTCGGCCGCGCGCTTCAGTGCCTGCTCGTCGAGCGCCGAGGCATGGGCGAAGCCCGTGACGTCGCCCGCCACCGAGCGCAGGCCGAAGCCCTGCGAGGTGTCGAACGACGCACTCTTCAGCTTGCCGTCGTCAAACGACAGGCTCTCGCTCTGGACATATTCGAGGAACAGCTCGCCGTCGTCGCAGCCGGCCAAAGCATCGTCGACCACCTTCGCGGTCTTGCGCTGGTCGAGTGCGCCTTTGCCGAAGAAGAGGCCATCGGCGGTAGCGAGATGGTTGATCGACTTGCTCATGCGGTCCTGTCCTTCGATCCTCAGGTGACGAGGACGATCTTGCCAAAATGGGCATTGGCCTTCATGTGCGCAAGCGCTTCGGCGGCCTCTGCCAGGGGGAAGGTCCTGTCGATGGGCAGGTGCAGCTTGCCCGCCTCGATGGCCGGCCACAGGTCCTTGCGGGCGGCCTGCACGATGGCGCGCACTTCCTCGGGGCTGCGGGTGCGGAAGGTGACGCCGATATAGTCGATGCGCTTCAGGGCATGCAGGTCGAAGTTGAACTCACCCTTCATGCCACCCAGCCGACCGACATTGACGATACGGCCCAGAACGGCCGCGGCCTCCATATTGGCGTTCATGACGCCGCCCGAGACCTGATCGACGATTAGATCGACACCCTTGCCACCGGTCGCTTCCTTGACCTTCTCTGGCCACTTGGGATCGCGCGTGTCGAGGGCGAGGTCGCAGCCGAACTCGGCGAGCTTCGCGCGGCGGCCATCGTTGGTCGAGGTGCCCATGACGATCGACGCGCCCATGTGCTTGGCGATCTGCATGCCGAGCAGGCCGACGCCCGAGCTGGCGCCCTGGATAAGAACGGACTCGCCCTTCTTAAGGCGGCCGGCGCCGACCAGCGCATTGTGCATGGTCTGCACGGCCACCGGCATGCAGGCGGCCTGCTCGTAGCTCATGTTATTGGCGGGGATCTTGTGAGCACGGCCGGCATCGGCCACGGCATATTCGGCGAAGCCGCCGGCAGCCGAGCTCATCACGCGATCACCTGGTTTGAAGTCCTTCACCTCGGCGCCGACTGCCTCGACTTCGCCGGCGCATTCCAGGCCAACGATGGTGCCGGTGCCGCCGATCGTGCCATGGCGATGGCCCGACGCTACGGCGAGGTCGGCGCGGTTGAGCGAGGCGGCCTTCACCTTGATCAGGACTTCGTTGGCCTTGGGTGCGGGCTTCGGCGCGTCGGTGAACTGGACGCCCTTGTCGGTGACGACGGCTGCCTTCATGGCGGATCTCCCTGGGATCGGCTTGATGATTCAGGCGCCCTGCTTAGCAGGCAGGAGAACGTGCCTCCACGCGTCCGCTGCGTCCCTGTCGCTTTTCTTCGCGCTCGTTTCGGTGGGTGGCAGTTGGGCGGTCGATACAAGGGGAGGTGCGGGCTGAGCTTGCAATAATCGAGGAATACACTAGGTATGAATGTGGTTTACTAGGTGTGCAATTCCAATGATGTGATGCGGATATGAAGATCAAGCAGCAGGTCCAGGAACTCTTTCCAACACCGCTCTGGATCCTCGACATCCTCCCAGCGGACGCCGCGTCCTTTAACGCCACGCTCAGGGCCGAGATCGAAAGGATCATCTCGCCGCGGCCCAAGGTACCGAGCGGCAGCAACTGGCAAACGCCGCACGATCTGCACACACGGCCAGCCTTCGCCGATTTGGTCAAGCTGATCGAGATCGCCTCGAGGAGCGTGGCGGAATATCTTCACCTCGAGCGCTTTCCGATGATGATCACGGGCTGCTGGGCCAATGTGAATCCGCCGGGCAGCTATCATCCCACGCATGCCCATCCGAACAATTTCCTGAGCGGCGTGTACTATGTCGACATTCCCGGCAGCGGCACGGAGCTCGTCTTCCAGGATCCGCGGCCGATCTCGATCATGCCGTGGAGCGGCAAGCCCACGCCCGTGACCGCCAATGCGTCGGTAGCCCAGCCGCAGCCCGGCCGGATGGTGATCTTCCCGTCGTGGCTACGCCACCACGTTCCGTCCAACGAAGGCACGACCGAGCGCATCAGCATCTCGTTCAACCTGATGTTCACCAACTATGCCGAGACGCTGGCCGCGCCGCGGTGGAAGGCGTCGGCAGGCGCCCCGTAGCGGCGACCGACATGGCTCTCTAGGCGATCTTGCTCGCCATCCCCTGCCAGTAGCGGTCGCGCAGCAGGCGCTTGTAGAGCTTGCCGGTCGGATGGCGCGGCAGCTCCTCCTCGAAGTCGATGCTGCGCGGACACTTGATGGCCGAGAGGTGCTGCTTGCAGTAGGCGATCAACTCCTCGGCGAGCGCCGGGCCGGCGTCTTCCATGTGGCGCGGCTGGACCACGGCTTTTACTTCCTCGCCGAAGTCCGCGTTGGGCACGCCGAACACGGCGCAGTCCATGACCTTGGGGTGATTGATCAGAAGGTTTTCGCATTCCTGCGGGTAGATGTTCACCCCGCCGGAGATGATCATGAACGCCTTGCGGTCGGTCAGGTGGAGGAAGCCGTCCGCGTCGAGATAGCCGACGTCGCCGAGGGTGCTCCAGCCCTTGGGATGACGCGACTCGGCAGTCTTCTTGGGATCGTTGTGATACTCGAACGGCCGGCCCTCGGCGAAATAGACCGTGCCGGATTCGCCCGCCGGCAGTTCGTTGCCCTCGTCATCACAGACCTTGACCTTGCCGACGATGGCGCGGCCGACCGTGCCTTTGTGCGCCATCCATTCCTGGGCATTGCACATGGTGAGGCCGTTGCCTTCGGTGCCGCCGTAATACTCCCAGATGATCGGGCCCCACCACTGGATCATCGCTTCCTTGGTCGGAATCGGGCAGGGGGCGGCGGCGTGGATCGCGCACCTGAGCGACGAGACGTCGTACTTCGCGCGTACTTCCTCGGGCAGCTTGAGGAAGCGTACGAACATCGTCGGCACGACCTGAGTGTGCGTGATCCGGTGCTTCGGGATCAGCGACAGATACTCCTCGGCGTCGAAATGCTCCATGATCACCGAGGTGCCGCCCAGCCGCATGACACTCATGTTGAAGCGCAGCGGAGCCGCATGATAGAGCGGCGCCGGCGACAGATAGACGGTCTCGCTGTCGATGCCATAGAGTTTGCGGCTGACCGCGAGCAGCGGATTGTCGAAATCGATCGGCTGCTTCTCGACCACCGGCATCACGCCCTTGGGCCGGCCCGTCGTTCCCGACGAATAGAGCATGTCGTGGCCCGCCGTCTCGTCGGCGATGGGAGTCGCGGGGAAGTGCGCGACCGCGTCCTCCCAGGACTCGTAGCCCGCGATCGTGCCATCGATCATGTAGCGATGCGGCGCACCCTTCATCAGCGGCACCAGCTCGGCCGCCCTGTCGGCCAGCGCCTTCGAGGTGACGAACAGCCGGGCGCCGCAATCGGTCACGATATAGTCGACCTCGGCAGCAGTGAGGCGCGAGCTGATCGCCGTGTAGACCAGGCCCGAGCGCTGGGCACCCCAGCAGATTTCGAAGAAGCGCGGATTGTTCTCGAGGAAGATCGCGACATGGTCGCCGGCCTGGAGGCCGAGCGAGCGGAAGAGCTGCGCGATGCGGTTGGACTGCTCGTCGAGCTGGCGATAGGTCACCGTCTCGCCGCTGCCGGCCATGATGTAGGCGGGCTTGTCGGGATGGGTGCGGGCGTGATGATAGGGATGCATGGCGACCGCATAAGAGCGGACGGGGCGGACTCCCGCAAGCGTTGTAGTCCGTTCCGCTCTTCGGCTTTGTCTCGCGTCCGAGTGCGCGCCCGAAAAGTCGCTAGATCATCACAACCTTGCCGGTGGGCAGGTCGTAATAGGCACCGACGACCTTGAGTTTGCCGGCGGCCACCATATCGCCGAGGATCGGCTTCTCGGTCTGCAGGCGGCGAACGTTTGCCTGGACGTTGGCCACGACCGCGCGCTGGCGCAAGTCGTCCCCCGGCGTCTTGAGCACCGGCTCGATGCCGGGCTTCATGGCGCGGACGAGGTCGGCGATGTGGCCGGGCAGCGTATTGCCCTTCTGCAGTGCCTCGACGGTCGCGTTGACAGCGCCGCAGCTCGTATGGCCCAGCACCATGATGACCTTCGTGCCAAGAACGGCGGCACCATATTCCAGGCTGCCCAGCCCGTCCGGCGTGACGAAATTGCCGGCAACGCGCACGATGAAGAGTTCGCCGGGCCCCTGATCGAACGCCAGTTCGGGGGCAACACGTGAATCCGCGCAGCTGAGGATGGCGGCAAAGGGCGCCTGGCCCTGGGCGCGGGCGGCCCGTCCGGCAGAGAAATCACGCGTCGCCAGCTGCCCGGACGCGTAGCGCGCATTGCCTTCCATAAGGCGGGCGAGCGCCGCGTCGGGCGTCTCGGCCGAACGAGCCGGCTGGGCCAATGCTGCTCCCGTCGCCATGGCGCCGACCGAGGCCACGACTGCGAGGCCGCCGATTCCCGCAAACAGACCGCGACGTGACAGGCAGACACTGCACATGGCTCTCTCCTCTTTTGACGAAACAAGCATACCCGCGGCCGAATGGCGAGTCTCGGTTCGGAAGGAGACGCTTCGGGAACGTGCCGCGTCATCGATGGCGACTGAACGATTCACCAGGCTGACTTCTCATGTATCATCGGCGTTTCGGGAAGATGGTGTGCTGATGACGAGTGTGACGGTGCGCAGCGAGCAGGCCTGCTTCGGTGGAACGATCGGGTTCTACAGCCACGCCTCCGAAGAGACAGGCACCGAGATGAGGTTCTCGGTCTTCGTGCCTTCGAAGGCCTCAGTGCAGCCGCTCCCGTCACTCTATTTCCTCGCGGGCCTCACCTGCACAGAGGAGACGTTCATGATCAAGGCGCACGCCTTGCGTCATGCCGCCGAACTCGGTCTCGTGCTGGTGGCGCCGGACACAAGCCCGCGCGGCCTTGGCCTGCCGGGCGAGGACGACGACTGGGATTTCGGCACGGGGGCCGGCTTCTATATCGATGCGGAGGCCGAGCCGTGGAAGCGAAACTACCGCATGTATTCGTATGTCGTGAAGGAGTTGCCGGAGCTCATCGATACAAGGTTCCGGGTCGATGCGGGAAGGCGTGGCGTGTTCGGGCATTCGATGGGCGGCCATGGCGCGCTGGTCGTCGCCCTGAAGAATCCCCAGGCCTACCGGTCGGTTTCGGCCTTCGCGCCGATTTCCAATCCCGTCTCCGTACCCTGGGGGGAAAAGGCGTTCGGCAACTATCTCGGCGCCGAACGTGCGCGCTGGTCGGCATGGGATGCCAGTGAGCAGCTGAAACAGGGCGCGCGCTTCCCAGGCCCCATTCTCGTCGACCAGGGGATGAACGACCAGTTTCTCGCAATGCAGCTTCGGCCCGATGCCCTCGAGGCCGCAGCCAAAGACGCGGGACAACCACTGGTGCTGCGGCGGCACGAGGGCTACGACCATTCCTACTGGTTCATCCAGACCTTCATCGAAGACCATCTGAACTGGCACGCCGAGAGGCTGCGCGCCTAAGTCCCGCAGTTGACCCGGTTCCACCCATCGGCTTTATTCGCCGCGCACGAGAATGTGCCCCCGTGGCGGAATTGGTAGACGCGCCTGACTCAAAATCAGGTTCCTCACGGAGTGTTGGTTCGAGCCCGACCGGGGGTACCATCCTTCATGCCGATCCGCGACGCCAGGGGCGTCACGGGGCCTGATTGGGTGCGTCCCGGCGTCCCGCGAGACACATCAACGTCTGTTGGCCGATCGCGACGAGCGATCGGCCCTGGCGACCGTCGGCAAAAACCTCGAGTTGGCATATCGTCAGCGTCTTTCCCGACTTGACGACTTTTCCCACCGCTTCCAGCGCATGTCCCTGCGCGGGATTGAGCAGGTTGACCTTGTATTCCACGGTGAGGACGGAGCTGTTCTCGGGGAACATCGTGAAGGCAGCGTATCCGCCTGCCGAGTCGGCAATGGCCGAAGTCCCCCCACCGTGAAAGAAGCCGTGCTGCTGGGAGAGCTCCGGTCGAAACGGCATAAGGACCGTTACGAGGCCGCGCCGGATCTCCTTCAGCGACGCTCCGAGATAACCCATCAGCCCCTGACGTCCGAAACTATCGCGTATCCGCTGCTCGACCGCGGCTTCCACCGCATCGCCAATGCGCATGCTCATCCGCTTCCTCGCCCCTGTGTTGCAGGTCAAGAAGCTTACGATCCAATGCGAGCGCGCCAGAGTGAAAAGCTCTTGGCTCAACTTGAGCAAATCTCCTTTGCAAGGCCGGGTGGTCGTCAGCCACATCATGGCTGCCTTGGCGGCCGTGACAGCAAACTATTCTGTCTATGACGCGCCTCGCCAGTCCCGAGCGAGGGAGCACGGCCTCTTGAGACGATGGCCACGCCCGCGCCGAGATCGACGGCTGTTTGCGTCGTCGAGATCAGCAGCTCGAAGCCGGCTTTCGAAAACGGATAGGTGGTGAGGCGCGGCGACAACCAGTGAGCCGCAAATGTCGGCAGCATCGACAGTCTCAGCGGGCCGAGCCTGCGGTCCTTCTTCAGCGTGCCGACAGCCTGCGCGATGCGACCGAACCCGGCCGACAGGTCGACCGACAGCGCCTTGCCCGTCTCCGTCAATTGCAGCCGCGGCCCGATGCGTCGCATCAGTTCAACGCCCAGCTGTTCTTCAAGGATGCGCAGTTGATGACTGACGGCGGACGGCGTGACGCCGATTTCTCCCGCGGCGTGCTTGATGGACATATGCCGTGCCGCGGCCTCGAACGCCCGGAGCGCGTTCAGCGGCACCGTGAGATGCAGCCTGTCTGTCAACCTATCCTCGCGCTTTCTGCGCCGGCCGCCGGCGCCCTGGAGCGGGTTTCGAAGTGCCGGGCGCGACGAACGCATCCGCAGCGCGGCCGCATGACGTAAAATCCCCAGGGCTGCGATTCGCGCGCGCCAACGGTAGTGGAAGGAGCACTTTGCTTAAGATGCAACAGTGCCACGCCGCAAGCCGCCCAAGCGCTTCGGACGAGGCTTTGCGTCCAGGGGGCGGGTCGGTCCGTTGCCAGCGCGGGAGCTGCGTCAGATCGCGTCGCCCGACTTCGCTTCTCCGTCTGTCCTGATCGGGCGCGGACGGTCGGGGGCGTTCTCGCTGCGATCGCGATAGAGGGCGGCGCGGCCCAGCAGCATCAGCGTGACCGGCGTCGTAACGGTCACGAACACCGCAATCAGCACCTCGTGCACCACGAGGCGCGACTGCAGCACCGAGAAGAGGAGGATGGATCCGAGCAGGATTCCTCCGGTCCCCCAGGTAGCGCCCAGGCTGGGGGCGTGCAGGCGATCGTAGAAGGTCTTGAGGCGCACCAGTCCGATGGCGCCGACCAGCGTGAGGCTGGCGCCCAGCAGGACGAGGAAGGAGGCGAGCAACGCGGCCCAGAGCGGCAGGTCGGCGGCGTGGTTCATTCGATGATCTCCCCGCGCATCAGGAATTTGGCCAATGCCAGAGTGGCGACGAAACCCAGCAGGGAAATGACGAGCGCCGCCTCGAAGTAGAGCGTACTGCCCGTCCGCATGCCGAAGACCAGCAGGAGCAGCATCGCGTTCACGTAGAAGGCATCGAAGGCCACGATTCGATCCTGTGCCCTGGGACCGCGCATCATGCGGAAGGAGGCGACGACCATCGCGAGCCCGAGCAGCACCAGGGCGGCCAACAGGGACCAGGAGAGGATCGTTGCGCTCATGACAGTATCTCCAGCAGCAGCCGCTCGTAGCGATTCTTGATCAGGTCGATCCAATGGGTCTCGTCCACCAGGTCGAAGACGTGGATCAGAAGCTTGTTGGCGGTCGAATCGTGTTCGACCCAGGCCGTACCGGGGGTGCAGGTCAGGATGCAGGCAAGGATCGCCAGTGCCGTGGGCTCGCGCAGCTCGAGCGGCACGATGACGAAGCCCGACACGCGCCGGTGCCGGCCGGGGAGCAGGATCAGCCGCGCGACGGCGACGTTCGAGCGCCAGACGTCGATCAGGACGATCGCCACCAGCTTGGGAATGAGATGCCAGCGCCTGATCCGCGATCGCGGCGGCTGCAGCGCGGCGGTCACGTTGGAGGCCGCGACGCCGATCACGCTGCCCAGTACGACATGCCCGAGCGACGCGCCGTTCAGCAGCAGCCACATCGCCAGCAGCGAGACGGCGAGCAACGGATAAGGCAGGAGCCGGCTCATTGCAGGCCCGCCTTGGCCGGCGGGACGCGCGGCGCCGACAGCACGTCTTCGACATAGGACGAGGGGGTGAGCACGGAGCGCGCGGTTTCGTCCATGTACTGCATCACCGCCCCGCCCTTCACGGCGAGGACGAGGGTGAGCAGCAGCAGGGCGACGACCGGGGCCACCTCCACCGCGACGACCCGGGGGACGACAGCGTCGACCGGCGCCCAGAAGGCGCGTATGCCGACGCGCGACAAGGTCATCAGGGTCGCGACGCCGGACAGGAGCAGCAGTACGATGAAGGTCCAGCTGGCGACCGGGAGGCCGGTGGTCGCTCCCTCGCCAGCCGGCGCGAAGAGGGCTGCCAGCAGGGCCAGCTTGGCCACGAACCCCGACAGCGGCGGCAGGCCGATCAGCAGCAGGGCGCAGGCGACGAAGCAGGCGCCGAGGAGGGCCAGCGTGCCGGGCGAGCCCATGCCGCCCTCGGTCGTGGTTTCCTCTTCGTCAGGCTCAGCGCCCATGGCCTCGGCGGTGACGGCGATCAGGTCGGCACCGGGATTCTGGCCGCGCTCGATCAGCTCGATCAGGAGGAAGAACGCCCCGATCGTTAGGGTGGAACTGGCGAGATAGAACAGGGCGCCGCCGGTGACCTGGGCATCCGACAGGCCGATCGCCGCCAGCACCGTTCCCGAGGAGATCATGAGGCTGAAGCTCGCGATGCGGGTCATGGCCTGCGACGCGAGCACGCCCACCATGCCGAAGGCGATCGTCGCCAGGCCGCCCGCGAACAGGAGCGTACCGCCATAGCCGGCGGCCTCGCCGGCCTCGCTTCCGAACAGCAGCGGCCGCCCGCGCAGAAGGGCATAGAGGCCGACCTTGCTGAGGATGGCGAAGATCGCGGCGACGGGCGGCGCTGCCGCCGGATAGGCGCTGAGCAGCCAGAAGCCCAAAGGCCACATTGCCGCCTTCACCAGGAATGCCATGGCGAGGATGGCCGCGCCGACCTCGAGCAGGACGCGGTTCTCGGCGGTGAGCGCAGGAATGCGCGCGGCCAGATCCGCCATGTTCAGCGTTCCGGTAACGCCGTAGATCAGGGCGACGCCCACCAGGAAGAAGAAGGAGGCGGTGAGGTTGACGACGACATAGTGCAGGCTCGCCTGCACGCGCCGCGGCCCCGATCCGTGCAGCAGCAGGCCGTAGGACGAAGCCAGCATCACCTCGAAGAAGACGAAGAGGTTGAACAGGTCGCCGGTGAGGAAGGCGCCGTTCACGCCCATGATCAGGAACTGGAACAGCGTATGGAAATGGTGACCGACCGTGTGCCAGCGCGCCATCGAGAAAATGAGCGACGCGGTCGCGAGGACGGCCGTGAGCAGGACCAGCATCGCCGAGAGGCGATCGAGCACCAGCACGATGCCGAACGGCGCCGGCCAGTTGCCCAGCAGGTAGACACCGGGCGTGTCCGTATTGGCCGCCCGCAGCAGGGCAATCGCAATCGCCAGGTTCGCCAGGGTGGAGAAGAGGTTGATCAGCCCCTTCAGGAACTGGCGTCGTTCATCGTAGACCGCCAGCAGCGCTCCCGCCACCAGCGGGAGCACGATGGGAGCAATGATCAGATGATGCGCCCAGCCCGTCATCACCGCTCCTGCCCGTCGACATGGTCGGTTCCGGTGAGGCCGCGGGCCGCCAGCAGCACGACCAGCAACAGCGCGGTCGTCGCGAAGCCGATGACGATCGCCGTCAGGACCAGCGCCTGCGGTACCGGATCGGCATAGTCCGCGAGCGCGCCCGTGGTCGATGCGAGGACCGGCGGTGCGCCGGAGCGCAGCCGGCCCATGCTGAAGATGAACAGGTTGACCGCGAACGCGCAGAGGGAAAGGCCGATGACGACCTGATAGGTGCGTGGTCGCAGGAGCAACCAGACGCCGGACCCCGCCAGGATGCCGATGCTGAGGGCGAGGAGGAGCGCCATCAGGCTTCGTCCCGCACGGCCTGCGCCGTCGTCGTGCGCGAGGCGCGCAGTTTGCGCACCGATTGATGGGCGAGCGCAATCAGGGTCAGCACCGTCGCCCCGACGACCAGGCCGAAGACGCCGAGATCGAAGACCATCGCGGTGGCGGCGGGCACCTCTCCGATCAAGGGGACGTCGACATACTGCGAATGCGAGGTCAGGAAGGGATAGCCGAACAGCCACGAGGCCATTCCGGTCATCGCGGCCAGCAGCAGGCTGAGGCCGATCCAGTTGACCGGAAGGATGCGAAGCCGGTCCTCCACCCAGATGGTGCCGGAGGCCAGGTATTGCAGGATGAAGGCGGTGGCGAGCGTGATGCCCGCCGCGAAGCCGCCGCCCGGCAGGTCGTGGCCGCGCAGGAAGAGATAGATCGCCAGCACGATGATCACCGGGAACAGCCACTTCATGATGACCGATGGCACAAGCAGATAGTCGCCCAGCGTGTCGCCCGCCTTGCGGTCGGGCTCGGCCTCGTCGAAGGCGTTCTGCCGGCGCTGCTGCAGCGGCGAGCCGATATTGTCGGGCGCGGGCCGGAACCGGCGCAGCAGGGCGAAGATCGTGAGCGCGACGACGGCGAGCACGGTAATCTCGCCCAGCGTGTCGAAGGCGCGGAAGTCGACGAGGATCACGTTCACGACGTTGCGGCCGCCGCCCTCGGTGTAGGCGCGTTCGAGAAAATAGCTGCCGATCGTCTCCGGGACCGGCAGCACCATCACGGAATAGGCCAGCGTCGCCATGCCGGTGCCGACGATGAAGGCGATCCCGAGGTCGCGCGACCGCCGCAGACGCCGTCGCAGTGGACTTTCGTCCGTCCTGATCTCCTCGAAACGCTTGGGCAGCCAGCGCAGCCCCAGCAGGATCAGGATGGTCGTCACGACCTCGACCAGAAGTTGGGTCAGCGCCAGGTCGGGGGCGGAGAACCAGGCAAAGGTGATGCAGGTGGCGAGGCCCGCACCGCCCATCAGGACGAGGGCAACCAGCCGATGATACCTGGCCTGGTAGGCGGCGCCGATCGCACAGGCGGCGCCGGCCAGCCAGACAAGTGCGAGGACGGGATCGATGTCGCGTCCGTCCGGCCACTGCAGCCCGAGGCGGCCGGCGGAGAACGGCACCAGCGCGGCGAGAGTGGCCGCCAGCAGCATGATCCGCAGCTGCGGCTGTAGACGCCGTGTGCTGAGGACCGTCTCGGCAGCGCGTGCCCACTTCAACGACAGTACGACGACACCACGCTCGAAGAGGTGCCGGCCGTTCAGGTGTCGAAGGAGAGGTGGACCTTCCGGACTTCGCCTAAGGTAGTTCCTGAGCGCGAGATAGAGCAGAGCACCCGAGACGAGCGCCACGGCGCTCATGATCAGCGGCAGGTTGAAGCCGTGCCAGATGGCCAGACTGAAGACCGGCGTGCGCGTGCCGAGCACCGATTGCACGGCCGTGAGCAGGTAGGAGCCGACGGTCGCCGCCGGAAAGATTCCGACCACGAGGCAGGCCAGCACCAGAAACATGCTGGGGACGCGCATCCAGAAGGGCGGTTCATGCGGCACACGCGGCAGGTCCGCCGGCGTGGCGCCAAAGAAAACGGAATGAATGAAGCGCAGCGAATAGGTCACGGCAAAGGTGCTGGCGATCACCGCGACATAGGGCTGGGAGGTGTCGAGCAGCGAGTGGATATGGGTCTCGATCGCCTCGGCGAAGAACATTTCCTTCGACAGGAACCCGTTGAGCAGCGGCACGCCGGCCATGGCGGCGCTGGCAACCATGGCCAGGGTGGCGGTCACCGGCATGTACTGGAACAGGCCTCCCAATTTGCGCATGTCACGTGTGCCGGTCTCATGGTCGATGATCCCGGCCGCCATGAAGAGCGAGGCCTTGAAGGTCGCGTGGTTCATCATGTGGAAGATGGCGGCGACGGCGCCCAGCGGGCTGCCGAGGCTCAGCAGCATGGTGATGAGGCCCAGGTGGCTGATCGTCGAATAGGCGAGCAGTCCCTTGAGGTCGTGCTGGAAGATGGCGAAGAAGGCCCCGAGCACGAGCGCCGCCATGCCGGCGAGCCCCAGCAGCCAGAACCATTCGGGCGTGCCGGCCATCACCGGCCACAGGCGGGTCAGCAGGAAGACGCCGGCCTTCACCATGGTCGCGGAGTGGAGCAGGGCCGAAACCGGCGTCGGCGCCGCCATGGCATTGGGCAGCCAGAAATGGAACGGGAACTGCGCGCTCTTGGTCAGAGTGCCCAGCAGGATAAGGACGAGAGCCGGCAGGTAGAGAACATGTGACCTGATGACTTCGCCGGAGGCCAGCACTTGGTCGAGATCGTAGCTGCCGACAATCTGACCAATCAGGACGACGCCGGCCAAGAGCGCCACGCCGCCGAAGCCGGTGATGACCAGGGCCATGCGCGCACCGTCGCGGGCGCCGGAAGTGTGGCTCCAGTATCCGATCAGCAGGAAGGAGAAGATGCTGGTCAGCTCCCAGAAGAAGAGGAGAATGATCAGGTTCCCGGCGATCACGATCCCGAGCATGCTGCCCATGAAGGCCAGCAGGAACGAAAAGAAGCGCGGTACCGGATCCTTCGGCGACATGTAGTAGCGCGCATAGAGCACGACCAGGAAGCCGATGCCCGTCACCAGCAGCGCGAACATCCAGGCGAATCCGTCGAGGCGGAGCGAAAACCCGAGGCCCAGCGCGGGAATCCACTCGGCTTCGCTGCGCAAGACCTCTCGCTCGACGATCGCGGGATAGGCGGCGATCAGCAGGAAAAGGCAGATGAGCGCGACGCCGCCGGCCAGCCAGGCTTCCGAGTTACGCGCATTTGGGCGGAACGTCGCAGCGAGGAGGCTGCCCACAAAGGGCAGAACGATCAGGATCGTCAGCAGTACGTCGTCGGTCATGAGCCTTGGCGATGCGTATCTGGGGTGTGTCTGCGGCTAACTCTAGCATCTTGGGCTCAAATAGTTCCCTCCGAGACGACTCTGCGCGGGCAGACCCGACTCCGTGCGGCGCGAACCAGCCGATGCGAAACTGCAGGCCGATCGTGGCGATGCAAGGGCCATGCGCCGGAAGCCACCCGGGCCGTCGATGCACGACTGTACTTTGGTATAAGGCGCTGCCTGCTCATGTACGATGGCGGCGAGCGGGCTTCTGGGCCAACCTCTTGCTGCGTTCACCATCGCAAGGGGACTTCACATGGCTTTCATCACGACGAAGGACGGAACCCAGATCTTCTACAAGGACTGGGGTCCCAGGGACGCGCAGCCCATCGTGTTCCATCATGGCTGGCCGCTGAGCGCGGACGACTGGGATACCCAGATGCTCTTCTTCCTGGGCAAGGGCTACCGGGTGATCGCCCACGATCGTCGCGGCCATGGCCGTTCGACGCAGACCGACACCGGCAACGAGATGGACACATATGCCGCCGACGTCATCGAGCTCGCCGACCATCTCGACCTGAAGAACGCCGTCCATATCGGCCATTCGACCGGCGGCGGCGAGGTGGCGCGCTATGTCGCGCGATCGAAGCCGGGGCGTGTCGGCAAGGCGGTCCTGGTCAGCGCCGTGCCGCCGATCATGGTGAAGTCCGACAAGAATCCGAAGGGTCTGCCCATCGAGGTGTTCGACAGCTTGCGCGCTTCCCTCGCGGCCAACCGCGCGCAGTTCTATCTCGATGTCGCCAGCGGCCCGTTCTACGGCTTCAACCGCGAGGGGGCGAAGATCCTGCCGGGCACGATCCAGAACTGGTGGCGGCAGGGCATGATCGGCGGCGCCAAGGCCCATTACGACTGCATTGCGGCCTTCTCGGCGACCGATTTCACGGAGGATTTGAAAGCGATCGCCGTGCCGACGCTCGTGATGCATGGTGACGATGACCAGATCGTCCCGATCGTCGCTGCGGCCGAACTTTCGATCAAGCTGCTGAAGCAGGGCACGCTCAAGGTCTACAAGGGCTATCCGCACGGCATGCTGACCACGCATGCCGATGTGCTCAATCCCGACCTCCTCGCCTTCATCAAGGCCTGAGGAACTCGACCGGCGGTCCGGCCCGGCCCGCGCGCTGGCACTCAGATGCCGCGCTCGCGGCCGGGCGAGCGGCCTTCCAGATCGCCACTCAATGAAGCCCGGAGACCGGTAGCTCTGCCGGCCCCGGGCGGCGGGCTGCGATCAGGCGCCGGGCCTCCGTTCTGCGTCCGCAGGCGAGGTAGGCCTGCAGCAGCGTCGCTTCCACCAGATCGCCCTGCGCACGGCTGCCGCCGATCCGTTCCCGCTCGGGCAGCATCGCCTCGATCAGGCCGATCGCCGTCGCATGGTCGCCGCGCTGATAGGCCGCGAATGCTCGCGCCACGGCTGGGATGACCGATCCGGACGGATAGCGTCCGGCGCTCGCCAACTCCTCAATGGCCTTGATCCACCCGTGGAGCGCCGCGTCATCGCCGGTGGCGGCATAAGTCAGCGCGACGTGCCAGTCGGCCAGCGACATGCCCGGACGCGGCAGCTTCTCGCGCGCATAGTCCCTGAGCCTTGCCCAGCGCGCGGGATCGCGCGGATGGCCCGCCAGCTCGGAGCGCCACAGGAAGGCCGCGGAATCGGAGAGCTTCTGGTGAATGGCGCCGCGATGGTCGTCCGCGCAGAAGGCCTCATTGTAGAGGCGAAGTCCCCCTTCGAGATTACCGGCGTGCAGCTCGAACAGGCCGAGATGCCAGCTGAGATGGCCGAACAGTCCGCCGCCGCGATCGTAGAGCGGCAGCCAGTCGCGCAGGAACTCGATGCCCGTGTCCTGCTCGCCGGTCTCGTAACAGAGATGGGCGAAGGCGTGCGCCCCGTAGGCATTGCGCCGGTACTTCGCGAGGGAGCGCTCGATCATCGGGCGTGCTTCGTCATGTCGCCCGATCTCCGACAACGCCATCCCGCGATGCGCCTCGAACCACCAATCGTCGCCGTAGTCCGGGGCGAGCCCGTCGAGGAAGTCGGCGAGGTCCTGCTCGCGTCCCGGCAGCCCCGACATGCCGATCAAACCGCCCTGGTTGGCGGCGAGGCTCAGCACCAACGCATCGCGCGGCCATGTCCGCGCATGGGCGCGGATCGCCGCCAGCGCGGCGACGGGCTGGCCGGCGAACAGGAACTGAAAGACCTCGATTTGGCTCCGCTCGCGCTCCGAGACCGCCGCGGCGAGCGACGAGGCCGTGCCGAAGTCCGCCCGCATCGCCTCCATCTTGCCGGCGAGCTGGGCGGCTCGGGCCCGGCCGATATAGGCCCCCGCGAAGTCCGGATCGGCCGCGATGGCCCGTTCGAATGAAGCAGCCGCACCGGGATAGACCGTCAGCAGGAGGTCGACGCCCTCGACATAGGCATCGCGCGCCATGGTGCTCGTCGTGGAGAGGGGAAGGTCGTAGCGGTCCGTCAGCATATGACCTCCGGAAGGTCGAATTCCACAGCCTGCGTCATGCCGCGCGCGCCACGTCCGCCGCCACCAGCACCATCGCCGCGCACTTCTCGCCGATCATGATGGCGGGGGCGTTGGTGTTGCCGCTGGTGAGGGTCGGCATGATCGAGGCGTCGGCGACCCGCAGGCCGGCGATGCCGTGGACCCGCAGCTCCGGGTCGACCACGGCGCGCGGGTCGTTGCCCATCTTGCAGGTGCCGACCGGGTGGTAGGTCGTCTCGGCGTTGTTGCGCACCCATTCGAGCAGGTCGGCGTCGCTCTGGAGGTGGGCGCCGGGCGCGATCTCCTGGCCGGTGACTTCCTTGAGGGGCGACGTCGCCATCAGCTCGCGGCCCTTGCGCAGCACGTTCACGATGCCGGTACGATCGTGCTCGGTGGACAGGAAATTGAAGCGGATCGCCGGCGGCTCGGCGGGATCGGCCGACTTGATGTGGACCGAACCCGTGCTTTCGGATCGCAGCACGTTGACGTTCATGGTGATGCCCTTCTGCGCCGACACGCGCCGTTCCTTGCCGACCATCTCGTAGAGGAAGGGTGCGATCGAGATGGTGGCGTCGGGCGTCTCCAGTCCGAGTCGCGTGCGGAAGTAGAGCCGGATGGGCACGGCGGTCGAGGCCAGGAAGCCGTCAC
>VFQN01001213.1_pt1 | contig 44455 bp, 66 predicted proteins | sample 3512371 | NCBI WGS metagenome assembly VFQN01 (sample SAMN10412370, study PRJNA504923) | tailings metagenome | isolation source: Replicate 2 from Balatoc abandoned mine | place: Philippines: Itogon, Benguet | collected 2017-08-28 | reverse complement strand
GGACAGAAGTTTGGTCGATTGCAATTAAATCCCTCCAAAATTTTCCGCTCCGCGGGCTGGAAACTGGACTTTATAGTGAAAATTAAATAAGATGCCAGCCTTCATGGGGGGCTGAAGAGTTGTCGTTACCGTGTGGCGAGGGTCCTCAATGCCGCAAGTTGGCCAGAGGTCGGCCAATAACATCGGGTCATCGGCCCTGCATCGGCCTGCATCAGCAGCTGTCCGTGGTGTAGTGCGCAGCTGAAGTGTACTACACCCTAGTTTGCGACTGCACCGGTTCACTCAGGTTCACTATGGCACTCGCTGGCACTGGAACGGACGGCACTGGACTGTCCATGGCACGGCAGTTACCCTCTTTTGCCGTGCAACGGCCGTGCGGACGGGTGGCAGGCTGGCAAGGGAGGCAATCGCGTGCCCAGGTGCAGGTACACGCCCAAGTCCTGTACCAACAGGTAGAACCAACGGACGGAAAGCGACTCGGAGACTGCGCCGAGACCACCCCCTAGCTGTGCTTCAAGACAACCACGCTACTGATGTGCAGATGCCTTGCCGTCAGTGCTTTGGCACGCCTTTTGCTAGCATCAGATTTCTGACCTGCTGTATCCAACACTGACCCATGGGTCGCCTTGGTCGTGAACCCCTCACTCAGAACACCTCCTCGGTGTCGCTGAATATCTTTCTGGACTGAGACATCTTCAGCACATACCAGACCTTGTTTGCATATTACCGTCTCTCGTATGACCATCAACCTTGGACGGCCGCATACTGAAAGCCGAGTGATGGCGCGACGGCCGTGCGCGAGGCAGGGCACGCGGCATGATACTTCAGCAGCGTCACATTGCAAATCAGGCAATCATCACCGTCAAGGCGTTGACGATATTGCGGGCTTTCAGACCTGTAGGGTTTGCCACATAGGCGGAACCAGGTTACCGTTCCCGGCACCAGGCTAGGCTGGACCGACCGCAGATACCCGTAGTCTCAGCTACGATGACAGATCCGAGCCCTCTTCGGTAGCATCTGGTGCATGCCGAGGGACCGCGGCCTCAAGTGCTTTCCTAGACTGCCTCTCCGTCGGCCCAGCGCGATTGCAGCTTCACCGCGACACGAGGTTAGCTGATGCTATTGACGGCCTTGTGAGGGAGCAGGCAGCGTGCACCATAAAGCAAGCCGCTCGCGGTCATCGCTCTTTGCGACTGCGGCCGTTTGGGCGCCAGGACTACCGCGAAATCCACGCAACCCTTGACTGCAATCGTCCTGTTCCCTCTGCACCACTTCCGTCCGCTCAGCCCTCCCATCGTCCCTGCCACAACGCTGCGGGCCTCTTGTGCGCCGCCGACACAACTGCCGTGTTACTCCACCGTCGCCGCGAGTCTGCACCACAGCCGCCACTGGCGCCGCCATCCACCGAGCGTCTTCCTGCGTTCGGCGTTGGAGCACGCAGCCCAGTAAACGCCTTACGATTCACGCCCCGTCACCACCTACAGCAGTATCACCACCTCTGCTACCGCTACAGCTTCGTCCGCGACAAGCTAGCACCCGTAACCGGCCAACCACTACCTCGACAGCCTGAAACCTGCTGCTAGGGTTGCCGCGCACTGGAGTTCACAAGACGTCACAGAGCCCCACTCTAACCGAATCAGCTCCTGTCGCCTTCCCAGCGTCCTGCACCTGACCCTTGGCTCCTCACCCCCGCCCCGTACACGTGTCAGCTGTGAGCCAAGCCCCAAGGGTCCCCCCCGGTCCTCGTTCGCAGCATGGAGGCAGCAGGAGATCGCAGGCAGCTGCCCCCGCGGCCCCCATCCAGAGGCGCCACATCCGCAGGAGCTGCTGGCCCCGGAGGTGCCGCTCCCATGCCTATCCGCGGCGGCGGTACCGTCACCAGCAGATCCGCCACGCCTCCATTGCTTCCCCTTCCGCCGATGCCGCTGGCACTGCCGCGGTCAGAGGGCGCTGCCCCTCCTTTGCCCTATGCTGCGGCCTCGGCTGCTGCGGCTGCTGCGGCTGAGGCGGTCTTCGCTGTTCTGGGGGTGGCGCCTGCGGTGGCGGCGGCGGGAGGCGATGAGGATGGTAGGGAGGCGTCGCCGGCGGCGAGCAGCAGGGGGCATCACGGCGCAGCGGGGCAGGCAGCTGCCTCGGAGGATGCCGCCGGGCAGCAGGGCAGCAGCAGCAGGAGCAGCCAGCAGGACCACGCGGGAGTGGCGGTTGCACGGGGCAAGGCCGCATGGGGCAGCAGGGGCGATGGGGACGTCGAGGAAAGAGGGCAACATACAGCAGCACAACTGCAGCACTGTCTGGTTGACGCGGCTGCAGGTGTAGAAAGCAACAGGGCGGGCGGAGCAGCCACCGGTGAAGCAGCTCGCTTTGCTGCTACGGAGCGGCTGCGGCGCAATAGCGGCACTGGGTCCGGCGGTGGTGCCCCGGGCAGCGACCCCGGGCCAGCAGCTGCGGCGGCGATGCTGGAGACGGGCTTGGAGGAGACCGGGCCCCGGGGGCTACCAGTGCTGAGGAGGTACAGCAGTGGGGGAGGCGGCATGCCGCACTGGGGCCCGGGGGCTGGCCTGGAGGGGATGATGAGCTTTGAGGCAGGTGAGGGGCAGTTCGGTGGCGGCAGGGAGGAGAGCGTACGGCAGCCGCAGGTGCGCCATGGGCCTCGTGGCTCCTATGCAACGGCCGGCACGCAGGAGGTAGCGGGCCCTTGGGCAGGGAGGAGGGGTGGCAGCAGGGGCGCGACCAGCGTTGTGGCTGCCGGCGCTCCGGGAGGTGTAGGAGGTGCCGGCAGCGGCAGTGACGGCGGCGGCGGCGGCAGGGGGGCGTCGCCAGCCGCCAGCGACCTAACCGCCGCCGCGACAGCTGCCGCCGCCGCTGCGCTCGCGGCGCTGATGCCCCGAGCCTCCCACCCGCCGACAGATACCGCATCGGCGGCGGCTGGTCCAGCAACGGATGCGGCCACTGGCGGCGCTGGAGCGCCGCCGCCGGATGCCTTGGCGAAGGCGCTGGCGGCGGCGACGGTGGCGGCGCTGGCAGCGGCTGGGATTGGCGTCGTTGGGCCGCCGCCATCGGCGCAGGCTTCACACGCAGCTGGGGGCGCAGCGGAGGGGATGGCGGGGCAGGGGGCGTTTGATGCGGCTGTTGCGGATGCTGTGCTGCAGGAGGTGCAGCGGCAGCTGCAGACTGGCCCTGACGGTGGCAGCAGCGGGGAAGGCACCGTAGCAGACTCCGCGGCAGCAGGGGCAGGAGCAGTGGCGGAGGCTGCGGCGCCGCTGGGTGGCGGGGGGCAGGTGCAAGAGAACGGCGGGAGCAGGAACGGTACTGGTGGGGGACGGGGTAGCAAACGCCTTCGGCAGGAAGTGGAGATGGGGCCAGGGCCTGAGCGCGCATTCGGTACGCTGGGAGGGCAGCCAGGACAGCTGCAGCAACAGGAAGCGCAGCAGCAGCAGGAGCAGCAGCAGCAGCGAAACCAGCCGGGACAGCAGCAGCAGGGGCCGCCTGGCGCAGGTGCGGGGAATGACGGCGGCCGCAGCGGCAAGCGCCCCCGCCTGGAGTGGGAGGCGTGGCAGCAACAACAGAAGCAGCATCAGCAGCCGAGCAAGCCAAAGGAGCAGCACTTCGCAGAAGCTAGGCTTGCAGCCGCTGGCGGCGCCAGGCTCCCCCGGCAGGCAAGCGGCGAGCCGCCTTCCCTGCCCTCATCCCCTTCACCTCCCGTCAAGCGGCGTGCGCCCATGGTCTTGCCCCCTCTTGACGTGGTCAAGTTGGGAAGTGGGGGCGCCGGGGAGAGGGGTGGGGATCTGGGGCAGGCTCTGATCATCTCCATGGGAGCCGTCGGGCCTAGCGGGGCGTCCGGTGTTCGGAGTAGCACGGGCCATGGCGGGTCTGGAGAGGGCGCGGGACTGGGGGTGGCGCCGCTATTCCTCACACGTCAGCTGCAGCAGGCGGGGCACCTGAGGCGCAGGGAGCAGCTGGCGGGACCTGATGTGGGCGAGGACCCGGGCCGGAGCAGCCCACCCGGTGGGCAGGGCACTGATCGGGACGCATATGGTGGCATGCAGGAGGAGGAGCGGGGGTTTGGTGCTGGAGGTGCCGACGGGAGGCGCCAAGGCGGGGTTAATGGGGTTGGGGAGGGCAGGGGTTACGGCGGTAGCAGGGAGGGTAATGGTGGGAGCAGGGATGGTCATGGCAATGATGGTACACGGTACGGCAGGGGCGGGCGCAGCGGCGGGCAGGGCGGATGGGAAGGCGGCGGGGGCGCAGGCAGGGGGGAAGCTGCAGGGGAGGACAGGCGTGGTCCGGGTGGCAGGGAGCGGGAGTAGGGGGGGGGGGGAGACAGGGGGAAGGACAGGGCCATGGGGCGTCCCGATGGTGCTTCTGGGTCAAGGGAGGCGGTACGGGACAGTGAGGACCGCAGACCTGCGCGAGAGCCCCCCAGCGACCGAAATGAACAGCGGCGGCAGCAGCCGCAGCAGCAACATCAAGCGGGCAATGGAAAGGGACCTGCAGCAGATGTTAGGGATGTGGGGCAGGGGCCGAGGCGGTACGCAAAAGAGCGGGAGAGGGAGGAGGGACGGAGGGAGGATCAGTTGCGCGAGACGGGCCGGCAGGGCAGCGGTGGTGTGGGTGGTGCTGTCAGGGGAAGGGACCAGTCGCCCTTGCGCCAGCGGCTGTCCTTCAGCGGTGCGGAACGGGGCGGTGTGGCGGGATGGGCTACTGCTGGCAAGCTTGGAGATCAGCACCAGCCTGGGGAGCAGCGGCGGAGGGATCAGCACCGTGAAGGACCAAGGCGAGGGGACTCCAATGACCGGCGAGCTGACAGCAGGGACGGACGGGAATGGCGGCCGGCGTCTCCGCACCGGCCCCCACGCGACACCTCCTCCCTCCACCCCCTGCCTAGCCCAGTGCCCCGCTCACGGTCAAGGTCCCCCCCTGGCCACCACGACGGCGACCGTCGTCCTGACCATGACCGCCCCCATGACCGTGACCACCGCGACACGTGGCAGGAAGCACGTGGCATGTGGCACGAGCCGCAACCCCATGCGCACCCGTACCCACGCGACCGCCATGACCGCGCCAGCAGCCCCGGCCGTCTCAGAAATCGCGCCCTCACCTCTCCCACCTCCCCGCACCGCCGCCCACACGACACCGCCCCAAGCTACCCTCCTTCTCCCCACCCCCAGTACCATCACCGTCCAGCCCAGGCGCATGGCCCGGATGTGTCTTCACGGCAGCACGCGGACCTCCCGAGCTCCCCTCAACCCCGCCCCCTCCACCACCCCGATGACCGGCCCTCAAGCTCCCACCCCTATCCTCATACCCTACAACAACCCTCCGACGGCTCACGTCAACCTTCTCCTCGCCATCCTGCCGCCTATGGCCGGTCAAACGCCCAGGACCACTTCCGGCCCCCAGCAGCGTCGCCATACAGGGACGGTCAACCCGCGTGGCGGCCTGAATCACATCGCACGTGGCACAGGGACCCGGATAGCGGAAGGGACGCGAGGCGCGAGGATGCCAGCCCCTGGCGCCCTGACCGAGACCGCATGCCCCCACCCGCAGCCGCCGCCGCCACAGGACACATGTCACCACCCCGAACGTACCCGCCGCGTAGCAGCCCTCGCGCAGCGCGTGCAGACACTGGGGCTGCACGCAACGGGGACCGCGGCCCCGTGCAGCCGCCGCCGTCCGCTGCTGGCGGGCTCACCGGGCAGGAGGTCCGCAATGCAGCAGCTGTACCTTCGCGGTCCACACAGTCACAAGAACGCCGTGCCTACCCTGGACCTGGCCCTGGAGTTGAGTATCGGTATGGAGGGGAGGGGAGGGGTGAGCAGGAGCGGAGCGGAGGCGACAGGGGCCCGAGGGGTGAGCAGGAGCGGAGAGGAGGTGGCAGGGGGCCGAGGGATGACACCGACCGTCACAAGTACGAAGCACGGGGCCGCAGCCGCAGCCGCAGCCCTGTGACACCGTTAGGGGCAAGGCCGGGTGAGCGCGGGTACGGCGAGGGCGGTAGCAGAGGGGCCGGCGGGACGGAAGGGGCGAGGGCGGGTGGCACTACCGGTGCGGGTGCGGATCGCCGGGAGGTGCGGGCTGGGGAGAGGGGCAGGGAGTACGAGCGAGGGCGGGGGGCACAGGACAGCCCCGGCGGCGGCGGCGGCTCTGGCGGCCGCGGCGACAGGGCTTACGCCAGGGGCCGTCGTGACGGTGGTAGTGACGCCACAGCTGCCGCAGCCGCAGTCACACGAGACCACGTTCCTGTGGTTGAAGACACCAGCGGCGGCGGAGGCGGCGGCATCCCGCGGGTGTTCCATCCGCTGGCGGCGCCGCTGGGCGAGCTGCAGAGCCCGCTGTCCCGCCGCCTGCGCGATGCAGCCCGCATGGCCTCCGCCTCCATCGTCAACCCGCCGTACCTGCACGTACAGCCGGCAAGGCAGTACGAGCAACAGCAACAGGAGCACCGGAATACGGGTACAGGGTATAGAGATTACCACGACACAGGAGCGGCTCAGCAGCAGCAGCAGCAGCAGCAGCGGCATTCCACTCCGCGGCAGGAGCGGCCGCCAGAGAGGATGGACAGCGGAAGGCGGGACCCGTACGGTGAGTCAGCACCGCCGTACGACAGCCGGCGGCGGGACGACGCTGTACGGGAGCCGTACTCAGGCGGCGGCCGGCCGCACCCTGTCGGCAGGACGGATGTCACTCCCACGCGGTACGACGGGCAGTACAATAGGGGCGGGGGGCAGCCGTACCGGACGGGAGGCATGCGCCCACCCGGGAGCGACCGACGGGACCGCGGCGGCGGCGGTGGAGGTGGCGGCGGAGGTGGCGGCGGCGGCGGCAGCGGAAGGGAGCAGTTCAACGATGGCGGGGCAGCCGCCAGCCCTGGTGCCATCCGCATCAACCAGGCCATCACGGGCGCGGGCACAAGCTACCGCGACATCCTGCGGGTAAGCACGTAGGGCCACTAGATCATAGGGTCAGCAGGCGTACCGGTATGTTGGGGTGCGCGTCCGTTAGTTGGAGTACGCCGTCCAACACTAGCGGGTGTACCGCCAAGGAGGCACGTGGCTGCGTGCGCTCAGCCCGCCAGCTCATAGTACACTCTGTGCCCTTGCACACGGCTGTGTGACACGGATGCTGCAGCTGCCAGCAGCATAAAACCCGACTGTACGGTACCTCCCTGGTCCTGCACACAGGTGGTGCGCGACCGCGGCCCTCAGTTTGAGGCTGTCAACGTCGCGGCCGCACTGCACCGCCTGGGCAGCTGCGCTGGCGGCGGCGGCGGCGGCGGCGGCGGCCGGGGCCAGGGCGGCGCTGCCACGTGTCGTGCCGTGACGTCGGACCCGCAGTTTGAGCGGCTGGTGGAGCTGGCAGGTGGGCGCGTGGGTATGGGGTTGCGGTCGTTGCAGGGGGGCGGGTTGGCCAGGGGTGGAGGCTTGTTGGAGGCGCATGCACGCAGTACGTATAGCTGATGCCAGGGGGAACCTTGGGGTAGGGCGTGGTGCATCGCCAGCGAGCGCAAAGCGGAATCGGCGCTACGCAGATAATACGAAACACGCTCCCGGGCAGCTAGATTGCATCCGTGGAGGAAAAACGGATTGTGGTTGGTACGGCTTAGTTCGTGGGATAGGGGCACTTTGCGGCTCACGGCGAGCGCGCACGCGCGTCATGGTGCATCATAGTGCTGCTCTGGACATCACAAAGGACCACGACGCCCTCACCCTCACCGCCTGTGATCCTCTGGTCCCGCTTTGCCTCCTGCAACCCCACAGAGGCGCTGTGCCCCTCCTTCACCGCCCGCAACGTGGCCAACTGCCTGTGGGCCTTCGCCAAGCTGGGATACCGGCCCCTGCAGCAGTCGCGGGGACCGACGCGCGGGTCTGCCGCGGAGCCAGGTGGCCGGGACGCGAGCGCGGCGGCGGCGGGAGGGGCCGGAGCAGCGGCAGCGGAGCAGGCCGGCGGGGGCGGCGTGCTGGGCGCGCTGTGCCGGCGGGCGGAGGCCACCCTGCCGGACTTCACGCCGCAGCACGTGGGCAACGCGCTGTGGGCCCTGGGCACGCTTGGTAAGCGAGGACGGCGTGCCGTGGGCTGCCCCGCCGGACCACACGTGTGCCGACAGTGACCATGCCGATGTTGTACCGTTATCCAAATGCCGTACCGGTACTGAACTTACCAGCTACTACCCTCCAGCCCACTGGACCGGTTCCTCATCATGATCACGCGGCTATGTGCTATCTGCCACCAACCACTCCACGCCCCCTGCCCTGCTCGCAGAGTACCACCCAGGGGAGTCCCTCCTGCGCGGCCTGTCCCTGCGCCTGTTGGAGGTGCTGTCGCACGCGCTGCCGCAGAACATCAGCAACGCAGTGCTGGGGCTGGCGCGCCTGGGGCTCAGCACCACGGCGTCAGGCGGGAGTAGCGGCGGCGGCGGCGGCGGCGGCGAGGGCGGGAGTGCTAGAGGCGGGGAGGGTGCCAGCAGCAGCAGGAGCGTGCCTAGCGGGTGGCTGGCGGGTGTGCTGGATGGGTTGGCGGAGGGCAGCGTGGGCAAGCTGGAAGACTTTGCGCCGCAGGTGGGTCCGTCAGAGTGTCGATGGTCACACACATATGGCGCCCAGTGCCGTCGAGTCGGATCTGGCATGAAACGGAAGATCAGTGCTTTTGTGTAGTATCCCAGGCACCCGCGCCACCACTCCAGCCTGCCGGATTGTACTACGATTCAACACAAGAATGTACGGCAGCCCGTTGTTGGCCCCGTGCTGCTCTGTGCAACGCAACCCCCTGCGAGACGCTGCAACTCGTTGTCCCGACCGGCTGGTTGTCACACGCCTGCCCGCCTGCTCGACGCTGCTTCCGCATGGCGATCCTTTCACCTGTCTGGCCATCGTGAAGACCTGTTTGCGTGCCACCACGCCCTACCAGGCCCTGTCCAACACGGCCTGGGCCTACGCCCACATGGACCACCGACACTACGGGCTGCTCACCGCACTGTTCGACCAGGTGCGGTGGCGAACTTGAGGACGTAGATCCAGTTCAGCCATGCTAGTGACCTCCTTCTTTTTTGTATATGATACCAAAGCAGTGCCATGGCCTCAAACGCCCGTTTCGCACAACGCCAGCGCGCCCGCAGCATGCGTAACACCTGTAAACGTGCTCGCCGGTGTCCGCAGGCTCTTCGCCGGCTGCGCGATTTTAACCCACAGAACATCGCCAACCTCACCTGGGCGGCCGCCTCCCTGGGAGTCGTATCGGCCGGGGGATCGGGAGGGGCTGGCGGCGGCGGCGGGGCCGACGGCGGCGGCGGCAGCACCACCACCCCCGTTGCAGCTTCAGCGCTGCGTCTGACACGTGCATGCTGCGACCAGGCCGCTGGCAACCTGCAGGTGCGGTGCTGGCACATGGCGGCATTGTGCGTGGGGACTGGTGAGCCGGTGGCGTTGGCTGTACCGCTGCGGCGGGCGCGCACGGTCAACGGCGCTGCTTCTCAGGTGCACATGCTGAATTCACATGCTGACTGCCTGATAAACCCGTACTGCGGTACCATCCTGCACACTGGCGCCCATGACAACTGCAGGCCTACCGCCCGAAAGCCGTTTCTGTTTATGCCCTCGCACAGAGGTGACTCCCCTGCAGGGCCGCACCGTCAATGCCACGCCAAATCCGGACCTCACCGTATGCCAGTTTGCCAGCAGCAGGCCGACCTCACCATTGCTGTATTTATCCCCGCACCCTCCCCGTGTCTGTGTTCAGGGCTACTCGCCCCAGAACCTGGCCAACCTGCTGTGGGCGTGCGCCAAGATGGGCTGCGCACACGACCGACTGCTGGTCGCGGCGGCGGCGCGGGCCGCGGGGCTGCTGCAGCAGCACGTGGCCAAGCAGGGACAAGGCCAGCAGGGGCAGCAGCGGGGCGGGGGCGGTGGAGGCGGGAGCGGTGGCGGTGGCGGTGGCGGGCTGTCTTCGCAGTCGGTGTCCAACCTGACGTGGGCGTTTGCCACGCTGGGCTTTCACCCCGGGGCCGACTTCCTGGACCAGGTGGGAGCCGCTGCGACGGGCCAGGCATTGGAAGCAGGCGGCAGGGACAGGGCTTGCAACGATACGCCATGACTTTTCGCGCGTGTTATTGCATAAGTGCATGGTGCTGTTGCTGCTGTGTCGACCTTACATATCCCCTTGGTGGCCTTGGTCTTCCGCACGGATCGGGGCCCACGCAACCTGGCATGCCACTATCTCCATGCGGTGCAGGTGTGCAACCACATGGTGTGCTTCCTGCCCACCTACACGGTGCAGCACGTGTCCAACACGCTGTGGGCGCTGGCGACCCTGCAGCACCACAACAGGTGCGGCGCGTCCTTGTATCACCCGTGCGTAGCACCCTAGAGAGCACCCACTCATGAGCTTTGCGTTGGCCATGAACATAGCTAGGCCGAGGCCCAGCAGCCGGCCCCTTTGCAGCTGCCGTACCGCACCGTACGGCATCCCAATCTACAGCTCGTATCGTACCAACTGCCCCGCAGGCGCGCCATGGAGGAGGCGGAGCGCGTGGTGGTGCGCAGCATGGAGCGCAACGCGGAGTACGGCAGGTGGGGAGTCAGCGTTGTACGGCAGAACGTGCGTACGACCCACAGCGCACACCCGTCTAACAATTCCAGCAGTGCGTGGTTGCTTCCGGCATGTGCACGCACGCACGGTCGGCTGCGCGCTGCACCAATGACAGGCTAACAAGCATAGCGTTGTGCCTTTGTGCGCGCACGCACTGCTTGCGCTCCATCTGCATGTACCCCAACTCCCCTGTATCACAACCACGAACTGCCATGTATAAGCATCTTATGCACCGCCGGAACATCATACCGACCCTGACGACGTTACTGGACCGGTTCCTCGCTCGTCCTGCGTCCAGGTCCCTCCGCCCGCAGCACGTGGGCAACATGCTGTGGGCGTACGGCACCCTGGAGCAGCCCGCGCCCACCCTGGTCGCCGTGCTGCTGGCCTCGCTCACCCGCCGCCTGCCGGACTTCTCCGCACAGGTGCGCCGTTGCACTGCCTTGCTTGCTTTGCTATGAGGGAGATTGCTTCGAATTACGCGGGTACCAGTGCCACTCAGCGCCATTCGGTGCGACGCAGTGCCACTCAGGGGACGTCCTGGGCACCTAGGCATAGATTAGGGCGACGGACAGTGACAGGGCGTGACACGCCGCCACGTTGGCTTGCAGCACTGGGAGTTTGCGGTGGGTTACGCGGGTACCAGTGCATTGCGCGGGCCATTGCTGACGCATGGGCATGGGTCAGGGTGAGGGCCGTGGGCAGGGCCAGACAGGTAAAGGTGTGCCTGTTGGCCGATACACACGGCCCAAGGGCCATGGCGTGTGCTCACCGTAAGTATGCGGGTAACCTGGGCTAGACTAATTGTGACGCACCCAAACATACACCGCCGTCCTGACCTTTTCCTGCAGGAGATCGCCAACAGCGTGTGGGGCGCTGCGCGGTTGGCGCACTACGACCCACGGGTCATGGACCGCGTGGCGGAACACGTGGTGGCGTGCAGGTGGGTGCGCGTGTGTATTAGCTCTGGTCGGTGTGGTTTAGGCTGGCACGCTGCGGGTCCACGACCCATGGGTCATGGACAGTGTAGATGAGCACGTGGTGGCGTGCAGATGGGGGCGCGTGTGTACTAGCTTTGGCCGGTGTGAGATAGGCTGCTGGCGCACTGCAGGTCTCCGACCCACGGGCACACTGCGGCGTGCATATCCATGAGGGTTTGTATAGGCGTTGGTAAAAAATTCGTGCTTTTACTGATGAGCCCTGCCATGCTGTTCCGCGATGCCGAGACTGCAATTGGCCCAAACGGCGCCTGCCATTAGTAGACCCGAACACGTGCTAGCATGTGACACGTGCTACCGCCCGTGCTCAGCTGGCCCTGGTGTTGCGTCCTGACCTGGTGCCCTCCCTTCGTTCGCAGGCTGCCCCAGCTGCTCCCGCAGCACGTGGCAAACCTGGCATGGGCGTACGGCAGGCTGACTCACGCGCACGGCGGGCTGATGGACGCCCTGGTCCGTACGGCACTGTCGTACGGCGACCAGCTCACCATGCAGCACCTGACCAACATCGTGTGCGCCGCCGGGCTGTTCGGCTGGCGGTACGACGGACTCGTACGGCTGGCGGAGGAGCGCGTGGCGGCGTGCCTGGGCGAGGAGTACGACACCGCGGGTTACGGCACGACAGCGGTGGCTGGCGGCGGCGGGCAGGGGGAGTACGACGCGCGGAAGAGGCAGCGGAGGGGCAGGGCGACGGGGCAGCGGCAGTGGTCGCTGACGCCGCAGCAGGCGTGCAACCTGGTGTGGGGGCTGGCGCTGGTGGGGGCGTGCAGCGCGGGGCTGTGGGGGCGGCTGCTGCGGGCTGTGGGCGCAGCAGTGGAGGCGCAGGGCGGCATCGAGGAGCTGCCCGCGGAGGCGCTTACGCAGGTGTACCAGGTGGGTTAACCATGCGGTGTGGCAGGTATACCAGATCCCTTGACTGTGGGCTGTGAAGTGTAGGCGCAGGGTGACCAGGTGAGTGCAGGTGGGTGTGCGGATGTGGGGTACCAGGCGTGTAAGGTGAAGCAGGTGTGGCGGATGGGCGTGCTGGTGTGGTGGTGTAGTCGCATCGCTTTATAACGTTACTTGATTGGGGATTCTGAAGCTGTATGTCGCGTATCGAAGTTTAAGTCAGCCTGTTTGGCGCGTGGCGAGCGGTATGTCGGTGCAGCGAGCGCGAGGTGCTTTGCAGCCCACCCACGACTTGCCTGGTCGTCACTCGAGTGTTTGTGCTGTTCTCACATGTCAGGCTCACCTGGTGCGTTGCTGCTGCTGATGCTCCCCGCAGGCCTATCTATACGTGTCCCTGGACCACCCGGGAGCCACACTGCCCCGCGGACCGCCGGGGCTGCTGACACGTGGCGCGGAGGTGCGCATGGGGCGGGTTGCTGAGGCAGTACGGTCACGGATCGTGTATGTCAAGCGCATATATATGCCTCGTGCTACTGCGGCATGGGGCTGTGCTGGTGCTAGGTGCGGATCACCAAAGCGACAGGGCGCAATGCACAAGCGGAAATTACACCACCCGCCTCAGAGAGCTTCACACCCATCTGCATACCTTCACATACCGGTATGCATCAATGCAAACAAGTACACCTGCACCTGCACCCGCACCCACACTCCACCGGATGTGGGCCACCCAACAGCACTGGAGCCACCCGCATACGGTACTCACATGCACACGCTCACGCCAACACACACCCGTAACCACACACTACGGTAACACACAACATACCTATACCTGTCCACAGGTGTGGGCCGCCAACAGCACGGGCGCCACCCGCGTGTCGGCCTTCCAGCGGGACGTGAGCAGGGCCCTGGCGCGCCTGGGCGTGGAGCACGACATGGAGGTGCGTCCGCGTGTGTATTAGCGGTGCGTGTGTGTTAGGTGGTTCGTGCAGCGTTTCAACGGTACCGATATGGAGCACAGCTACCCGGGCATCGAGCATGGCATGGAGGTGCGCATTGGCGTGACGGTGTATTAGCTGAGTAGTGCAGGAGGCGCGTGGTGCCTACATGGATCACAACTGTCTGGGCGTTGTCTGGGCGTTGGGCGCCCGAAGGTGCGCCATGTGTGTGTCAGCGGAGAGACTGTTGCGTTGCGGCGGGCGGAACTTTGGATCCCTTTACAGGCTGACAAGATGCCATCCACTGCTGTCCACCCTAGACCTGGCTCCGAACCCCCACATGCGTGACCGTCACGTACAAGCATAGTTGCTTACCTCACAATCTCGCATATGTGTGTTTGCTTTGCCGCAGGTGCCCACGGAGGACGGTCTGTTCTCCCTTGACCTGGCCCTGCGTGGGGAGCTGCGGGTGGGGCGGCGCGAGGCGGCGGAGCTGCTGACGAGGGCGGCGGGGCAGCAGCAGCCGGGGCAGCAGCAGGACCGGTCGCAGCAGGCGGAAGGCTTGGCCGCCACGGCCAGTGGCGCGCTGTCGCCTGCTGCTGCCAGCACACCTGCCGCCAGCCACACCACCGCCGGTGGCTACCAACGGACCCAACATGCCCAAGGGCAGGACAAGAATGTCAAGGACCGTAGCCGCGGCAGCAGCGGCGGTGGCGGCGGCGCGCAGGAGCAGCACCAGGAGCAGCAGCTGGTGCGCCTGCGTGTGTGTGTGGAGGCGGACGGCCCTGCGCACTTTTACGCCAACGCGCCGCAGCCGCTGAGCGTTACGCTGTACCGCCGGCGCTGCCTGGGGGCACGTGGCTGGCTGGTGGTGTCGGTGCCGCACTGGGTGTGGTACGGCCAGGGGCAGGGGCAGGGGCAGGGGCAGCAGGTGCGGGAGCGTGAGGGCAAGGAGGCACTGATGGCACGGCTGTTGAGGGAGGCGGGGGCGGGGGCGCTGCTGCCGCCGGCCGCGGATGCTGCTGGTGCCTGAGGGGGGCTTGCGGTTCCGGTAGGGTTGGCAGACAGGGCAGGCGGTAGGAACCGACGGTGTGAGCGCTGCCACGAGAGCAGTAAAGAGGAATCGAAATTGCGCACATGATAGATTTGTGGCATTGCATCGATGTAGGAACGTGCGTTACCTGCGAAAAGGGTCGCCTGCTGGTAGCAGTAGCAGTGTGTGGGTGAGGTAGCGACAGGCCGTAGCCTGGGCGGCGAGTTGCTGTTGGCACCAAGCCCAGTACGAGGAGGGGCACACCGTGACACCGGTGATGTTGCGTTGCTATGACGGTACTGGTAGGAACATGTTTTTCTGATACTGGTAGGAACATGAGTTCACAACTCATGTGGGCAGCAGAAATGACTGGAGCATCGGGTGGGCGTGTGCGACTGTGCGTGAGCCACGTGGCATCGTGCGTGTCTATGGGTCATGCGAAAATACCGCTACTAGCAAGATGAAAGCCTTACTTGCTTTGAGCAGAAGATGGTGCCGTACCCATTTACGTGCTGGCCAGCAGGCCACCGCCAGCAGGCCAGCAGATGGCAGTGAAGATTTAACACTACAGGTAGCTGTGCGTTCCAGTAACCGTTAGGTGTGCTGTACGTACGGTGCGCTTATACCAGTAGCCAACTGAAAAGCCGACCTAGGTCGTACTAGCATACTTAGCTAGCAGTTGCCGGTACGTGTGACCTTGGCCGACGGGGTGGCTGCCGGCAAGGAGCAGCAAGCGCGCCGGTTCACTCCCGAAGTCCCCATTGCCGTACGCGCACCAGCTGCAGGACCGCGCACAGCTCACTCAGGGCACATCCAGTTTTGGAGCAGTCTGATTCCGGCACAAAACGCCCGTGTTGCATTACAGCGGTGGTTACCGTACCCAACTGAATGAAGGGGACACACATGCATCTAGGTTGGAGTTCAACGGCACTCTCAGCAATCTGCTACCAGGGGCTAGCCAAGCGCCTGCCAAGCACGCTCACACGTGTCCGCAAACCGCCCATGCCGTAAGTCTTCAGTTGGCCAATCGTCGTCTGGATACATGCTCTCGTACATGCCTCCTCACAGGGTCGCAACGGACACACACGTATGTCTACAACGCAGCCCGTTGTGGCCAAAGAAGCAGATACGGTAACCCATGATGCGTCACGAACTCGACGGATGCATGCCGCCATGCATACAGCCCCCAGCCGGGCCTAACCAACGACCGCCTACGAGCACGGCATGCGGTGCCGTGCCCCCAACCCTACCCACATTTGCCCACACCTTCAGGCCCACTCATGCAACGGGAGCATTTGCACCCCCGCGTCCATTCCAGCCGTCATGCACTTCACCATGACGTTACCGCTGTCCATCTTTACTATGGCGATTTGCTGAATCCAATTCCCGCCAGTCGTAGCTACTGTGGCATGGGCTCATCGCTGGACACAGACCTCGCAAACACGCAATGGCGTTGCCATCCGCGGCCGCGGTACCAACACCTCGCTGACCCTATCGCCGTCGCCAGCTGGCGTTGGCGTTGGCGTTGTCCAACGGCCCGTGAGCGTCTGCAGGAAAGGAGGAGGGAAGGCAGCACACGTAATAGGCATCCTCGGCAAGGAAAGGACAACGGCAGGTGGGGACTAGCAGCCGGGCAAGGTGCAGGGTCAGGGGCGAATAGGTTGGCTGGTAGCGTGCGCCCCAGCCAGGGAGGTCATGAGGGCTGTGGCGAGGCGCCAAAGCACGGCGACAGCACACATGCGAGGGGCATCGCTGTTTGCCCTTTTGGATGTCATGACCTGTCCGTTGCATCCCAACCACAAAAGCTTTGATAGTGCGCCTCACCGGATTGCAGGTGCGCAGCTGGGCCCCCCAGCAGCTCTCCTCCCCGCACGTGGGCCGCTCAGAACAAGACATGGCGGAGACCTATGCAGTTGGGGGCAGGGCACGGCAGGGGGCAGCAAGCAGGAGAAGCGGGTAGAACGTATGCTGTCGGTTGTTACTGCGTGGGTGCCATGCGACAGCGTGGGGTGCATCGCAACGGCTGACGTGGCTAGGGTACGGTACCGACCTGCACAGTACCCATACCGCCAACCATTTAAACTGTACGGCAGGCAGCACGCTGGGGCTCCAGTCCAGCGGCACCATGCAGCCGCAATGCAGCACACGTTGCTGTCAGTTTCAGCTGCGCTCTGTACAGGCGTGCAAGCGGGGCAGGGTGTTGAGGTATGAAGGTGAGAGGGCAAAGGAAATGAGGGACCGAGCAACCATATGGCCAACAGGTCCCCAAGCCGCACCCCAAGCTACGTCTGCCCTCCCCGTCAGATGCAGTTTGAGTGACTGACCTTTCAGTCGCCAGTCTTGGCGAACCTCCACAGCCGTGCCCAGATGGGGTCGCACTCAGCCACAGCGCGGTCCACGACATCGTCGGCGGGGGCGTGGGCTGCATCGTTGTCCGCCTCGGTCGGAGTGTCTTGGTACCTCATCAGCAAATTTACGTTGATGTCGAATTCCCGCTCTACGAACCACTGTTTGTTGTCCTTGTGAAGTGCCAGGACGTACTTGGTCCAGTTCTCGCCCTCTCGTATGGGCCTGAACTTCATCTGCAGCCTGCCGAACACGCTCTCAAGGATGTGCTGCTTGATTACGTCCTGGTGCCCCTTCGAGGTTCTGGCCAACAACACCTGCCGCTGCTGGAACTCCCTGTTGCTGGCCTCCAGAGCCTCGATCCTGGCCACCACCTTCTCCAGCAGGGCCTGCCGTCGCTCCACCATAACTGCCAGTTCTTGAAGCGCCGCCTCCACGGCTTCCAGAGAGCTGGGCTGATAAGCTGGAATATTCATAGCCATAGTACCCGATGGGCATCCCTTCCGCACGGGACTGCCCTCCATACAGCGCACCTCCACCCTGAGCGGGGCCTCCAGCACGCAGCAGCTGCAGCAGGACCCGGCGCTTCTGGCTTTGACCCCGACAAGTTGTGAGTCTACTGCAGTGGCGTGGGGGATCTGCACCAGCCCTCACCTGCTGCCTTGTCGGGCAGGGGCAGCAGGTGCGTGACGGGCCGCCTGCTGAGGGTCAGCAACGGTGGTGCGGATAGGCCTTGAACACCTCCTGATCGCCCAGCTGGCAGCGGCACTGGCACTTGTTGCAGGAGGACGTGCGCGTTGCTGTGTGGATTGCGGGCGAACGCGAGCTTGCAGCACCGGTAGTCAGAGCACTTGATGGCTGCAAGGAGTGCGGAGCGATGAGGAGGACACGCGTGTAACAGATGCGTCCGTCCTAACTGGGTTGTGAAACCAAAGAAAGGCACAAATTGCAGCCCAAAAGCTGGCTTACCGTCGCAAAGGTGCAGCGGCGAAAAGGAAACGAACGCGGGGCGCGCAGGCTTCTTATACTCATAACAAGTGATCCCAGTTGTTCCCTCTATATGTGCGCATGTTACGATGTTGCAAAAGATGTTGGGCTGGCTCACTGTCGCCAAAGGCAGTCTGAGTGTTTGGCGGTAAAGGCAGGCATGAAGGACCAGTATTATTACACGTGGTTTGTATAGGTTATTGGAGGAGCCGGAAATGGTGGGTCCGGTGGTTCAGGTCCCAGGGTTCCGGAGCAGGCTGGTTTCTTTCCTTTGCCGCAGTGGGGAAGGACCTCGTGGGACACGCACGGACTGGGCACCATTGAATAAAAAAACCCTGCAGGAATGGCCTTGCCGTGTCAGGAGTTGACCAGGGGTCCCTGGGTCCCACACTCCCACTCATCCTCCTACTGCAGCGTCCGCCATCGCCACCGCCACCAGCAGGCCTTCTAGCCACCACCCGAAGCGCCTGACGAGTGACAATCCCACAGGATCCACAACCACAAAGCATGGAAAGGCGCGCAGCATGTCAAGCTACAACGCGTCCTCTGCGCTCTGGTTGCGGGCCAAACATCCAACCAGGACGCGTACGGCACGTGTATCGGCAGGACCCGTCACGAGGCGGGACCCCTGCCCTCCCACTGCTTCTGCCCACTGCATGCTACGGTATCCTCCTTCGCCCACGCACCAGCCCAGCGCCCTCAGGGGCTCCAGTTCGCATGTGCGTACAGTGCGTGTGCGGCCCAGGTGCCAGAAAGAAAGCACACCACGACAATGTTCGTTGGATACGACCACCAGGGCGCCGCCCCTGCTGCTCCGTGTGCTCATGATGTGGGACACAAGGGGGGCCGGACGCCAGCCCCACGCGGAGGTGTGCCAAGACGCAAGAGCATCGCATACTGTGTGATTGGAGAACCAGACAACGCCAAGCAGTCTTGCCAAGCAATAGTCAGCCACGGCCGCAATTAACCGCGCCGCTGTGCGCGGCACATGCGTTCATGGCTACGCACGCCACACGCCCTCCCTCCCACAGGCTCGTTGATGCTATGCACAACTAATGCGAAGACAACGACCAGGCTACTTACTGCTGTGCGAAGTTGGCCTAGCACGCGCACCCGCACCAGATCGTCGTGCATCCTAAACAGGTCAGGGCCTCGGTTCAGTCCGGTCCGGAGCGGTCCCATCCTGCTCCCCTGGGCGCAAGCGCCTGCCATCCATACCCCATCACAGTATACAGACAGCCCACGAGGAGCACTGGGGCACACATTCATTGGCAATCCCTGCCTTTCGGTGCACACCACACGGCGCCTTCCTCCACAACGGCAGCCGAAGCCCGTTTCCGCTCTGCGCGCTGCTGCAAGCAACTAGACACGGCAGCGAGCGGGTACCACAGCAGTAACACCGCAGGTTCCCTTGACACGTATTGGAGGCTTTTCCCCTGGTGTACGCAATCGCAAATCGCAACACCCGCACCCTGCCGCCGCAACACGCACAACCCAGCTCCAATAAGCGTATACCCCATCTATGGGGCCACGCGGTATTATCACCGGTCATACATTACCTGCTATCACGCCGTCGCCACGCCCAGGTCCGCTGCCACCATCTTCTTGGCGATGGGGTGGTAGCTTCCGCCGACTTCCGCGAAGGTGTCCAGCGCCAGCTGCCGGCCCATCTTGGATTTGGACAGCGCGCGGTACAGCGGGCGCAGGAATTTCATGCGGCCCTGCGGCAGGAGGGCGCATCGATCGGTCTCAGGGGCAGGCGAGTGCCTCGTGAAGCACGGAACATGTGGGATTTGTTAAGGAATATACACAGTGCTCGTGCAGGTAGGGGGCGCCACACCAAACGGAGTGGCTCCGACGGCGGGCCAATGTCCTTTGCAGCGGAACACAGGAGCTGCAGGCCGGTGCTCCCATCGTCCCCTTAACCCAAACACAATAACGCACTCGCACCTTTCGCTACGTGCCTTAGACATATTCCTTACACCACCTGTCCACGTGCGGCAGCACCTGCTCTTGCTGCCCACCCACACGCTGCAGCACACGCTAGCATATACCGACGCCTACACACATGCGCTCACCTGCGTCTTGAGCATGTCAACCACGTTACGTATGGCAGCTCCTGCCCCTGCTGCCCGCGGAAATGCTGCAGCACACGCTAACACACACACCGACGCTAATACACATGCGCCCACCTGCGTCTTGAGCATGTCAACCACGTGCGGCAGCACCTGCTCGTCCTCCGCGGGGATGGCCAGCCGGTACCACGCGCACCTGTTTGTCGGCAAATGGTGGTGGGGGTGGTGTTGATGTGTGTGTGGCGGGTAGTGGTTTTAGCGGTAGGGTTATGGGTTGAAAATGGCGGTTGTGGGCGTTGCCAGGGGGTGGCGTTGCTGGGGTGACAACAGCTATTAGGTGAAGCGAAGATAGGGGCGTTGGCAGCCACCTGCAGGGGCGTAATGGTGTTTGTAAGTTGTGTCAAAGGGTGAGTAACCCAGCATGGCGGTGGGGGTGGAGGTGAAGCCACGGCGGCTGGCCTAGTTTTGGAGGAGTGCGGCGGCCCTTCGCCACCGATCCTCGCTTCGCTTGCCCAAAGGGCAACGAAAGGCCCCTTTGGGCTCCTTTGGAATTGATTCAACTGACAACCATTGACCACCCAGGTTACCGTACTTCCTATTCGTTCTTGTCGATCAGCCAACCCTTTGCCCAACACAATGTTGTACAGCGCAAACCCCGCCCACCTGATCTCCGAGTTCTTCTTGTCGTACAGGCCGTACAGTGAGGCCATGAGCTGCGTGACCTTCTTGTTCATGGGCTGCGGCGCGCGGTACTCGCCCAGCTTGTCCAGGAAGGCGACCAGCTGCAAAGGGCACAGCATACAGCGTACAGCATGCAAACGCACGCATGCCATGCACACAGCTCCATCAGGACTGAGTTATTGGCCGCAATCAAGATGGAACGTGGATGTCGCCGTGCAGGCACAACACAAGGGAGGTACCCGTATGACCGCTATGTAAATCACTGAATCTATGACGTATATTGCAATTTTTGGTAGTTATTCAGGACTCCTGGCACAAGCAACGAAGGGAGGTACCGGCTGATGCACGGGCGTCCAGGCAGGGGCGCATTCATACCGCCCGGCAGCATACGACACCGTGGTGCTGTATGGCTGCCGTACCAGACGAAACACAGGAGCGCTTAACACACTGCGCAGCCGTAGCCCACTCACTGTCATCCACGCGTTCAACACCATGGTTTCGCACAGGTATGTAGTGTGTGTAATGTATGCAGTGTGGACATCCGCGCGAGTTCTGTCCGCACCCACCTGCTCGCTGGACCACCCCTCAATGTCAGCCGCCGACGCCCCGGCGGGGCCGTTGCCTGCCAGGAGTACCGAAACACCAATAGACGTTAACCCTGTCCTTCGTACCGGTAACATGCCATTAGGGCGCGTATCATGTTACGCTACGTACGGCATAAGATGACTAACACAGCCCCCAGCGTACTCGCTCAGACCACACGTTCCGATGGTTACGATCGCAAATGGACATTGCCGCACGCGCCGTACTCCAGGTGCTCCCCTGCCGTACTCACTTCCTATGCCCATGACGTCGCACGTGTGCCACTTCATCGCCAGGTCGTACGCCTGACTGGCGAGCGAGGTGTCGTACTCGTTAGTCACCGGCGGCATGCCGGGCGCGTAGAACCACGTGTCCCAGTCAACCGTGCGCGAGGCGGGCACCTGCACAAGAGAGCGGTGGCCGGTTGGGTACTTGCAGCATGATGTAGGTGACTGCGCGATGCCGTCTAAGGCAGGCCTCGCACACAGAGCCCAAAACTTACGTCTTTGAAGTAGTCGAGGAAGTACTGTTTGAATTGGTCGGAGGTGAGTGTGGCGTGGCGGTGGTCAGCGATGTATCGGGCCAGGAAGGGGTCGAAGGCGGAGGGGCCGCCCACCAGTTCCTGGGGGCGGGGTGGAAGGGGGTGGAGGGGGAAATTATAGCGGTTGTGCTGTGGGTGTGGGTGTACGGGCGTGGTGGAGGGGAAGGGATGCAGCGGGCCAGGAAGGGGTCGAAGGCGGAGGAAGGGCGAACCCGCTCCTGGGGCGGGGTGGAAGGGGTTGCGTGATGTGGGGGGTGGAGTGCGTGGAAGTATCAACTGGACTTTCTATGCCCTGGCAGCTGCTCTTGCCCCGGCGTTGGCAGGCTCTGGTCGGTTCGTTTTGGCTGCTAGCCCTGCGTGGGTTACCAGCTGTTTCGTGGCCATTGGTGAACATTGCAAGCGGTCCAAAAGTCATTCCGTGCCGCGCCGCAGCGGCCTGTGGTACTGCGGGTATAATGCATGGCGGCGGTTGCCTGTTGAGCAGTTTGGAACACGTATGCAGGCGCGGCAGGGGGGTAGTGGAGTGTGGGGCGGTGTGGTGTGGTGCGGGACCTTGCCTCCTCCGGCTGCCTGGACGCGTCACAGGGTGCGCGAGGCGTGTGCGCACACTGCCGTACGCACCTGCAGGTAGTACAGCAGGTAGAAGCCCTTCTCGTACCTGTACGGCAAGGGCGGCGAGGCAGGCGCAAAGGCAGGAGTACGGCAGATGTGAAGGATCACTACTCTTCACGGCAAAGAGCGCCTTGGGTTGGCGCGGACTGTGGGCAAGCATAGGCAGGCGCCAGCCATGTTCCGCAATGTAGGAGATGAAGCCGCATGTGCCCAGTGCGTTGCTCAATGCCGCTATAAGGAGCGTGCCGTTCGAGTGCGTCGCTGAGGTACCCGGGTGACCCAGCGGTCACGCGCTGAACTGCAGCTAACCGGTGTGTGGCATGTGATAAGCACTGTTAGGACACCAGACACAACCCCTAAATCGTTGGCCATACTGGAGCTGACAGGCCCTTGAATAACACCTCGTCTGGGTCCATGCCCGACGTCCATGTCCCTGCTTGCATGTCACCCACGCCAAGACTAATACCACAAACACACCCAACACACCATATTACGGACTCCAAATTCCTAAATACCAAGGTATGGATTGGTTAAAATACTGGGCTTACTCACGGGATCTTTGAGAACACGTCGTCTGGGTCCACCCCCGAGGACATGTCGGGCACCAGGCGCGTGAAGGGGTGCTGCGGCCCCAGCCGCGCCACCTCGGCCGCCAGGAAGCCGGCGCCCTGGTCCGCGTGGAACTGGAAGGCGGACGGGCCCGACAGCCGCTCCACGATCTTGCGCTCCAGGAACACCGTGAAACCTGGCAGTGCCGTACACGGGCGATTTTAACTTTGTTGGTGTTATAACGCTCACGCGTGCCGGAAGCACGGCATGCAGCCGCGCACAGTCGAACTTCGCAGCAACGACGTGCGTAGAACGCAGCTGCGCAGCAGTACCAACGGCTGTTGAGCTATGCTTCTTTTCCTCCCGCATCTGCCTCACTACGCACCCTCGTTGAGCCAGAAGTGCTCCCACGACGCGTTGGTGACCAGGTTGCCGGTCCAGCTGTGCGCGATCTCGTGCGCAACCACGTTGGTCAGCGACCTGCGGTTGCACGTGGGTGAAGGTGAGCGTGGGTTAACGGGTGCATGCTGGTGTTGTTGATCCTGCAGCTGTGTGTTATCTCGTGGGCGTGGGCAACCACGTTGGTCTGCGACCTGAGGGAGGCGCGTGTGGGTTACCGTGCAGTTGTGCGTGGGTGAGTGTGCGGCTGTACCCACACACGGGGCCTGGTCGTGGTGGTCTTGGCAGTGGTGCAGCCGCAAGTCGTGGGTTGGGCCACCATGGCGGTCCGCGACCCTAGGCTACGACCCGAACGACGAGTGCCAAGCGTACACGTGGTTCAGCCGCTTCTTACTAGCACGTCCTATATCCAACAGCCCGTGGGCACCAATCGCCCGCCAGCGGTTAAGGCGCTAGACCAAAGAGATTGAGCCGCCTTACCACGCGCCTTGCTGCGTTCCCGTTCCACAACCCAAGACCCCAAAGCAACGTAGTCGCACGAACTCCACGGGACCTCCGCAACACACATTTCTCCCAACCACACACACGCCTCCCCCACCTGTCTCCCGCCAGCAGCGTGGGTGTCACGAAGGTGAGGCAGGGGTTCTCCATGCCTCCGTACGGGAAGGAGGGCGGCAGCAGCAGCAGGTCGTACCGCCCCCACACGTACTCGCCGGCGATGGCCTCGCCTGGGCACGAGGTGGGGGACAAGGAATCAGCGCAGAGTATGGGTGAACGGCGCGTGAGCTGCGATAACCACAACGGGATGGGGGCACGAGCTCGTGCGATGCCACCATAGCTGCGGGCCCAATCCAACGTCTGCGCTTTGTCCAACGTCTGCGCATCTCCAAGGATGGCTTCAACCAGGGGCTGCCTTGTTCCTAAGCAGCGTGCGTTATTGTTTCAGTGCGTGGGCCTCGCCTTTGCCTCCGGAATCCCGCACCTGCTTCAAGGTACTTGGCCGTCTCCGCAAACTCGTACGCGCCTGCAGGCACATTAGGGGTGAGGGCAGGGGACCAGGGTCCTTGTTCTCACGTAGAGGTCAGCTGGAGGCACAGCAGCGCGGACGTGTAGGAAGCGCTTGCCCCTTGGACCCACAGACCCGCGTTACCCTGCGGGACTCCGGCACAAGCACGCTCTAAGCGACTCATGTCCAGTCACAATCAATGCGTGCATCACAGCGTGTTCACTCAGTTCCCTTCCGACCACCCGCGTCCACCATGCTGGGTTCACTCCAGACGCTGGTGCGCCCCAACACACCAGCGTTGCCGATACACGCAATTCCGGCCCCCGCCGTGCCACCCACCCGCGTCCACCATGCTGGGCTCGCTCCACACGCGGGTGTGTGTCCCAACGCACCAGCAGTGCTAATACACATGCCCCCAACACCCCGCCGTGCCACCCACCCGCGTCCACCATGCTGGGCTCGCTCCACACGCGGGTGCGCGGCCCCAGCTCCCGGCTCTCCAGCTGCCCCACAGCTAGCGCCACCAGGTAGGGTGCGATGGGCACCTGCGGCAGGGGCCCCAGGCACATGGCTGTTTGTGGGCTAAGCAGTTGCTGCAGATGGAGCGAGCAGACGTGCAGCACCGCACAGCCCAGGCAGGTCACGGTGGGGCAAAATCGGTACGGCAAATTGTGGCAGCACGCCGGTACCGGAGATGATGTAGCGATTTGGGTTTGCAGCTTGCCTTGCCTCCTAGGGTCCTGTGGTGCGTTGGCAATGGTCGAGGAGGTGACCGCTGAAGGCTATTTGGATGGAGAAACTGCCGAATCTGACCCGCGCCCAGGACTGCTGAACGCCGCACAGAATGTGTGTCTTACCTTTTGCTCGAAGGCGAAGGCCTTGGTGGGGTAGGAGCGGTGCACGGACGACAGGTGGGAGAAGGCTGCGGGGTGGCGGCAGGTGGAAGTCGTCAGTTGGCGCGCGACCAAAAGTAGTGTAAGCTGCGCAGGCAGCTCACGGTGTGCAGGTGCACTGATAATGCGGCCCATGCGCCGTGGAACTCAGCCGCAACCCAAACCGTGTGCAGTTCGGGCTGCTGTGTGCTGGCAACATGTACTGCGCACATCCTCCCTCCTGCAGTACCGTAGGATGGGCGAAGCTACATCGTCCGGAGGCTGAAGTACGCATGCGGTGTGCATGCGCGTGCCACCCACCATCCGCTGGCGGCTCCTCGCGCGGCACGGCACTCATCAGGGCGGTTAGCGGTTGGGGCACGCGCACAACCGCCTCGTACGACATCTTGGCGCCAGGGGAGTCCTGCGGTGGGCGGCCGAGCCGGAGCCAGCAGCACAGAAGCCACGCAGTAAGACGCCATGCTAAGGTTGGGGGATGTGACAGCCGCCATGCCACGGGGGTTGGGGGACGTTACATGGTATTGCCGTGTTACGCCGTGGTTCCGGAGCGAAGGCGGCATCACAGGGCACATGGGCGCATGGCACTTTGCAGCACGGCATGCCCATGCCATATGACACATGCCAGGTGACACGGCTGTTGGCACCCGCTTTGCCACACCCATCTGGCACGGCACTGCAAAATTTTGAACATGGACGCACCACCACAAGCAGCTGAGAGGCACCCACCTTGCACGGCATCAGTAGCGTGATTGCTCCACACGATGGAACTGCAAAATGCCCAGCATTGACGTCACCACCTGAAGCATCTGACTAGACCCACCTGGCACGGCACCAGCGAGCGCGCGTGGATGGCCTGGCACTGCGTGAACAGGTAGGGGTGCTGGCCGCCCGCCGTCTGCTGCGGCTCCAGGAACTGCACCGCGGAGGAGGTGGGCGATGTGGTGAAGCGCACGCCCAGCCGCAGGCGGGCGCCGGGGGCCAGGCCGGGGGGCAGAGACACGCGCAGCGCGCTGCCCAGAACCTGGAGGGGCGCGCGGGGTTTTGAGTGGCTGTGAGTCGCAATAACACGTTGGGATAAGGGTCAGCTCCACTCAGCGCTGCTCAGCAACTGGAGGCGTTAGTTGTGGGGCAGGGAATGGGCGTTGCCACCCACTGTAACAATTGGCAAGTTAGGCATGAGTGAAAGCCCCACCCAGAGCTGACCCAGCATGTGGGGTAACCGCCGTGGGTAACCTCAGAGCGGCAAGGGGATGAACCCAGCATGTGGGGGATTTGTGGGGCAGGGAAGTGGTGTTGCCACGGGGGCCACTCGGCATCGTTTTCTAGTGCCTTTGCGGCAGCCCATCCTCCAACCTGAAGTTGTTGCTCCCAGTTGTCCGTGTCACGGATAGCCTCTGTGTACAGGGTTCCACATAAAGGCCGTCCACCACGCACCTTGTGCTTCTCGTCCAGCTTGAAGGTCAGCGGCACTGGGCCCGACGCCGCAGCGGCGGCAGCCGTGGCGGCGGCCGCCGCGTCCGCGCCGCCGGAGGCTGGGGCGGCAGCTGCCGGCAGCTGCTCCACGGCGTGTACGGCAAGGTCACGTGTGTCCAGCACCAGCTCCAGGGGGCGGCCGCCCTCGGGCAGGGCCTCCACCACGGCGTCGAGCTGCAGGGGTGGGGAGATATGACGACAGGAGGTGCTGGTGCTGCTGAACGGCGGGCAATTCCTGTTCCTAGATGCTCGAGACAGTCACTCCAGTTGGCCGTCACGCAAGCACGTTCGTATTTTGCTACTCATTGCGTCAAGCCGCTATGCCATGCTGTAAGCTGCTCTGCGGCGCGCAATGCGCCAGTACCGCATCGGACGCAGACGCAGACCGGGCCTCGCACCTTAGCATAGCCCTCAATGGTCTTGCTCTCGAACGACACGTCCAGCTCTGAAGGGGCAATGACAGATTGCTGTGAAATTCTAGTGTACCAGACATTGCGACTTGTGTTACTGCAGGCCTCGAAAGGCCGCAGCCAGTGCCATCTGCATGCAGGTGACACGTGTCACGCGTGGCGTGTGCAGGGTGACTGTGATATATGCCGCAACGGCAGGTGCTACGTGCGACAACAGGAGCAACACATGCAGACGCTGGTTCAATTGCATCGGGTGTCTGAGAAGCTGATGAGTGTCCGCAGCTCCTTCGTGTGCAGGAAAGGCCCAGTGCCAGGGTGTCCGCCCTAAGGCGAGACCCCGGTTGCCGCCGTGGCCCCGCAGCGTTTGCCGTGGGGCGTGCCCGAATCGCGACGCAGCCCGTAGCATGCTACCCACCGTAAGCGCTGTGAGTCACCCGCACTTCATGGAAGTTGCTCAGGGAGGAATGGTCTTTCACGACGGGACCTGGCATCGTGGCAGTCGCGTTTGAAGCGACACCTCCGCGCTGAGCCGCAACGCGAGCACCAGAGTATAGACTAGCTCGTACAGCAGCAGCTGAAGCGATGGGGTTTGCTGCCGAAGCGGCAAGGGCTCGGCCGATGAGACTGGGCCTCGAGCACAAACGGAGGTGCATGGAGCAGAACCCTCAGATAGACACACTCCAAGCTAAATACTACCTACTACGATATTATGACAATTGTTCTCCATTGAATGGGCTCTTGTGCGGAACGCCAAGACTATATTAGTTCAAAGTCACAGCACAACACCCATTGAGCGATCACGCGTCAGTTTAGCGCAGCTACTGCGAGGAGCATGAACATTCAGCTCGATCATACCTGTTGAGTATCGGCGACTTTGGTCTAGCACAGTGGAGGAGTATTATGGGAGGCGAGGGGGAGCGCACCGTCTTCGTGACAGTCGGCACAACAAAATTCGAGCAACTTGTGCAGTAAGTCACTGGTACCTGTACTTGACGGATGCAGGGGTTCATGCGTTTGGGCATGTTCGGCCGGCCCGTGGGACTCCCAGCAGCGCACCTCCCTTTCGCCTGTGCGTGCACCCAGCTACGCGGAACTCCTCCTTAACGTGGGCCTGGCCTGGCTGGACTGCAGAGCATGTTTGGGGATTGACAGCCGCATGCCGCGCTCAGTGAAAGCGGCGATGCAGGTCGGGCCTGGGGCGTCCGACCCAAAGGGTCCTTCACACCTCGGGCCCTCCCTGCTTTCCGCGACAGCGCACACCGCCATCCGCAGCCACTCTGCAGCACCTCCCCAGTTCCCACATGTGCGCCTCCCAGCAACCATAAAACACAACGCCTCGCACCTCACGGTGAGCGGGTGAGGTCCTTCCCCCGCCATGGCCCCCGTCAACGCATGCAGGTGCGTTGACTCGCTGGAGCTGCTGCGCGTGCTGCGGTCAAAGGGCTACACACGGCTGGTCATACAGAAGGGCAACGGGACGTACTGCCCGACCCACATCCTGCCTCCGGGACAGACCCGTGGGTCAACGGAGGGCATTGCCGTCGAGTGAGAGGGCACTTTGGCATTGCACTACTACATTAGTCGGCAGGTGGCACTGGACTTGCAGTACGGATCTGGGCGCTGGGATGTTGGTCTGGTGCGGGGCATGCTAGGGGTGCAGGAATCAGGACAAGGACCTAGGCGCTGAGGCGTTATGCAACTCCCTTTTGGGCAGGGCGTTGCACGATACTTGATCTCGTCCTGCCTGCAGGAGTGGCGAGGATGCACGTCCGCTACACAGCTGGTGCACTCACCGCTCAGACTGCAACTCACTGCCCAGGAGCTCCCTTCCTGAGAAAGCCATCAAGCTGCTGTTGCTGCCGTTACTGAACATACGTGTATTCACCACTTTCTTACATGCGACCGCCCTCATTGCAGGTACTTTGAGTACACGCCGTCCCTGGCAAGCCACATCACTTCGGCCGCGCTGGTCATCAGCCATGCAGGTGAGGCGGGGGTTGGAGCATGGTTTGAGTATGCAGCGGCATTTGAGCAGGGGTGCAGGAAGTTAGGAGGGATGGATTACGAAATGGGTGTGGTGTGAGAAGGTATGGGGGGCGCGGGGCGGGTGCGGGCGAGGCAGGAGCTTCCGCCGTTGCCCCCGCCTGCGTGGTCGGTGGCAAGGGAAGCCGAGGGCGGGGCCGAAGGCTATTAGAGCAGGGAAGTGAACAGGGCGTGTGCGTTAGTCCGTCACCTAGGACGTGTTATGCACGAGTGCAGTGTGAAAGGGAAGATAACACCCAAACTGCTAGCGCAGCGAGTAGCTCACAGCGATCAAGCATGGTGCGGAAAAGGAGGGATTTGCAGCAGTGCCGATCAAGAGCACCCCACCCCATGGTGCGCCGTTGCTGAACCGGACACACCCGCAGCCACCGCGGCCGAGTGCCTCCCCACCACGGCGCGTATGCTGCTATGCCCCTTCACGCCCCGCCCCGGACCCTCGCCGATTAAGTGCGACCGGCTGCTTCATTATCGTTGTCTCACAAAGAAACACGCCATTACCCCGTGCCTGCTGCACCCACGTCCCCAGGCTCCGGCTCCATCTTTGAGACTCTGACAGCGGGGGTGCCGCTTATCGTGGTGCCCAACCCCCTGCTCATGGACAACCACCAGGTGGGTGGCGGGGTGTGTGTACGGAGGTGAATGTGCGTGCCGCTCGGCGTGATGCCCGAATCCCGCGTTGCGTGTTGGTGACCATCGGGTGTTGCTGTAATGGTGTGTGTTGGGGAAGGGCGGGGTGTCGCACAAGCGGTGGGCGTGCAAAGCTGCGGGTGCCCTTGAGGGCAGCAAGAACGCTGATCCACCTGCGCAGGGCGTGTGCGGCTCCGCTGTGGCCGCAGCCAGCTCCTTTGCATCCTCCTGTCTACTCTTCCTTTGGCAACTAAGTGCGAACAACAACTTTATGATGCAGTCAGAATGAAATGAGCGCCTGCACGCCCACACGCCATGGCACAGGTGGAGCTGGGGGAGCAGCTGGCGGGCATGGGACACCTGGTGAGCGCAAGGGGGACAGGGTACCTTGTGCGGAACACGTCTTTATCGTACTTGTGTTCGGGTCAGCGGATCCCGTGGCGCGGCGGGACAGCGCCTGGGACCTGGCGCGTGCGAGCGCTTTGGGCGTCTCGGGCGCACGGCCGCACCTTATCCCACCGCTTGCCGTCAGCGGGCGGACACGGGGCGCTTTAGGCTCAGCTCTGCACGCCCCTCAGCAGCCGCCCTGATCTGGCTTAACTGCTTTCACTCGTCTTTCAACCCATGCCCATGCCTGCCTCATGCCGCCCAGCTTCTGAGCCGGGGCCGCCCTTGGCTGCCTATTACCACTGCCGACACCAGCTGCCCTTGCTTGGCTCCCCTCCTCCCCTCAGGTATGCGCCACGCCCTCCCAGCTGCTGGAGGCGGTCCGCTCCTTCGACGGCTCCCGCCTCACACCGTACGCCAAGGGCAGCGCGCAGGGCATTGCAGCAGCTGTCGACAGGCACATGGGGTTCGGGAGATGAGGCAGGCGAGCTGGAGGGGGAGTCCTTTTGTGGAGGCGGCGGCGGCCGTGGCAGAGAGGGAGGGCGTCGCCGCAGCCGTCAACAGGCACATTAGGTTCGGGAGATGTGCCAGCATCAGCTGCTGGCACATCTCCCGAACCTAATGTGGTTCGGGAGATGTGCCAGCAGCTGATGCTGGCACATGGTTTTCCGCGAAGGCGGCCGCAGGGGCAGCACCAGCAGGGGCAGCATCAGCAGGAGCGCGGGCCGCTGCGTACACGGAAGGCAGCGTATGGCGCGTGATGACGGGGGAGGGCAGGCCGGAGTGTAAGTGAAGAGAGTATTACGGTTGGACGTGCTGCGCGAGGCTCTCGAGAGTGCCCAGGGGGGAAGCGTCTGAAGTCTAGCCCCTTCTGCTAGGGCCCCTTTGTAGATAGTTGGCATGCGGATGCACGCAGGGCATTGTACGTCCGGTCTCGTTACTCCTGGACGTGAGTGGAAGCCTCGTGCGACATGAAGTCGTGGGAAGGTTGATGGACGTGCCGGATCAACCGTGGTCACACAATGCACGCTTCATGGGTGGGAAGCGGCACGCTGCCGCTACATAACTAGACTTTGTTAACAGCGCAAGGTTGAAATTTGTATCCATAGCTTTTGCAACAATGCTTCTGCAGAGACTTCTCGGCCACAGGTCTAGCCGACCGCAGTTGCAGTCGGCACCTTTGAGCTCCGCAACAGTATGCTCATATCATCCAACTCCGTATAATACTCAATTGACTGCTAGGCGTGCGGCTTGTGCATCGGCTGGTGCGGATACTGCTGCCACCTCTATCGGAGCAGCACCACCTGAGGCTCCGGTCAGCGAAAACAACTGGAGCCAGCAACTCGTTAATCATGAGGGTGATAACGGCTCCTCTGCAGCGTATGACAGCCATACCTCTGGTTCGAACAGTCGCGCTGATGACGCTGCTTTGCTGCCCACTGGCGCGCGACTGCTCGACATAAGCACCAACCCAGACCTACCATTTCTCCTATATCTTCCGGACGCGGACGGCGTGGGCGTCACGGAGCAATGGCCGGAGTGGTCCGAGGCATTCGAGCTGGTGGCCCTGCAGCTCGACCCAGACTGCAACCCCACCTTCTCGCAGCTCTCCTCCTCCCTGGCCGACGCCCTGGCCCTCCGCTTGGCCGACGTCCCGCCCGAGCGCCCCGTCTACATCCTAGGCGAGGGCCTGGGCGCCGTCCTGGCCCTCGCGCTGTGCACAGACGACAAGTCAAAGCACCTGGTCAACCGGCTCATCCTGGTCAACCCTTCCACATCATACCTGTCCTCCTCCCTGGCCCGCATCGCCCCGCTACTGGAGCGCCTGCCCGCCGGCCTGCTGGCCCAGCTGCAGTCCCCGCCCACTTCCCTGCAGCTCCCCGGCCTGCCGGCCGTGCCCCTGCCGCTGCCCCCGCCTCCGCCGCTGCCGCTGCTGCTGGGCCCGCTGCTCGGCACCAGCCCCCAGGCCGTGGCATCGCAGCTGCTGGGCAGCCTCACCGCACAGCAACCCGATGACGCAATGAAGGTAATAGCAAGTCCCGCTTGCGAATTAAGAGAAAAGTGGGGATTGGGAAAGGAATGACTTGCTCACCCTCCTGACGTCGTCTGGTGTAATCTGCGTGGCGCCAATGCAGTTGCTGGGATGCCGATGTGATCTGGGTCACAGGCTGCAGCGGTGCGCCTTGGCGTAAGGGCGCCTTAGCGCTCCCAGCGTGCCTTAACCACCTCTTTCCTGAACGTCCACCCCATGTTCATGCCAACCCACATCACACCACACCCCGCACGCCTTACCCGGTTTCCTCGCGTTTTACGCGTACTCCCGCAGGCCCTTCGCAGCCTGGTGGACCAGGCGCAGCAGCTGGCTGCCCGCCTGCCGCCCGCCACGCTGGCCGCCCGCCTGCGGATGCTGGAGCAAGGCATCAAGTGGGTGGGGGTGGGAGGCAGGATGGCGACGGCACACCGGGGAGGGGGGCAGTTGGGCTGAACATGTTATTGGCGGGGTACGCGGGGAGGCGGCAGCAGAGGCCGTGTGAGTAGCGTAGAGGTGCCTTGCGCACGGCGTTCGGCAGCGCATGGAATAGGGAAACGAACAGGCAAAGACAGATGGGGCGCATAGCTGACATGCGCTATCGCAGCACACGACGCGCCGACGTTTTCACCACCGTTCTCCTACCTTGCAGGCATGTGGAGCCGCGGCTGCCTGACGTGTCGCAGCGCGCCATGCTGCTGGCGGGCGGGCGGGACGTGGTGCTGGACAGCGCCAAGGAGGCGGACAGGCTGGCCAAGCAGATGCAGCGGGCCTTTAAGCGGGTGAGCCACACAGCGAAGGCGCACCCATGATAGTCTGTGCACAGTGATACAACACTTGCTATGGTAACTGGTTAGGACAACCCGGCCAAGGGCATGAAGCTCGCATTCAAGCGTGGGGGTGGCTATGCGGGTGGGGTTTCTGCGCATGAGCACGGTTAAAGATAGGACACAGTGCTGGCACAATAAGCTCGTGCGGGGCACTGGCAGGTCTTGGGCTACCTGCTTGTGAGCAGCTGGGTGCCTGGGCCGTGCCGGCCACGGTTAACCCCCGGTATGCAGCCTCGTCTAGAGCAGCCGGCACTGAAACAGTTGCGTCCGCAGGAGACGCAACCTTCGATGCCTTGTTAAAGAAATGACGGGGTACGCCACCAACTGCTGTCCCCCTCGGCAGGTCCTGCCCGACGCCGGCCACGCGCTGCTTCGTGAGCCGGGCGGCTCGCTGCTCCCGCTGCTGCGTGCCGACGGCTTCTACACCACCACCCGGCGCTTCAGCTCGCTGGTGCGCGGCGCGGCGGCGGCGGCGGACGTCAACACGCTGGGCGTGGCGGGACCCGTGGAGGTGCCCAGCGCCAAGGTGGGGCGGGATGGGGGTTTACGCTGGGGTAGTTGCTCAAAGTGACATGGTGGGAGGCGGGGAGGGACGAAGGGGCACGAAGCTCTGGGAGATGGGGGCGACTCAGTCGGGTCGTCCAAAGTGGTGTGACTGGCAAACGTTGGGAGTGCGGGGTTGGTGCAGGTGGCTGGTGAAAAAGTTGGGAAAACACCGTGCAGTGCCGTGTTGCGTTGCGCACGATCTTGCTGTTGTGACGACAAATTCCTGGGACAACGCGAGCAAGTTGCATCGACGTGGCTTCTGGTCCTTGCCGCCCAACCCTGCCTCCTAGTTCTTAGCACGGTACCCTGCTCGTGCCCCGCCAACCGCAGGAGGTGGCCCGCTACGCGGCCGACTGGACCAAGAACATCCGGGAGCTCAACTCGCCCGTGTTCCTGTCCACCCGCCCGGACGGGTCCGTCGTGCTGGGCCTGGACGCGCTGCCGGACAGGAGGCCCAGGCCCGCTAACACACATGCTCACGCGCACAGCCAACACCAGCAGCCGCACAACCAGGACCAGGAGGGCGGCAGCGGCAGCAGCAGCTGGACGGAGCGCGACGCCAGCGCGCATTGGGCGCAGCAGGCCGCTAACGGTAACGGTAACGGCCACGCGGCAGCGGGTGAGGTAGCAGGGGCAGAAGCGGAAGCGGCGGCAGTGGCGGCGGCGGTAGAGGAGGCGGTCAAGGCCGGGATGTTGCCGGACGGTCCCCTGCTGTTCGTGGGCAACCACCAGCTGTACGCGTTCGACATGTGGGTTATGGTGGAGGAGGTGCTGCTGCAGCGGGGCATCCTCATGCGTGGGTTAGCGCACCCGGGGCTGTTCGTGCGCCCGGGGCGGGGGCAGGACGGGCAGGAGGGCAGCGAGGGGGCGGCCGGAGGCAGTGGGAAGCAGGAGGACAACGGGAAGAAGAAGGAGAAGGAGGACGATGGGCCGCCCATGGTCTCGCTGGGCAACGTGTTCCAGACGTTCGGGGCGGTCAAGGTGACGCCCACGGCCATGTACCGACTGCTGAACGCGGGTGGGTAGGGTGGGGTGGGGTGCGGGAATGGAGAAGTGGGGTGGGGACGGACGCGGGCTACTATGCTTCAGATGTGGGGTGATGGGTAGGTGGGGTGGACTTGGAGCCGGGGTGAGGCGGTTCGGGGCAAGATTACAGCAAGGGAGAGGCTGGGGAGTGAGGAGGGTGGAAGCTGGGACTTCCAAGGCCTTAAACCAGTTCCTGATGGGCCTCGCAACCTGCAGGCCTCAGCGCGAAAACGACCCCAACCTTTCCGCAAACCCTCTTCCCCCCTCTAGGCGAGGCAGTGCTACTGTACCCCGGTGGCGTGCGGGAGGGCTTCAAGCGTCGCAACGAGAAGTACGAGCTCTTCTGGCCGGAGAGGTGGGCACCGGCGGGGTTTTTGCGGCAGGCTGGCCATGCACAGTTGCCATGCCTCTGTAGCACGTGGCTGGATGACGGCTTTATACCTATCGGGCCGTCCCATTCTTCCGGTACCAACCCCGCCACGGCCCGGTCCTTCCTTGCCGCCGTCCCCCAGGTCCGAGTTTGTGCGCATGGCGGCCCGCTTCGGCGCCACCATCATCCCCGTGTCGGCGGTGGGGCTGGAGGACTCGCTGCTGCTGCTGGCCGACAGCGACGACATCAAGAGCAACCCGCTGCTGGGTGAGTGGGGCCAGGGGTCATCACCGCCGCTCCCGGTACCCACCGCTTGCATGCCTGGACACGGCCGACCTCCTTCACCATGCCTGTAAGAACACACAGCGTGCACGATGCACCCGCCCTGCACTCGTCCTCCTTACCACCATCTTCTCCTTCTCACGCACCCAACACCCCACCTGCACCACCGCGCATGCCGCCGCGCGCTGGAGCGTTCTACCGCCACCCACTCCGCCACACAAACACTTCCTACCCCCCTGCTCCCCACGCACCCCACCGTCCACCCGCACCTCCCCCTCAGGCCGCCGCGCGGTGGAGCAGTCGGCATCCACCCCCCGCGCCCGCGTGGGCGTGGCCGAGGACGCCTCCCTTGACGAGACCTTCATCCCGCCCATCATCGCGCCCAGCCTGCCGCCCGCGCGCTTCTACTTCCTGTTCGGCAGGCCCATCCCCACCAGCAAGGACATGTACAAGGACAGGGACGCGTGCGACAAGGTACGTGCTGGGGCGATGTAGAAGCTGCGTCCTGTGCTGGGTTGTGGGTTATGCCATCCGCCCGTGTACCACGGCGTGGGCCCTCGCCCTCCTCCACAGCCCCAACTGGCGCCAGTGTGAAGCAGCTGTCAAGCTGTCAAATCCGGTCAACCATCCCCCTTCACGTGACCATGTCTGGTCCTGCCCCCCTGCCCACGCCCAGGTATACGCGGAGGTGAAGCAGCAGGTGGCGGGCGGCATCGACTACCTGCTGCGCAAGCGCGAGACCGACCCCTACGCCGACTTCGTGCGCCGCATGGCCTACGAGAACGCCGCCGTGCCGTTCGGAGGCAAGCGCCGCCAGGCGCCCACCTTCAACCCCTGAAGCGGGCGTGTCCATGGCACCCCTGGCCTCCTGGGGCCCTGGGCCCCTGCTGTGTGGGGCTCGCGCCCCCTGCCACGTGGCATGCTGAGCGTGAGGTGAAGGTTGGCAGGCGCTCACCGTCATGCAGTGGCGAGCGTGCGTGCTGCGCAAATTGCAGCGCGGATGGGCAAAGGAGCAGCGGCGTACAGTGTTTACTGCCATTGAGTGTCGGGTGTATAACTCACTGCGAGCGAGCGCTTCATACGAGCGGTTCGGAATGAGGTGGTGGTTGCCACTGGAGGGGCGAAGCGGAGTTAGACAGGCCTGGTTTGCTGCGCGTGTTAAGCAGTGTGGGAGTGTTTCTACCTGGCGTAACACCGTGCAGGGCGACATTGCGTCTTGCGCGGCGGGCCTCGTGTGTGATGGCAGCACGCCGAAGGGCAACACACTGTGCATTGGTCTGTACGCTGCTGCGCAGGTGGTCATGTATTGCGCGGGCGAGGCGTGGGGTGCTGTGTACTCTTGCGAGGCGAGGCCTGAGGGCAGCAGAAGAGTCAACTCGCGTAGGACGAGTGTGGGAGCCGCGCGCGCGTGGGTGCGTTGTACTGTTCCTTTCTCAGGTCCATTCATGGCGGCGCTGTGGACGCCCGATTGCTTGTGTTTTTTGTGACGACCCTCAGCGGTGTTGGTTTTCGATGTGCGTTGTGTTCGGACGAGCGGTGTTCTGTAGGAGAGCGAGCGAGCACGTGCCAATTTTTTTGTGTGTGCGCGGTTGAGGGTCATAAGCTGGAACGGTATGCGTACTGTGCAAGTGGGGGCAGTGTGGTGCACTGAGTCAAAGGCTATGGATTATCCCGGCTAACTTGATGCATCGAAAGGTTTGCAGTAGTGAGGTCGAGGGGCTCAGGTAAGGGGGCTGGTGATCAAGCTGCTGCCGTCCCGCAGTATTGGTACGGGAAGGCGTGGCCAGCGGTGGCGGCGCAGGCAATGCAGTAGTGCGGATGGCTCCCGTGTTGTGGTGGGCGATGCAGCGGTGGCTGCGGTGTGGTGCTTGTGCGTCGGACCGGATGAGCACCTCGCTTGCTCCTGCATCCCCCTGGTAGCGTTGCATGCCGACTGTTCCAGCCACCATGCCTAGCGTCGATAGGTAGGAGGCGAGGCGCTGTCCTGTCTATGCGTGTGCCACCCAGGGCTGTGTGGGCACTGGTCAGCAGCAGTACGGTAGAGGACACGGTAACAGGAAGCTGGGGGCCACCCGTGGTGTAATTTCCTCACAGGGCTTCTAACAGACGGACTCTGGAAGGCAAATCTGGGCAGTGAGTCCTGGGATTGAGCTGGATTGAGCAGGAATGCAGGATGCAATAATGCAGCTGAGTTGCACAGCTCGTGAGCCGGGTCCAAAGTGTCAGCAGCCATGCATGGGACAGAATGGATCCCCTCTCCCCTGCAGCTGCGCCTGCCCGAGCCCGCCGCCCCTGCTTGGAGCCAGCTGCCCTGCTGATCGCCCAGGATGGCAGAAGTCGATCACCTGGCAACAGTATCCTGCAGTGTACCGTATGTAGCGCCTGGGCCAAGTGGACGCAGGAAGCGCATAGGTCCGCTAGGTGACGTGACTTCCGTACGGTAGGTGGGCGCTTGGGCGGGCGCAGGTGGGCGTCAGGGAATGGGCCCAGCGATTCGTATCCAGGCGACGTAAGCAGGCCGTGGCGCTACATGATCCCCCTAGTACTTTCTCAATGACTAGTTTACTTCTAATTACTGTGCGGGTGGGTTTGCGCAGTGCGCGGTGTAGCCAGGTGTAGCAAGTGGTCCGAGACTGAGCTACCGCGTTCAGGATGCGCATCCTCCCCCCTTCATGGCGAGTTTTTCAGGTAAGACCACAGCAGGGCAAGGTAGGGTAGCACCTCAACGCAACCTTGCCCGCTCATCTGCTGGCTCAGGCTGGCTATTATAATAACAAAGTCTGTTTCCTGGCCGAGTAGGTTACCCGTTTGAGCCGTCAACCTTCCAGTGGACGTTTGTCCCCGACAACGCAGCAGGGCAGCACAGGCAAAATGGTCTTGTTTCACACGTAGTGAATACTGCTACACACTTTGCATGTATGGTGCTCGCATTCAAGCCCACCGCAACGAACGAGGACATACGCTGTGAAGCATCTTGTGGTGACGTTAGGCAAATTGGTGAAGCTGTACCTCTCGCTGACACTTTATGGCATAGCTGCTGTGGCAAAGTCCGGCAGGCTCCCAAGCAGCTCTGGAACTGTACCCAGGAACCATAGCTGGCCCCCACGAGCGGTGCTACAAGAATCAGATTTGTTGCTTATCCTGGATGAATGGAGCGATGCGCGTGGAGCATCGGGGTGTAGCGGCCGGAGGTAGGGCTCGCTCGGGCGATGCGCCTGGGTTACCCGCTGCCACCGAGCTCTGAGAGCTCACAAGGAAATTCCTTTCAAACTAATACCAATAGTATACACGTTACACGTCAAATGCAGGCTGCACCTCAGGGGCAAGGTGGCGTGCAAAGGTCATACTCTTTCATGGATGCGGGGCAGCGTGATGGCCACACGCCGCGGCAGCAGGAGACGGCATCTTATGATGGCAAACCCAGACGCTTTGGTGCTCAGATGCCGCCAGCGGAGCCGCCGCGCGGCCCCATGCCGACGGGCGTGCCGGCGGTTGCCCCTGGTGGAGGGCTGTTGCAGTCGTCTGCCTTTCCCAGCCTCCCCACCACACCCCCCGCTCCAAGCGCCGACCCCAACCAGGGAACAGAAGCGCCACACCGTACTCTCACGCGAGCATCATCCGGCGCGCGCATCCCTTACACGTCACTGCCAAGCTGGTCAGGAGCGGCGGGTGCCATGGGAAGCGCAGCGGCGATGGCGCACGCGGGGACAGGTGCAGCGGCAGCGGGAGGACCAGGTGTATTAGCGGCAGCAGCAGCTTCTGGTGCGCTAGCCCACGGATGGAGCCGCGGCCCCCGCCGGTCCAGCGATCCGCATCCCTCGGCTGCTGTCACTGCCATGTTGGCGCAGTACAGCCCGCGACGGGTCTCGGAGCTGCATGGCGGCGGGCCTCCTTGTGTAGCAGCCGAGGGGCAGCCGGCTCAGCAGCAGCTGCACCCCGTGCGACACATGCCTCCACAGCCACACGTGCGACACTCAGCAGTGTGGGCCGCAGCCTCGGGTCACGACGTTGCTCGGTTGCAGCACCACCGGTACCTCCCGCCCCAGCAGGAGTACCCGCTGCTCGAGGGGCCCCAGCACAGCCCACCGCACCGGCAGCACGAAGTGCAGGAACAGTCTCAGTTCCAGCCGCGGCCGCCACCACACCTGCTGTCGCACCCTCCGTCCTCGCAGCACCATCCGCGCCATATGCCGCACCAGCAAACGCAGCTGTCGCTGCCGCTGCTGCAGCAACAGCAGCAGCCATCACTGCCCCCGCTTCCGCCGCCGCTGCACAAGCAGGATCGACAGCGATCGCTGCCGCCGTTTCCACCGCATCAGCAGCACCAGGACCAGCACCATCGGCAGCCACTGCCACAGCAACAGGAACAGCACCACCAGCACCACCACCAGCACCAGCGTCCGTCGGGCCTCTGGTCTGGCGAGCCTCACAACTTGCCGCCTGAGCAGCAACAGCAACAGGAGCAGCAGGAGAGCCAAGCGGACCAACGGCAGCAGCCGTGGCACAGGGAGCACCACTCTCACGGGGAATATCGCCTGCAGCTGCCGCCTGAGGACCAGCCACTGGGCTTAAACGCCAGTGGGCATGGGGCAGCTCGCGAAGAAGTACAGGCCTCGTCTTCGACAAACAAGCAGCAGCAGCACCCCCAACCCCACCACCGTGCGCTTGCCGGCCCCAAGCACGCCAGCCCACAACGGCTGCATGGAAACCAACCGCAGCACCAACAACAGCAGATCCCACAGCAGCCACAGCGACACAGTCAGCAGCAGCAGCACAGACTGCAACAGGAACTATTGGCCCGGCGACAGTCCACGCAGCGCCCCGTCCCCTTGCGTCTATCGCGGGACATCGTCTTGCCGGACAGGCCCCGCCAGAACCCCCGCAGCGGCGGCCCGGCGGCTCGCCTCGAGCTGCTGCTGTCCGCTGCCTCGCCCCTAAAGCTCGCCCGCAGTAAGTTGGAGGAGGAGGAGGCGTCCCTGCGGCAGCTGCAGTCACTGCTGCGACCTGAACAGGGCTTTGACTGGGCCCTGACCCTACCTGAGGTGGGTGCCTTTGGTTAGTTACCACGCCGTGAGCATGCCAGGGAGGCCGCTAATCCAACAAGGTCCCCTGCTTGTGTCGTTCTAGGGCACAGCAGGCAACAGCATTGCAGAAGCATGCTGTGAGGCTGGCGAGTGGCGACTGCGCGTGCAGTGTAGCGGTGGGTGAGGCGCGTGTCATGCCGGCACGTGGCTCTGACACGTGTGCTGCCTGACGCGTAGGACGACGACCCGCCGTCGTGGGCCAGCAAGCGCGTCGACATGGCGGCGTTTGAGCGGCACATGCTGCGGATGGCGCAGGTGGGGGCGGGGCTAGCTGACGAGTGCCTGTGGGGGCCAGGGCTGGTATCGGTCAGCCCCGAAGCGTGCTGGCTGCCAGACCAACACCAACTGGAACGTCTGTTCCCGCATACGCGCGTGTTTTCCGCACTAGACAAAGCGGCCAACCGCTGCGGATTTACTTCCCTAGTAGGCAGGTGTGCCGTCTCACGGACGTACTTACCGCACTCGCACCTCGTGCGATGTGGGCACTGGCACTCGGGGCAAGCCCTACACGCGCACATAGAGCCGGGGGCACGCGGTCGCGAGGTCTCGCCGCCATAGGTTGACGCTGCCAAGTCCACAAACCCCTTGCAACCATGGCGCACCCCTCCGTCCGCAGGAGGCATGGACTCGGCCGGGGCCGCAGCCCGCGCTCCCCCTGTCCCCGGAGGCACGCACACGCCTGACGCGGGCGGCAGAGCCACCTGCACAGCCGCACGTACCACGGCCTGCGCCAGGGCAGCATTCGCACCATCGGCAGGGCCTGCAGCAGCGTACGGATGGTGCCGTACGGCCGCCGTCCCGCGGAGGTGCAGCAGCACAGGCTTCAAGTCCGAGGGGCGGTCAGCGGCCAGCAGCAGGCGCTGGCACCCCCGGTCCGCGCAGCAGCAGGGAGGCGTTACCGCGACACGTGCCAGCGCGTGACACGTTGGCGGGCGGGCCTGCGGACGGGTCGGCGGGCGGGCCTGCGGACGCGGAAGTGGAGCGGCTGGGCGGTGATGGAGGTGGTGGTTCAGCGCAGGTGGGGTTGGGAAGGGCGAGTTGCAGAGGAACAGAAGTGGGGTGGTGGGGTGCATCAGGTTGGCCTTGCACTGCTGCCACACGGGCGCCCTGGAGCCCTGTGCGCACGCATGTTGGTACTGGGGCTGGGCAGGGACCTGTGTCAAGTGCATCAGGTGCGGTGGCGACTTGTGCATGGCTGTGTTGGGTCACATCCGTCGCAGTATTCAGCTGCTGGGCGTGTCGGTAAGGTGCTCATGTATGTAGGGCTCCTGGTAACCCAGCGTATTCGACACATGGGGGCGCGGAGCTGCACCCCCGCAGAGCCGCTGCCTGCACAGCCCCTTCCACCGCGACACATGCGGCCTGACCCCCACCCTGCCCTCCTACGGCACAACCCGCAGCCGCCCAGGCGCCATTCAGCTACCAACCCAGCCGGGTCCGCCTCATCGGCTCACACAGCCAGACAGCCGCTGCGGGACGCCGGCGCCGCCACGACACCGCCACCGGCAGCAGCCGTACCATCACCTGCAGCAGGACCCGTCGCGACGACAGCTGTAGGCCAAGTAAAGGAGATGAACCCAGCGTTGCTAAAGCCCGCACAGCGCGCAAATGCTGGCGTCGGGCCTTCGGCACCGCGAGCCTCCGCCTTCGCAGCGGCCGCCGCACTTGCATGGCTGCAACCGCCCTCACCCTCCGCCGCCCTCCCCAGCCCCTCCTCCGCCGCAGTCAGTCCCGCCGCGGCAGCCGCCAGCCTCCTCCCCTCGCCTCAAGGCCTGCTGCGGCACGGCATGTACCGCTTCAGCGGTACGGCCCAGCCGCCGGCGGGTACGGAACAGCCGGCCATAGCTGCCGTACAGATGACGGTTGGGCCGAGGTGGGTCCTGGCGGGCGCACCGTCGGGGCGAAGGATGAGTGGGAGGGTGTCGCTGTATGGGAACGAGGACGGGCAGGAGGCTGCAGCGGTGGGTAATGGGATCTCGTTTGATATTGGAGTGCGCGAGACGCGGCCAAGGAGCGGGGTTGACGGTGAGGGGCGCAGGTTGCTTGCTTCTCCTGGGGGCCAGGTGGTGGTTGAGGATGCTGGGGTGGAGGAACTGCAGGAGGAGGGGAGCAGGCGGCCGAAAGCCCAAGGACGGAATACGGCAGACAGGTTGGCGACCGGAGCAAGACCGGCTGCGGGGCAGGAAGCGGGGGGCGGTGTGGCTGGTGGTGCGGAGGGTGGCAGCAGTGAGGGGGAGGGTGGTGCAGGTAGCGGTTGTGGCGGCGGCTGGGGTGGGGTAGGGGAGGGGCACGCGGCGGTTGCGGGGGCGGAAGCTGCTGCTGGTGGGGGAACGCGCCAGCAAGGTAGTGGCGAGGGTGGGAGTGAGGGGAGCCATGGCGGTGTGGGAGCGGCGCAAGGCCAGGGGCAGCCTGGCGGCAGGGCTCGCACCGCACGGGAGGTGGATGACGGCCCGCCGCCGGCTCTCGAGTGCCCGCTTGGGCGCACTGCCTCGGCGGAGCAGCAGCAGCAAGAGCAGCAGCAGCAGCAGCAGCACTCCGGCCACGCCCGGTCGGAGTCACAGGGACAGCATGCACTGCAGCAGCAGCAGCAGGAGCAGGAGCAACAGCAAGAGCAAGAGCAGCAGCAACAGGAGTCATCCGATGACGTGTTGAAGACGGATGAGGAGCTGATGGATACCGACGACTGAGAGCGGGGGGGGGGGGTAAATAAGCGATAAGGGGGAGGGGGTACTGGCCGCAGGGGGTGTATCTAGGTGCCCCGCTGGTTGCCAACAAAACGTTGGTCAGTTGTGAAGGCATAGGCCTTTGTGCCGATGCACGCGCAAGGGTTTACTGTATTGCCGCTCGCTTGATACGCATCGAATTGGTGTGAAAAGTACGGGAGCAAAGTACAGTTGCTGCCCTGGCAGGTGAAGGACATACGGTATGGGACTATAGGCTACAGTACTGCAATTCATTAATTGTATGCCCGCTAAGGGCACATGTGTGCGTGTGCTCCCGAGCAGGACCTCTGGCAAAGCGAGGAAGTAGTCGGGAATGCGGTCTGGATGCTAGTTAAACCGCCCCACTAGACACCTATGTGGCCAGATTCCCGCAGCTTCCTCGCGTTCTGGCAAGTTGGCTCTTTGCATTCAACGTTGCTCGATGTATTTCGCGATGTTTGGATCCAGACGCGAAAAGGCCGCACCGAATTAAACGTTATTTTCGGTTATCCAGTCGGTTGCCCCTCGGGCTGAATCCAAATGCGTCCTACTGCGACCGGGCATGCTGCACATGACTTCATGAACTGCACACGTGAAAATCCTTTCTCCTTTAGGCCCAAATTGCAGTCTTACAGCACGCTGGCACCTGCTACAAAGTTCAGCATCCGACGCGATAAGCCTTTTGGCTGGTCAGCAGTGCATGAAGCCACATGGTTCACAATGCGTATTGTTCGGCATACGGCACGGTCCAGGTCATGCGTGTTTCCTTCACATTGCCACTGAGTCCACAGGGCAAACGGCAGGGTCCAGGCCATGCGTGTTCCTAGCTGTTGGGGGGGCTCCGCCCCCCCAAGCCCCCCCCAGCGGACACCTTGCTGTTGGATGGGGGGCCCACACGCATGTACACAGGGCATATGAGACGGCCCAGGCCATGCATGTCCTTCGCTGGAGGGGGGGCTCCGCCCCCCCACACCCCCCTGAGTGGATTGCCCTGGATAAGTCCCCCCTATCGAATGAGATGTATAGCCTGGTGCCGTGCCGTATGCCCTGTCCATGCGTGTGGCTCTCCCACCCTACGGCAAGGTGTCCGCTCGGGGGGGGGGTGGGGGGGCGGAGCCCCCCCACCAGCAAGGAACGTGCATGGCCTGGACCTGGTTCTGAGTCGGTTGACCTCGATGGGCGTGCGGGCGTGACCTTGGTTCAACTCGGTTGACCCAATACGCAGCAGTGCCATTATTACAGTTTAGGTTGTCAGGAGTGCAAGCAAGGTTTGGAAAATATGTATGGAGCCTACAGTAGCCATGCTGCCATACAGTAGCGGCGCGTCCGTCCTTCGAACGCCCGGCACCACACTATTTCAATTGAACGCCTTGTTCGCATAAACTATACATGAACTTCTACATTGAACCCCAGGCATTTCACCCGTGTGGTGGCCATGCATGTCCTTTGCTGGTGGGGGGGCTCCGCCCCCCCACACCCCCCCGAGCAGACAGCCGCATTTGCATTGCACGCCTTGCCCTTCTTCCTTCCCCGCCTGCTGCTA
>VFQN01001212.1_pt1 | contig 44496 bp, 53 predicted proteins | sample 3512371 | NCBI WGS metagenome assembly VFQN01 (sample SAMN10412370, study PRJNA504923) | tailings metagenome | isolation source: Replicate 2 from Balatoc abandoned mine | place: Philippines: Itogon, Benguet | collected 2017-08-28 | reverse complement strand
TGCTGCAGCAGCTCACCAAAGCTTCAACGGATCCGGATTGCCTAAAGCTGCAGCATCTGGACCTCAGTCCGCTTACATTCAGCAGCAGGAGGGACAGCGGACTGGTGGCAGCCTGGCCGAGGCACCCAACCAAGGGGGCCATCCTGGTGCCCCTTCCCACGGCGCGTGGGTTGGCGTGGAGGTGAAGGTGGAGCAGGAGGACGGGCATGCAGTGGGGCTCAAACAGCAGCAGCAGGGTGCCGTCGCTGAGCAGCAGCAGGGCCTGTGGACTTTTGGGCAGCACTACCAAGAGCCCCTTGGCATTGATCTGGCGCACCAACCCTGGCGCCGGCAGGAGGAACGGCAGGGACAGGAGCAGGAGGGGCAGGGGCAGCGTGGGCAAGCGTTTGCACCGCAGCCCAACGCGAAGCGTGAGGGACCAGGGACCTGCCCAACTGGCGCGGTGGTGGCGGGGACGATGGCGGGTGCCGCTGCAGTGCGTTGTAACGGTGAGTCGACGGCTAGTCAAGCTAGCTGGCTGTTGGACCACGCAACACAGTGCCGCACACTGGCGCCATCCGCATGCCTGCATGCCGCCAACACGTGTGTATAAGCAGCCGCAGATGTCTAGCTGGTGCCTTTTTGTTGGGCTTCCATCTTGTGCCCGACCGTATGGAGAGGGACTTGGCGTCAAGCCTTGCTGCCTGTAGTGTAAAGACTTCAAGTTGCCCCTCGCACCTGCAACTCAAGGCACTTATTCCTACTGGCACCATACCGGTACTCAGCAACCGGTCAGACGCCTAGCAAACAGTAGCCCTTCATTTTGACAATTTTTACTGCTCACGTGCTCACCCTGTGCTGTCCAAATCCATCGACCCCCGCCCCAGGGCCTCCAGGAGCAGCCTACCCACAGCCACGTGACCCGTCCGGGTTACCCGGGCCAGCCGATAGCCCGGGCGCAGCTGGCAGGCAAGAGGGGGAGCAGGGCACGGCTGAGCCAGTCGATGCGCCGCAGCTGGGGTCAACGCAGGAGGTGCAGCAGCAACAGCTGCAGCAGCCGGGAAAGGGGGATGCATCAGCAAGCGGTGGTATTGCATGCAGCCAACGGCCAACAGGCCCAGATGCTGTGGCGACGGATGCCGACCGGCCCTCTGGTACAGCAGCCGAAGGTCAAGATGGAGGCTTGCTGCTCAAGTACAGCGGTTATCATCTCGAGTTGCCTGCAACTGCGAAGGCGTGGTTTCCCGCACCTAATGGCATGGGCACGGGGCCCCAGGCCGTGCAGGTGTACGGCAGGTGCGCAGCGGCGGCCAGCGGCAGCGGTGATACGGAGCAGCTGAAGCAGTTCGAGGTCAGTGTTGTGCACCGGAAGAATGGCTCGAGCAGCCTGAGCGGGGTCGCGGCGCTGGTCCGCTGGTTGGGGCTCGGGCGCACGGGGTGTGTGAGGCTGCAGCGGTGTAGCTTGCAGGGGATGGGGCAGGGGCCAGGACCTGTAATTGTGGTGGAGCGGGCTGAGGAGGAGGGGGCGGAGGGGGCCAATGCTGTGGAGGTGACCGACAGGAGGAAGCCGTACATTACTCGGTCTCGGGCAGGTGTGGTGGGCAATCCCGGGCGGGGCGGGGCTGCTGTGCAGGAGGCGCCTGTGCTGGTTGCACAGCCCCATGGCGGTCTGCACATGCAGGCGGCAGAGCAACGGCGGAGCCCGGGGGAGCAGGAGGGTCCACGGCAGCAACATCCAGCACAGCGTTCGCTGGGCATGGGTGCAGGGGCGGAAGCGGGCAGCGCGAACGGGTGCATCACCGACCAGGAGGATGCCCTGGATGATGTGCCCCTGAGCAAGCGCCGTCGGCTGCGTTCGAGGGCGGGCGAGGAGGGCGGGCGAGGCGCGAGCGGTGTTGGGGTTGCCACCCAAGGCCAAGAGCAGCGCGCTGTATGCCAGCCGCCAGGACAACCCCGTGGCCCTGCGGCTGCACCGGCGGCCGTACCTGAGCCCCTGTCTGTGGCGCTGCGGGGTCGAGCCCCAGCGCCAACCCCTGCCCCAGCCGCCGACACGGAACTCACAGGACGAGCCCAGGGCTCCGCCGTTGCTCCAGGCGCCGCAGCAGCCACACAGCAAGCCGCACAGTCCTCTCCCACCCCTGGGCCATCTGCTGTAATCCCCCAAGCCACTGCGGCGCCCAAGCAAGCTGCCGAGCCCGCGTTTCGCGCGGGGGCACCTGATGACTGTGTAGCTCCACAGGAGACAAGCAGCGGCCATCAGCACCAACAACAGCAGCAGCAGCATTCAGTAGCGCTGGAGCTCCCGCCGCGGCCTCTATCGCCGCCACAGCAGCAGCAGCAGCAGCAGCAACAGCTCTGCGTCGCCTCGGTAAATCCTGCGCACCTGCCCGCTGCCACCCTCACCGCCGCCCACCTGCCCGGCCACGTGCCGCCCGCCATCGACCCTCCGCCGCTGCAGCCGGGCGAGGTGAGGCTGTGCGGCCTTACATTCCACCCCCACCTGGCGCTTGGGGTGCAGCAGGCCATGGCGGCGTGGCAGGAGGGGCTCCGGGGCACACCTTTGGAGGAGCTTGACCCCTCCACAGAGCAGGTGCAGGTGCTGGGTGTGGGCTTGGGAGCGGGGAAGGGATCGGGTGGGACAGGTATTACGGGGACACTGGACTTGGCTGCTGCTGCCAAATGCACTGATGCGCTGGTTAAGGGTTATGGGCTCAGCCCGGCGGTGCTGACGGCGAGGTTGGTTAAGCTCCTTGGCTTGGCTAATGTGGAGGCGTGGGGCAGGGCGCTGCCGGAGGAGGCACCAGTGCAGGAGGCTTGGCTGGAGCGGCGCTGGGACGAGCAGCGTGGGGTATGGGGCCTGTTGGCCAAGGTGGCGGTGAAGAAGAGCCACCCGCTGGGCGTTGTGGGTGGGTACGTGATGCCGGCGGGTGTGGGCAGCCGCTTCGTGGCCTCGGGGCTGAGGCACTGCCCGGAGGAGGTGCGGGGGGAGCTGCGGGGGAGGGTAAGCAACGGTGACGGCGAGGAGGACGACGACGATCTTCTGACTCGTATGCCGTACGGTTGGAAGATGCTGGCAGCGTCGTACTGTATGCCGTACCTCGGTGGCGACGCAACCGGTGCGACAGGTAGGGCGCCGTGACGTGGGGACCGGGGGAGAGGGGTGTGCAACTTAGGGTGCCGTACTGTTTTCGTGCGCCAGGCGTGGCAGGGCACCCTCACCGCTGTGAATCTGAACCACCTTGGCGCGGTGCTTGCCATCCACACAGGCAGCGGCGAGGGCAGCAGCTCCCGGCCTTCTGGCCCCGCCCCCGCTCCGCCCCCCGTGCTGTGCATGCTGGGCTACGGCTCCCTGGCGGCGCTGGCCAACGACCCACGGGTCAACCCACGGGCCTGGCAGGAGGGCAACGACGTGGACGCGACGCACGAGCAGCTGCAGCCCAACTGCGGGGTGAGTGGGCCACTGTTTTACAGCGCCTACTTTCACATGATCAAGGCATGCAATTTTACGGGTTATGTGTGCTTCCTGCGCACAGATGCCACTGTTCGGCCAGGATCGCGGCATTTGCCCAAATTGCACACCGTACACCAAGCCGTCCGTGCTGGCTGACACGCCATACCTCCCCTTGCCTCCCTTCTACCACAGATTGTCTACATGTCCGTGCGCGGCCTGGCGCTGCCTGTGCTGGTGGCGCTGCGGGACATCGCCCCCGGGGAGCAGCTGCTGCGGGACTACGGGGCGGCCTGGTGGCGGGACATCGCCCCGGTGTGGGAGGTGGCGGAGGACGAGGGGCTGGGCGTGGAGAGGCTGTTCGGCGCAGGGCAGCAGGAAGGTAGCTCTGGCGCAGGCGGCACAGGACCATGGTCCGCTGCCATGCTGGCCCCGCCTGCTGCTGTTGTTGCCCTGCCGCAGCTGCTAGATGGGCAGCACCAAGCGCTGTCGCTGCCGCCTGCGCCGCCGGCTCTGGCACTGGCACTGCCGCAGCCACCGACGCAACACCAGCAGCTGCAGCTGGGCCAGTCACTTCCGCAACCGCAGCCTCGGCCCCCGTCCCTGGTATCCCAGAACGGTGCCTCCGGCCCATGTGAGAGCCCCCCAGCGGCTGTCCTCGTGCCTCAGCACCTGTCCGATCCAGAACTGGAGTTCATGTTGGATCCTGACGCCGTACATCTCGCGCCATCGGCACTCGCACCAGCAGAAGGCAGCAGCGGTTATGGCGGCAGCGGCAGCATGAGGGTGAGGGAAACGCCCCTTCAGCTTCCACCAGGGGGATGGCAGCAGGGGAGGAGGAGGTGGTGGCGCGGCGATCCGCCCAGCCCCAACGTGTGGACTCTAGTACCTGAAGACGGAGGCCGCTGCTATGCTGACGACGGGCGGTTGTGGGACCCTGTCAACAGGAGATTCTGCCACGATAGCCGCAGCCCCAGCCCCAGGCGGGCTCGGGCCCGCGAGCGGTGGAGGGCCCGGCGGGGGCTCAGCCGTAGCAGGAGCCGGAGCAGGAGCAGGAGCGGTGGAAGGGGCGAGGAGGCGGGCCGGGGCAGGAGCAGGGAGAGGAGCTGGGTTGCGGACAGCTGCCCGGAGGAAGCTGGGTTTGAGGGGAGGGGCAGGGGCAGGGAGCGGGGCTGGAGGGAGGGTGGAGATATGAGGGCCGCCGCGGTTGCAGGGGGGCTGGGTTGGGACGTGCCTATGTGCAGCACCGAGCTGAGGGCTGCTGGGGATGGCCCAGCAGGGGATGCGGCACGTGGTCGCAGCCGCAGCAGTCGCCGCAGCCTGAGTGCAGGAGGGGGGGAGGATGGGGCGAGGGGCACGTGCACCGCGCACAGCGATGGGACGGAACAAGAGCAGGGGCATTCCAGCGGTACGATTGTTCACAGGCGGAGCCGAAGCCCCACTCTACGCCGCGGCATGGGTCTTAGCCAAAGTGTAGGAACACCAGCCAGCAGCAGCGGTGGCTTGCTGCAGCTGCCTGCTCCCGCTGTGGTGCTGGCCGGCCAGCAGCAGCCTTCCGCTGGTGTCGGTGCGAGTGCAGGGCTGGGCGGTTGCTGGGACGCGCAGTCGGTGGGAGTGGGGGCAGACGATGAGCGCAGCTGCGAGCCAGGTAAGCGCGGCTTGGATGCAGGGGCAGCTGGGGAACGGGGAGCCGAGGGAGGCGAGTCGGCGGCCGAACCGGCCGCAGCTGGCCCCCGGACAGGGGGCGGCGTCGTCGGGTGTGCGGCAAAGGCGGACGCAAGGTACACCTCCGCGCTGGCGGTGCCGTGCCCTGCAAGCACAACAGGAGAGCAGAAGGAGGAAGGCAGCGGCGGCAGCAGCGCCAAGGAGGACGGTAATACACAGGCAGTCGCAGTGGAGCAGGTCCAGGAGGTTGACATGGGGCCGCTGGCAGGCGATGCTTCCCGGCCGCCGTTGCGCTCATCCCCGCCCTCGCCCCTGTCCCCGCCTCCGCACCCTGGCCCGCTGCCGCTGCCGTCTCCAAACCAGCAGGACCGCCCCGCTTTCACGTACCAGGGCCCCACCTCCCTCCAACTCACCGTGCTGCTCCCCTTTGCGCCGGCATGGCTGCGCCTACTCCCCAAAAACCGTTCCAAGGAGCCGTTGGGGGTGGCGGCGGCGGCGGCGGCGGCGCGCGTCAGCAACCAGTTGTGCGATGGCAGCGCAGTAGCCTCCGCGCCGGCCCTGGAGAGCTTGGCAGAGGAGATGGCGAAAGCCCTCCGCATGGCCAAGGATGCCCAGATCCGGCTGGCTACGAAACTGGTTTTGCTGGTGGGTGGGTGGGACAGGGAGGGGAGTGCAGGATGCAAAAGGAATCGTATTCGCGGTTATGGAGCAGAACCGGCGCACGAAGCAGGCGGCTGGCTGTGAGGTGTGCTATGCTTCTAGAATGCATAGGCCGGTCAACGTCTGCTAAAATACCTGTGAATAGGCAGTGGCCCGTTACTTCTGTATCGTAAATAATGCTGGTCCGTCGGGCAAGGAGAGTCCCAGCTGTGCTAAACCATAGACGTCCACTTTCGTTGACCCCTTGAGCACTGCGTTGCCTGTGGTGGTGGTGCTGCTGCTGCTCATGTTGCTGCCCCTGCGTGGTACTGCAGGGCACAGCGGCGGTGGTGGCAACCGAACGTCTCATGCTGTCCCGCGGGTGGGCGCTGGAGCCCGAGTGCTCGGTGCTCAGGCTGGCGCTGTGGCCTGGCACAGGGCCGGGAGCGAAGGCACGGGAGGACGGAGCAGGCGGTGTGGACGGCAACCTCGAACGACGTTGGCGACCTCGCTGGACGGCGGGGGGCACAGAGCCCCCAGCCACAGCGGTGCCAGGATTGCAGCTGCGGATCACGCGGCAACCGTCCAACTCGTAAGTCATCCAGGATGTTCTGCTTGTATACCGTGGCTCAAGGCTCGTGCATCTGTGCCGGGAGGGCGGTGTATAGGTGGGGTGGGGCTCTGGGTCAGGTTGAAAGAGGTATCGGGGTGGTGGGTGTGGTACGACACCTGACCGGACGGGGTCCCCGGTAAACAACCAAACCAAAAAAAGGTATCATCAAGGTGACCGCTCCACCTGCTGCCACCATCTGCCCTTCAGGACGACGGCTCGCTTCCGGAATTGGCACACGCTGGGGGTCACTGCGGACTTTGCAGACCTGCTGGCGGTCTTGCGAACGGGCAGCCAGGTGAGGGGTGGCGTGCATGCGCCTCCGAGGGGCCGACGTGTACCTGACCCTCAGCGTGCGTGCGTGGCAAGTCTCGGCGGCACGGGCGTTCCTTGTGCATGGTATGCATACGTACTTCACCGGATGTACCTGGTTTACCGGTCTGTTGCGGCTATGCCATGCTAAGGCACTTCCCGTGACACCGCTACGTGTCGTCACATCCGCACTTTCTATCCGAATCATAACCGTGGATTTGGCGGTGGACCAGTAAGGACCGTATTCTCCCTACTCCATTGGCGCCAGGGGAAGGGATTTCCCCCATCATGCACCTCATTTACCTCATTTTACGTGGCCTCCCGACCTGCAACCGCAGGAGGACCTCCACATCATCCAGACATGGACTGATCAGGTTACCGGCAGTGACGCAGCGTTCGTCTTTCTGGCAGACGCGAAGTGGCAGGGCCGTCAGCAGCAGCTGGAGCGGGGGGAGTCAACTTGTCAGTCCTCGCAACAGCAGCAGTCGCAGGGGCAGGGGGGGACAGACGACGGCGCCACGAAGGAGCAGCAGCGGCAGCAGCAGGGGCAAGGGGACAGAGGCGGTAGCGCCACCGATCGGCAGCAGCGGCTGCCGCGGCAGCCCGGGAACCTAGGCGACGGGCCCTGCGAGCAGCAGGGCGGCAAGCAGCAGGTGCAGCACCAAGGGCAGCCAGACGACAGGGCAGGAGGCCCCACTGCCACGGCTCAGCCCGCGCATCCGCTACAGCTGCTGCATTCCGTGCCCTTGGATCCAGAGGCGTTCATGATGCGGTGCAGCTGCCTGCAGGGGTAGGTGGACAGGGGGGCTCTTGTCTTGATGTGGCGTATGGACTAGCCTGATTGCAGTGCCCTGTTCTTACCCGTGAGGCGTTTCGATTGTATTCTCCCTGCCCCAAACATGCGAAAGGGTTGCTGACATGCTTAATCACCATCTGGGCTTATACCGTGCATATTGTTGACTTTGAGAAGTTTCGGTGTTGGTCTGCAGCCATTTGCCGCCCAAGACAACTGCGGAGGCGGTGACTGAGGCGCAAGGGAAGGCGGGGCCTGGGGACAACGACCTTGACTCCCACGACACAGCGACCCTGGCAGCAGAGGAGGAGGAGCAGCAGGAGCAGCAGCAGCAGCAGCAGCAGCAGCAGCAGCAGCAGCAATTCGCCCCAAAGCGCGCCAAGCGTGGGCAGAGGCGACTTGAGAGGCGGCTAAACAAGCGCCTGAGACACAAGCAGCAGCAGCAGCAGCAGCAGGAGGTGCAGCCCTGCGACGCACAACAGTCTGGCGGGCAAGGCGTGCACCCGTGTGCGGGTAAAGCAGACGTGCTGCCAGACGCAGTGGAGAAGGGGCACGCGCAGAAGAAGCAGAAGCAGGCGGAGCAACAGAGGCCCAAGAAGCAACGCCAGCCGCAGGAGCCGCCGCCCAAGGATCCGCAGCAGCAGCAGGAGGAGCAGCGGCAACAGGAGCAGCAACAACAGCAGCAACGGGTGGGGAACGTGCAGCGTCAAGGGACTATGCAGCAGCGGGCGATGCAGGGTGAAGCTCCAAGTGCCAGCCCCACCTTCAGCAGTGCCTACGGCCCGACAGCCGCACACGGGTACAGACACCCGACCGGCTTCGGCGCGCAGCACGCGTGGCTGGTGCCTCAGCAGCCCCGCGACGCAGTGTATGCTGCCTATTGGGGCTGCCACTTTCCACCCGCCGGGGCTCCTGGAGCTTGGCGGTGAGCGGGGGCCGTTGCATATGCCCTCCACGGGCTCCACCCAGACACCGCATGGAGCAGTCCTGATATCAACCCTTTTGGCGCGTGCGCCAACGCGCATGCACGGAGGGACAAGGACGGATGAAGACTGCTAGGAGACCTATGTACGACAATATCAAGGGCGGGACAGTGGGATGCAAGGGGCGATGGGGGCGCGCGAGGGGTTGGACGTGGTGGGGTTGCTTTGGCAGGCAATGAGCGGTGGGGGCCGGGCCTTGCCCCCGTGGATGCGCGGTGGTGTCGTGCTGCTGCCTCAAGAAGAAGGACTTGACCATCGTGGCGGGATTGCTTGTTGCGCGTGACCCCGCTGGACCTCATGCGGAGTCGTGGGACAGCAGTGTGTGCGGCAGTCGGGGACCTTTATGTGCCCTGTGTTGGGGGCATCAGGCGATCAGGGGGCGGGAAAATAAGGGAAAGTGAGGCTCCTATCACTCTTATTGCCAGATATGCCACATGTCGGCTTGGTGGGCAACCCTGCCGTTGTAAAAGCCGCCAGTCACTGTCCGTCCCAGCGCCAGCCACAAGCCCTTTCAGGCAACAAATCCCTGATGGTGGGCAGCATCGCAGCAACACACCCGCAAGCCGAAAGCCCGTATCAGGCACGGAACACTGGTTACGGATTTTTTAGTTGGACTTATCGCATGGTGACGTAAATGACTCCTGCTGCAGCACCGAGGTAGGCGGGGTCCGCTTGCGCAGGTCCACGGGCGCTTGCGTGGTCAGGCCAAGGTCAGAGGCGCAGGGGAGCACGCTTTCACCTGTATGTTTGGCAGGTATGCAGCACGCACTCAAGTAGCGCCCCACTCAACTGACGCAAAAGAGGGCTTGCGACGCATGCAGATGCACTGTCAAGCCACTATGTTTATTGCTTGATGGGGGTGTGTGAATCAGAATGCGTAGTCCCACCATGGTACGACTGTTGGGGAGCCAAAGGGTGCCCTTGAGTTCCTTGGCAGTAGAATGGATGGTGCAGTAGAATGTATGCAGACAATATCATACGCACATTTAAAGGTTCAGGAGTGCTATGGACGGGGCTGGCTTCAAGGTGAACCTACTAATCGGCAATCGCTTGTGCTATGGTCAAGGGCTGTCCCCTTCACGCGCGGCACGTGTTGCAGTCATACAGCGCGCGCAGTAGTCATCCCCACCCAACAGTATGAGGTAGCTTAAATACGTATACGATTTATTAACAGGAAGCTTGCTGCTTGCGCAACGTCGACCTTTTTGCGTGGTTCCGCCGACGTTGCAACGAGGCAGCGGATTCTGTGCAGATTTTCGCAGGGCCTGGTCGAGTGGTCCCTTGCTATATTGCCGCCAGACATGCTATCTATTTGTTATAGTCTACAATGGACGGTGCTGGCTTCAAGGTGAAACTATCTGGTCGCTCGCTTGCGTCGGGGGAGTGCCGCATTAAACGTGAGACGGCTCGTATCGTCTTTGGGGAGAACTTGGTACCATCAGAAAGAGCCAACGAAGTCAGCTTGACGCTGACAGACGCAGCAGACAGCTCCCGCTGGCAAGCGTCCTTGAGGGCTTGCGAGCATGACAACAAGTACTGCTGGCTCTCAGGGCTTCGGGTATGGATGCAGCACAAAAGGGCTAGAGTCGATGACAAGCTGTACGTGGATCGCGAAGCCCAAGGCGCGCTGTACCTCCGCCTGGACCCTGGCGCCTCTGGTATCACCGACGCTCCAAGCAGTAGCCATGCGCGTACCGCCGAAGCGCATGGCGCTGCCGGACCCGCGCAGCACGCCTCCAGCCCACCGCCTCCCACCGTCCACACTAAGACCGAAGGCAACGGCAGGCCACCAGGTGTCGTTGCTGCCAGCGACAGCGGCCAGCTGCCTGCGGCCGCTCCTGCCCATGCTGCAGCGCCACTCCGCAGGGCGGGCGTCGGTGGCAGGGGCTGGGAGCGAGTAGATCCTGCTGCAGCAGCTCACCGGAGCTTCAAGGGCTCCGGATTGCCTGACACTGCAGCACCTGGACCACAGACTCCACAGTACCGTTGTATTCAGCAGCAGGAGGGACAGCGGGTTGGTGGCGGCCCTGCCAAGGCGCCCAACTATGGACGCCATCCTGGTGCGGGTTCCCACGGCGCGTGGGCTGGTGTGGAGGTGAAGGTGGAGCAGGAGGACGGGCATGCAGTGGGGCTCGAACAGCAGCAGGGTGTCGTCGCTGTGGAGCAGCAGGGCCTGTGGACGTTTGGGCAGCATGACCAAGACCCCCTTGGCGTTGAACATGAGCAGCAACACGGGCGCCAGCAGAAGCAGCCGCAGTGGCAGGGGCAAGGGCAGGAGGGGCGGCTGGGACAAGAAAGGCAGGGGCAGCAGGGGCGGGAGCAACGTGGGCAAGGGTTTGCGCAGTGCCCCGACGTGAAGCGGGAGGGACCAGGGCCTTGGCCGACTGGCGCGGAGGTGGCGGGGACGATGGCGGGTGCCGCTGCAGTGCGTGGTGGTGTGCAGCAGGACACACCTGCCTTTTACGGTGGGTTGACAGGTAGTGAAGCTAGTTGGCTGTGGGGCCACGCAACACAGTGTCGCAAGGCTGGCGCCATCTTCATACCTGTACGCAGCCTACTCGCGCATGTAAGCAGCCGCAGAGGTGATAATGATGCGTTTATGCTGGGCTTCCATCATAGAGCGGGACTCGGCGTCATGCCTTAATGCGCGTCGTGCAAGTTGCCCCTCGCACTTGCAACTCAAGGCACCTTTCCTACTGACGCCATACTCAGCAACCTCTTAGATGTCTAGCAACTCTCAATAACAGCAACCTCTTCACTGTCACACTTCTTCCCGCTCACCCTGTCCTTTCAGATCCATCTATCCCCGCCGCGGGGCCTCCTGGAGCAGCCTATTCACAGCCATGTGGCCCTTGCAGGCTAGGTGGACCAGGCGGAACGGAACGGCGAGAGGGGGAGCAGGGCACGGCTCAGCCGGTTGACGCGCCGCAGCTGGGTTCAACGCAGGAGGAGCAGCAGCAGCCGCCCGGACAAAGGGGTCCACCACCAAGCGGTGACATTCCATGCAGCCGTGGGCGAACATGCTCAGATGCTGAGGCAACGGCTGTCGAGGGGCCCTCTGGTACGGCAGCCGAAGGTCGGGATGGGGCCGTGCTGCTCAAGTACAGTGGATACCACCTCGAGCTGCCTGCAGCTGCAAAGGGGTGGTTCCCCGCAGTCCAAGGCACGGGCGCGGGGCCCCAGGCCGTGCAGGTGTACGGCAGGTGTGCAGCGGCGGCCAGCGGCAGCGGTGATGCGGGACAGCTGCAGACGTTCGAGGTCAGTGTTGTGCACCGAAGGAGCGGCTCAAGCTGCCTGTGCGGCGTGGCGGCGCTAGTCCGCTGGTTGGGGCTCGGGCGCACGGGCTGGGTGCGGCTGCAGCGGTGTAGCTTGCAGGGGATGGGGCAGGGGCAAGGGCCGGTGATTGTGGCGGAGCGGGCTGAGGAGGAGTGGGCACAGGGGGCCGATGCGGCGGGGGTGACCGATAGGAGGGAGCCGTACAGCACTCGGCCCAGGGCAGGCGTGACGGGCGATCCCGGCCGGGGCGGGGCTGCTGTGCAGGAGGTGGCTGTGCTGGTTGCACAGCCCCCTGGCAGTCTGGAGGCTCAGGCGGCAGAGCAGCGTCGGAGCCCGCGGGAGCAGGAGAGTTCATTGGGCGCAATAGCTGGGGTGGAGAGCACACGCCAGTGCGCCACTGAGCAGGACGACGCGCTGGACGGTATGCCACTGAGCAAGCGGCGTCGGCTGCTTGGGGTGCGCAGGGAGGGCGGGGAAGGCGCGAGCGGTGTTGCGAAACAAGGCCAAGAGGCGCACGCTGCGCGCCAGCCGCCGGTGGATGTCAATGGCCCTGCCGCTGCACCGGCGGCCGCACCTGAGCACCCGCCCACGGCTCTATCAGGGTCAGCCCCAGCCCCACTCCCTGCCCCAGCCCCAATTCCTGCCCCAGCCGCCGTTGCGGGGCTCATAGGACGAGCCCAGGGCTTTGCCGTAGCCCCAGGCGCCGCAACAGGCCCATGGCAAGCCGCACAGTACACTCCCGACCCTGGCCCTTCTGATGTGGTCCCCCAAGCAGCGCCCAAGCAAGCTGCAGAGTCGGCGCCTCGCCCGGTGCCATCTGAGGACTGTGTAGCGCCGCAGGAGACGAGCAGCCGCAATCAGCACTACCGACAGCAGCAGCAGCATTCAGTAGCGCTTGTCCTGCCCCCGCTGCCTGTATCGCCGCCACCGCCGCCGCCGCCGCCGCAGCAGCATCTCTGCGTCGCCTCGGTGAACCCTGCGCACCTGCCCGCCGCCAGCCTCACCGCCGCCCACCTGCCCGGCCACATGCCTCCCGCAACCGGCCCTCCGCCACTGCAGCCGGGCGAGCTGAGGCTGTGCGGCCTCACCTTCCACCCCCACCTGGCGCCTGGGATGCAGGAAGCCATCGCGGCGTGGGTGGAGGGGCTCGGGGCCACTCCTTTGGAGGAGCTTGACCCCTCCACAGAGCAGGTGCAGGTGCTGGGTGTGGGTTCAGGTTCAGGGCGCGGGTCGGGCGCAGGGACCGGCGTTGCTGGTGCATCGGACTTGGCTGCTGCTGCCGAATGCACTGAGGCGCTGGTTAAGGGTCATGGCCTCAGCCCGGCGGTGCTGGCGGCGAGGGTGGCTAAGCTCCTGGGGCTGGCCAATGTGGAGGCGTGGGGAAGGGCACTGCCGGAGGAGGCACCGGTGCAGGAGGCTTGGCTCGAGCGGCGCAGGGACGAGCAGCGCGGGGGCTGGGGCCTGTGGGCCAAGGGGGCGGTGAAGAAGAGCCACCCGCTGTATGTGGTGGGCGGGTACGTGATGCCGGCGGGTGTGGGCAGCCGCTTTGTGGCCTCGGGGCTGAGGCACTGCCCGGAGGAGGTGCGGGGGGAGCTGCGGGGGAGGGTAAGCAACGGTGACGGCGAGGAGGACGAGGACAACCTTCTGACTCGTGTGCCGTACGGCTGGAAGATGCTGGCGGCGTCGTACAGCATGCCGTACCTGGGTGGCGGCGCAACAGGTGGAACAGGTATGCCGCTGCGACGCGCTGGCCAGTGAGGGCCGGGGGAGCTAGGTGTCGCAAGCTAGGGTGCTGTACTGTTTTCGGGTGCCATACTCGGCGGGGCACACTCACTGCTGCTAACCTGATCAGCCTTGGCCCGATGCTCTCCATCCGCACAGGCAGCGGCGCGGACAGCAGCTGCCGCCCCGTCGGTGCCGCCCCCGCTCCGGCCCCCGTGCTGTGCCTGCTGGGCTACGGCTCCCTGGCGGCGCTGGCCAACGACCCACGGGTCAACCCCCGGGCCTGGCAGGAGGGACACGACGTGGGCGCGACGCATGAGCAGCTGCAGCCCAACTGCGGGGTGAGGGCCCTACTGTTCTCTATAGCGCGTAGTCCAACCTGAGGAAGACATGCAACTACATGGGTTCTATCTGCTATCTGCGCTCGATTGCCTTTGTTCGGCCAGGAGTGCTGCATTTGTCCAACTAGAACGCCGCACACCAGGCCGTCAGTGCTGGCTGACACGCCATACCTCCCCTTGCCTCCCTCCTACCACAGATTGTCTACGTGTCCGTGCGCGGCCTGGCGCTGCCTGTGCTGGTGGCGCTGCGGGACATCGCCCCCGGGGAGCAGCTGCTGCGGGACTACGGGGCGACCTGGTGGCGGGACATCGCCCCGGTGTGGGAGGTGGCGGAGGACGCGGGGCTGGAGGTGCAGCGGCTGTTTGGCGCCGGCCAGGAGGGGCGCAGCAGTGGCGGAGGCGGCACAGGACCATGCTCTGCTACCCAGCTGGCCCTGCCGCCCGATGTTGGCGCTGCCCAGCCGCAGTTGCAAAATGGGCAGCACCAAGCGCTGTTGCTGCTACCTCCGCCGCCGGCTCAGCTGGCACTGCCGCAGCCACCGACGCAACGCGAACAGCTGCAGCCTTGGCCCCCGTCCCCCGCACCCCAGAACAGCGACTCCGGTCCATACGAGAGCCCCCCAGCGGCTGCCCTTGTGCCTCAGCACCTGCCCGATCCGGAAACCGAGTCGATGTTGGATCCTGACGCCATACACCTCACGCCGTCCGCTCTCGCACCAGGAGGAGACAGTGATGGCGCTAGCGGCCGCATGGGGGCAAGGGAAACGCCGCACGAGCCTCCGCCGGGGGGATGGCAGCAGGCGAGGAGGAGGTGGTGGCGAGGCAACCCGCCCAGCCCCAACGTGTGGACTCTTGTACCCGAAAACGGGGGCCGCTGCTACGCGGACGACGGGCGGTTGTGGGACCCTATCAACAGGAGGTTCTGCGACGACAGCCGCAGCCCCAGCCCCAGGCGGGCTCGGGCCCGCGAGCCGTGGAGGGCCCGGCGGGGGCTCAGCCGAAGCAGGAGCAGGAGTCGGAGCAGGAGCGGTGGAAGGGGCGAGGAGGCAGGCCGGGGCAGGAGCAGGGAGAGGGGCTGGGGTGCGGACCGCGGCCCGGAGGATGCTGGGGATGAGGGGAGGGGCAGGGGCAGGGTGCGGGTCTGGAGGGAGGTTGGAGATACGAGCGCCGCCGCGGCTGCAGGGGGCCTGGGTTGGCACGTGCCCGTGTGCGACAGCGAACCAAGGGATGTTGGGGATGGCCCGGGGGGTGAGGCACGTGGTCGCAACCGCAGCCGCAGTCGCAGCCTGAGTGCAGGAGGCGGGGAGGATGGGGCAAGGGGCACGTGCGCAGCGCACAGCTGTGGAACAGGACACGAGCAGGGGCGTTCCAGCGGTGCGGTTGTTCGCAGCCAGAGCCGAAGCCCCACTCCACGCCGCGGCATGTGTCTTAGCCAAAGTGTAGGAACACCAGCCAGCAGCAGCGGTGGCTTGCTGCAGCTGCCTGCTCCTGCTGTGGTGCCGGCCGGCAAGCCGCAGCTTTCCACGTATGTCAGTGTTGGTGCAGGCCCAGGCGGTGGCCAGAACGTGCAGGCGGTGGGAGCGGGAGCGGACGTTGAGCGCAGCTGCGGGGTAGGGAACAGCGGCTCGGATGCAGGGGCAGTTGGGGATCGGGGAGCCACCGGAGGCAAGGCGGCGGCCGAACCGGCTGGTGCTGGTGCTCAAGCAAGGGACGGCATCGCAGGGTGTGAGGCAAAGGCGAATGCAAAGGACACCTCCGCGCTGGCGGTGCTGTGCCCTGCAAGCACAGCGCCGCTGCTGGCACCATCAAGAGAGCAGCAGGAAGGCAGCGGCGGCAGCAGCGCCAAGGAGGAAGTTAATACACCGGCTGTCGCAGTGGAGCAGGGACAGGAGGTCGGCATGGGCCCGCTGGCAGGCGATGCTTCCCGGCCGCCGTTGCGCTCGCCCCCGCCCTCGCCCCTGTCCCCGGCCCCGCACCCTGGCCCGCGGCCGCTGCCGTCTCCAAACCAGCAGGACCGCCCCGCCTTCCAGTTCGAAGGCCCCACCTGCCTCCCGCTGACAGTGCTGCTGCCCTTTGCTCCGGCTTGGCTGCGCCTGCTTCCCGACAACCGATCCAAAGAACCGTCGGAGGTGGCGGCGGCGGTGGCAGCAGCTTGCACGTGCAGCCCGGTGTGCGACAGCAGTGCAGAAGCCTCCGCGCCGGCCCTGGAGCGCTTGGCAGACGCGCTGGCGAAAGTCCTGGGCATGGAAGCGGACGCCCAGAGCCGGCTGGCGAGCAGGCTGGTCCTGCTGGTGGGTTGACGGGGCAGGGAAGAGAGGGGCGGGACGGGGAGGATTTGGGAGCTGGGCGGAATGGCTGTGCCGACTGTGCCGACTGTACTCTGGTATGGCCGCCGAAGCCCCTTTCTGACCCCCAGGTCATGCCGTTGCCTTGACGCTGCTGTTGCTGCTGCTGCCCTCTGGCTGGTGCTGCAGGGTACGGCGGCAGTGGTGGCAACGCAGGAACTTGTACTGCGCCGCGGGTGGGCGCTGGAGCCCGAGGGCTCGGTGCTCCGGCTGGTGCTGTGGCCGGGCACAGGGCCGGGGGGGCAGGACGGAGCGGGCGGTGTGGACGGCACCCTCGAGCGGCGATGTGGCCGGACACGCTGGACGGCGGGCGGAACAGCGCCCCCAGTCACAGTGGTGCCTGGGCTGCAGCTAAGGATCAGGCGGCCACCATCAAAGGCGTGAGTCACCCGGTAGCGACATCGCTTGTGCGGCATGACTGAGAACTTGCAAAGCTGTGCCGGGTGATAATTGTGGAGGCGGGGAGGAACTGGGTCAGGACAGGTGAGATTTGCCCTGAGGTTTAGCTTCCCACCTGCTGCCACGTGTCATCATACATGCCGTTGCTCTGGACCCAAATACCCCCACCGCCGGTCCGCCGGCCCTGTACTGTCAGGACGGCGGCTCGCTTCCAGTCTTGGCACAAGTTGAAGGTCACGATGGACTTTACCGAGATGCTGAGGGTCCTGCGGACCGGTAGCAAGGTGAGGGCTGCATGGGGTGTGCCTCCGAGTCGGCGCCATGCTAACTGTACTGCATAGTGCATGTGCTGTGTTTCAGGACAAGGGCCGTCATTGTCGTGTGCAGAGGCGGTTGATGTGGTGATTGATTGTCAACTTGCCTGGTTGCGGCCTATGGACGCTACGCCTCTGGTATCCCACGCGACGTACACCTTTGCACCCCACGTGACGCTACGCTTGTGTACCCCACGTGATGCTATGCCTTGGTAACCCACGTGACGCTACGCTTGTGTACCCCACGTGACGCTACGCCTCTGGTATCCCACGTGACGCAACTGCACCACCCACCGACTGACCATCGCACGCCGGGTCGCCGGCACGCCTCACAGGCGGACCTCCACGTTCTCAAGACGTGGACTGAGCAAGTGACTGAGCAAGTCACCGACCGTAAAGCAGCGTTCGTCTTCATGGCCGAAATGGAGCAACAATGGCGCCAGCAGGAGCAGCAGGATCAGTGGGGCACAGGCGGCCGAGCCACGGTGCAGCAGCAGCAGCAGCAGCAGCAGCCCGGGAACCAAGGCGATGGATTCGCTGAGCTGCAGGATGGCAGCAAGCAGGAGCAGCATCCGGGGCAGCCAGGTGGCGGGGGAGGTGGCCCCACTGCCACGGCCCAGCCTGGTGTGCAGCAGGTCGTGCAGCCGCTACAGTGGCTGCACCGTGTTCCCCTGGATCCAGAGGGGTTCATGACCAGGTGTCGGAGCCTACAGAGGTACGTGGGCAGATTGGGGGCTCTGAGAGGAGGCATGATTCTTGGTGTGACGTTGGAGCTAGATGCTCGCTAGGCCCTACCCTGACCAGTTGGGCCATTTCGGTGGTAACACAAAGGGAACGGTGTTAGGTGCTGGCACGTAGACGAACAAGTACTTGGTGGTTCCTCGGCCAGTTACGCGAGTGTTGACTGACTGCAAGGCGGGCACGCTATCAACAGCTTCCTAGCTTCTTGACACGCTTAGTCACCCGCTAAGTTGGCATGATGCACGTTTATCGAATGGGAATGTTTCCTTGTTGGCCTGCAGCCACTTGCTGTCGACATCAACTGCAAAGGCGGTGACCGAGGCACAAGGAAGGCCAGGGACTGTGGACACAGCGGCCCTAAAGGAGAAGGAGCAGCAACAGCAACCGGCCCCAAAGCGCGCCAAGCGTGGGCAGGGGCAAAAGAAGAAGATGAAGAAAAAAAATAAGGCCAAGACACACCAGCACCAGCAGCAGGAGCAGCTCGGAGCAGGAGTAGCACAACAGCCAGGTGGGCAAGGCGTGCACCTGGGTGCGGGTGGAGCTGACGTGCCGCCAGACGTGGCGCAGAGAGGGCACACGCAAAAGAAGCAGAAGCAAGAGCAGCAATCGAAGCCCAAAACGCACCGCCACCCACAAGAGCTGCAGCAGGAGCAGCAGCAGCCACCACCGCCGCCGCAACGGCAGGAGGGGCAGCAGCAACAGGAGCAGGAACGGCAGCAGAGGCCGCGGCAGGAGCAGGGGCAGCAGCATCGTTATCAGCAGCAGCAAAGGGTGGGTGAAGTGCAGCGTCCGGTGACCATGCAGCAGGGTGGGATGCCGGGTGCAGCTCCAGGCACCGGCTTCACCATGGGCAGTGGCTACGGCCCAACAGCAGCCGCTGCATACGGGTACGGATACCCGACCGGCCACGGTGCCCAGCATGCCTTGCAGGTGCCTTGGCAGTTCCGGCGGGCAGAAGAGATTGCTGCCATCATGCGCAGCCTTTTCAACCCTCTCGGAGCTTGGCGGTGAGCTGGGGCTGGGGCAACGCCTGCTGCTGCCTGCACCGTTCGCCCCAGGCACCGCTTGGTCAACGCACATGCAACGACGGGCAAGGACGAATGGGGACTGCCAGCGGGCACTGGTAGCGCCTAATGGGGGGCCCTCCAGGGGTTGGGCGAGATGGGCGTGATGTTGCCGGCGGGGAATGGTTCGTTGGCGCGGGGCCTTTCATTCCCCCTTGGATACGCGCCGGTGTTGCGAGGCAGTTGAACGGATTTGCAGTGCATGGGCGAGGGGAGCTTGTTTGCTGTCATGTTGGCGGGCAGTCAAAGCACGTGTGTCCGTACCGATGTGTACGGATGACTGAACGATGCCGAGTCTGTACGATATGCTGGTATGGTCTTACTGCACAGAGTTTCGCAGTATCAGGCACTGGACCGAATTTATACAGCGTCTCGGGTGCGTCATGAGGTGAAATGCAAATGGGAGTGTTGCTGAAGCGAGTGCAGTTACCGGTATGTAACTTGACCGTTGTGTGGGGCTGTACTGCTGTACTGCTGCACGTGTGCCTCGAGGCCCGTTGGCGTCCTGTCAGGAGTCAGGGCTGGGGGCGGGCGGCGGGGGGCCACAGCCAGGGGAGCAGCAGCAGCCCTGCGAGTAGCGGTACTTGCTGGTGTGAAGCCTACGCAGCACTGTGTAGTAGAATGCGATGCAGGAACAGCAAAGGGTGCACCGTGTACGGTAGTAAGATACCGGCAAAATAGGCAAGGAGGCACAACCGTGCAGGTGTTGAGGATAGTGTTGGCTGCCACCACTAGGCCCAGTCCCTGCGCCCGTCCTCTAGTGTTCAGTCGTCGTGCATGCGCACTGGACCGTACAACTAGCCTCCCTTGTCGGCAACGCAGGCTTTCGGTAACCGCGTTTTGAGGTGACTGTACACTGCGTCGCACAGACGTTACAGCTGCCGACTGGCAGCGCATAAGCAAGCAGGTCAGCCTTGCAAGTTGCAACTACATAACGTCAAGCCAGATACACTGGTGAATGCACCTGTCCAGACCTGTCAATTAGCGTACATACAGGATACAGCAGATCAGGCTGACTTAGCGCATGCAGGCGCATGTTTATTCACCGATAAAGGATTGGCGAGGGTTGGCGGACAGTCCGTTGCCCCTGCTGGCTGACCCTGGCGTACCCAGCACGCGCAGCACGTTCGAGTCTTTGTTTGTTGCACGACTGCCTTTCACGTCCATTGTCTTGCATAAAATCCATACGACTAAGAGGGTACACACCTGCATGTCACACGCGATCACGGGCCTTGGTCCCGCCCGTCAGTCACTGTCCAAAGCTGCAGAGTCGTCTGCTAGAGTCACGTAAAACGCTTGAGCGCTGCACTGCTTCTGATGCGACAATAGCAATAGAGAGCCTGGGATCCTCCAGGACGGTGACAAGCAGTGTCGATACACCCCCTGCGCCGCGGCGCCGCGAGGAACGAAGCTGATTATACCAGGACCTCAGCGGATGCACAACGCAAGGGCATTGACAGTGACAACAGAAACCTCTGATTGCGCATCTGTCGGCGGCTCGCGCTTGTGCGTTCCGAACTCTTCCGGCGTGCGTTCAGTGCCTTGGACAGCGCGCGATCAGACAATCAACACGCTGCAGCTCTCCCAACCATCTGCCACCATACAATGGACGGCTCGCGCCTTCATACAGCATGCCCCATTGCTACCAGCAGCAGGAGCGGCAAAGCGGCACCCGCGCCGACTGGCCCTGCTGACGACAGCGCTACGGCTTACCATTCGGCACGAGGCCATGGGAGAGGCTGGGAGCAGATCAGCAACCTGCCAACAGCTCCAACCGCCCAAGATGCCGACGGTCCACCCTCCAGATCCTTCTGGGGCACGCTGCAGCATAGCTATGGGTACGAACAGCAGCCGGATGGGCCCCACGGCAGCAGCTCACACGGCGGGGCTCCCCACTACTCCAGCTCCGCAACACCCCACGGCCTGTCCGCTGCAGTGACAGTAAAGCTGGAGCCAGGGGCATCAGATATGCGGCTGCCGCGCCGGTGCGAGCAGCAGCACAGGGAGGAAGCCTGGCGGCAGGATTTGACAGGGGTGCAAGAGCAGGCTCCCGGCCTCGGACACGAGTCCCTACGGCCGCCACAACCGCCGGCAGTGCCGCTGTCGCCGCCGCCGCTGCTCCGGCCGCCACAATTGCCTTTGTTACCGCCGCCGCCGCCGTTACATGCGGCGCTGCGTCACCCCCAAGCCGGGTGTTCTGGGCCGTTCCAAGTCGGCGCGCTGGCGACTGCTTGCCCCTCCACATCTCCAGCTCTTACGGGCTCGCCGCCTGGATGCATACTGCAGCCCAGCCCGGGCAGCAGCCCCTCACCCGCGGCTCTGCTGCAGCCCGCCGGTCCAGCCAGGCCAACACAGCTACGCGTTGGATACGGTCACCACCAAGAGCAGCTCAGGGCGCATTCCGGTGTACCGGCATCCGAGCGGGGGCAACCTAGGGAGCAACAGCAGCAGGTGATGCAAGCAGGTGGCCGCAGGGATAGGAGCGAAGGCGAGTCAGAGCTTGGCCAGAAAGGGGTTGCGGCCCTAGTAGAGGCGCACGCAATTGCTCCACCAGCGGAGAGCGTGGTGTTAAAGTATGTTTACCGTGAGTTCCGGCTGCCCGCAGCTGCACGTGCATGGTTCCCCAGGCCCACGGGTACGGGTGCAGGGCGCTTAGTCACGCAGGTGTACGGCAGGGGCAGCAGCGAGGGGCAATGGAAGCGTTTTGAGGTGAAGCTGGCGCTGAAGTCCAACGGAACGGTCGTCATGAGCTGCGTTGCCGGGGTGGCTAAGTGGGTGGGCATTAGCCCGGAGGGGCAGGTGCGGCTGAGGCGGTGCGGGGCGCCTCCTGGTGAGCTGGTGGGCCTGGGTGTGGAGCTGGGACCGGTGGTGGTGGTGGAGCGGGCTGAGGCGGAGGAGGCGATGGAGGAGCAGGAGGCAGCAGCCGGACCTATGCAGCGGGCCTGCCGCCAGCAGGGGGAGGAGGAGGCGCAAATCCGGCAGCGGCTGTGTGTCGGTGGCAGTGAGGAGCAGCTCCAGGCCGATACCGATGCGAGCACCCTTTCGGGTTGCGTCTCGGTGCGCAGTGGCCTTTGCCACTCGGAGCAAGCACTGTGGCAGGGCCGGGGTGTGGTCGCAGAGGACGCGGGTGCGGGTGCGGGCGACGGGGGAGGCGCAGGCGCTTCCCTGCACAAGCGCCGTCGGCTGCTTGGAACGCACGCGGCGGACGGGGAGGTTGCTGAGAGCGCGAGGGGAGGCGGCGGCAGGGGCTGCAGCGGCAGCGGGCAACCGCTGCCTCATGTCCACCTGCAACGGCAGCAGCAGATGTCAGACTCTCCGCGCGTGATGTCGGGGCCGACGCAGCAGCAGGCGCAGCAGCAGCTTTGCTTCGCTGGGTCCAGCTATGGGCACCTACCCGCCGCCAGCCTCACCGCCGCCCACCTGCCTAGCCACGTGCCACCCGCCACCGGCCCCCCGCCGCTGCAGCCGGGCGAGCTGAGGCTGTGCGGCCTGACCTTCCACCCCGACATGGCGCCTGGGGTGCGGCGGGCTATTGACACCTGGATGGAGGGGCTCCGGGGCACTCCCTTGGACATGGTGGACCCATGCACGTTGCAGGTGCAGGTGCTGGTGCTGGGGGCAGGCCTGGCGCTGGAGGGCGGGACGGAGTCAGGGGCGGCCGGCGCCGCCGTGGGCACCGTAGGAACAGCAGCAGCAGCTGCTGCTGCTGCCACTGCAGGGAGGGCAGCAGAGGAGAGTGCTGGCACTCTCTCCACGTCGTCTGCTGCCCGGTCCTCCGCAGACCTGATTCAGCGGCATGGGCTGCGCCCGGCGGTGCTGGCGGCGCGGACGGCGGAGCTGCTTGGCCTGGCGGATGTGGAGGCGTGGGGCAGGGCGCTGCCACAGGAGGCACCCGTGCAGGGGGACAAGCTCGAGCGGCGCAGGGACGAGCAGCGCGGGGGCTGGGGCCTGTGGGCCAAGGGGGCGGTGAAGAAGAGCCACCCGCTGGGTGTGGTGGGCGGTTACGTGATGCCGGCGGGTGTGGGCAGCCGCTTTGTGGCCTCGGGGCTGAAGCACTGCCCGGAGGAGGTACGGGAGGAGCTGCGGGGGAGGGTGGAGGCTGGCGATGGTGGCGGCGGTGGAGGTGGTGCGATGCGGCTGTCGTACGGCTGGAAGATGCTGGCGGCGTCGTACTGCATGCCGTACCTGGGCGTACAGGCACCAGGTGGGGTGAAGAGGTTACCTGCAGTGAGCAGAGACTTTGTGATTGGGTATGATGCTTAGTACTCGCACAGCGAAGTTCTTGGCATGGAGGAATCAATGGATTGAAAACGCACATGAGACTGTTGAGTGGCACAAAGCCTTTAGGCGAAGTCGCTGTTCAACGTGACTGCTGCAATCGAAATGCGTGCCCCAGGTGGCTGCCGCCCCGCCGGTGCCGCCCCCGCTCCGGCCCCCGTGCTGTGCCTGCTGGGCTACGGCTCCCTGGCGGCGCTGGCCAACGACCCACGGGTCAACCCCCGGGCCTGGCAGGAGGGCAACGACGTGGAGGCGACACACGAGCAGCTGCAGCCCAACTGCGGGGTGAGTGGGTCATGACGATGATTTCCCTGCATGCGTGCAGCTGTTGTAAACCAGTAAACGTACAGCAGCAAATCCTCGTGCAGCATGCCCTCGTTTGCTGCCCCACGTCGCCGTGCTTGATGTTGCAATTTTCGTCCAACATCACCGGTGGATCTCCTGTTACGCGTTTCCTCTCCCTGGCTTCCTGGTCCCTGCCCCAAATTGTCTGCGTGTCCGTGCGCGGCCTGGTGCGTCCCGCTTACACGCCGCACCTCCCCTTCCCTCCCTCCTGCCCCAGGTGGTGTACGTGTCCGTGCGCGGTCTGGTGCTGCCTGTGCTGGTGGCGCTGCGGGACATCGCCCCCGGGGAGCAGCTGCTGCGGGACTACGGGGCGGCCTGGTGGCGGGACATCGCCCCGGTGTGGGAGGTGGCGGAGGACGAGGGGCTGGGCGTGGAGAGGCTGTTCGGCGCCGGGCAGCAGGGGGCCAGCGTGTGAGGTGCACGGTATGCTCATAGGAGACCCCCGGCCGCCCGGCGGGTACGGCCATGGGGCACGTACGGAAGTGGTCGGGTAGTACCGGTTGACGCTGATCGTTTCGCATTTGCAGCATGGGATGGTCTTGTGCGGATGGTTAGATGCACAAAGGCCAAGGCATTTGAAAAGCCACTGTCGGAAGGTGGTTGCAGGGTGCAAGGCAGGGGAGCACCCTTGGTGGAACGGACAGTAGCTAGCCATACCGGCATACATTACCCTGTGGGCCGGCAGGGCATACAGTGCTGTGTGTACTTGTGCAACAAGCGGCAGACGGCCAGATGCGATGGTGTCAGGGGTCAGGCCCCAACACTTTTAGACATGGCAACGGCACTCAACGCATTGGCATGCTGGGCTGAAAGCGGCCGATGTCCCCTCAGCCCGCAAACTCCCCGTAACAAGGCCATACAAGGTCGTACTAGCAGTATGGCGGTCCCGTCTTCAGAATACCGTACGTATGACTTTCCTGTCCACCGTCATTAAATGCATAAAACAGCAAGTGTCTGTGCCAAGCCTATTCCACACCTTCACAGGGGTCTCCTACCTCTGCTGCACACCACTGACCCAGGACCAGGGCAGCCAGGAGCAACCCACAAGCCACAGCCGCTAGGAACAGCGCTGAAGACACCGGTGCACCTTAGAGGGCACCTATGAAGAACTTGCGTCATTTTGTACCAATACGACTGTAGTCAGCTGTACATGACAAGGGCGCCTGCCGTCCTGGTGCGGGCGCTGAACACTTGCACGCCACAACCCGACCTTCCACCACCTTCCACCCACCACAACCTTCACAACCAGCCCCAACACCCGCACGCTGGGAACCTGCGACAGCTATTCGAAATGGTTTGTTTATAGTCTTCATTTTAAAAAGGACACATATCAATGTACCCGCCCTGTACCAGTAACGTAAGCCCACAGTGCCGTATGCTCCTGTACTGGATGCATGTGCCAAGCTGCCAACCCGCGTGTGTCAACCTTAACGTATGGTAACCTGTACTGATCAAAGTGCATGCCCCACTTGTACTACAAAATGTTCTCCAGTAGGCAGTAGGGCATCCCCATCATGCGGGAGCGGGACAGGGCTGGGCTCTGGAAGGGGACCAAGACTGTAAATCCATACATACATCCCCACCATGCACCCAGTCTGACCTCCAGCCGCTACCAGGTCAAACTATCGCACTGACTGCAACACATTCCTAATACCGGTACCCTACGTCCGCTCAACCTGCACCTCGTCAAACTGCCACGGCCCCGACTCCTCGATTACGTCCTACCTTGCCACCCATCAACTGGCTCCACCTCCAACCAGCGGACCAGCACGACCAGGGCACATTAGCTTCTGCGCAGCTGCACACAGCCACACGCCCTCGCCCCCTTGCCAACTTTGCCTCGTTTCTTGCTTTGTACATCCCTGCACCACATCCTGCTACGGTACACAGCCCATGCGGCTGCTCCTCCCCTTGCCCCACAACTCGCGCCCCTACACCGCTTGCTCCATGACCACGCGGACCAGCTGCCGCTCCTCCGCTTCCTCTGCCCTACCGTCACACTCCTCACCTGCAGCCACACCACAATCCGCCCAGCCTAAGCCCGCTCCATCACCACCACCACCTTCGCGCCCGTGCCCTTGCCCGGGCCCCGCTGCTGCCCCAGTTCCCCGGCCGCCAACTCCTGCTGCCTAAGCCACACCTGGCCCGTGGGTCCCAGACCCACCCACCGGACCAGCTTAGAGGTGTTGCTCATCACCAGCCTCCTTCTTTGCTTGCTCAAATCACCATCCTTGTCCTTCTGCCAGCCGCCGCGCTGCAGGGCCAGGCTAATTGGGAACGCCTTCAGCTGCTCGGGGCGGCCGCCGTCGCTGTCCCGCGAGGCCCTGCCGTACACCGACACAGTTTGGCGCCCGTCGTCAGGGCTCGGAAACCATGGTTGCGCGATTAGTGGCAGCCGCAACTCATGCTGGGTGTGTCGGTACTTTGCCAGCACGCAGGTAACGACGGGGGACGCCTCTGCATCGGCGGCGGCTGGTGCTGGTGCTGCTGGTGGGGGTCCTGCTGGTGCTGTGGCCGGCGCCGTGGCCGGCGCAGGGGCTGCACCACGTACCGGTGTTGTGGCGCCCCGCCCTCGGCTGCCTTTCGCCCCGCTCCCACGAACGACGTGCCCAGCGCCGCCCGGCAGCTGCTGCTGTTTCGGCGGCGGCGGCGGTGGCTGTGGGCGCGGCAGCGCTGGTGACGGCGGCGACGGCGGCGGTGTTGGCACCTGACGCGGACGCGGCGGCGACGGAGGCGATGGGGGTGCTGATGACGGTCGCTGGTGCTGCTGCTGCTGCTGCTGCCGCCGCGGTGCCGCAGACCCAGGCACGGCGTCAGGGTGTGCGGCTGCTCGGAAGTCCGGGGCTGAGGCAAGGGGAGGAGGCGGGGTAGGGCTAGTGCCAGACGCGTGACACGTGTTCCGTTTGCCAGCAAGCTGGCTAATGGCGCTCTCCTCCTGGCTGCAGCCGCCCCTCCTCCCACCCTCACCGCTTGCGCCCGCACCCTCCCTGCCACGTGTCTGCAGCAGCCGGCGGCGCTTGGCGAGCGGCAGGTCCTCCAGTGGAGCCGGCGCGTCCACTCTCGCCTCCAGGGTTCTGCGCACGGCTGACAGCCCAGTCCGCCTTGCAGGTGCCTCCGCCTTCCCCTCCGCTCGGCCTGGCCCCTGCACCTCCCCGCGCCGCCCTTGCCCCTGCGCTCCTCCCTCCCCGCGGCCCTGCGCCTGCCGCACCTGCGCCGGCCCGGGCACGTGGCCCTTGCCATGGTCCCCTACCGCCCGCTCCTGCCGCAGCCGTTTTGTCGGTGGTGCAGGTACGGAGGCGTCCACGTCAGCCGGGTGGCGGTGCGGCGAGGGCCGGTGCGCCCCAGCGCCCAGCTGTTCCTTAGGCCCCTTCACCCCGGCCGCCACGCCACCTGTCCCGTCCCGCTCGCTCTGGGACGCTGGCCTGCCCCTGCCCTTTGCGTGTAGCTCCGTCTGGGGACCGGCGCCCGGCATCGCGCGACTATGGTGACACGCTGCTCCCTCGCCCGCCTGCTGCCATCCTGGCGCATTCAGGGGGACAGCCGGGCCTGCATCGCGGGCCCTGCCTTTGCCCGCCTGCGTCGTCTTCACATCCCTCCCTGCCCCTTTCGCACCACTTGCGCCCAGCCGCCCGCCGCCACCGCCACCATCCCCAACGCCTGTGCCCCGGAGCTGCTCCTGCTGCTGCCGCTGCTGCTGCAGCTGCTGCTGCGGGGCTTGTTGCAACGCCCTCGAAGCCGCTCCTTCCCGCTGCGCTGGCGTGCACCCACGCCGCTCGTTTGGGATGTTGGCTGGGGCAACGGCAGGGCTCTTGGGCGGCAGGTCGCTTCGCGGTTGTGCAGTAGGGGCACCACCTGGATGGCAATGCAAGCAGCAGACCACAACGGCAAGAAGTGCACAGTGGTGCAGTACCTGGTATAAAATGGACAGAGAGCAGCGTGCTAACGACGTAACATGGCAGCAGAAGGTTTGTGCCGGACACGCGTGGGGCCAGTTTACTGGATACTAGTCAAGTGTCTGGATCCGGGCAAGAAGCCTTGGGCGGCCGAAAGGCCTGTGTGCACGTAGTTGGCAGGCATGGTGGAAAGTTCAAAGCCGCATGGGTGGGGCTAGACCGTCGCTCCAGGGCCCCTGCGGCCAACAGCACGCCGCGTAGCGATGGTCCCCAGGTCGGTACTACCGTAATGCATGTGTAACGCTTCCGGGTGCGTACGTCACATCCTGTCGCCGATGCTGCACTTCACCTTGGTCCAAAGCCTTCTGGTGCCCTTGCTGCTGCTGCTGTTGCTCCCGCTCGCCGCAGGGTCTGCTGTCCTGCCGCCCCTGATCGGCGTTCCCTTGCCCCAATGACGCCCGTGGGTTGCACTGGTGATGTTGCTGCTGCAAAGGCAGGGCCACCGAGCGGTCCCCGGCCACCGGCACAGTGTCCCCACCAGCAGTGGCCGCAGCAGCAGGAGGCGCACCACGGGAAGCGGGGCCGCCACCTCCACGCGCAGTGTGGTGGGCGTCTGACTGTCCAGCGGCAGGGGCAGCAGCCGCAGCAGCGGCAGCGGGGGCTGCAGCAGCGGTAGCTGTGGCAGCAGCAGTATCGTGGAGCACGCGAAGCAGCGTCTTGCCGTCTGCACTGCGCTCCACCTGCAGCTTCTGGCCGATGCAGACGCCCCGACGCTGCAGCCACGGCCGCAATCCTTCAACTCTGCAGTGCCCTGCTGACCACGCTACAAGCTTGATGCGGACCGAGGAGCCATCCTCAGCGTCTGCTAGCGTTGCCTCGACCGGGCCGCCCCCTACTGACGGGACCAGGTTACTGTCAAAAGCATGCAGTACTCCACTACGCTTCACGATGCATTGGCCGGAATCAAGCGTGCTGTCGCGAACGAGAACCCGGAAGCTTGGCCCTGGAAGCCCACCCGTCGCTTCCATGCCGGGAACCCGTAGACTGTGAACAAAATAAAGTGGGGCTTTACAGTGGCTCGCAGTACATTTAGGCTGTAAAGAAGGGACCCGGGACATTCACAGAAGGCGCGGTAAGGTTTATTGCATTTCGGTAATGCACATACAGCGTTGTGGTCGTTTTTCGTCGTTTGTGCATATAGATTGCATCAGAACGAGGTAAACTGCTCCCACTGTTGCTTGGGTCGCGTTCCCTCTCACCTGGAGTGTCGCAAGCTCAGCATGCTCAGCATGTTGTGCTGTGCCAACCCCCAGGTGGCAAGCCATGGGGTCGCTTTTGGGCCCGGTACAGCAAGTGAAGTGAGTGCCACTTCGAGGTTTCCATAATTCTTGTATGTACGCTGGGCCTTCTGCTACACGTGGGTGCTTTGGCTCCTTGCCTCCCTGTGCGTCACACAACACACCGGCAGCGTGTGTGTCGGACACGTGTCCATACCTCAGGCCAGGCCTCAGGCTCTCGGCTCACGCTGCAACACCTGCGACGGTCGTACCGTGCAGTAAGACCAATATGCTACTTCCGACAGTTCCAAGCCAGACATGTAAACAAACCTGGGCAACTCTCCACATTTAGGCGAGTGAATACCGGTAGCTCGTCCAGGCTCGAGATGTCGAGAAGGTCCCGACTCCCGAATCAGTTTGCGCAGGACCAGGAGGAGTTTCACATGTCTCCGGAGTCTCCCCAGTCCAATAGAAACCATGAGGCTATTTTGTTGGTAGCTTAGCTTCACTACAGGGGAGCCCTTCCGGTCGGGGTGTCGTACCACACCCAACACCCCGAACAGTATCGTGTTACCTGTCACATGAAACATCATTACTCCCCTGGCGCATCAGTGCACGCACAGTCAGGTGTCTAGGCCACGTTCCGCGCATATGAGCACCTACCATAAGCACACGTAATAGCAGTGGATCACCTTCAGGCCGCGGTCACTACCAAATACGTAAGTCTGTGCGAGGGTATCACATACCGCACTCCGTACCGTACTCGTGGGCCATTGGCCGCATGCACGCTCGCCCTGCTCCGGTCCGTATGCGGTATGTTGGTCACCTTGAGTCCTGCTTAATTACACCCAGCAGCCTAATCGACCTGCTGGCATGCACATGCGACAAACGCAATCACCCACCACCCGGTATCTGGTCACACCCCTGCAGTCCCAGCATGCTCTTTCTCAGCAGCCAACACCGTAACACACCACCCCTAAGACACCTGGAGCTGCGTCCTGCACAACGTCCGGTACCACACAGCCCCCGGCTCTGCAGCAGCACGGCCGCATGGACCTGCGACCTGAGCTACCATGGAAGCGAAGCTGCACACAGCCATGCCCTCGCCCCTACGCCAACTTTGCCTTGATTCTTTCTATATATTCTGTACCCTTGCGCTACTGCACCCCACCCTCTTGCACAGCTGCACACGGCTTCCCCTCCCCCCTTGCCCCAGCTCGCGCTGCTTCACCGCCGCCCCCTGGCCACGTGGACCGGCCGCCGCTACCTCCGCCTCCCCTGCCCTACCGCCACACTCCCCTCCTGCCGCCACATTCCATACCCGCCTAAGCCCGCTCCATCACCACTACCACGTTCGGGCCTGCGCTCGGGACCTGCTGATGCCCCAGCTCCCCAGCCGCCACCTCCTGCTGCCTAAGCCACACCTGGCCCGTGGGCCCCAGACCCACCCACCGGACCAGCTTACTGGTGTGGCTCATTACTAGCTTCCGCTGCGCCGTGCTCACATCACCATCCTTGCTATTCTGCCAGCCTCCGCGCTGGAGAGCCAGGCTGACCGGAAACGCCTTCAGCTGCCCCGGGCGGCCGCCGTCGCTGTCCCGCGAGGCCCTGCCGTACACCGTCACAGTCTGGCGCCCGTCGTCAAGGCTCGGGAACCACGAGTGGGCGGCTAGTGGCACCCGGAACTCGTGCTTGGTGCGTCGATACTTTGCCCGCACGCAGCCAGCTGCTTCGGCGACGGCGGGAGACGCCTCGGCATCGGCGGCGGCTGGTGCTGGTGCTGCTGGTTGGGGTCCTCCTGGTGCTGCGTCTGGCGCCGTTGGCGGTGCAGGGGATGCGCCACGTGCCGGTGTTGTGCCCCGCCCTCCGCCGCCGTTCGCCCCGATATCAGGGCCGACGTGGCCGCCGCCATCCAGCAGCTGCTGTTGTTGCGGCGGCGGCGGTGGCACCTGACGCGGAAGCGGCGGCGACGGAGGCGATGGGGGGCCCGATGGCGGCCGCTGGTGCTGCTGCCGCTGCAGCGATGCCGTAGCCTCGGTTCCGGGCACGGCGCCTTCAGGGCGTGCGGCTGCTCGGTTGCCCCGGGCGGAGTCAAGGGGAGGCGTTGGGTTAGGGCTAGCACCAGACGCGTGACGGGTGTGTTCCTCCTGGCCGCAGCTGCCCCTCCTCCCGTCCTCGCCGTCGTTGGCGCCGGCGCCGTCCCTGCCACGTGTCTGCAGCAGCCGGCGGCCCTTGGCGAGCGGCACGTCCTCAAACGGAGCCGGCGCTGCGGCGTCTTGGCGCACGACACCCACGTGCACCCCCCGCGTGTCGCGCTCCGCCGAACCCACTGGCCCCGTTGTAGCTGCCTCCGTCTTCCGCTCCCCTCGGCCTGGCCCCTGTACCTCCCCGCGCCGCCCCTGTCCCTGCGCTCCTCCCTCGCCGTGCCCCTGCTTCCGCCGTGCCTGCGCCGGCCCGGGCACGTGGCCCTTGCCATGGTCCCCTACCGCCCGCCCCTGCCGCAGCCGTTTTGCCGGTGGTGCAGGTACGGCGCCGTCTACGGCGGCAGGATGGCCGTGCGCTGAAGGCCGCCCTTCCGCAGGCCCCATCTGCTCCTTCGGCCCCTTCCACCCCGTCGCCACCCCATCTGTCCCGTGCCGCTCGCTCTTGGCCGCTTGCTTGCCCCTGCCCTTTGCATTTGGCTGCGGCTGGGGACTGGCGCCGGACATGGCCCGAACCTGGGTACACGCTGCCCCCTCACCCGCCCGCTGCTCTCCTGGCGCTTTCTGGGAGGGAGTTTGGCCTGCATCACGAGCATTGCTTGTGTGCGGCAGTGTGGTCCGAACATCTTTCCCTGCCCCTTCCGCACCACTTGCGCCCCGCCGCCTGCCGCCACCGCCACCATCCCCAACAGCGCGCCGTAGCTGCCCCTGCCCCTGCCCCTGCTGCTGCGGGGCGTGCTGCACCACCCCCGAAGCCGCTCTTTCCCGCTTGACTGGCGTGCGCCCACGCGGCTCATCGGGGCTGTTGGCTGGGGCAACGGCAGGGGGCTTGGGCGGCAGGTCACCTCGTGGCTGTGCAGGGGCACCACCTGGACGGCAATGCATGGAGCAGGATTACAATGGTTGCGAGTGCATGTGTGGTATGGGTAGGGTCCGGTGCTGGGCCTGAGCAATATTGCAATATGGCTAAGAGCTAGACACCGCGTGTGCACGCGCAACGCCGTAGCGTGCGGTTGCCCCTGGCTGGCCTCCCAAGTGCCAAGCTCAGAGGTGATGTAGGATTGTGGGCAGGCACAGTGCCAAGTACGCTGCCACTTGTTGGGGCAAAGTGTTCGCTCCAGGGGCCCACTGCCTGGTCAGCTATCAGCGTTCATTCCTGGGATACCCAAAGATGAGTAACACTCAGGTGAGCACGGGGCGCAGTCGCACGAGCTCTGTTTTGCTGCCGCTGGAGCCGAAGACGGACATGTCAACAACGCCGGCAAGACCGAGTTCCGTTCAAGGCGCCTCGGCTTGTGTTTTTTGTCTAGTGTAAGCTGCCTGGCGGTGATCCCCAGCTCATCACAACGGCATCAGGCGGATGCGCGCCTCCCTTGCAAACCCCCGTTGCTGCGTCATACCTTCATCTGCTATCTTCTGCTGCGCGTTGCGCTGCTGCTGCTGTTGCTCCGCGTCGCGGCTGTGTCTGCTGTCCTGCCGCATTTGCTCCGCGCTCCCTTGACCCAACGGCGCCCGTCTGCTGCACTGGTGCTGTTGCTGCTGCTGCTGCTGCTGCTGCTGCTGCTGCTGCTGCTGCTGCTGCTGCGGTGGGGCCGCCGAGCGGTCGCCGGCCACCGCCGCAGTGTCCTCGCCAGCAGTGGCCGCAGCAGCAGGAGGCGCACCACGGGAAGCGGGGACGACACCTTCACGCGCTGTGCGGTGGGCGTCTGACGGTGCAGTGGCAGCAGCAGCAGCAGCGGCAGCAGCGGCTGCAGTGGCAGCAGCAGTGGCAGCAGCAGTGGTGGCAGTGGTATCGGGAAGCACGCGAAGCAGCGCCTTGCCGTCCGCGCTGCGCTCCACCTGCAGCTTCTGGCCGATGCAGACGCCCCGCCGCTGCAGCCACGGCCGCAATCCCTCAACTCTGCAGTGCCCTCCCGTCCACGCGACCAGCTGGACACTCACAGAGGAGCCGTCGTCAGCGTCTAGAAGCGTTGCGTCGACTGGGCCGCCCCCTACTGACGGAACCATGTGCTTGTCAAAAGCGTGCAGCAATCCATCACGCTTCACGATGCACCGGCCGGATACAAGCGTGCTGTCGCGAACGAGAACCCGGAAGCTTGGCCCTGGGCAGGCAAGCCCACCCGTCGCTTCCATGCCAGAGAACCCTCAGTTTCCGAACAACATTAAAGTTTGAAAACAGTCGCAGTACGTAGAGAAGCTGGTAGAGAAGGGACCCTGGCCATTTCCCGCTGGAAGGCCTATTGCATTTTCATCATGCACATACAGTGTGTGGGGTTGTTATAATGTGCGTGATATTACTTCGGAACAAGGTGGACTGCTCCCTTAGGTCCCGTTCGCCCTCACCTGGAATTTCGCGAGCTCAGCACGATCGCGAGCTCATCATGCTGTGCTGTGCCAACCCCCCACGCGGTCGCCTTTGGGCCCGGAACAGCAAGTCAAGCAAGTGACACTTCGAGCTTTTTATAATTCGTGTATATACGCTGGGCCTTCTGCTACTTGTGGGTAGCTGGGTTCGTGGCTTCTTGCCTCCACGCAACCTCACAACGCACCGGCGGCGTGTGCCGGACACGTGTCAATTCCCACTCCACGTGTCTCGGCTTTTGAGCAGGAACACTTGTAACAATGATATCGTGTAGTAGTAGGGCTTAAATGCTAGGGCGGACTCCCTAAGCCAACAAATGTAAATTTCGCACAGGCGTCGTAATGCATGTCAGTTCTACATGGGGACAATCCTTACAACCCATATGTAGGGTAGCGCCCAGCTCGTGAGGCTCGTCCGACAAGGCCCGAGTTATTTTGTGTCAGGATCAGGAGGCAAGCAGGAGGAGTCTCCTACGCCCCCGGAGTCTCCCCTGTCCAGCAGGGACTACCGGTAGAAGGCTTTTGTAGCTTAGCTGGTTCGTGGTTACAGGGGACCTCTTCCGGTCGGGGTGTCGCAGCAGGCGCCACCCCGAACAGTGCCTCGTCTCATGTCACATGAAAGTGACGACCGGCGCATCAAAGCACGCCTTGTTAAGGGTCTAGGCTACGCCCTACGTGTACGAGCATCCACCATCAGCTCACGCCACAGCAGTGGACAACCTTCGGGCCTCGGGCACCACCACACGCTTACTTCTGTGCCAAGTACGACATACTACGCTCCGCTGATTTGGTCCACGTGGACCAAATCACGTATGCACGCTCGCCTCGCCCGTACCAGCATGCCGTACTCTTGCTCACCTCCGAGTCCTTTTGAACCACACCCAGCAACCTAAGCGGCATGCAGACGAGAAAATGCAACCACTCACCATTCACTGTCTGGTCACACCCCTGCAGTCCCAGCATGCCCTTTCTCAGCAGCCACCGCCATGACACACCACCCCTAATACACCTGGAGCTGTGTCCTGCACAACGTCCGGTACCACACAGTCCCCGGCTCTGCAGCAGCATGGCCGCATGGACCTGCGACCTGAGCTACCTTTCAGGACCTCGTGGGGTATTCACCAGGCCGGCCCCCAAAACACGCACCCACCACCAATACCTACTTATCGTGCAGGCCCCAACGCTCTCGCCTCCTCCGTATGTTCCTCTACCCCATTCAGAGGCTGCTGCATGCTCACCTTGTGACCTACACTGCCCCCGCCTCGCCGGGAGGCTTCGGCCGTGCGGACCGAAACTCCTTGCCAGAGTCCGGCAGCCCCGTGCGCTTGTAGATGCGCAGCTGGTTCTTGTCGCGCTCGTTGTAGCAGCCAAGCATGCTGTATGTTGCGTTTGTGTGGGAGGGCGAGGCGGCGGCGGGAAGGAGGGGGCAGGTGAGGCGGGCAGGTAAAGGGCGGGCAGGTGCACCTGAAGTAACACGACATACATTCACGGCCCAACCACGGTGTTGTGGTGGTGGAAGAGGGGCGGGCGGGAGAGGGGAAGATCAGGGCCCCTGCATGGACAGGTGGTGCCTTGGGCTACACGATGTTGCAGCTCAAAGGAGCCATGACTGGTGCTGCGCTGCCGGCACGCGTGCAGGCCGCCCCTCGATTGCCTTGCGCCACCCATCGAGTTGCCATGGTAGCAGGCACTGGTGCGCACAATCAAGCCCCATACCTACCATCCGCCTTGCTCCCAATCCACATTGTGGCCCCCGCCCCCCTGGGCACGCACAATGTGGCTAGTTGGTAGGTAAGAGAGCCCAAGGCCCGCCCCTTGCGCGTTGCGCCCCATGGCACCCCTGCTTGCACAAGACCCTTACACACCCAACCCAAGGCGCCTCACCCCGACTAGCGCCACCCAAGCCCCTAACCGCGACTGAGTACCCACCTTGGCAGCGAGGTGGGCTTGTCGAAGCGCATGACGGGCCCCCCGTCCCATATGAGGTCGAACCCCCCCATGCGCAGGTCCACCTTGCCCGGCTCCCGCTTGCCCTCCTGGTCCACAATGTCCAACAGGTCCTGGGGGGCGGGGGAAATGAAGGAAGGAGGGGATGGAAATATGAATCAGATCTGTACTGCATGCAAGTAGGGGAGGTGGATGAGGCGGGGCCGCAAAGTAAACCATCAATTTTTAGAGGGAAGCATGAACCGCTGAAACGAACCGGGGAAAGGCGGTGTGATAGTACACAGGAACATCGGGCGTTTTGCACCTTACCCCTGAAGCACTTCCTGGCACTCGTGCACACCTAGGTAAAAGCTTCCATGTTGCACGTAAAGCCCCCACGCGCGGATTTCCCTTTACCCACACCGGGTCAGCCCCCTTTTCCCCTCTGTCCCACCTCCAGCATGGCCGTTTTGAGCACCCAGTCCGCGCGGTCCGAGGCGGTGAGCGAGGGCGAGGCGTTCACCTCGATGAGCCACGGCTTGAGGTTGGCGTCGATCATGACGTCGTAGCTGCATTGGGGACGGTGGGGTGGGTGTGGGCAACGCCGCAACGGGAGGTAAAGGAGGGCATCGTGTGTAGTTGCGTAGGGACGCTGTAGTACGCGCAAAACGCGAGGAAACCGTGTAGGGACGTTGGGGTGAGTGTGGGCAGGAGACGGTAAGGTGGAGTGTTTTGGAGGACGAGGAGCAAGGCCGTTCGGTGGGCAGCCAGGCCGGGACGGTGCGTGCCTGCGCATGTGCAGGTAACAACCCTCAGGGTCAAGGGTGCCTTTGGGGTCTAGCGGCCGCCGTATAAGCCGCTGCGACGACCAATCGACCACCCTGCGCCCCACACTCCCTGTCTGCTGCCGCTCTGCTGCCCCTGCCTTTCGCCGGCCCTACCGCCCCACCCACCCGTACAGCTCGAAGCAGTGCTTGTCGTTAATCATGGCGGGCTGCACCGCCAGCAGCGCACGGATGATGATGTTCTGGATGTCGTGGAACAGCTGGTTGGCGGCCTCGTAGCCTGGGGGGCGGGGTAAGGCGCCGATATCAGGCGGCATGCTGTCATGGGTGTGGGCGTGGGTCGATTGATGTCTCAGGGAAGCCGGAGGGGCAGTACGGGAGCGCCCCAGGGTTGGAGGAAGCGCAGGTGCTCACAGGAACGGCATGGCTACAGAGCCTCTGGACGTGACGAGGTTTGCAAATGCATCAGGGCCACACCCCGCAGGCAAGGCATACGACACAGCCATGCCGTCATGACCCTGCAGCGGCACCAGCCGCTCCGGGGCCCACCGTGCTTTGTGATCATGTAGGTGCGCAGGCTGCGAATGGACCACTTGAGGCCCTTCTGCGCGTCGAAGCCGGGCGCGTGCTTCTGGATGGCCACGTTGGTGAGGTGCATGTAGGTGTTGGTGATGTCCTCCTTGCGCGTGCTGTAGCGCATGTTGGTGAAGCGAGCGAAGCCGGACCTGGGGTGGGTTAGGGACGCGGGGGATCGGGGAGGGGTACGCGTAAAACGTGAGAAACCGAGGAGGGGGAGCGGGGAGGGGGAAGGATGGAGGCACATTGCTGCACATAGGGAGGATAGCTACCGTACTTTAGGGAAGGGGAGTGGGGAAGGGATCGAGGGGTGCTTTGGGGGCAGCGATTGGCAGGGTTGCCTGTGCAGGGTGAACACGGGCACCAGAGGCGCATGACAGGTACCGGGATTTGGCAGTACGCGTGTTTACGTGCGTGCGGTTCCAGGTCCATAACACCTGCAACGCCCGGCCTACTGCGGGCACAGCTGCACTCCGCCGCCCTTGTGTGCAGCCCCGCTCGGCGCTTGGGGTGCCTACAGCATGGCATGGCGTATATGCGCTAGCAGCCCCCCGCCCACCTGTGCAGGAAGATGCGCAGCGGCGAGTAGGAGGTAACCAGTGCATAGATGCGCAGGTCGAACTTCTTGCCGCCCACCAGGTAGGGCGCCTCCAGGTACCTGTGTGTGTAGGGGGGTTAACCGCGGAGCGACAAAGTACCCAACCGGAAACGGTCAGGCGGTGTGTGCAAGGGGGGTGGGGTTGGGGTTGGAAGGGGGGGCTTCTAGTGCAGGGACTAGGTGCCAGCGTGGCGTGCGGCTGCATGCACGAAGGGCACATCGGCTATCATTGCGGGGCACAGCGGCAGGCATCCCTCTGATGGCCTTACGGCTGCAAGGCCACGGCCATGCTTTTCTTCGGAGATGTCACGCTGCGCTTTCCTGACAGGCAGCTTCACGCTTGCGTCCGTCAGCCCCCCAGCAACAGCCACGCGCCCACCTCTGCGCCAGGTACGTCTCGGGCCCCTCCTCGTCCGGCTGCGGCTCCTGCCCCGGCTTCCAGGAGTAGTCCCGCCGCCACTCGGAGATCTGCAGGAGGGAGGCAGCAAAGCGGAGACGCGGCGGCGGTGGGACAGGTGGGGGAAAGTCATACACCCCGACGCCGTTCCGGGTGCTACCTGTGCCACAGCACCACGCCCACGCGCCCAGCCCCAAACCGACAGCGGGCCACCGCGTCCCCAGCACATCACCCCGCTCCTTCACGCGTCTGTAACGCATGCGTCCCAGTAGGCTCACCACTACCTGCCACTACCGGTATCCCCACCCGGCTCTCCGCCCACCTCAGGCCCCGGCACACCGTGCCAGGCCGTGACCCGTAAGCCCCTGCCCCTTCCTCAAGCAGCGCCCCCCCTTCCACCCACCCACACGCACCAGCCGCCCCTCCGTAAGTATTACACAGCAAGCAGTGTGTGAACCTCTTTGTTCGCTGGTCGCAACTGACATCGCTCCCCGCAGGCCCCGCTCCGCACACACCTGGCACTTGCTTCGCCCTCTCTTAGTGCCTGCTTGTGGATATGCAACTGTGACCCCGCAACTGCGTCGCTACACACACCTGGCTGAGCTTGTTGAACAGGAAGATGCCCTGCCCCTGCGCCTTGCCGATGGGCTTCATGATCCACACGCCGCCGCTGCGTTTGAACTCCTCCACGAACATGCGGTACTCGGAGGGCACCACGAAGGTCAGCGGGAAGAAGTTGTACTGCGCCGCCTCGGCGTGCCGCTCCTGCAAGGGTGAGGTACGGGGGAAGGAGGGAGGAGCAGGAGTGCAGGGCGGGTGAGGATAAGGGTGACGACGGTTAGCGATGTGGGTTTGGTCTGGGGAACACAGCAAAGCTTCCCACTTTGGCATGGGGCTTGTCGTACGGCATTCACCTACCTCTTTCTCCAGCTGCTTCTTGGCTCGCTTGAGGTTCTTGATCAGCAGGTCCTTGCGTGTCAGCTCGTAGTGGTTGGGGAAGTGGTTGATGCGCTGCCAGTCCGCCAGGTGCATCTGGGTGAGCTCATGGTGGATCCACCTGTGAACACATTGCAGCGGTCAGGCAGACGGTTCGCATATAGGCCAGGGAAAGTTGAGAAACAAGCGACGTTGCCCCGCTTGCAGCGTAGCATTGTGCATGGCACCTAACGCCGCGAGGCCACAGCCATTTGCCAGCCAGCGTCGCATCCTACCCTACGCACTCGGTGCACCTACCCCGGGCACCCACCCTTTGTCTGCCCAGAAGAAGTCCCACTCCGTTTCGCTCTCGGTCTCGACCCAGTCCGCTTTACTCTGAAGTACGTCATAGATAGTGTTCTTCAAGGAAGAACGCCAACGGATAGGCCCCCTGTGTGTCCATAAGCGTGAGTTCTTTCAGACATGCCAGCCCTAGTCCCAAGCTCCCAAGAAGCTAGCAAGCAGCTCCTTTGTTTCTTACGGTGGCCTTATAGCATTGTTCTTAGACATCGTCGCACAGGCGCGCGGGGGTCAAACCCCACGCCTGTCGCTAGGCCATGTGCCGCTCACACGGAAATTCGGCTCACAGCCCTAACCGTACTGCAAAAGGAGGCTTTGCAAAATTGACAATATGGAGGCCAGCGTAGATACAGTGGGCCGGGGCAGGTCACAAGTTGCTTTTCATGTGCAATCGTGGTATCGCGGCAAGGGGGATCACAGACGTTAAATCACGTTGTTGGATAGAGAGCTATCGTGCCGAATGAGTAACGCCAAGAGAACAGCGACAAAAGGATGCCGCTCACTGGAGGGAGCTCCCCTGACCGGCGGTACCAAACACGACAACGCACGCGACAACGGTTGAACTGTGAAAGCACCTCGAGTGACAGCATATGACAGCCACCCTACGGCAAGCGGCATGCTGAACACGATGCAAGCAACATGCTCAACTCCCATCTCTCTTCACGAGCAGGTCACACAGGACCACTACCAAAGAGTGCAGCGCCTGGTTCAGCGCCTCAGGCTGGCATCCGTTACACCACCTAGCCCAGCTTCATATGGCCCATCTGAGACACACCTGCCTGCTCCTGGCATCGCTGCACACGAAAACATAACATACATGCACCATGAACTCACCTAGCAAATACCAGGAGCTGCAGTGCCACGCGAGCTTTGTTTTCGAGCACCGCTTTGCACGGACGTTTGCCGCATTGCTTCACCACCATCCCTGGCAACGCATACACATGCTTTCTACCCCCCATACCGTCTTCGCCTCGCCGCCGCCCGCGCGCTCGCCCCGCCCGGCCCATCCCCAGCCCCTGACCCAGTCCCCGTCCCTGACCCCGGCCCACTGCGTCTCCGTGGGGGCGCTTTTGCCCCAGCGCCACCCGAACCGCCAGACGAGTTGCTGCTCCGCCCTGCGCCCGCTCTCCCGCTCCTGCCGCTTGCCCCCGTGCCAGTGCCCCTGCCACGTGCACCTGTACTGCTGCCGCCTTCGCTGGTGTCCTCAAAGCTGATGCCAAGCATCTCAAGCTCGTCTACAGCCTCGATCAGCTCCGCCAGCTCCTGCAGCAGCAAGTACAACGCCGGGACAACGTCGGGCAATGACAAGAGTACGCTACACCTTGTACTCCTGCTCCCAAAATCCTTGCAAACGCCGCCAAGACAGCGGGGCAGCAGTTAACGCGTTCCTCGTGCGCTATTGGCCTAGCAGCCAGCGTCGCTTGGAGTAGAGGGTAACCCCAGTCCCCGAGTATGGAACGACATGTCACATCAATTACGGCTGCGCACAAGCCCGGCGTGCTTTGCTCTCCGTATCGACTCACGGCGGTGCAGCACGCACGTCGCAGCCTGCATGCAGCTTGCACACACCACGGGGAGGTGCGATGCAAGACCTAGCCAGCAAGGGACTGCCGTGGAGCCCGGTTCAGGCACACAGGGCCCCGCTTCCCCCAGCCCTGCCTGCCCCGAGCACCAACCTACCTCCAGCGTCGACAGCTTCTGCGGCGCACAGCCGCGGCAGCAGCGAGGGCGGCGTCCATTGCCGCCAGGGTTGGGTCCAGGGGGCAGCGGAGGCAAGGGGGTGGCGGGGCTTAGAACCACGCACCGCACTTATAGACTCAGGACGAGCACAACGGCCTTAGACGCTTTTGACCTGTTGAATTTCACTATTCATGGCCAGCGGGCTGCTTCAAGCGACCAAGAGGTGGCTAAGGAAAGGGTTAAAAGCGGCCTTTGCCTTTAGACAACAAGGCCATGCCGATTTCATCGAGGGCGCGCGCGAGCGCTGCTTTGCAGCAGATGCCTTCGACGCTAGCAGTAAAAACGCTGTAGCACACGGTATGGCACGCCACGCGCTATGCTCTGCCTGATCGCAATCTGCACCACCTCTATGTCCATGCCATGCCGTGCCACGTACCCCATGCCGCCACCTGCTCCCCACCTCCCCTCGCACCCCCATGACTGGCCGCCGCGCGCCCACACCCACGCCCACGCCCACATACCACGACATGCCGTGCCACGTGCCGGCATTCCTGCCCCCCTACACCCTCCGCACGCCCACGCCGGTCCCCCGCACGCCCCATGCACTCGTCCACCTGCAGCCTGGCCCCAAACATCTGCTGCGCCGCCACACGCTGCTGTCGAGGCAGCTCCTGCAGCAGCACCTCCTGCGATCGCCGTGCAGTACACAGAACGGGGGCCGGGAAGAGGTGAGGCTGCGTTACGATAACGGTATCCAGGCACGCACAGCAACACGAGCATACTCCCGTGCATTCAGCTGCCAGGAGCGTGACAAGGTTAGGCAGTGGGCTAGGGAGGCATCGACACTACACAACTGCAGCAGCACCTTTTGCGGGCAGCCAAGCCGTGCACAGGGTGGGGGCCGGGGACGGGTGAGGTGGCGTTGGGAAAACGGTGTCCCAGCACGCACAGCAACACGAGCACGCTCCCGTGCACGTGTATGCAATGACCATAGCAACCTCAGGCCGTGGGCTAAGGGTTGCCAACAGTACACTCCTGTACACGCCTGCACGCGTGCCAGTGGGTCCCTCCTGCAGTCGGCAAGGAAGCGTGTGCACCAAGGCAGCCCGAGACCAGAACTTGCCGCAACCAGTTCGTACGGCGGTTGACGGTGACGGGTGGGCAAGCTCGCCTGTTGCTGGGTGCACACCAAGCAACTCCGATTCCCCACCGCACACATCTCACCTTGTCTGATAGCGTCAGCACTTGGTCCTGCTTGCCGCTCCTCCGCTTCTTGCGGCTGTTGGCTTGCCAGCTGGATTGGAAGCTGCGCGCAGCAGGCAGCAGCGAGTAGGTTGGAACATTACGTAAGAGGCCGCTGGAAGCAACAGCAACACGCGTAGCGACAAGCGCCTGGCCTCATTTCAGTTAGTTCAGTGACTAGTCACCGTGGCAAGGAACGCTGCACACTCCTACGGCATGCGTAAAACCGCACCGCCCGACGATGTTTACAAGCTGCAGCTGCACCAGCCGCAGACGGCTCCTTGCGCACTGCCGCCTGCACCCTAAACACCCGTCACCGCCACCCAGGCAACATCCAACCAACCGACCTTGGCCCTCCACGATACTCACCCCTAGGCCGGACCAGCTGGCGTCCCCCTACGTTCCCCCGCCCTCGGCTGGTGCCGTACTGCCGTACTGCCGCATTGCCGCACAGCAACAGCGCCAGTTCACTGCCTGCGCTTGACGATGCCCCAGGCAGCCACCGGACGCACTCCCTCCTAGCCCTTACCGGTACCCAACAGGCGGGGAAGCCACGCACCTGCTGCGCACGTTGTTGGGCGAGGCGGCCCACACCTCGTACCCGAACTCCTCCATGAAGCCGTCGTCGTCATCATCGTCATCGCTGTCGTCGTCACTGTCCTCAGCAAAGAACTCAAAGGCAATGTCCTCCAAGTCCACCTCGACCTGCGGCAATCACACGGACGACAACGAAACCCAGATGGAGGTGCACGTACTGCACTGTACGGCACGGTGCCCGGAGAAGGTTTTGCGCTCCTACCATTCTACTCCACTCCCATGCGCGTGTCTGCTCACGGAGACGCCAAAGCTCTGGTTCCTACCCCTGCCCCTCGAGACTGTGCCCCACGTGACCATCCACACCTTCAGGTTCCCATTACCACCATGCTTCCTTGTGTACGCCCCTCCCCACCGCGATGCCAACCCCCTCACCCCTATCTCCACCCTACACCATGAGACCCCCAGCCGCCAGCCAATAAATCCATTCCTCCCTTCCATGCCCCTCACCGCAATGCCCATGTCTTCGTCCCACACCACCACGCGTCGCCCGCTCGCCTCCCTAGCGCCGCCCCGGCCGCTGCTGCCAGCCCCCCGGGAGGACTGTTGCCGTTGCCGCTGCGGACACGTGCGCGCACAGCCAGGCAGCAGGCGGGACAACAGACTGTCAGAGCAGCAGCAGGTGCAAGATAGCCACTACGTAAGCTACAAAGCACAATGCGTCCAGATCTTGAACGTGTGGGCTAGGCGCAACCGGAAGCAGAGGATTCCAAGGATGCGGAAGATACTGTGCCCCGTGCCTGCAAGCCCAGCTTCAGCACGGAATACGGTAGGTCTGTGACACTGTCGTACCCACTCACCTGCCGTAGCATCTCGTCGTACTGTGCCCGTGTCCGGTCGTCCATGAGGGTGTCGTACGCCTGCAGGCCAGGTTTGCGTGATTAGAGAATGGAGGGGTAACTTGCTTGGAGACATGGTCGTGTCCCGCTACAAACAGCGAGGGTCATGCCATGCTGAACACTGCGTACACGTCAGTGGTATGCACAATGCGTAGCCCGCATTATGGAACGCCTGGGCCCCAGGGTCAAGGGCACAAACTCCATGCATCCGCTCTACAGTTTGTTCCTTTGCCCCACGCTTTCTAGCGCAGCGCGCCCCCTGCAGCGCTTTGGACAGCCCCACCACATGTATACTACAGCGTTATATGCCATAGATGTCCATGGCCGTTGGGCTCGCTGCCCGTGCCAGCTTGGAAGTGCACGTGAGCTGCGTCTTGTGGGGGGCCTGGTCCCCACCCACCCACCCCGCACCTCCTTGACGCGCATAAATTCCTCCTCGCTGTCCTCCGACTTGTTTACATCGGGATGCAACGCCTTCGCCTGTCTCCTGAACGCTGTCTTAATGTCATCTGCCGACGCTGTCGTCTCCACGCCGAGGACATCGTAGTCTGTGTGCACCAGAGGCAACTGTTGGGGCGCGCATCGAACGGGCCCTTAACAGCTTCCATGCCTTTTTTGAGAATATTTACATGTCCTAGCTGCTCGGGCCGACGCATGTCCGCCAGCGCGCGCGGGAGGGCAACGCAGAACGCTTGGTCTGCGACGGCCCTGCTGAGCTGCTGCTTGTAAACGTCCTCTACCACATCTCAAGACATTACTGTACATAGTCTACCGGTATGGTTTCCTGGCAAGGAGTATCCTGAACCCTAGGGGCTGTGGCCAGCCTCCTTTCCTGCCCATACAATGACAGTGAGAAACGTCACGCACTACTTATCAGTGATCAATTATGAGGTCTCAGTCACATTTGCGAGGTCGGATGCGGGCATATTCAAGGGCAAACCAGGGGAGATCTCTGCCTAGCCAGGGGGACTCCCCTGGCCCCGTCTACCTTACTGCGAAGGCTGCGTGGGCTCTTCCCCTCCATGCCATTCCCTGATGATACAGCTCCCGCAAGGTCCTGTAAGTGCAACAGCTAGTCTCAAGATAGTAGCAATGAGCTGCTGCCGGACAAGGGAACAAGCAGCCTTACATGCCGTACAAGGTGGACGCTGGTGGTGCCACAGAATCGACTTAATGTTATGGGCGGCGCCTGGGCGGCGCTACCCGCAACCTTTCTCAATCCCGCTGCCTTGCAGGCCACGCACTGCACCAAGTAGTCATTAGCTCATTACGGTACGTGGTGTGTAGCTGATACGGTGCCTGATGTCACCCCTTCACTCCGTCCCGCACATCATACGGTATTGTGCTTGCGTGCTCTGCCCATCTCCGTCTCCTCGCAGTCCTGCCATCTATGCACTCCCCACATGCCACCGCTCCCCCTATTGCGCCCTCCCGCCTGCACGGCACCGGACAGGCGCTCCAAAACGGACTCGGCCCACGCATCCTTTCGTGAATGCGCGTGAAAAGCAAATTCCGACGCCAGACACGACCCAATTTTTTTTTTCTGTGGAAAGGTTTACAGGTAAGGAGACGGGAAGGGACAGGCCAGCGGGAGTCCA
>VFQN01001210.1_pt1 | contig 44523 bp, 46 predicted proteins | sample 3512371 | NCBI WGS metagenome assembly VFQN01 (sample SAMN10412370, study PRJNA504923) | tailings metagenome | isolation source: Replicate 2 from Balatoc abandoned mine | place: Philippines: Itogon, Benguet | collected 2017-08-28 | reverse complement strand
CGATGAACTGCTTCTTGACGAAATCCATCAGCGCCATGGGGCCCTCCTTGTGATGCGCCGCGCACGTCGTGTGCCAGGGTGCGGGCCGGTCGATGATAGGCGTTGCAGCGACACCGCGGCCCGTCCGAGTGTCGCGCGGGTGCGGCCTCAGGTCAGCGTTTCGCCGACGACGCGAGCACGTCGAGTCGCATCCACGGCACGGGCCATGCGGTCCGCAAAGGCGGCCTGGATCTCGAAGGCCCGCTGCGGCTGCGGATCGACGGACGACACCCTGATCAGCAGCCCGGTGATGCGCTGCCGCTTCAGGGCCAGCTGCAGGCGGTGCCAGCGCATCTCGCTGGCTTCGCGCGCCGCGACACCGCCGAGAATGGTCCAGTACGTCAACGGCTCCGGACGGCCCGGGCGGGTGGCCACCAGGCGGGTGGCCGGTACCCGGGTCCCGGCCAGCTCCAGCTCGACAAGGCTGGGCACCTCGACGGTGTAGCCGGCATAGCGATAGCAGACGTCCGGCCGGTGCAACTGCATGCCGGCCGACTGCTCGGCGCCGAACGCGACCGAGAGCATGACGCGGTAGCCCGTCTCACCGTCGATGTAGGTCCGCTCCAGCACACGGTCGTAGATGCCGTAGAGCTTGCCGTCCTGGTTGATCGGACGGACGATGTCCCGGCTCACCGCGTCGATGCGCCATGTGCCGAAGCTGGTCGGGAAGAGCCCTTCGAGGTCGAGCAGTTCGGCGTCGCCCGCGTCGACGCGGCGGGGCTCGGCCCATTGTGCGAGTGCGGCCGTCGACAGCAGGGCGACGCCGACAGTCATGGCACGGCGTCGGGTCGCGTTCATCGTGCGCTCCTGCGGCCATCCAGCAGCCGGCCCATCAGGTTGTCCACTGCGATGATGAGCGCCAGCGCCACCGCGAACAGCAGCAGCCCCGCGAAACCGTGCAGGAACCCCTGGCCTGCCGCGTCGCCGAACCAGAACGTGATCAGCGCGAGCACCATCACCCGGACGACGTTGGCCATGAAGGAAATGGGCACGACCAGCACGGCCAGCATCGCCTTGCGCGACAGCGAGGGGTGCTGGACCAGGCTGGCGTAGAGCAGCCCCATCGCCTCGAGCGTGAACATGGTCTGCAGCCCGGCGCACGCTTCGACGACGAGCAGCTGATACTGGCCGATGGTGATGAGCACGCCGGTGCGACCGACCGGGAACCCCAGAACGTGCAGGATCTCGGTCGCCACCACCGAGACCGCCTGCTTCAACGGTCCGGTCAGCGTCAGCAGGAGTTCGTGCGGCAGCGGTACGGCGAAGCAGAGGAAGAACAGTGGAAACCACGCGAGACGCACTGCTGCCCAGCCGCGCAGGACGGCCAGCAACCCCGCGCCGACGACGATCATCGACAGCGCGTCCAGCCGCACCGAGTCGAGCAGACTGCCGGCAAGGAAGATGGCGAGGCCGACGCCCAGGAGCAGTCCGCCAGACCAGCTCGCCGGCGGGCTCTGCAGTGCCGCCAGCGAAGCGCGGGCGCGGAAGAACAGCCAGGCCGATACCGCGACGATCAGCAGCTCGTGGCCTTGGGCGTCGGCGGCCCATTCGCCGCCCATTCGGCGCCAGAGGCTGGGCCCGTACAGCACGGCGAGCCCGCCCAGAACCCAGGCCAGGCTGACCGGGTCGGCGCTGGCGAGTTGATCCGCTGCCTGGCGACGCGGCACTGGCGCGGCGACGTGCGAACTCGGCGTGGATGGCACGAGGAACGGACCCGGTCGTGCTGTCAGCGCGCCGCCGCGGACGCCGGCGCGGAGGCCGCGCGGGCGAAGGTGCCCACGTACTCGATGCGGGCCGTTTCGCGCACCGGCTTCATGGTGTCGGCGACGAGGCGTCGCTTGCGCTCGGACATCAGGAAGGACTCGATGGCGGGGCTCGCCAGCCGGCGATCCACGGGCGCGGGCTGAGCATGGAGCACGTAGACGACCCGCGTCGTTCCCGCCTGGCTCAGCGTGATGGCCTGGCCGATCTCGGTGGCGGCCACTTGGCCGACGATGGCCATGGGCATGTCCTCAGGCGCCTGGACGAAGACGCGCGAGCGGAAGCGCAGGTCTGCCGCCCCGAGCCGCGCCTCCAGATCAGCCGCCCCCTTGGCCACGGCCATCGCCGCCTGCAGCCGTTCCACCTGCGCCGGGTCCGGCGTGGCTACCTGGAACTCCTGGAGCGTGTAGACGTTGCGCTTGGCGAACAGCCCCGGGTGGGCGTCGTAGTAGCGATCGACCTCGTCGGTGCTGGGGCCGGTGGCCTTCTCGGCGACCCGATCCTGGTACGCACGCGCGATCACTTCTCGGCGGGCGGCCTCGACGGCCTGCACGACGGCAGGGTCCTTGTCGATGCCTTCCGCCCTCGCAGCCTGGACGGCGATCTGCTGCTCGACGAGGATGTCCAGTGCCTTCGCGGCGGCCTGCTCGGGAAACTCCTGCGCCAACCTGGGCTGGCGCTGCAGAACCGCCTGCACCTGATGCACGGTGATCTCGTCGTCATTGACGCGCGCAGCCACCTGCGTCTCGGGCAAACCATCCCGCTTCACGCAGGCCGAGAGCAAGATGGCCGCGCTCAAGCACAGCCAAGCCGCCAAGCGCATGTTTACTCGGTATTGATTGATCGCAATCCCCGCACGCCGCGTCGGCTGCGCGGGAGCCTGAGGCCCCCGCGGGCTGGACTCGCCAAGCCGCCCCAACCGGCGGCAGCCGCTCACCGACCTCGGCGGCGTGCCGATGCAATGCCCACGCCGAGCAGGCCCAGAAGAGCCATGCCCATCACGCCCGGCTCGGGAACCGGAGCCGCGAGAGTGCGCACCGTGCCCTGGTAATAGGCGGGACGCAGGGGATCACGCAGATCGATCTGCGGCGTGGTCTGTCCCGACAGCACCAGACGATACTGCCCCCCCGTGAGGCCGCTGAAACTGAAGTCGCCCGGGGTCAGATCCATGTTCGGCGATGAACCCGCCCACGCCGTCCAGGTCGAACCGGTCCAGGACTGCAGCAGCACGGACGTCAGCGAGATGTCCTGCCACAGCGAATCGTAGGCCACCGTCTTGCCACCGACATCGGCGTCTGCGGCGACGCTGAAGGTGTAGAAGTCGGTGAAGCTCGTCCAACCCCAGAACTGATTGCCGAACGTCGCGCCGGCGGTGGTCAGTTGTCCGAGCGACTCGGTCTTTGCCCCCGCCGACAAGGACGACAGGCCCACCACGACCGCCACTGCGATCCGGCTCAATTGCAGATTCAATTTGTGCATGTCCTTCCCCTCACGGCGTTTAGTGAAGCCTTGACCGTGTGCGTACATTATGCGAGCGCGCCGCCTTGGCAATTGCCCCTTGAGCAGGGGGTATCTTGCACGCATCGGGGGCCAGAATGGAAATGAAGTCCAGACAGCGACACTGGTTTTCCAGTGGAGTTGAATTGGCGCAACCACGCATTGGAACGGACGAATTCGTGAACAATTCACGCTCGGTGGCCATCGTGGGTGCCGGCCCGGTCGGCTTGGCACTGGCTCTTGATGCGGCCCATCGCCTGCCGGAAGCCCAGATCACGCTCTTCGACGCGCGCGACGTCGACAAAGACATTTCGTCAGACCCTCGTACGCTGGCCCTCTCTCTTGGAAGCGTGCACACGCTTCGTCGCCTGGAAGCTTGGCCCGAAACAGGGGTTCAACCGATCCTCGAAGTCTCCGTTTCGCAGTATCCCGCCCTGTCGCCGGCATTCTTCGACGCCTTGTTCGGCGAACCCCAGGTGCGGATTACGGCACACGATGAAAAGGTCCCCATGCTCGGCGCCGTGGTCAGCTACGGTCTTCTGCTCCAGCGGCTGCAGGCCACTTGGCTGGCACTCGCCAGCCGCGAGCGGCATCGGCTGCGCACCCGTTTCGGAACCCCGGTGAGCGCCATCAAGCCGGTGGACGGTGGTGTGGAGATCGATGCCGGCATCGCGGAACGCTTCGACCTCGCTGTGGTCGCCGAAGGCGGTGTCTTCGCCGACCAGGCGCGCAAGGCCGTCAGCCGCGACTACCACCAGTGTGCCTGGGTGGGCACAGTGGAGTTGCCGTCCGAGGCGCCGCCGGGCGTGGCCTACGAGCGCTTCACGCGGCACGGCCCGGCGGCGCTGCTGCCACTGCCCGGCGGGCGCGCATCGCTGGTGTGGTGCGTCGGCAGCGACGACGACCCGGTGGCCGAATTGAACGAGGCACAGCGCCTGGCGGTGCTGAACACCATCTTCCCGGCGTCGGTGATGCCGCTGCGCTCGATCTCGCCGCTCAAACGCTTCCCGCTCGGCCTGAACGCCGAGCGCACGCTGACCGACGGCCGCACCGTGCGCATCGGCAACGCGGCGCAGACCCTGCACCCGGTGGCCGGCCAGGGCCTGAACCTGGGCCTGCGCGACGCCGCCGAGCTGATCAACCTGCTGCGCCAGGGCGGTGACATCGATGCAGCGCTGCGTCGGCTCGAGTGGCAGCGCGGCCCCGACCGCTGGGCGCTGATCGCCACCACTGATTTCCTCGCGCGCAGTTTCACCTGGACGCTGCCCGGCGCCGGCGCGGCGCGCGGCCTCGGGTTGGCGGCACTGCAGGCGCTGCCGCCGCTGAAGTCGCTGCTGGCGCGGCAGATGATGTTCGGTCGGCGCTGAGGCGTTGCAGCCTCAGGCTTCGAGCTTGAGGAACAGGTCGCGGTCGGGCGCGAAGTGCGCATACAGCGGCAGCAAGGCACCGCCGATCGCCCGTGCGTCCGAGCCGATGGTGCCGGCCAGCAGCGCCGGCCGCGTCACGCCCTCCCAGCTGTAGGCATCGAGCGCCGCATCGGCGCGCGCGAGCAGGCGCTGCAGCAGCGCGCCGTCGAACGAGCCGTCGATGATCACGCCTTCCAGGTCGAGCAGGCAGGCCGCGCTGTTGACCGCCAGCGCCACCGCGGGCGCGGCGTCGCGCAGCCAGGCGTCGGTGGCCTCCAGCCAGGGCGGCTGCAGCGCGCGCGCATCGGTGGCCGCGCCGGCGTCGAGCCCGCGGGCGAGGTACAGCGATTCGAGGTTGAACAGCGAGGCCACGCTGAGCAGCTGCGCCGGCGCTCGACGGACATCGCCCTGCGCCAGGCCCAGCGGCAGCGAGCCGATCGCGCCGGCATTGCCGTGCACGCCGGCGCGCAGGTGGCTGTCGAGCACCAGGCCGCCGCCGATGAAGGTGTCGACGAACACGTAGAGGAAGCTGCGGATGCTGCGGCCGCGCCCGGCCACCAGCTCGGCCACGCAGGCGGCTGCGGTGTCCTTGACGAACTGCACCGGCAGATCGGTCATCGCCGCGACGCGCTCGCGGATGTCGATGTCGGCCCACTTCGCCGCCCGCGCCGGTTCGACGCCGAGCAGTTCCTGCCAGCCGCCCAGCGACAGCGGCGCGGCGATGCCCACGCCGTGCAGCCGCTCGCGCAGCGCTGCCGGCAGGCCGCGGCGCAGTTGCCTCAGGCGCGCTTCGATCTCGCCGAACAGCGTGTCGGCGTCCGGGAAGGCGTAGTCCAGCTGCAGGCGCTGGCGCACCTGGCCGGCGAAGTCCACCAGCAGCATGTCCATGCTGCGCCGGCCGATCTTGATGCCGATGGAGAAGGCGCCGTCGGGGTTGAGCGCCATCGGCACCGAGGGCTGGCCGACCTTGCCGCGCACCGGCGCGAGCTTGCGCACCAGGTCGTCGGCTTCCAGCCGGGCGATGATCACCTGCACGGTCTGCGCGGTCAGCCGGGTGACCCGGGCGATCTCCGCCTTCGGCAGGCTGCCGTGCAGGCGGATCGCCTGCAGCACCACGCGCTCGTTGAACTGGCGCATGCCGGCGGAGTTGGAGCCGCGCGGGCGCAGCCGCTCGTCTTCATCTGCCGGGTCGCGGCGCGGGGTCAGGGTGTCGTCCATCACTGGGCCAGGCACTCGGCGGGAATCTGCTCGGGCGGCAGCGCGCCGGTCATCACCGCCACGGTGTCGCTCATGCTGATCTTCTTCGGGTCGAGTATCGCCGCGCGGCGGCCGAGCCTCGCGACGTGGATGCGGTCGGCGATCTCGAACACGTGCGGCATGTTGTGGCTGATCAGGATCACCGGCAGGCCCTTGTCGCGCACGCGGCGGATCAGCTCGAGCACCATGTTGCCCTCCTTCACGCCGAGCGCGGCGGTGGGCTCGTCGAGGATCACGACGTGCTCCGCGAACGCGGCGGCACGCGCCACCGCCACGCACTGGCGCTGGCCGCCGGAGAGCGTCTCCACCGCCTGCGTCATCGAGCGGATGCCGACCTTGAGGTCGGCCATGCGTTGCACGGCGATCTCCAGCATCTTCTTCTTGTCGAGCATGCGCAACAGGCTGCCGGCCGGTCCCGGGCGGCGCAGCTCGCGGCCGAGGAAGAGGTTCTCGGCGATGGTCATCGCCGGCGCCACGGCGAGGTCCTGGTAGCAGCACTCGATGCCGGCGCGGCGGGCGTCCATCGGCGTGCGGAACTGCACCGGGCGGCCGTCGAGCAGGATCTCGCCTTCTTCGGGCACGGTCGCGCCCGACAGTGCCTTGATCAGCGAAGACTTGCCGGCGCCGTTGTCGCCGATCACGGCGAGGATCTCGCCGGCGCGCAGCTCGAAGTCGGCGCCGTCCAGCGCCGTCACCTGGCCGTATCGCTTGACCAGGCCGCGGGCCTGCATCACGAGCTTGGGGCTGTTCATGTCAGCGGCCTCCCTTGCGTGAGAGCTGGTCGATCGCCACCGCGAGGATGACGAGGATGCCGGTGATCAGCACCTGGTACACCGACGACACGCCCATCAGCGTGAGGCCGTTGCGCAGCACGCCCACCACCACGGCGCCGATCAGCGTGCCGAGGATCACGCCGCGCCCGCCGAACAGGCTGGTGCCGCCGAGCACCACGGCCGTGATGGCGTCGAGGTTCTCGGTCTGCCCCGCGTTGGGGTCGCCCACGCCGGTGCGCGAGACCGCCAGCAGCGAGGCGATGCCGTAGAACACGCCGGCCAGCACGTACACACCGAGCAGCACGCGATCGGTGGGGATGCCGACCAGGCGCGTGGCCTCGAGGTTGTTGCCCACCGCGTAGACGTGGCGCCCGGCGGCCGTTTCGCGCAGCCAGAACCAGGTGCCCAGGTACAGCGCGATCATCAGCACCGTGCCGTAGGCGACGTTGGTGCCGGCCAGCGAGAAGGTGTTGCCCAGCCAGGTCATCATCGCCGGCACCTCGGTGACGGTCTGGGCGTTCGAGTACAGCTGGGTGATCGCGAAGGCGATGTTCAGCGTGCCCAGCGTGACGATGAACGGCGGCAGCTTGATGCGCGTGACCAGCAGCCCGTTGGCCAGGCCGAACAGGGCCGTCACGCCGATGCCGGCGAGGATGGCCAGCGGCGCGGGCAGCCCGAGGTCGGCGGCGAACTTGGTCATCACGATGCTGCCCAGCGCCATCACCATGCCGCACGACAGGTCGATGCCGGCGGTCAGGATGATCAGCGTCTGGCCGATGGCGATCACGCCGACCACCATCACCTGCTGCAGGATCAGCGAGAAGTTCTCGCCGGTGAGGAAACGCTCGGTCGTCGCGCCGAAGATCGCGCAGGCGATCAGCAGCGCGATGAAGGGGCCGAGCTGGCCGAGCGGCGGAAGCTTGGACTTGAGGCTGTCCATGGTGGGGCCTGCGGCTGCGGGGTGCGCGCTGCGGGCCGCGCTTACTTGCTGCCCCAGCACAGGTCTGCTCCTGTCTTGACGTCCTTGCTGTCCACGCCGGGCATCGGCCTGGCCGCGATCAGCGTCACGCCGGTGTCGGTGTAGCCGCTGGGCTTCTTGCCGGTCTTTGCGTATTCGACGCCGGCCTCGACGCCCATTGCCGCCATCTTCAGCGGGTACTGCTGCGAGGTGGCCGCGATCACGCCGGCGCCCACGTCCTTGATGCCCTGGCAGCCGCCGTCGACCGACACGATGACCACGTTCTTCTCCTTGCCGGCCTTCTTCAGCGCGTTGTAGGCGCCGGCCGCCGCAGGTTCGTTGATCGTGTAGACCAGGTTGACCTCGGGCGCCTTCTGCAGGCAGTTCTCCATCGCCGTCTGGCCCTTGGCGCGGTCGCCGAAGCTGTCGGCCATGCAGACCACCTCGGGCGCCTTGCCGAGTTCGTTGCTCTTGGCGTCGGGCGCGGGCAGGCCGAAGCCCTTGAGGAAGCCGTTGTGGCGCTGCGCGCCGACCGGGTGACCGGGGAAGAGGTCGAGCGTGACGATCTTCGCCGGCCTGCCGGCCAGCGCTGCCTTCGCGTACTGGCCGATCAGCACGCCGGCCCGGTAGTTGTCGGTGGCGAACAGGGCGTCGGTGGCGTCGGCCGGGTCGGTCGGGCTGTCCAGGGCGATCACCAGCACACCCTTTTCGCGCGCCTTCTTGATGGCCGGGATGATCGCCTTCGAGTCGCTCGGCGTGATCAGGATGGTCTTGGCGCCGGCGGCGATCATGTTCTCCATCGCGGTCACCTGGCCGGCGTTGTCGCCGTCGGCCTTGCCGGCGCCGCTCAGCAGCTTGGCGCCCTTGGCCTTGGCCGCCTCGGCGGCGCCTTCCTTCATCTTCACGAAGAAGGGGTTGGTCTCGGTCTTGGTGATCAGGCCGATGACCGGCTGCGACTGCGCCCGGCCGGCACCGGCAACAAGGATCAGGGCGGCGGCGGTCAGGGCGGTGCGGGTGAAACGCATGGGGTGTCTCCTCGGCGGGTGGGGTGTCGGTATGGCTTCAGTCTCGGCGACACGGATTAATAAATCAAGTTGATTGATTAATGGAAAACCCGGATGCGCCAGACTGCTGCTCGCGGGATGCTCGCGCCCGGAATCGGAAGGAGACGACGATGTTCCTGGTCTGCGGCGAGGCGCTGTTCGACGTGTTCGCCACCGGCGAGACGCCCACCGGGCTGGCGATGGACGCCCGCATCGGCGGCTCGCCGTTCAACGTGGCGGTGGGGCTGGCGCGGCTGGGTCAGCCGGTGGCCTTCCTGTCACAGCTGTCGCGCGGCTTCCTCGGCGAGCGGCTGATGCGCGCGCTGGCCGCCGAGGGCGTGGACACCTCGACGGTGCAGCGCAGCGACGCGCCGACCACACTCAGCCTGATCGGCGTGGACGCCCGCGGCGTGCCGGCCTATGCCTTCTACGGTGAAGGCTGCGCCGACAGGCTGCTCGACATCAGCGCGCTCGATGCGCTGCCGGCCAGCGTGAAGGCGATCAACGTCGGCTCGTACGCCACGGTGGTCGGCACCACGGCGGCGACGCAGCGCGCACTGGTCGAACGCATGCAGGGCCGCGCTCTGGTCGCCTACGACCCGAACATCCGCATGAACGTCGAGCCGAGACGGGAGGTCTGGCGCGCGCAGATCGAGTGGATGCTGCCGCGCACGCAGCTGCTGAAGGTCAGCGACGAGGACCTCGGCCTGGTCTGGCCCGGGCTCGCACCGGCCGAGTTCGCGGCCCGCGCGCTCGCGCAAGGCGTGGGTCTCGTGGTGGTGACGCGCGGCGCCAAGGGCGCGCTCGGCTGGACGGCCTCGGCCCGGGCCGAGGTGCAGCCGGTCGCGGTGACGGTGATCGACACCGTCGGTGCGGGCGACACCTTCCAGGCCGCGCTGCTGACCTGGCTGGCGGAGCGCGACGCCCTCGGGATGGCGGCGCTGGCCGCGCTGACGGCCGACGCGCTGCAAGACGCGCTCGGCTTCGCCGCCCGGGCCTCGGCGATCACCTGTTCGCGCCGCGGCGCGGACATGCCACGACGCACAGAGCTGTAGCGCGTCCGAATCGACGAATCAAGCGTGCCGGGGGGCCCATACTCGGCGCGCATGTCGACCGTCGTCTTCCTCAAGCTGGTGGCCATCTTCGTGGTGGTGGCACTGGGCTGGGTGGTGGGCAAGGCGCGCTGGCTGGGAGACGGCGACCCGGCCCGCGTGCTGGCCAACGCCGCCTACTACATCTTCGTGCCCGCGCTGCTGTTCCGCACCACGGCGCGCATCGACCTCGCCGCCATGCCCTGGGGCACGGTGATCGCCTTCTTCGCCCCGGTGCTGGCGCTGCTTCTGGTGATCTACGCCTGGGAGCGGCGCAGCCACCGCGAGCGCGGCCTGCCCGCCGCGGCGCCCAGCGTGCGCGCCATCTCGGCCACCTTCGGCAACTCGGTGCAGGTGGGCATCCCGTTCGCGGCAGCCCTGTTCGGCGAAGCCGGCCTGGCGATCCACGTGGCCCTGGTCAGCCTGCATGCGCTGACGCTGCTGACCGTGCTGACCGCGCTGGTGGAGCTCGACCTCGCCCGCGAGCGCCGCACCCTCGGCCACTCCAATGCGCACCTGTTCGCCACGCTCGGCCGCACCATGCGCAACACCATCATCCACCCGGTGGTGCTGCCGGTGCTCGCCGGGCTGGCGTGGAACCTGGCCGGGGTGCCGCTGCCGGCGATCGCCGACGAGATCCTCGCCACGCTGGCCCAGGCGGTGGTGCCGCTGTGCCTGGTGCTGATCGGCATGTCGCTGGCCTACTACGGCGTGAAGGACGCAGCGCGCGGCGCGGTGATGGTCAGCCTGCTCAAGCTGCTGGTGCTGCCGGCGCTGGTGCTGGCCACCGCGCGCTGGGGATTCGGCCTCACCGGCCTGCCGCTGGCGGTGGTGGTGATGATGGCGGCGCTGCCGGTGGGCAGCAATGCACTGATCTTCTCGCAGCGCTATGCGGCGCTCGAAGCCGAGGCCACCGCCGCAATCGTGTTCTCGACGCTGGGCTTCGTGGCAAGCTCGTCGCTCTGGCTGGCCGTCCTCGCGTGGCTGGGATAGGCGCTTCCCGGATAATGAACATATGACCTCCGCCGACCTGCAAGCCACCATCGCCCACATGGGCGTGGCCGCGCGCGCCGCTGCCACGGCAATGGCGCGCGCCTCCACGGCTGCCAAGAACGTCGCGCTGCTGGCGCTGGCGCGCCGCCTGCGCGAGGGCGTGGCCGAGCTGCAGCAGGCCAACCACCACGACCTGGCCGCCGCGCGCGACGCCGGGCTGGCCGAGCCGATGGTCGACCGCCTCAAGCTCACCGAGAAGGTGATCGCCACCGTGGCCGAAGGCTGCGAGCAGATCGCCGCCATGCCCGACCCGATCGGCGAGATCACGAACGTGCGACGCCGCCCGAGCGGTATCAGCGTCGGGCAGATGCGCGTGCCGCTGGGCGTGTTCGGCATGATCTACGAGAGCCGGCCGAACGTGACGATCGAGGCCGCGTCGCTGGCCATCAAAAGCGGCAACGCCTGCATCCTGCGCGGCGGCTCGGAGGCGATCCACTCCAACCTGGCGCTGTGGCGCTGCGTGCAGGCCTCGCTGGCCGAAGCCGGCCTGCCGCCCGATGCGGTGCAGCTGGTGCAGACCACCGACCGTGCCGCGGTGGGCCACCTGATCGCCTCGCCGGAAGCGGTCGACGTGATCATCCCGCGCGGCGGCAAGGGCCTGATCGAGCGCATCAGCCGCGAGGCGCGCGTTCCGGTGATCAAGCACCTCGACGGCAACTGCCACGTCTACGTCGACGCGACGTCCGACCTCGATCTGGCGGTGAAGGTCACCGACAACGCCAAGACGCAGAAGTACAGCCCCTGCAATGCGGCCGAATCGCTGCTCGTGCACGAGGCCATCGCGGGCGCGTTCCTGCCGCGCATCGGCGCGGTCTTCGCCGCCAAGGGCGTGGAGATGCGCTGCGAGCCGAAGGCCCGCGCGGTGCTCGCCGGCGTGCCCGGCGCGAAGCTCGCGGACGCCAGCGAGACCGACTGGAGCGAGGAATACCTCGCGCCCGTCATCAGCGTGAAGGTCGTGGGCTCGCTCGACGAGGCCATCGCGCACATCAACCGCTACGGTTCGCACCACACCGACGCCATCCTCACCGACAGCCACGCCAACGCGATGCGCTTCCTGCGCGAAGTGGATTCGGCCAGCGTGATGGTCAACGCCAGCACGCGCTTCGCCGACGGCTTCGAGTACGGCCTCGGCGCCGAAATCGGCATCAGCACCGACAAGTTCCACGCCCGTGGCCCGGTCGGCCTGGAAGGCCTCACCTCGATGAAGTGGGTGGTGCTGGGCCAGGGCGAAGTGCGCACCTGACATGAAGGACGAGCGCCGCGCCCTCGTGCTGTTCTCCGGCGGGCAGGATTCCACCGTCTGCCTGGCCTGGGCGCTGAACCGCTTCCGCCATGTCGAGACCATCGGCTTCGACTACGGCCAGCGACACGAGGTGGAGCTCGAGTGCCGGCAGAAGGTGCGCGAGCAGCTCCGCGTGCAGTTCCCGAAGTGGGCCAAGCGGCTCGGCGACGACCATGTGCTCGACCTGGCGCTGCTGGGGCAGATCTCCGACACCGCGCTCACTCAGCAGCGCGAGATCGAGATGAGCGACAGCGGCCTGCCCAACACCTTCGTGCCGGGGCGGAACTTGCTGTTCCTCACCTTCGCCGCGACGGTGGCCTACCGGCGCGGGCTGAACGTGCTGGTCGGTGGCATGTGCGAGACCGACTTCTCCGGCTACCCCGACTGCCGCGACAACACGCTCAAGGCGCTGCAGGTGGCGATCAGTCTCGGGCTGGACGCGCCGATGACGATCGAGACGCCACTGATGTGGTACGACAAGGCGCAGACCTGGGCGCTGACCGAACGCCTGGGCGGCGAGCCGCTGATCGACCTGGTGGCCGAGCACACCCACACCTGCTACATGGGCGACCGCTCGCGCCGCCACGAATGGGGCTACGGCTGCGGCCTGTGCCCGGCCTGCGACCTGCGCCGCGCGGGCTACAACGCCTGGGTGCATGCCTGAGCCGGCCGCGCGCCGGCGCCGCCCGCACGATGGACACCCAGACGCTGCTGATCGCCCTCGCCGCCGCGGTGCTGGTGTTCTGGTCGGTCGGCGCCTACAACCGCCTGGTCGGCCTGCGCAATGAGCTGCTGCGCTGCTTCGCCCCGGTGGACGAGCAGTTCCGCGCCCGGCAGACCCTGCTGCAGCGCTGGGCCGACGCGGCGGCCGAGGCGGACCCCGGCGCGCTGGAGAGCTTTCGCGCCGCGTGCCAACAGGCCGAGGCGGCCTGCGCCCACGTGCGCGCCAGCCCGGCCCGGGCCGGCAGCCTGACCAGCCTGAGGCTGGCGGAGGACATCCTGGCCCAGGCGCGTGGCCGCTTGCCCACCAGCACCGACGAGGCGATTGCGGCGGCGCTGGCCGAGGCGGACACGACGCTGACTTTTGCACGCCGCCAGTTCAACGAGGCGGCGCACGCATACAACCGGGCCGTGTCACAGTTCCCGACGTGGCTGCTGGCCCGCCTGTTCGGCTTCCGAAAGGCGGGCACACTGTAAGCATGTCCGAGGCCCGCGTCATGACCGGCAAGGTCACCCCTGCGCTGTCCGGCCCATCGCTCACCGACGCTGAAGTCGCGGCGATGGACCGGCTCGATCGGGTGCGCGGCATCGGCGGCATGAAGGCCGCTCTGCTGGCGCTGATGCTCTCGCCGGCCTTGCCAGGCCGCCTGCGCATCTGGCAGGAGGAGACGGCGGTCGTGCCGGAAGCCGAGACGATCCGCGCCGACATCGAGCGGCTCGGGGCCACGACCCGGCTGCCCTGGTTCGAACTGCTGCTGGCCCGCACGGGCGCGTCGCCCCTGCCCGACCGCCAGGCCATGCTGCGCTCGGCGCGCCGCGTGCTGGGCCCGCCGGGGCTGCCGATCGACCGGCTGATGTGGCTGGCCATGCGGCGCCACTTCGGCGAGCACGTGCCCACCCGCGCGCACAGCCCCGACGACCCCGAGATCTCCCGGCTGGCGATCGCCGACGTGCTGCACGTGGCCCACTTCACGGCGCACCTGGCGCGCATGGTGCCGAGCACCGATGCCGCGGCGGGCCAGGCCTGGTACCAGCTGGTGATGTCGCGCTGGCTCAAGCCCGCCGAGACGCCGCCCTGGCAGCGCCCCGACGTCGATGCGCTGGTTCATGCCCTCAACGGGCTGCAGGCGATGTCGTGGATGCAGCGGCCGCAGGTGGTGCGCACGTGGGTTGCCGCGGCGATCCAGACCGCCCGGAGCCGCATGCTCGACCCCGGCGCGGCCGATGCGCTGCGCCTGAGTTCGCTGCTGCTCGACTCGCCGATGCCGCCCGACCTGGCGCGGCAATACGCCGAGATCGACCCCGACTGATCAGAGCCGCCGGTGCGCCAGCGCCGGCAGCTGGCTGCGCACCTCGGCGATGCGTGCCGGATCCAGCTCGGCGATCACCACGCCCTCGCCCTCCGGCCGCACCGCCAGCACATCGCCCCAGGGATCGACGATCATGCTGTGGCCCCAGGTGCGCCGGCCGTTCTCGTGGCGACCGCCCTGCGCCGGCGCGATCACGTAGCACTGGTTCTCCACCGCGCGCGCGCGCAGCAGCAGTTCCCAGTGCGCCTGGCCGGTGGTGTAGGTGAAGGCCGAAGGCACGCTCATCAGGTCGCAGGGCGGCGTCATCAGCGCGCGGTAGAGCTCGGGGAAGCGCAGGTCGTAGCACACGCTCAGGCCCACGCGCAGCGCACCGGCCTCAAACGCCACCGGTGTGGCGCCGGCGTGGATGGCCCGGCCTTCGTCGTAGCTCTCGCGGGTGCCGCCAGCCTCGCGCTCGAAGCGGAACAGGTGGATCTTGTCGTAGCGCGCCGCGGCCGTGCCATCGGGTGCGAAGACGCAGCAGGTGTTGAGCACGCGCTGAGGGTCGGGGCTCTTCATCGGCAGCGTGCCGCCGATCACCCACACGCCGTGCGCCGCGGCCGCCTCGGACAGCACGCGCTGGATGGTGCCCTGGCCCGGCGTCTCGGCGATCGCCAGCTTGTCGGTGTCGGCGCGGCCCATGAAGCAGAAATACTCGGGCAGCGCGACGAGCTGCGCGCCCTCGGCCGCCGCCTGGGCGATCAGCCGGCGCGCGGCGTCGAGGTTGGCCTGCAGGCCGGTGCCCGAGACCATCTGGAGGGCGGCGATCTTCATGGTGTGCTCCGTGTCGGCTCCTGCGCCGAGGCGCGCGGCGGGGGCGCCACGGGCGCCTCCAGGGAGGGTGCCGGCTCGCCGGGCTTGCGCTCGATCTTCTCCACCTTCGGGTCGGCCCACGGGCCGCTGACGTGGAACTCGCGCGTGCCGGCCTCGGTGAGCGGACGTCGCAGGAAGATCTGCGCGAGGAAGGTGCCCAGCCCCACGGCCGGGTTGATCGCGGCGTAGGCGAGCGAGGCCGTGCCGGCGTTGATCTCCGGCACCACGACCACGCGCAGGTCCTGTGTCTCGCGGGCGATGTCGGCCTGGCCTTCCATCAGGACGACGGCCTGCACGCCACGCATGCGCAGGTTGTTGGTACTGGCCACGCCCTGGTTGATCTTGACGTCGCCGGTCAGCGCATCGAAGGCGAAGCCCTCCTGGAAGACGTCGCGGAAGTCGAGCGCCAGGCGGCGCGGCAGCGCCTGCAGGCTGAGCACCCCCAGCAGCCGCGCAGCGCCCGGCTCGGCCTTGAGGAACTGGCCGGCGTCGACGGCCACGGCGACGTCGCCCGACAGCGTGGGGTAGTCCAGCGACAGCGGCGAACCCAGCCACGACACCTGGCCGGAGAGCTGGCCCTTGCCGCCGCGAACGGCACGGCCGGTGCCCAGGCGTTCGAGCAGCGCGCCGGCGTCGGCGATGTCGAGCTTGAAGTCGAGCACCGCACGCCGGCGTACGCTGGAGGCCGCACCGGGCGCCGTCATGAAGGTGCCGCCGATCTCCGACCACTGCCCGCTGCCAAGCAGCTGCGCCTCGGGCGTGATCAGTGCCAGGCGGTTCAGCCGCCACTCGCGGCGCGCCTCGCGCCCCTGGCCGACGACGCGGTTGGCGGCATCGACCTCGACGCGGCCGAGCCGCTTGCCGCGCAGCTCGAAGTCCTCGACCACGATGTCCAGCGAGGGCACGGTGGTGGGCTGCTGCTGGTCGAGCAGCGTCTCCACCTGCGCGACGTCGCCCTTGGGCAGCGACAGCCGGGCCAGCCGGGCGTACACGCGCCCGGCCGCCTGCCCCGACGCGGCGGGGCGGTATTCGACGTAGCCGCTGAACTGCTCGGCCTCGATGTTGGCGCGCCAGCGGCCGTCGTCCTGCGAGGCGCCGATCACCACGCGGTTGAACTGGCGCGCCGAGGTGTCCAGCGTCTGGGCGCGCAGCGCGACCTGTGTCGGCGCGTAGCCGCCCGGCTCCGTGGCGGCCGAGGCGGCGCCCGCACCGACCAGGCGCGAGGACACGCCCTCCCAGGCGTCCAGTGGCAGCGCGGCGAGGCTGGCATTCAGCCACACGCCGCTGGCGGGCGTCGGCGCGGCCTCGTTGATGCCGATGCCGCCGCGCAGCACGTGCGGCCCGGCCTCGCCGAGTTCACGCTCGTACTGCGCCTGCAGCAGCGTGCCGAGCTCCAGTCGCAGCGTGTCGTGCGGCGGCTGGCCCGGCACCGGCTCGCCGGTCAGCGTGGTCTGGTAGCGCAACGGCAGCGGCGTGTCGGCCGCCTTGCGCAGCGGCACCGGCAGGTCGGACGCCAGGCCGGCCAGGTTGCTGGTGATCGTGAGCTCGGGGTAGCCGCGCACGAAACCGAGGCTGGCGCGGTAGGCCGCCTGGCCGTTGAGGTGGCTGGCCAGTCGCGACAGCAAGCCCAGCTCGCTCGCCCGCCGCAGCCCCTCGGCGGTGGCGGTGCCCTGGCCGCTGAAGCGCAGCGAGCCGTCGGGCTGGGTGGAGCCATCGAAGCTGGCCTCGCCGCCGAGCAACCGCGCCGTCGCCCCGCTGACCGTCACGCCCTTGTGGCTGAAGTCGATGCGCGCGCGCGCGCCCGCCAGCAGCGGCGTGTCGGGCGTCATGCGCACGTCGTTGCCGGCCAGCACGAGGCTGCCCTTGACCGTGCTGGCCCGCAGGTCGGCCAGCGGCAGTGCCAAGCCGAGCTTCAGCTCCGCGTTGCCGCTGGCGGTGGCGCGCGACATCGCGCCGCCCGTCCACTGCCCCACCGGCGTCGCGTTGACGAAGCGCAGCATGTCGGCCAGCGGCCCGCGGGCGACCCCGTCCAGCGCCAGCACCGGCTGGCTGGCGAGGCTGCGGAAGCCGCCGTTGACCTGGCTGAGCGCCACGCCGCCGAGCTGAGCGCGCGCGTCGCGGATCTCGAGCACGGCGCGGTCGATCACCAGGTCGCCCGCCACCTGCGTGAACGCCGGCCAGGGCGAGGTCCAGGCCGGCTTCTCGTCGACGGCCGGCTCGCTGGGCACGTAGTCGAAGGTGGCGCCCTCGACGCGCGCGGCAATGCGGAACTCGCCGTCCTTCGCCGCGCGGGTGCCGTGATAGGGAAAGTCCCAGAGGTCACCCTTCACGCGGAAGCTGGCGTCGCGCACGGTGCCGGCGCGGATGGCGCGGCCGAGGTAGCGGCGCGTGTCGACCAGGTGCATCGGCAGGTAGCGCGCCACTTGCACGGCCTCGCCCTGGGCGATGCGGCCGTCGAGCTCGAACTGCCCGGGCAGCCGCCCGCCCTTGCCGAAGCCCTCGCCCGGCCCGGTGGACCAGCGCGCGCTGAGCTCGCCCTTGGCGTCGGCGTTGGCGAAGCGGCCGTCCTTGACCGTCACGCTGACCTGCGGCGGCTGGCCCGCGCCGCGCGGCATGACCGTCCAGGCCAGCTGCGCGGCGAGCGTGTCGAAGGGCACCCGCGGATCGTCGAACACGCCGGGGAAGTCGAGCGCGCCATCGGCCATGTCCAGCCGGGCCTGCCCGCCCACCTCGCTGGCCGTGACCTGCAGCGTGGCGTTGCGCAGCCCCGGCCGGCCGATGCCGCCGGGCTCGGCGGCCGGCTTGGCGGCCAGCGACAGCCCGGAGAACTGCGCCTTGGCCTGGTAGGTCGTCGGCGCGTCCAGCGGCCCCGACCAGCTGGCCGCCAGGCCAGTCACCACGCCCTGCGGCGCCAGATCGGCGAGCAGGCGACGCAGCGCATCGCCCAGGGGCAGGCGGCCGGCGACCTGCGCCATCACGTCGAGGTCGAGGCGCTGCGCGCTGAACTCGCCGCCCGTCACGGCCTCGCCGGCGCGCTGCTTCCAGGCCAGCGCCAGGTCGCCCTGAGGCCAGCGCACGCCGTCGCCGGTGAGGAAGCCGAAGTTCTGCAGCGCGATCGAGACGCCGTGGCCGTCGCGCCGCGCCGCCAGCCGGCCCTGCACCTGCTCGACCACCAGCGGTTCCACGTTGGCCGCCAGCCGCATCGACACCGCGCGCAGCGCCAGGTCGGCGGTGACCGCGGCGGGCTGGCCCTCGGCGACGTCGATCCAGGCGCGCACCGCGCCGTCGCCCTCGTCGAGCTCGAAGGGCAGCGCGACGTAGCGGCGCAGTTCCTTGACGTCGGCCCGCGGCAGGTCGACGAAGGCTGTGCCGCTCCAGCGCTGCCAGTCGCCAGGGCGCGACAGCAGCGGGCGGGTGAAGCGGCCGCGCAGGCTGAAGCGGTCGCCCCAGGGATCGTCGGGCGTCGCGTCCAGGCGCAGCTCGTGGTGCAGCAGGCCGTTGCGCACCGCCAGCTGCACATGGGTGAGCGCGAGGGTGGGCGCGTCGCGCAGCTCGTCGGTCCAGTACAGGCTGCCGTCACGGATGATGAATTCGTTCTGGCGGAAGAACCAGTCGCCCAGCGCCCCGTCGCCGCCCTCGCCGGCGCTCATGTCCAGGCCGGCCACGAACACCCGGCCCGAGGCGTCGCGGCGGACCTCCAGCTGCGGCCCCTCGACCAGCAGTTGCTCGAAGCGCAGCTCCAGCGCCAGCAGCGAGCGCGGCGACAGCGCCGCCACCACCCGCGGCAGCTGCAGCGCCGGGCGCTGCTGGGCGTCGAGCAGGGCGACGTCGCGCAGTTCGAAGCTGGGCACCCAGCCGTGGCTCGTGGCCGTGATGCCGCCAATGCGCACCGGTACCCCCAGCGCCCGGCTGGCCTGTGCCTCCAGCTGCGGACGCCACTGCTCGATCCGGGGCAGAATCCCCCAATGGAGAGTCAACCAGAGCGTCAGAAATAAGCTTGCCGCCACGAAAATGAGCCAGAGGACGAGCCGCAGCAGGAAACGCAGCGGCCGCCGCGGCGAGACAGGCGAGCGGTGCGGCGAGGGAGCGGCACCAACGACGGGCTGGGTCAGGGGCATGAAAACGACGCTATGCCAGCGAGGGATCAGGGCACGGGGTTCGCGCATGCGCAGGCGGCTGCGCAGCGCCGTTTGTTCTTCGATGGGCCCGCAGCCTCGGCGCTGAAACCAATCTAGCACACAGACCCCCGCCGAAACGATGGGTTCCGAGTCGCACCCCGCCACAGAATCGCAACCCGCTGTGTCGCCGCCGGCGCTGGCGGAGCACAGCCGGTTCGTGCAGCGCATCCGCCGCCGCTACGCGGCCGAGTTGCCGCTGCTGCCAGCCGGCCTGCCGCGCCGCGACAGCGTCACCGCGCTGGTGGCCGCGTTGCGCGAGCGCGGCCTCGGTCTGTCCAGCGCGCTGCGCGTGGCGCGCCACCTGGTGCTCGAACGCCTGTCGGTGCTCGACGTCGAGCAGGGCTGCGCGATGGAAGACGTGACCCTGGCGATGACCGAACTCGCCGAGGCCACGCTGGACCTCGCCCTGGCCCAGGCCATCGCCGAGCAGGCGGTGCGCCACGGCCTGCCGCGCACCGAGGCCGGCGGCGACATCGAGTTCTGGGTCGTCGGCATGGGCAAGCTCGGCGCGCGCGAGCTCAACGTCTCCTCCGACATCGACCTGGTCTACGTCTACGAGGACGACGGCCAGACCGACGGCGAGGTGCCGATCAGCGCGCACGAGTTCTTCTCCAAGGTGGCGCGCGGCCTGTACACGCTGATCGGCGACACCACCGACGACGGCTTCGTCTTCCGCGTCGACCTGGCGCTGCGACCGAACGGCAACTCCGGCCCGCCGGTGGTGAGCCTGGCCATGCTCGAGGAGTACCTGCAGATCCAGGGCCGCGAGTGGGAGCGCTTCGCCTGGCTGAAGAGCCGGGTGGTGGCGCCGCGCGCCAGCGTGAGCAACGGCCGCGCGCTGGCGCTGCGCACCATCGTCAACAGCTTCGTCTACCGCAAGTACCTCGACTACGGCGTCTTCGAGGGCCTGCGCCAGCTGCACCGCAAGGTGCGCGACGAGGCCCAGCGCCGCGCCGCCGGCCGGCCCGAGCGGGCCAACGACGTCAAGCTCTCGCGCGGCGGCATCCGCGAGATCGAGTTCATCGTGCAGCTGCTGCAGGTGGTGCGCGGCGGGCAGTTTCCCGAGATGCGCACGCGCTCGACGCTGAAGGCGCTGTCGCGGCTGGCGGCCGCCGGTCTGATGAAACCCGACAGCGCTGCGCGGCTGGCCGAGGCCTACGTGTTCCTGCGCCGCGTCGAGCACCGCATCCAGTTCCTCGACGACCAGCAGACCCACCTGCTGCCCACCGGCGACGGCGACCTGAACTGGATCGCGCGCAGCCTCGGGCTGACCTGCAACGCCGACGCCTGCGAGCTGCTCGACCGCCTCGGCGAGATGCGCGAGTTCGTGGCGCTGGAGTTCGACGCCCTGCTGCACGACGGCCGCGACGGCGGCAGGGGCAACGGCAGCTGCAAGACCTGCGGCAGCCCGCCACCGCCCCTGGACAGCGAGGCCTTCGCCGAGAAGCTGCCCGCCGAGCTGGCCGAACGCGTGCGCCACCTGTGCGCGCAGCCGAAGATCCAGGCCCTGCGCGAGGAGAGCAAGGCGCGCCTGGGCCGGCTGATCGCCCGCGCCGCCCAGGCCGCGCGCAACGGCGACTGCACGATGGAAGCCGCGCAGCGCTTCGTCGACTGGGTCGAGCCGCTGCTGCGCCGCGAGAGCTACCTCGCGCTGCTGGTCGAGCGCCCGGAGGTGCAGAACCGCCTGCTGCGCCTGCTCGGCCTGGCGCGCTGGCCGATGCGCTACCTGATGCGTCACCCCGGCGTGATCGACGAGCTCGCCGACGAGCGGCTGCTGCACAACCGCTTCGACGCCGCCGAATTCGCATCCGAGCTGGAGGCTCGCCACGAAGCCTGGGAGCGCTCCGGGCAGGCCGACCCCGAGGCGCTGCTCGACACGCTGCGCCGCGCCCACCACGCCGAGGTGTTCCGCACCCTGGTGCGCGACGTCGAGTCGCACATCACGGTCGAGGAAGTCGCCGACGAGCTCTCCGCCTTGGCCGACGCCACGCTGGCGCGCACGCTGGCCTGGGCCTGGAAGCACCTCAAGCAGGCCCATCGCCCCGAGCCGCGCTTCGCGGTCATCGCCTACGGCAAGCTCGGCGGCAAGGAACTCGGCTACGGCAGCGACCTCGACGTCGTCTTCCTCTACGACGACGACGACGAGCGCGCCCCCGAGGTCTACGGCGCCTTCACGCGCAAGCTGATCGGCTGGCTGACGCTGCGCACCGCCGCCGGCGAGCTGTTCGAGATCGACACCGCGCTGCGTCCGAACGGCAACTCGGGGATGCTGGTCACCTCGATGGCCTCGTTCGAGAAGTACCAGACCGGCCGCGGCAGCAACACCGCCTGGACCTGGGAACACCAGGCCCTGACGCGCGCCCGCTGGTGCGCCGGCCTGGGCGAGCTGGCGCCGCGCTTCGAGGCGGTTCGGCGTGCCGTGCTGGCCGCGCCGCGCGACCATGCCGCGCTGCGCGAGGAGGTGCGGGCGATGCGCGACAAGCTGCGCGCCGCGCGGCCGGTGCGCGCCGAGCTGTTCGACGTCAAGCACAGCCCGGGCGGCATGGTCGACGTGGAGTTCGCCGTGCAGTACCTGGTGCTCGCGCACAGCGCCGCGCACCCCGAGCTGCTCGACAACAAGGGCAACATCGCGCTGCTGCAGCGCGCCCAGGAAGCCGGCCTGCTGCCCGACCACGTCGGCACCCGCGCGGCCGACGCCTACCGCGAGCTGCGCCGCGCCCAGCACCGCGCGCGGCTGGACGAACAGCCCACGCAGGTCGATCCCGCCACGCTCGCCGAGCACCGCGACGCCGTCCTCGCCCTGTGGCGCACGGTGTTCGGTTGAACGCCGCCCCGGCCCCGCGCGCCTGGCTTGCGCTGACGCTGCTGCTCGCGCTCGCCGCGATCGGCGGCTGGTGGCTGCCGCGCAGCGCCATCGACTGGCAGCCGGCGCTGGCCGCGCGCGAGCCCTGGCGCACGCTGAGCGCTGCCGCGGTGCATTACAGCGGCCTGCACCTGGGCGCCAACCTCGCCGGCGCGGCGCTGGTCGGCGCGCTCGGCGTGGTGGCGCGCGTGCCGCTGCCCATCGTGCTGGCCTGGGCTGCGGCCTGGCCGCTCACCCACCTCGGCCTGCTGATGCGCCCGGATCTGCTGCACTACGGCGGCCTGTCCGGCGTGCTGCACGCCGGCGTGGCCGCCGCCGCGCTGTGGCTGGTAGCGCGCGACCGCGGCCGGCGGCAGCTGATCGGCGCGGCCATCCTGGCGGTGCTGCTGGTCAAGATCCTCGGCGAATCGCCCTGGGGGCCGGCCGTGCAGACCCGCGAGGGCTGGGACATCGCCGTCGCTCCCTTCGCCCACGCCAGCGGTGCGCTGTGCGGACTGCTGTGCGCCCGCCTGGCCCTGCTGGCACCGAACGTTTCCCGACATGACGACTGAACGCAAGCTCCGCCTCGACACCCTGGCCGTCACCTCGCTGGTGCTGTGCTGCTTCCTGTGGGGCCTGAACCAGGTGGCGGCGAAGGTGGCGATCGCCGAGGTGCCACCGCTGGCCCAGGCAGCGATCCGCTCGCTCGGCGGCGCGGCGCTGGTGCTGCTGTGGGCCTGGTGGCGCGGCATCCGCCTGTTCGAGCGCGACGGCTCGCTGCCCGGCGGACTGACCGCAGGCCTGCTGTTCGCCGCCGAATTCGGCTGCATCTTCCTCGGCCTGCAGCACACCACCGCCTCGCGCATGGCGGTGTTCATCTACATCTCGCCGTTCGTGGTGGCGCTGGGCATGCCGTTCATCGCGAAGTCGGAGAAGCTCAACCCGGCACAGATGACCGGGCTGGTGATCGCCTTCGCCGGCGTGACCTGGGGCTTCGCCGAAGGTTTCACCCGGCCGGCCGCCGGCGACCTGCAGTGGCTGGGTGATGCGCTGGGCGTGACCGCCGGCTTGCTGTGGGGCGCGACGACGCTGGCCATCCGCGGCAGCCGGCTCGCGGCCGCCTCCGCCGAGAAGACGCTGCTCTACCAGCTCGGCATCTCCGGCATCGCGCTGGCGCTGGCCGCAGCCGTCGTCGGGCAGCCCTGGGCGCCGGCACTGTCGGCGCTGACCTGGGCCTCGCTGCTGTTCCAGGTGGTGATCGTCACCTTCGCCAGCTACCTGCTGTGGTTCTGGCTGGTGCGCCACTACCCGGCCACACGGCTGGCCTCGTTCACGCTGCTCACGCCGGTGTTCGGGCTGCTGCTGGGCGCGCTGCTGCTGGGCGAGCCGATCACAGCGCGGCTGGTGATCGCGCTGGCCACCGTGGCGGCCGGCATCGTGCTCGTCAACCGGCGGTGAGCCGCACGCTGCTGACGCTGGCGTCGCGCCTGGCGATCGCCGCGGCACTCGCCGGTCTGGCGTGGTGGTACAGCGGCGGCCCGTCGTCCCTCTTCGTGATCGCGCTGGCATTGTCCGGGCCGCTGCTCGCGCGCCCGCTCGTCGATCTCGCCGGCGACCTGCGGCGCGGGCTGCGCCAGGCCGTGTGGGCGCCGCTCGAAGGCCAGCACTTCGTCTTCCGCGGTGTGCCGGTGGTCGTGCACGAGGACGTGGACCACCGCCGCTGGATCCGCCCGGCCGACCTGCGACGCATCGCCGGCTTCACCGCGAGCGACGGCGCGCTCGCCCTCACCTATCCGCAGCACTGGCACGTCGACGCGGGCGACGGCTCGGTCTGGCTGGAGGCGGAGGCGGCCATCGTCCATCTGCGGCGCGATCCGGGCGCCCGGGCACTGCGATTGGCGCAGTGGATCGATCGCGAAGTCGCCTACCCGGCGCGCCGCCAGCGCGAGCGCCTGGGCATCCGCGTGCCGCCGCCGAAAGGCTGATCCCGGGTCAGCTCCGGATGCGCTTGACCAGCGACGTCGTCGAGTAGCCGTCGACGAAGGGCAAGGCGCGCGCCTCGCCGCCCCAGCTGCGCACCCACTTCGTCTCTTCCAGCGTCTCGATGTCGTAGTCGCCGCCCTTCACGTAGACCTGCGGGCGCACGAGCTTGAGCAGTTCCACCGGCGTGGGCTCGTCGAACAGCGTCACCAGGCTCACGCTCTCCAGCGCGGCCAGCACGCAGGCGCGGTCGGCCTCGGCGTTCAGCGGCCGGTCCGGCCCCTTGCCCAGGCCACGCGCCGAGGCGTCGCTGTTGAGCCCGATCACCAGGCTGGCGCCGAGCGCGCGCGCCTGCGCGAGGTAGCTGACATGGCCGCGGTGCAGGATGTCGAACACGCCGTTGGTGAAGACGATCGGGTGGGGCAGCGCCGCCACGCGCGCGGCCAGTTGCTCGCGCGGGCAGAGCTTGTCGAGGAAGTCGCTCATGGCGCGATTGTCACCTGCGGGTCAGCATCGCGGACGGTGCCGCCCGTAGACTGCGCCCGTTCCAACCGGAGGAGACACCGATGATCACGCTGTGCGGCCTGTGCCTGTCGAACTACTACAACAAGGTGAAGATGGTGCTGCTCGAGAAGGGCATCCCCTTCGAGGAGCAGTTCGTGGCTGCGGGCAGCAAGGAGGAGGCGGTGCTGACGTGCTCGCCGCTGGGCAAGGTGCCGTTCATCCGCACCGAGCATGGCGCACTGTGCGAGAGCCAGGCTATCGTCGACTACCTCGAGGCGCTGCAGCCCGAGCCGCGCCTGCTGCCGGCCGACCCCTGGGAGGCCGCCAAGGTGCGCGAACTGACCACCTTCATCGACCTGCACCTCGAGCTGGTGGCGCGCGAGCTGTATGGCAAGGCCTTCTTCGGCGGCGAGATCAGCGAAGGCAACGCCGAGCGGGTTCGCAAGCAGCTGGTGAAGAACATCGCCGCCTTCCAGCGCCTGGTGAAGTTCGCGCCCTACGTGGCCGGCGAACGGTTCACGCAGGCCGACTGCTCGGCCTGGGTCAGCCTGCCGCTGGTCGGCATGGCCTCGCGCATCGTGCTCGGTGACGACCTGCTGGCCGCCGCCGGCGTCGATTGGAAGGGCTACGCGAAGTTCATCGGCGAGCGGCCGAGCGCCCAGCGCATCACCGCCGACCGCAAGGCCGAACAGGAGCGCCTGGCCGCCGCGAAGAAGGCCTGAACCTCGGCGCCGCGATCAGGCCGGCGCCGCGCCCGGGTTCGGGGTCGCGCCGGCCGCCAGCTTGGCGGTGACTTCCTTGCGGAAGCGGTTGAGTTCCTGCACGCTGGCGAAGCTGCGCTCCATCAGCAGGCTCATGTTGTGCAGGATGCGCTCGACGACCTTGGTCTCCCACACGGCGTCGAACTGGATCTGCTTGTCGAGCCACTGCTCCAGCCACTCGGGGTTGGGCAGGCGGCTCTGCACCGTGTCGCGCGGGAACAGCTTGACGTTGACGTGCAGGTTGGTCGGGTGCAGCGCCTGCGCCGTGCGCCGCGCGCTGGCCATCAGCACGCCGACCTTGGCGAACGCCGCACGGGCCTCGTCGCCGAAGTTCTGCAGCGCGCGCTTCATGTAGCGCAGGTAGGCGCCGCCATGGCGGGCCTCGTCGCGCGCCAGCGTCTCGTAGATCGCCTTGATCACCGGCTCGGTGTGCCATTCGGCGGCGCGCCGGTACCAGTGGTTCAGGCGGATCTCGCCGCAGAAGTGCAGCATCAGCGTCTCCAGCGCCGGCGCCGGGTCGAACTCGAAGCGCACCTCGTGCAGCTCGGCCTCGCTGGGCACCAGGTCGGGGCGAAAGCGGCGCAGGTACTCCATCAGCACCAGCGAGTGCTTCTGCTCCTCGAAGAACCACACGCTCATGAACGCCGAGAAGTCGCTGTCGTCGCGGTTGTCGCGCAGGAACATCTCGGTGGCCGGCAGCGCCGCCCACTCGGTGATGGCGTTCATCTTGATGGTCTGCGCCTGCTCGTCGGAAAGCTTGCTGGCGTCGAACTGGTCCCAGGGGATGTCCTTGTCCATGTTCCAGCGCACGGCTTCGAGCTGCTTGAAGAGTTCGGGGTAGATCATCGCAAGACCTCGGAAGAGCCCCGGATTCTAAGATGCCGCCCCCGCGACAGGCGGCTTGCGGGGCTTGCGCCTCAGGGCTTTGCGGCGCGTTCGCGCCAGGCCGCCAGTTCTTCGCAAACGCGGTCGATCGTCGCGATCGCCCGCACGCCAGACACCGGCCTGCGGTGCAGCGCTGGCGCGGCGCCACCCGCCCACAGCTCGACGGCCGCCGGCAGCTTGGCGCGCAGCTCGGCCAGCCCGTCGACGATCTGGTTCGGGTTCATGCAGCCGCTGAAGCTCAGCGCCACGATGTCGGCGCGCTGCGCGGCGGCGGCCAGCACGATGTCCCACACCGGCGTGGCCGTGCCCAGCGAGATGCAGCGCGCCCCTTCCAGCGACATCAGCGCCTCGGCCATCAGCAGACCCAGGCCATGCGGCTCCTGGGTGAACGTGGTGAGCAGCACGCGCGGGTGCGATTCGGCGTGCACCGGCAGGCGGGCGATCGCCTCGCGCAGCAGCACCTGGACGGACTCGGTGTACAGGTGCTCCTCGAACACCTGGATCTGGCCGCGCATCCAGCCGTCGCCCACCCGCGTATTCAGGGGTGCCACCACCTCGGTGACGAAACGTGCCAGGCCGAGCTGTTCGCGGGCGCGACCGAGCTGGCGACGCAAATGGTCCACGTCATGCGACTTGAGGATGTCGATGTATTCGTCCACCCCCGGCCATCCGGCGGCCGGCTCGGGCGCCTGCGGCCGCGCCTGCAGGCGCGATTCGAGCTCGTCGGTCGGCAACGCCATCAGGCGGCCCGGGCGGTCGCCGGCGTCGACCAGGCGCTTGAGCAGGCGCAGGCGCTCGATCTGATCGGCGCTGTACAGGCGCTCGCCCGACACGTCTCGCCGCGGGGTCGGGAATCCGTAGCGGCGCTCCCAGACGCGCAGGGTGTCCTTGCTCAGGCCGGTCGCGCGCTCGGCGCCTGCGATGTTGACGGCGGGAACGGAGTCGGTCGTCGGTCGGGAGGTCATGTTCGGGGGAGGTTGCGCCTGGACAAAGCGGCCACCATGACCTGAACGTCCTGGACGAAACCTTGCAGTCTGAAAGTATACCGCTTAGTATTTGCTCATGAACACACCTTCATCGCCCCTTCGCCGCCAGTTGCTCGCGGCGGCAGGTCTGGCGGCCACCGGGCTCGGCAGCGCCCGCGCCGCAGCGCCCGCCTGCCCGGCACTGCTCGCCCGCCAGTTCCCGCGCCTGCAGGACGAGAAGCCGCAGGACCTCTGCCAGTACGCCGGCAAGGTGCTGCTGGTCGTCAACACCGCCAGCTTCTGCGGCTTCACGCCACAGTACAAGTCGCTCGAGACGCTGCATGCCCGCTACCGCGAGCGCGGCCTGGTGGTGCTCGGCTTCCCGTCCAACGACTTCGGGCAGCAGGAGCCCGGCAGCGGCAAGGAGATCGCCGAGTTCTGCGAGAACACCTTCGGCGTCAGGTTTCCGATGTTCGCCAAGTCGCGCGTGGCGGCCTCGGCCGGCGCGGCCGCCAATCCGCTGTTCGCTGAGCTCGCCCGGCGCACCGGCCAGTGGCCCCGGTGGAACTTCCACAAGTACCTCGTCGCCCGCGACGGCGTCGCGGTCACGAGCTTCGCCAGCGACACCGACCCCCTGGACAAGGCCTTCCTCGGCCAGGTGGAAAGGCTGCTCGCAGCAGGCTAGAAACCGTTGAGTTATATTTCATACTGATCAGTTCAAAACACGCCATGGCGCTCACCTCCGACTTCGTCATCCCGCGTTGCACCCGCCACGGCGGCCGCTGCAATTCGACGGAACTCGACCGCGCCAACGGCGTCTCAACACCGGTGCGTCGCCCTGCGGCGCCTGCAGGTTTCGTGTTGCGGAGTCTTCCAGCTTGGCTGGATGAAATCTCCGGGCGGTTCTCCTCCTCCCTCCCTCCTCCCTCCTTCGCCCGGGGGCGCTTCGCAACCCTCTTCTTTCCGGTGGGGGCCTGAGCCATGCGCCGCGTCGCGATCATCGGCTCGGGCATTTCCGGTCTCGGCGTCGCCCACGGCCTGAAAGGCCGTGCACAGGTGACGCTGTTCGAGGCCGGCAGCTACTTCGGCGGCCACACGCACACGGTCGACGTCACCCTCGACGGGCGCACCCACGGCGTGGACACCGGCTTCCTGGTGCTCAACGAGCGCACCTACCCGCGCCTGCTGGCGCTGTTCGCCGAGCTGGGCGTGGAGATCGCGCCGTCGGACATGTCGTTCTCGGTGCAGGTGCCCGACATCGGCCTGGAGTGGAGCGGCTCGGACCTCTCCACCGTCTTCGCCCAGCGCAGCAACCTCTTCAAGCCGCCTTTCTGGCGCATGCTGCGCGACATCCTGCGCTTCAACAAGCTCACCACGGCGATCGCCGCCAGCGGCCAGGAAGCGCAGATGGTCGAGCCGATCGGCGAGTTCCTGAAGCGCCACCGCTTCAGCGACGAGTTCCGCGACTGGTACTTCCTGCCGATGATCGGCTGCATCTGGTCCTGCCCGACCGACCAGATGCTGCGCTTCCCGGTGGCCACGCTGATCCGCTTCTGCCACAACCACGGCCTGATCCAGGTGGCCAACCGGCCGCAGTGGTACACGGTGCGCGGCGGCGCGCGCAACTACGTCGAGAAGATCGTCGCGGGCGTGCCCGATGCGCGGCTGAACACGCCGGTGCGCAGCGTCAAGCGCGTGCCGCCGGGCAGCGGCAGCGCGGGCGTGTGGGTGGCCACCGATGCGGGCAGCGAGCGCTTCGACGAGGTGGTGTTCGCCTGCCACACCGACCAGGCGCTGCGCCTGATGTCCGACGCCAGCGACGCCGAACGCAGCGTGCTCGGCGCGATCCGCTACCAGCCCAACCGCGCGGTGCTGCACACCGACCGCAGCGTGCTGCCGAAGCGTGAGCGGGCGTGGGCGTCGTGGAACTACGAGCGCGCGGCCGAGGGCGACCGCGAGCAGGCGCGCGTGTGCCTGCACTACCTGCTCAACAAGCTGCAGCCGCTGCCCTTCACTACGCCGGTGCTGGTGTCGCTGAACCCGGTGAGCGAGCCGCGCGCCGACAGCATCGTCGGCGAGTACGAGTACGACCACCCGATCTTCGACCTCGCCGCCATCGCCGCGCAGAAGCGCGTGCCCGAGCTGCAGGGCGTGGCCCACACCTGGTTCGCCGGCGCCTGGACGCGCTACGGCTTCCACGAGGACGGGCTGATGTCGGGCGAGGCGGTGGTGCGCGGGCTGCTGCATGCCTGGGCGGTGCGGGGCGCCGAGCCGGAGGCGGCATGAGCGAACACGCCGTGCCGCTGATCGGCCTCGGCCAGGTGCGCCACACCCGGCTGCGCCCGGCGCGCAACGCCTTCGCCTACCCGACCTACTTCCTGCTGCTGCCGATGCGCCGCCTGCGCGCGCAGCCGACGGACGACCTGCGCCGCAACCGCTTCGGCCTGATCAGCTTTCACGACCGCGACCACGGCGACGGCCGCACCGACAGCCTCGCCTGGCTCGAGGACACGCTGGCCCGCGAAGGCGTGCACGACGCCGACGGCGAGGTCTGGCTGCACACCTACCCGCGCGTGCTCGGCTTCACCTTCAAGCCGGTCAGCTTCTGGTACTGCCACCGCGCCGACGGTTCGCTGGCCACCATCCTCGTCGAGGTCAACAACACCTTCGGCGAGCGCCACTGCTACCTGCTGCGCGGCGAGAAGCTGCGCTTCGGCCAGGAGTTGCGCGCGGCCAAGGTGTTCCACGTCTCGCCCTTCTGCGCGATCGAGGGCGACTACCGCTTCCGCTTCATGCGCACACCCGATCGCACGGTGGCGCGCATCGACCACGACGACGCGAATGGCCCGCTGATCGAGACCAGCGTCTCGGGTCGGCTCGAGCCACTGGATGCGGCCAGCACGCGCCACGCCTTCTTCGGCATGCCGTTGATGACGCTGGGCGTGATCGTGCGCATCCACTGGCAGGCCCTGAAGCTGTGGGCCAAGCGCGTGCCGTTCTTCCACAAGCCCGCCCCGCCGGGCGAATTCATCACCCGCTGATCCGACCGACCGATGACCAGCACGACCACCTTCGCCCCCGCCAGCCTGCCGGCCTCGGCCCCCGCCGCCGCGCGTGCGGTGTTCCGCCTGCTGCAAGGCCTGAAGCACGGTTCGCTCGACGTGCAGATGCCCGACGGCACCAGCGCGCACTTCGGCATGCGCTCGCAAGACGGCCCGCGCGCGGCCATCCGGCTGCGTAACTGGAACGTCTGCGCCGCCGCACTGCGCTCGGGCGACATCGGCTTCGCCGAGAGCTACATCGCCGGCGACTGGACCACGCCCGACCTGACGGCGCTGCTCAAGCTGTTCATCGCCAACCGCGACGACGTGGAATCGATCGTCTACGGCAGCTGGTGGGGCTCGCTGCTGTACCGCGTCAAGCACCTGTTCAACCGCAACTCGAAGAGCGGCAGCAGGAAGAACATCCATGCCCACTACGACCTCGGCAACGAGTTCTACCGTCTGTGGCTCGACCCGACGATGAACTACAGCAGCGCCTGGTTCGAGGGTGACTTCGCCAAGCCCATGCCCGACGCGCAGCACGCCAAGGTGCGCCGCGCCTTGCGCGAGGCCGGCGTGAAGGAGGGCGACCGCGTGCTGGAGATCGGCTGCGGCTGGGGCGCGCTGGCCGAGTGCGCGGCGCGCGAGTTCGGCGCCACCGTGACCGGCGTGACGCTATCGCGCGAGCAGCTCGAATGGGGACGGAAGCGCCTGGCCGACGCCGGCCTGCCCGGCGATCTGCGCTTCCAGGACTACCGCGACATCGCCGACGGCCCGTTCGACGCCATCGCCTCGATCGAGATGTTCGAGGCGGTGGGCCGCGAGTACTGGCCGAGCTACTTCGCCACCGTGCACGACCAGCTCAAGCCGGGCGGCAAGGCCTGCATCCAGAGCATCACCATCGCCGAGAAGTACTTCGAGCGCTACGTGAAGTCGACCGACTTCATCCAGCAGTACATCTTCCCCGGCGGCCTGCTGCCCAGCCCTGGCGCCTTCCGCGAGGCCGCGGCAAAGGCCGGACTGCGCGTGACCAACGAGCTGGATTTCGGGCTGGACTACGCCGAGACGCTGCGCCGCTGGCGCGAAACCTTCCTGTCGGAGGAGCAACGCGTGCGCCGGCTGGGCTTCGACACGCGCTTCATGCGCATCTGGGAGTTCTACCTCGCCTACTGCGAGGCGGCCTTCGCCACCGGCAACACCAGCGTCATGCAGTTCACGCTGCAGCGCGACTGAGCACGATGGACACGCAGCGCCGCACCCTGCTCGCCGCACTGGCTGCCGCGCCGCTGGCGGCGCATGCCAACCTCGCGCTGCCGCCGGAGGTGGCCAGCGAGTTGCCGGGTGCGCGACTGCTGGGCAGCGGGCGGCTGACCTTCCTCGGCCTGCACATCTACGACGCGCGGCTGTGGACCGCCGACGAGTTTGCCGCCGACCGCTTCGACCGCCATGCGCTCGCGCTCGAGCTGCAGTACGGCCGCACGCTCTACGGCCGGCTGATCGCCGAGCGCAGCCTCGAGGAGATGAAGCGCCAGGGCAGCTTCAGCGAGGAGCAGGGCGAGCGCTGGCTGGCCTCGATGAAGCAGGCCTTCCCCGACGTCAACAAGGGCGACCGCATCACCGGCGTGCAGCGCCCCGGCGAGTCGACGCGCATCTTCGTCAACGGCGCGCTGCGCGGCGACCTGCGCGACGCCGAGTTCACCCGCCGCTTCTTCGGCATCTGGCTGGCCCCGCAGACCTCGGAGCCGCGGCTGCGACAGTCGCTGCTCGGTGCGGCGCTGCCGCGCTCATGAGCGGGACTGCCTTGCCTCTGCCTGCCGCCGTCGCGAGCCCCGCGGGCGGCGCGCGCGCAGGCCTGTCCTACGGCGCGCTCGGCCTGCCACTGGCCTTCGTCGCGCTGCCGCTGTACGTGATCCTGCCCAACCACTACGCCAGCGAGTTCGGTGTGCCTCTGGCCTCGCTCGGCGCGGTCCTGCTGGCGGCGCGCTTGCTCGACGCGGTGGCCGATCCGCTGATCGGCCGCTGGGCCGACGGCCTGTTCGCACGCTCGTCGGTCGCGGCCTGGACGGCAGTGGCGGTCGCGGCGGTGGTGCTGGCGGTGGCCTTCCGCGCCCTGTTCTTCCCGGTCGTGCAGGGCACGGCCGCGCTGCTGGCTTGGTGCGCCGCCACGCTGGCGGTGGCCTACCTCGCCTACAGCGTGATCAGCGTGATCCACCAGGCCTGGGGCGCACGCCTCGGCGGCGACGAGCCGCAGCGCGCCCGCATCGTCGCCTGGCGCGAGGGCCTGGCGCTGGTGGGCGTGCTCGCGGCCAGCGTGCTCCCCTCGCTGGCCGGGCTGTCGGTGACGACGTTGGTCTTCGCCGCACTGCTCTTGGCCGGCGTGGCCGTGCTGTACACCGCGCCGCGGCCCGACGCCGACCGCGCGGCCTTCGCGCCGGTGCCGATGACGCTGCCGCTGGCCACGCGCGAGTTCCGCACGCTGCTGGCGATCTACCTGGTCAACGGCATTGCCAGCGCCATTCCCGCGACGCTGGTGCTGTTCTTCATCCGCGACCGGCTGCAGGCGCCGGCCTTCGAGCCGCTGTTCCTGGCCAGCTACTTTGCCGCCGGTGCCCTCTCGATCCCGCTGTGGGTGCGCGCCGTGGCGCGCTTCGGGCTGGCGCGCTGCTGGCTGGCCGGCATGGTGCTCGCCATCGCGGTGTTCGCTTGGGCCGCGCTGCTCGGCGCCGGCGACGTGGCGGCCTACACCGCGGTGTGCATCGCCAGCGGCGTCGCGCTCGGCGCCGATCTCACGCTGCCCGGTGCGCTGCTGGCCGGCGTGATCCAGCGCGCCGGCCACTCGGGCCGCGGCGAAGGCGCCTACTTCGGCTGGTGGAACTTCGCCACCAAGCTCAACCTGGCGCTGGCCGCCGGCCTGGCGCTGCCGGCGCTGCAGTGGTTCGGCTACGCGCCCGGCGCGCGCGGCGACGAGGCGCTGACCGCGCTCACCCTCGCCTACTGCCTGCTGCCCTGCGCGCTGAAGCTCGGTGCCGTCGGGCTGTTGTACTTCCTCTGGATCCGACCTTCGGAACGACTCGCATGATCAGACGATCCCTCCTCGCGGCGCTGGCCGCCGGCGCGCTGACGCTGGGCTGCGCCTCCGCGCCGACCCCGGCCGACTATGCGGCCGAGAAGCCGGTGCTCGCGCTCGAGCAGTATTTCAACGGCGAACTGGTCGCCCACGGCATCTTCACCGACCGCTCGGGCAAGGTGGTGCGCCGCTTCACCGTGCTGATGAAGTGCAGCTGGAACGGCGACGAGGGCGTGCTCGACGAAGACTTCACCTACAGCGACGGCAAGAAGGAACGCCGTGTTTGGCGCTTGAAGAAGCACGCCGACGGCCGCTACACCGGCACCGCGGACGACGTGGTCGGCACCGCCCAGGGCCAGGCCGCCGGCAACGCCTTCCAGTGGGCCTACACGCTGCGGCTGCCGGTCGACGGCAAGGTCTACGAGGTGCAGTTCGACGACTGGATGTACCTGGTCGACGAACGCGTGATGCTCAACAAAGCGGTGATGAGCAAGTTCGGTTTCCGTCTCGGCGAGGTGACGCTCGCTTTCACCAAGAAGTGATGAACTGGCTGCGCATGCCCCTCAATCCCCGCATTCAACGCTGGAGCGGCCAGGTGGTCTGGCTGGTCGGTGCCTCCACCGGCATCGGTCGCGCCACCGCCGAGCTGCTGCACGGGCGGGGCGCCACCGTGATCGTCTCGGCGCGCAACGCCCAGGCCATCGAAGCCTTCGCCCAGCAGCACCCGGGCAGCCTGGCCCTGCCGCTGGACGCCACCGACCGCGAAGCGCTGGGCGCGGCGGCGAAGCAGATCACCGAGCGCTTCGGCCGACTCGACCTGGTGATGTACTGCGCCGGCTACTACAAGGCCATGCGCGCGACGCGCTTCGACCTCGGCGAGATGCTGCGCCACCAGGAGGTCAACTATGTCGGCGCGCTGAACATGCTCGACGCCGTACTGCCGACGCTGCTGGCGCAGAAGGCCGGCCACCTCAGTCTCGTGGCCAGCGTGGCCGGCTACCGCGGCCTGCCGAATTCGCTGGCCTACGGCCCGACCAAGGCCGCGCTGATCAACCTGGCGCAGACGCTCTACCTCGACCTTCAGCCGCAAGGCCTGGGCGTGTCGGTGGTCAACCCCGGCTTCGTCGAGACGCCGCTGACCTCGCAGAACGAGTTCACGATGCCGGCGCTGCTGACGCCCGCCGAGGCCGCGCAGGAGATCGTCGCCGGCTGGGAAGCGGGCCGCTTCGAGATCCACTTCCCGAAACGCTTCACGCTGTGGCTGAAGTTGCTGAGCCACCTCGGCGACGCGCTGTATTTCAAGGCGGTACGCCGCGCGACCGGCCTATGACGGCGCGCCATGCCGATGCGCGCGTGGCCCGCGTGGTGGCGATGTTCGAGTCGCTGGCGCCGGAGGATCTGGCGCAGCTCGACGCGTTCTATGCGGTCGACGCCCGCTTCAAGGATCCGTTCAACGACGTGAGCGGCGTGCCGGCGATCCGGCGCATCTTCGAGCACATGTTCGCCTCGCTCGACGAGCCGCGCTTCGTCGTGCGTGACGTCGTCGCCGAAGGCGACCAGTGCTTTCTCACCTGGGACATGCATTTCCGCATGAAGCGCTTCTCGCGCGAGCCACAGGTGATCCACGGCGGCTCGCACCTGCGCTTCGACGCCGGCGGCCAGGTGGCCCTGCACCGCGACTACTGGGACGCCGCCGAGGAGCTGTACGAGAAGCTGCCCGCGATTGGCGGCCTGATGCGCTGGCTGAAGAAGCGCGCCAACAGCTGAATCGCGCCACTCAGCGCAGCCAGCCCTTGCGCCGGAAATACAGGAACGGCGCGGCCACCGAGGCGACCATCAGCGCGATCGCGAACGGGTAGCCGTAGCGCCAGTTCAGCTCGGGCATGGCCTGGAAGTTCATGCCGTAGATGCTGGCGATCAGCGTCGGCGGCAGCAGCGCCACGCTGGCCACCGAGAAGATCTTGATGATCTTGTTCTGGTTGATGTTGATGAAGCCGACCACGGCGTTCATCAGGAAGTTGATCTTGTCGAAGAGAAATGTGGTGTGCGAGTCCAGCGAATCGATGTCGCGCAGGATCTGCCGCGCCTCCTCGAACTGCTCGGCGTTGAGCAGCCGGCTGCGCATCATGAAGCTGACCGCGCGGCGCGTGTCCATCACGTTGCGGCGGATGCGGCCGTTCAGGTCTTCCTCTCGCGCGATCGCGGCCAGCACCTCGGCAGCCACCTGGTCGTTGACGTCCTGCTTGAGCACGCGCGCGCTCACCGCCTCCAGGCTGTCGTAGATGCCCTCCAGCGCGTCGGCGCTGTACTCGGCATCGGCGTCGTAGAGCTTGAGCAGCACGTCCTTGGCGTCCTCGATCAGGGCCGGGATGCGCCGGGCGCGCAGACGCAGCAGCCGGAACACCGGCAGCTCCTCCGCGTGCACCGAGAACAGCACGTTGCGGTAGAGGATGAAGGCCACGCGCACGTTGCGCGAACGCTCGTCGTCGTCGATGAGGAAGTCGGAGCGGATGTGCAGCTCGCCGTTGTCTTCCTCGTAGAAGCGGGCGGATTCCTCCAGGTCCTCGTCGACCACGTCCTGCGGGATGGTCAGGCCGTAGTGCTGGGCGATCCAGCCCTTCTCCTCGGGCGTCGGCGCGTCGAGGTCGACCCAGATCGGCTTCACGCGCGCCAGCGCGTCGAGGCTCTCGATCTCTTCCTGGAACAGCCGGCCGTTGGCCAGCGAGAACACGTTCAGCATGGGGGCTCCAGCATGGCCCGGGGCAGCGTCAGGGGGTGGAAACTCGCGACCGCCTCGCCCCTGGCGCGGCCGGCGCTCGGCGCCGGGCCTGCGTGGAGCGGACGGTCACCGAGGAGGGGGGACGTCCAATTGGAACTCCGCGAAAGTGCGTTGCCGAAATTATGGCATCAGGCTGCCGCCGCGGCGGCCGGGCGCGCCACCGCGGCCAGGGGGAACCACAGCGTGACGCGGGTGCCGATGCCCGGCTCGCTGTCGACGTCGATGCGGCCGTCCTGCAGCTCCATGATCTCCTGCACGAGGCTCATGCCCAGGCCGGTGCCCGGAATGTTGCCCGACGGGTCGGCGCGGTAGAAGCCCTCGAACAGGCGCGCCTTCTGCGCCGCCGTCATGCCGATGCCGGAGTCGGTGATGGCCACGCCGACGTGCGGCCGGCCGTCGAACTCGGCGCGCAGCGTGTGCAGCCGAATGGGCCCGCCGCCGGGCGAGTACTTCTAGGCGTTGGACAGCACGTTGGTGATGACCTGCCGGGTCTTGTCGGCATCGACCATCAGCCCCATCTCGCCGTGCTCGATGCGCACCTCGACCTTGCGCGGGTCGCCGTGGATCATCAGCGCGGCGACCGTGTCCTGCACCAGGCCGCCCAGCGCGTGCTCGGTGATGCGGAACTCCTTGCCCTGGCGGGCCTCGATGCGCGCCAGGTCGAGCAGCTCGTTGACCATGTTGTCAGCAGCGAGGCCTGGCGGTGGATGGTCTCCAGCACGTCATGCTGGCGCTCCGGCGGCGCCGGCCGCTTGAGCATCAGCTCGGCGAAGCCGAAGATGCTGGCCATCGGCGTGCGCAGCTCGTGCGCCGCCGTGGTCAGGAACTCGCTCTTCATGCGGTCGACCTCGGTCTCGTGGGTCACGTCGCGGAAGTACAGGATCGATTCGCCGTGGCCGTCCAGGTTCAGCCGTGCCAGCCGCGCCAGCACGCGACGCTCGGGGCGCAGCAGCTCGATGGTGTCGGCGCGGGTGCCGGCCTCGCTGGCGGCCGCGGCCACCGGCGCGTAGTCCTGCGCGGGGTTGCACAGCGCGCCGAAGCGGCGGTTGAACACCACGAAGCCGTCGGGGCTGAGGTCGAACACCGCATTGAGCCGCGCGCTGCGCTCGGCCAGCGCGAAGCGGGCGCGCTCCCGCTCGGTCACGTCCGACTGCACGCCCACGTCGTGGGTGACCTCGCCCTCGGGCGTGGCCACCGGCGCAATCGACAGCTCGTTGAAGAACAGCGTGCCGTCCTTGCGGTAGTTGCGCAGCACCACGGTGGCGGGCCGGCCGATCGCATCGCCCACCTCGTAGCCGGTGATCTTCTCGAACGCCGGGTTGGCATAAAAGATCGGGTGATCGGGCGGGCGCAGGTCGCTGATGATCACGCCGTTGGTGGCGCACTCGAGCGCGCGGTTGTACAGGCGCAGCATCGAGTCGATCCAGCGCTGGTCGGTGACGTCGCGCACCACGCAGGTGAACCGTGCGTCCTCGCCCTCACCCACGCGCGAGATCGCCACCTCGACCGGGAACGGCATGCCGTCGCGGCGCAGCGCCGTCGACTCCAGACGCGCCATGCGGCTGGCGCGGATCAGCATGCCTTCGCGGGTGATGCGGTCGACCTCGTCGAAGCCGAGCTGCGGCAGCAGCCGTTCGATCGGCTCGCCGAGCACTGATCAGGCTCGACGCCGAAGATGCTGGTGGCCGCCGGGTCGTTAGCGCCTCGTTCAGCTCGGTGAGCTCGCGGCTGCCACCCTGCTGGTCGAGCGTGCGGCCGAGCCCCTGGCCGAGGCTGCGCGGGAAGCGCACGACGCGCTGCAGCGGCGCCAGCGAGCGCACCAGGAAGGCGTACACCGCCGCGATCGTGAGCAGGCCCACCACGGGGCGATCGCGGCGATCAGCTCGCGCTGCATGCCCATCAGGTTGGCGCGCACGCCATCCTGGCTGAACAGCACGCCGATGTGGCCGAGCGACATGATCGGATCGACCGGCGCCCAGACCTGCAGCACATCGATGCCGCCGATCTGGACCGGCTCGGCGCTGGCGTGCAGGCCGGGCGGCGGTGAGCAGACTCGAAGTGCGAAGGAGGTGCATGTCGGCGCCTCGTGGTTCGGTCACGGGTTCACTCGCCGAGCAGCGGGAGCGTTTCGTCGTCGAGCGGTGCCGAGAACTGCGGGCGGTGCCCGTCGATGTGGTCGCGCAGCTCGAACATCTGCGTGGCGTGGATCTGCGCGTGGCGGTTCATCACCGCGCGTTCCTCGGGCGTGAGCGGGCCGGGCTTCTTCAGCACGCTGTCGGTCACGCCGATCTTGCCGATGTCGTGCATCGGCGTGGCCATGCCGAGGGGCGCGTGGGTGCAGTCGGTGTAGGCGGCGGTGCGGGCGAGCATGGGCGCGTCCGGTGCTGCGCGGCAGCATTCAGGCCGCGGCAACCAGGCGGTCGATGGTCTCGATCAGCTGCAAGGGGCTGAATGGCTTGAGAATGTAGTCGTCGGCATCAGCCCGCTGCCCGGCCTCGCGGTCACGGACCTGACCGCGCGCGGTCAGCAGGACGACCTTGATGTGCTTGAGCTTGGGGTCGGACTTGATGCGCTGGCAGACCTGCAGTCCGTCGAACTCGCCGGGCATCATCACGTCCAGCAGCATCAGGTCGGGGCGGACGGCCGAGGCCATGCGCAGCCCGAAGGCGCCGTCGGCGGCCTCGTGGATCTCGTAGTCCTCGAACTCCAGCGTCATGCGGATCAGCTTGCGGATGTCGGGCTGGTCATCGACGATCAGAATCTTCTTCATGGTCCGTTCCCGTCGGGAGATCAGGAGGTCTTGGCCGTGCGGCGTTCACGCCGGCGCGCCATCAGGGCGGCGAGGTCACGCGCGTAGATCTGCGCCTGCGCGATGTCGGATACCGAGGCCTCGTTGCGGAAGGGCGCGCCGGTGGGCAGGTCGATGAGGAAGTTGCGCTGGCCATCGTCGCGCTCCTCGCGCAGCTGTCCGCCGTGCTGGGACACGATCTGCTGGCACAGCTTCAGGCCGATCAGGTCGCGCGAGGCGAGGCGCGAGGCCTGGGGTGCCGTGGCGGCCCGGGCGCTGCCGCTGTCCATCGGCGTCGCCTCGGCCTTCGCGGCAACGAAGGCGCCGCTGTCGCGCAGCACGATCAGCGCGCGCGGGCCCATCTGGCGGTGTTCGATGTCGAGCATGCCGCCCGGCCGGGCGGCGCGGATGGCCGCCTCGAGACATTCGACGAAGACGCGCAGCAGCCAGTGCTCGCTGCCGTAGATGGCCGCCAGCTGGTTTTTCGGCCCCTGGGTCGTGAAGCGCGCCTTCAGGTTGCGCGAGCGCGCCAGCGGCTCCACCTTCGCCCAGGCCTGCTGCAGCAGCGGCCACAGCTCGATGCGGTCGTTGGCCATCAGCGACTCGCTGCCCCACACGGCGGCCAGGTCGATCAGCTTGTTGAGCACGTGCGTGACTTCGTCGACCTGATGGCACAGGGCGTCGAGGACATGGGCGTCGCAGTCGGTGCGCGCCAGTGCCAGAGCGTCGTTCAGCTCACGCAGCGGGTCGCGCAGGTCGGAGCGGATCACCATCATCAGGTTCTCGAAGCCGACAGCGGCGTGCTCGTCGGCGCTGTCGGTCACCAGCACCATCGCGTCGTCGCGCGCCAGGCCGGGCAGCACCTTGCAGCGCAGCGCGGGCGCGTCCTCGCCCGGGCCGGCGGGCTGGCCGCTGATCGTCACCACGCAGGCGTTCTGCCCGATCACCGTGTCGTTGACGGCATTGAGCAGCGTGGGCTCCTGCACCCGCGAGCCGGTGTTCAGGCGCAGCTTGGCGGCAGCCTGGGTGTTGGCGAAGCGGACCAGACCGTCTCGCGACAACCAGAGCATGCCCGGTTGTAGGTTTTCCAGCAATTCCGACAGTGTTGCGTGCATTTTGGCGGCTCCATATGGCCAATGTAATCATTTTTAGCATTTAAGGGCGCGACCTCGCCGGGCGACTTTCGTGGCGTGCGTCACGCCCGCAGGCCACGCCTGCACCGGGGAATCACGGAGTGATCGGGCGCGCATCCCCAGCAGCCCCCTCGGCAAGTCCAGAACCCGCGTCGGCCTCGCGCCCGGCTTGTCAGCCTGGGGGATCGGGAGCACACTGGATTTGGCGGGGCGTTGTCGGCCCGCCCTCCCCCACCCCGTGAAAGGAGTACACATGAATCTGACGATCAGCGGTCACCACCTCGAAGTGACGCCGGCTCTGCGAGAGTACGTGCTCACAAAGCTGGATCGCGTCACCCGCCATTTCGATCAGGTGGTGGACATCAACGTGCTGCTGTCAGTGGAGAAGCTGAAGGAGAAGGAGCGCCGCCAGAAGGCCGAAGTCACCGTTCACGTGAAGGGCAAGGACATCTTCGTCGAGCAGTCCCACGAGGATCTGTACGCCGCCATCGACATGCTCATGGACAAGCTTGACCGGCAGGTCTGCCGCCACAAGGACAAGGTGCAGGACCACCACCACGTGGCGGCCAAGCGCATCGAGCAGTCGGCACCCTGATTCCACCGTCCGGACGACCGAGCGGCCTTGCGGGGCCGCTTTTTCATGCCTGAATCGCCAGGACGGCCCGTGAACCGACGAGGCCACGCGTTGCTGCAACGCAGCAGCCGGCGCAGAATGTGCCCCTTTAGGCGTTGCGGACGAGACCCTGCTCGGCACGCGACTTCATAATCCCGTCACTCGTCACTTGCACAGAGGCTGCCGCGGCCACGAGCCGCGGGGTCGCACGAATCACCGATGAACCGCCTCGCCGCCATCCTGCCCGCCAGCAACGTGCTCGTGGACGTGGACGCCACCAGCAAGAAGCGCGTGTTCGAGCAGGCCGGCCTGCTGTTCGAGAACCAGCACGCCATCGCCCGGGCCATCGTCGCCGACAACCTGTTCGCGCGCGAACGCCTGGGCTCCACCGGCCTGGGCCACGCGGTGGCGATTCCCCATGGCCGCATCAAGGGGCTGAAGAACCCGCTGGCGGCGGTGATCCGCGTGCGCCAGCCGATCCCTTTCGACGCGCCGGACGACGAGCCGGTGCTGCTGCTGATCTTCCTGCTGGTGCCCGAGGCGGCCACCCAGCGCCACCTGGAGATCCTCTCCGAGATCGCCGAGATGCTGTCCGACCGCGAGCTGCGCGAACGGCTGAAGACCGAGCCCGACGCGGCCAAGGTGCACGAGCTGATCTCCAACTGGGAACCGCTGAAGTCGGTGGCCTGACGGCCCCGCCGCGCAGCACGCCGACGTGAAGCCCAGCGTCATCAGCGCCGAGGCGCTCTTCGAGGAGCACCGGCAGGCGTTGCAGTGGGAGTGGATCGCCGGCCACGCCCACCCCGAGCGGCGCTTCGACGAGGCCGCGGTGCGCAATGCGCAGTCGGCTGCCGACCTGGTCGGCTACCTGAACTACATCCATCCCTACCGGGTGCAGATCGTCGGCCGCCGCGAGGTGGCCTACCTGAACGACGCCACGCCCGATGTCGCCGAGCGCCGCATCTCGCGCATCGTGACGCTCGAGCCGCCGGTGCTGATCGTCGCCGACGACCAGGTCGCGCCGGACAAGCTGGTGGCGATGTGCGACCGCGCCGAGATCCCGCTGTTCTCCACGGCCGAATCCGCCGGCCACGTGATCGACGTCGTGCGCGGCTACCTGAGCCAGCACTTCGCCGAGCGCACGACGCGGCACGGCGTCTTCATGGACATCCTCGGCCTGGGCGTGCTGCTCACCGGTGAGTCGGGCCTGGGCAAGAGCGAACTCGGGCTGGAACTGATCTCGCGCGGCCACGGCCTCGTGGCCGACGACGCGGTCGACCTCTACCGCGTCTCGCAGACCGCGCTGGAGGGCCGCTGCCCGGAACTGCTGCTCAACCTGCTCGAGGTGCGCGGCATCGGCCTGCTGGACATCAAGGCCATCTTCGGCGAGACGGCGGTGCGGCGGAAGATGCGCCTGAAGCTCATCGTCCACCTGGTGCGCAAGGAGACGATGGACCGCGAGTTCGAGCGCCTGCCCTACGAGCCGCTGTACGAGGAGATCCTCGGCGTGCAGGTGCGCAAGGCGGTGATCGCGGTGGACGCCGGCCGCAACCTGGCGGTGCTGGTGGAAGCCGCGGTGCGCAACACCATCCTGCAGCTGCGCGGCATCGACACCTACCAGGAATTCATCGAGCGCCACCAGAAGGCGATGCTCAAGGCCTCCGAGTAGAGCCTCACCTGCCCCGGTGCGGGCAGTTCTTCTTCGTGCAGGCGGCGTACAGCGCCAGCGAGTGATCCTGCAGCTCGAAGCCGCGCGCCACGGCCACGGCCTTCTGGCGCTTCTCGATCTCGGGGTCGAAGAATTCCTCGACGCGGCCGCAGTCCATGCACACGAGGTGGTCGTGGTGCTTGCCCTCGTTGAGCTCGAACACCGCCTTGCCGGCCTCGAAGTGGTTGCGCGAGAGGATGCCGGCCTGCTCGAACTGCATCAGCACCCGATAGACCGTGGCCAGGCCGACGTCGGCGCCTTCGGTCAACAGGTGCTTGTAGACGTCCTCCGCGCTCATGTGGCGCTGGAGGCCCTTCTGGAAGACCTCGAGCACCTTGATGCGCGGCAGGGTGGCCTTCAGGCCGCTGTTCTTCAGCTCGTCGGCATGGGTCATGGCAGCACGCGGTGGGGTCGGCCCGGACGATGCCGAACGCTAGAATCCGGCGATCATATCGAGGTTGCTGCGCCCTCGGCGCGCGCCCCCAGAGCCACCATGCCCTTCGCCCTTCGCCGCGCCGCGAGCCTGATGGCCGTCGCGCTCGCCTCCTCGGGCTGCGCCTCGCTGCAGTCCTCCGACAGCATCCTCGGCCTGATCACGCCCTACCGTGTCGAGGTGGTGCAGGGCAACGTGGTCACCAAGGAGCAGGTCGCCCTGGTCAAGCCCGGCATGTCGCGCGCCCAGGTGCGCGACATCCTCGGCTCGCCGCTGCTCGCGGACGCCTTCCATGCCGACCGCTGGGACTACGTCTTCACGATCCGCCGCCAGGGCGCCGAGCCGCAGTTGCGCCGCATCGTCGCGTTGTTCGAGGGGGAGGCGCTCAAGAGCCTGGACACCAGTGGCGAGCTCCCCGCCGAGCGCGAGTTCGTCGCATCGATCGACACCTTCAAGACGTCCCGCAAGGCGCCGGTGCTGGCGCTGACCGACGAGCAGATCAAGGCGCTGCCCGTGCCCGAACGGCCGCCCGCACCGCCTGCCGAAGCGCTGGGCCCCACGCGGAGCTACCCGCCGCTGGAGGCGTCGAAGTGAGCGCGCTGCGCGTCGCCGTGGCCGGCGCCTCCGGGCGCATGGGCCGCATGCTGATCGAGGCCGTTCGCGGCGCCGACGACATGGTGCTGGCCGGCGCGCTCGACATCGCGGCCAGCCCCGCCATCGGCCAGGACGCCACCGCCTTCCTCGGCGCCGCCAGCGGCGTGAAGATCACCGCCGACCTGCGCGAAGGGCTGTCCGGCGCGCAGGTGCTGATCGACTTCACCCGGCCGGAAGGCACGATGGCCCACCTGGCCGCCTGCCGCGAACTGGGCGTCAAGGCGGTCATCGGCACCACCGGCCTGGACGACGCGCAGAAGGCGCAGATCGCCACCTACGCCGCCGCCAACGCCGTCGTGCTGGCACCGAACATGAGCGTGGGCGTGAACGTCGTGCTCAAGGTGCTCGAGGTCGCGGCCAAGGCGCTGAAGGAAGGCTACGACATCGAGATCATCGAGGCCCACCACCGCCACAAGGTGGATGCGCCCAGCGGCACCGCGCTGAAGATGGGCGAGGTGGTGGCCGCCGCGGTCGGCCGCAACCTGAAGGAATGCGCGGTCTACGCCCGCGAGGGCATCACCGGCGAGCGCGACCCGTCGTCGATCGGCTTCGCCACCGTGCGCGGCGGCGACATCGTCGGCGACCACACCGTGCTGTTCGCCGGCACCGGCGAGCGCGTCGAGATCCGCCACCAGGCCACCAGCCGCGCCAACTTCGCGCAGGGCAGCCTGCGCGCGGCGCGCTTCCTGGCCGGCAAGGCGACCGGCCTGTACGGCATGGACGCCGTGCTCGGGCTCGCGTAGGCGCATGGGCGGCCTGCAGCACTTCTGGGACCAGGGCGACCTCATCACGCGCGGCGTCGCCGTGCTGTTGCTGCTCATGTCGGTGGCCGCCTGGGTGCTGATCTTCTGGAAGGCCTGGCTGCTGCGCCGCGTGCGCCAGGACATCGCCCGCGCCGTGCCGGCGTTCTGGTCCGCACCGACGCTGGAGGACGGCCAGCGCCAGCTCGCCGCCTTCGACCGCGAGTCGGCGCTGCGGCCGCTCCTGGATGCCGCCACGGCGAGCGCCCGGGCCGGCACGCTGGAGTCGCGCGGGCAGCTGGCCTCGCAGCTCACCCGGCGCCTGCGCGACGCGCTGCATGCCGTGCTCGCGCAACTGCAGTATGGCCAGGTGCTGCTCGCCTCGATCGGCAGCACGGCGCCCTTCATCG
>VFQN01001209.1_pt1 | contig 44571 bp, 38 predicted proteins | sample 3512371 | NCBI WGS metagenome assembly VFQN01 (sample SAMN10412370, study PRJNA504923) | tailings metagenome | isolation source: Replicate 2 from Balatoc abandoned mine | place: Philippines: Itogon, Benguet | collected 2017-08-28 | reverse complement strand
ACGGCTTCCGCTTGCCGATCCAGCCGACATGGCGCGCCAATGTCGAGCAAGCGAAATCAATCCGCCCTTCCCGCAGAGCATTCAAAATCGCACGATGGTCATGATCGGTGCGAGCTTCCCAGTCCCGACGCCAGGCGGCAAACAGAAACCGCGCGCTGGCCGCCTGCAGGTCATCGATCGTTCGAAGCAAGCGCGGCATACGGCAGGGCGCAAGGATAAGATGGTGGAAGCGACGGTTTGCAAGCTCCCAGTCCCGCACATTCGTTGCGCAATCCCCGAGCCGGTTAACCTCTTCTGCTTCCTCGATAATAAAGCGCGTCAGGTTGGGTGCGGCGTGGCGCAGCGCCAATATCTCCAGGCTCGACCGCATCTCGGCAACCTCGCGCAATTCGGCGACGTCGAAATCCGTGACACGAAACCCCCGCCAGGGCTCATTCTCCGCCAACCCCTGCGTTTGCAATGCCCGGAAAGCCTCACGCACCGGCACATGACTGGCCCCGAATTCGGCGGCGATATGGTCCTGCCGCAGCCGCGCGCCCGGGGGAATCTCGCCCGTGATGATCCGGCCGGCAAGAATACGGGCAATGCGTTCGGAAAGAGTTTCGTCTGCAGTGGTTGACATGAATCATAGATAATCTGAGAGGCCAGGCCTGTCGATCCCTTCGCATAGGCGCGTTGCGCTGCCTCAGTCTTAGAATTCAACGGCAAAGGCCGACCTCAAAAAAGCGGTTTGTGGCCTGACTGCTTGCCGCTCACAGAGCCTGCCCCTGGCATCTCTCCAACACCGCGAACCTTTTACATTTGGCCAACAGGCCGAAATGCGACCGTGCCAGGCGCCTTGTGTTGCCGTCCGCAATGTTCCGACCTCCGGCGAACGCCACATAGTCTGACGTGGAACCCGGCGACCAGCAGCAGTCCGCGCTGTTGGCATGTGCCTCCACCAGGACGGAAGGGCTGGACACGCGATCGGCGACTAGCCCTTCGATGCGATCCATGCGCTCGTCATAGAATCGGGTGAAGGCGCCCGCGCGGTCCGCTTTGCCGAACATCTCGCCGAGGATGCGCATCGAGCCGGTGATCTCTCGTCGCCCGCGGCTGACCGTATCGGAGGCCGCGCCGATGAACACGACCGCGACACCCGCTTTTTCGAGCTGGCGGACGACGTTGTCGTCGGGCGTATAGCCTGGGCCAAGCACCGCGACGTCCGGTTCCAGAGCAAGCGCCGCCTCCACGGAGAAGCCACCGGCATTGGGATCACCGAGGCTCGCTATGCGGTCGAGCTCGGGAAAACGCCGGCGGTCCAGAGGAAGGAGGCTTGCGGCGATGCGGTCGGCCCCCGCCCAGCCGACGATCGGCGCAGCCGGATCGTCGAGCAGCAGCGAGAGAAAGATGAAATCGAGGCTGTCCCCCAGCACCACTCTTTGCGGCGGGTCGGCAAGGTCGATGGAACGCCCCAGGATATCGGTGATGCGCTCCGCCGCCGAAGCGCCGGCAAAGAGCTGCAGAAAGACAGCAAGCATCAATGCCAGAAGCCGCATCAGCCGAGCGCCCATTCCGCGAAGGCGTAGACATGCGCCATATGCTGGAACTCTGAAAGGCGCCCGGAGGCACCACCATGGCCGCCGCATTCCATCAGTGTCTCAAGGAGGAAAAGAGAGGTGCCCGTCGAACGGGTGCGCAGGCGCGCGATCCATTTTGCCGCCTCCCAGCAGGGAACCCGTCCGTCCGAAATGCCGGTCGTCGCCAGAACGGGCGGATAGGGTTTTGCACCAATGGTCTCGTAAGGCGCATAAGCAGCGATGACGGCATGGTCCGCTGGGACGTTTTTCGGGTCACCCCATTCGGCGCACTCGGGTTGGGTGAGCGGCAACGTATAGTCGCTCTGGCTGTTGAGAACATCGACGAAGGGAACTTCCGCTATGACACCGCCAAACAACCCCGGAGCCAAGTCGAGTGCCGCCCCAACCAAGAGCCCGCCCGCAGAAGCGCCCTGGGCCACAATGCGGCCTGCAGCGGTGTATCCTTCCTGAACAAGGCCGTTCGCACAGGCAGCGAAATCGGAGAAGCTGTTCGGTTTCGAACGCCCCCTGCCCGCCTCATGCCAGCCTCGCCCGTTTTCCCCACCGCCGCGCACATGCGCGATGGCATAGACCCAGCCGCGATCGACAAGGGACAGGACTGCCGGATCAAAGGATGGTTCGCAGCAATGGCCGTACGCGCCGTAGCCGTAGAGCAGCAGCGGCGCGGACCCGTTGCAAGGCGTCGCGCGCAACTTGAGGAGGGAAATCGGCACACGGACGCCATCCGAGGCCTCGGCATAGGATATCAACGTGTCGTAGCGACTTGCTTCAAAACCGGCGCCGGCTGCTCCCACAGTTGCTCGACGCTCGCCGTTGCCGGGTCATGGGCGTTCAGCCGCGCCGTTGCTGCTCTGTGGCAAATCGGAGGCTGGCTTGTCGGCACCGCTATCAGCGGATCGGATCCTATCATGAGAGCGCTGCCCGAACTCGAAATGGGAGCGGCGCAAGTTTGCGCCAAACTTGGCTCTCATTTGATCAGAAAATTACGCGTTGATCACACCATGCGAATTTTTCGAACAAAAACTTGACTCGATAACTCCTGTTAATATAGGTCAGCATGACTGACGCATCTTGACAGGAGGACGCACGTTGGATCATCGCGAAGAAACCTTCGGCCTTTACGATCACGCTCATGAGAAGAGCAGCTGCGGCGTTGGTTTCATCACGCGAAAAGACGGAAAACAGACACATGACGTCCTGAAAAAAGGCCACGAAGCGCTCTGCGCCGTGCCCCATCGCGGCGGCATGTCGGCGGAGGGCGTCGGCGACGGTGCCGGGATTTCGGTCGATATCTCGCTTGGCTTCTTTCGCAAGCTGACCGGCCGGGACGACCTTCAACCGCGCCGCTTCGGCGTCGGCAACTTCTTCCTGCCGAACGATCCGGCATTTCGGCAGGAGGCCGAAAACATCATCGAGGGCGCGCTTGCCGGACAGGGTCTCTCCCTGCTTCTGACGCGCGACGTGCCTGTCGATGACAGTGCCATCCGCCCGGCGGCGATCCGCCACCAGCTCCCGATCCGTCAATGGGTCTTTGCGTGTCACGACGAAAAGGCGAGCCAGGCGGAGTTCGATGTCCGCATCCACAAGGCGCTGCTGGCGATCGAGGCGCGCGCCTATACCGAGCCGCAGCTTGCCGGGCTCTATCCGCTCTCGCTGAGCGCTAGGACGCAGGTGCTGAAGGGGCGGCTCAACTCCAACGAAGTCATGCCCTATTTCCGCGACCTCGTGGACCCGGATCACACCGTCAACACCATGTATTTCCACACGCGGTTTTCCACAAACACCGACCCGCATCCCTCCATGGCCCAGCCCTTCCGGCTGATGGCGCATAACGGCGAACTCAACACCGACCGCAAGAACCGGCTCTCCGAGGCCGCAATCGCGCTCGCCAAAAACGCCTCGATCATCCGCCCGAAGGGCCAGTCGGATAGCTGCCGTCTCGACCAGACGCTTCAGACGCGTGTCTTGGAAGACGGCCTCGATCTCGTCACCGCCGTCGTCTCGATGATGCCGCCGGCCTGGGAGAACGACGACACGCTGTCATCAGATGTCGTGGCAATGCTCGAATATTTCTCGCTCTACGAGGAGAAGAATGACGGCCCCGCCGCACTGATCTTCGGCGACGGTGACATGATCGGCGCACGGCTCGATCGTCTGGGGCTGCGGCCGCTGCGCACCGTCGAGACCGCCGACTATCTCTGCGTGATGTCGGAAGCCGGCCAGATCGCCTTTCCGCCGGAAAGCGTGCTGCGCCGCGGCCGCATCGAAGCTGGCGGCATGCTCTGCTACGACCACACGGAAAAGCGCGCCTTCGGCACGAACGAGGCGCTGGAAATGCTCGCCGCCCGCCGCCCCTATCGCCACCTCCTCCGCGAGGCGCGCGTCAATCTCGCCGACCTGCCGGAAATCCCGGCCGAAGCGCAGGGCTCTCCGCTGCGCTACAACGGCGATCTCGAACGCCACCAGCGCTACGTCGCTTACTCCTTCAACCAGGAAAGCTTCAAGTTCCTGATGGACCCGATGCTGGCGACCGGGGCGGAAAAGATCTCCGCCATGGGCTACGGCAACGCCATCAACGCCCTCTCCGACCAGGAGGGCGGCGTCGCGAAGTATTTCTCGCAGCGCTTCGCGCAGGTCACGAACCCGCCGCTCGATTCGATCCGCGAGGCTGACGGCATGACGCTGCGGGTGGCGCTCGGCGCGAAGCCGAACATCGGCGCGAAGGCCGCCCGCCAGATCGTCGTGCCCTCGCCGATCCTCACCCATCTCGACATGCTGCGCATCCGCGAACAGCTGGAAACGCCGGTCAAGCGTTTCGAGATGCTCTATACGCCTGATCTTGAAGATGCCGAGGCCAACGAACAGGCGCTGGAACAGGCGATCGACGCTCTTTGCACCGCCATTGTAGGTTTCGCGCGGGAAGAGGGTGGCATCGCCGTCGTCACCGACCGGCATGTCGCCCGCGCCCGCGCTGCCTTGCCGATGATCCTCGTCATCTCCGCCGTCAACCAGAAGCTCATCGAGGAGGGCCTTCGTCTCCGGCTGTCGCTGGTGGTCGAGAGCGGGCAGATCGCATCCTCGCACCATGTCGCGGCTGTGCTCGGCTTCGGCGCTTCGGCGGTCTATCCGCTCGGCGTGCAGTTCCGCGCCGAGGAAAAGTTCGGTGGAGAGGCCGACAAGGCCTTCAAGCGCTTTGCCAAGGCGGCCGAAAAGTCGTTGATGAAGACCATGGGCAAGGTCGGCCTATGCACCGCCGAAAGTTATATCGGCGGCGAGTTCTTCGAGCCGAACTTCCTCGACACCAACGACCGCGTGCTCAAGCGCTACTTCCCGAACGTCAAGACGCCCGTCGGCGGCGTGAATTTCAAGGTGATCGCCGCTGCCGTCGCCGACTGGCATGCCAAAGCGCTGACGGTGCAGCAGGAGGACGACATTCCCCTGCTCGGCCTCTTCAAGGAGCGCGCGGAAGGCGCCGGCCACTCCTTCGGCACCGCCGCCGTGCGCGGCTTCATCGACATGACGGAGGAGAAGATCGGCTTCGAGAGGCCGGAGGAGGACGATCCATTCCTGCGTCTCCTGACACTCAACCGTCTGGACGACGCCTTCGGCCTCGATGACGCTGCCTATCGTAACAACGGTTTTGAGAAACTGACGCCCGAAGCGATCGACCGCTTCGCCATCACCCCTGGCTACCGCGCCTTCATCCGCCAGATGACGGACGAGCGCGCGCGTCGCCCCGCCGCGCTGCGCGACGTCCTCGCGCTGCCGGCCGACGTCACCTACCTCTCCTCCGCCGAAGATTTTCGCAAGGAGATGGGCCGCTTCTCGCGCAAGGGCAACAACAACTTCATGGTGCGCGGCCTTGGCTGTGACAGCATCGGCCAGGATACGTTCCGCCTCACCCTCACGGATGGCGAACTGGCCCGGCTGGCGGCGCTCGGCCAGTCGCTCGTCATGCGCTTCGGCGGGGATATTCTCGGCCACTGGCTGGAGGGTGGCGCGCTGATGGTGCAGGCGGCCGGCGAGGCGCTGGACTATCTCTCGCTGATCCGCACGGCGCCGCAGAGCATTCCGCTCGAAACGGTGCAGAAGGCGAGCGAGATCACCCCGCTTCTTGCCTCCGGCGCGATGAGCCACGGCGCGCTTGTCGCGACCGCCCATGAGGCGGTCGCGCACGGCACCAACATGGTCGGCGGCATGTCGAATTCCGGCGAAGGCGGCGAGCACATCTCGCGCTACGGCACCATCCGCGCCTCGCGCATCAAACAGTTCGCCTCCGGCCGCTTCGGCATCTGGGCCGGTTATCTCGCCGATCCCATGCTGGAGGAGCTGGAGATCAAGATCGGCCAGGGCGCAAAACCCGGCGAAGGCGGCCAGTTGCCCGCCCAGAAAGTGACGGTCGAGATCGCCGCCGCCCGCGGCGGCACGCCCGGCGTCGAGCTCGTCTCCCCGCCGCCGCACCACGACACCTACTCGATCGAGGACCTTGCCCAGCTCATCCACGACTGCAAGGCGGCGCGCGTGCGCGTCATCGTCAAGCTGGTCTCCTCGGAGGGCATCGGCACCATCGCCGTCGGCGTCGCCAAGGCGGGCGCCGACGTCATCAACGTCGCCGGCAACACCGGCGGCACGGGGGCCGCCGCCGTCACCAGCCTGAAATACACCGGCCGCGCCGCCGAGATCGGCATCGCCGAGGTGCACCAGGCGCTCTGCGCCAACGGCCTGCGCCAGAAAGTATTGCTGCGCTGCTCCGGTGCACACCAGACGGCGAGCGACGTCGTCAAGTCGGCGCTGCTCGGCGGCGACAGTTTCGAGTTCGGCACGACCGCGCTGATGATGCTGAAATGTGTGATGGCGAAGAACTGCAACATCAAATGCCCCGCCGGCCTCACCACCAATCCGGAGGTCTTCGACGGCGATCCGCGGGCGCTGGCGCAATATCTCCTCAACATCGCGCACGAGACGCGGGAAATCCTCGCCGCGCTCGGCCTCTCCTCGCTGCGCGAAGCGCGCGGGCGCAGCGATCTGCTGCACCTCCTCGATCACCCCGCAAGCGTCGGGCAGCTTGACCTGCGCGCCATGCTCGCCGTCGTCGCGGAGGTGACGATCGCCGACCCCGTCTACATGGAAAAGGATTTCGCCGTCGACGACGGTTTCATCGAGCTTGTGCGCTCCGCCCTCATCGAGGGCCGGCGTGTCGACGTGGAACTTGGCGGCAATCGCCCTCTCAACAATTGCAACAAGACGGTCGGCGGCCAGCTCGCCGTCGATATCGAGCGCCTGCTCAACTACGACCTGACGGAGGAACAGATGCACGCCCTTCCCTCCGTCCGTCAGGACGACCGCGGCCGCCGCTTCCTCGACGCCGGCAGTGTACGCATATCCACCTCGGGCTCGGCCGGCCAGTCTTTCGGCGCCTTCTGCAACGATGGCATGGCGCTGACCCATACCGGCACCTGCAATGACGGCGTCGGCAAAAGCGCCAATGGCGGCGTCATCGCCGTGCGCTCGCCGGGCGGCGGCTCTGACGAGGCGGGCGGCAATGTGCTGGTCGGCAATTTCGCGCTGTTCGGCGCGACGGGCGGGCGGCTCTTCGTCGAAGGCCAGGCCGGCGACCGTTTTGCCGTGCGCAATTCCGGCGCGACGGCCGTGGTCGAAGGCGTCGGCGATTTCTGCTGCGAATACATGACGAACGGCGCGGTGCTGAACCTCGGCACCTTCGGCAAAGGGTTCGGCAACGGCATGAGTGGCGGCTTCGTCTACCAGTACGATCCCTATGGCGACCTGCCGAAGAAGATGAGCCACGATTCCATCCTGCTCGGCGCGATCGGCGACGAGGGCGACGCGATGGCGGTCGTCCATGCGGATACCGTGCGCCTGCTGCTCGAATGGCATCTCGCGGCGACCGACTCGAAAAAGGCGCAATGGCTTCTCGAAAACTGGGAGAGCGAGAAGCACAATTTCGTCTACGGCCTGCCGCGCGCTTTGCTGCTCTACCAAGATAGCGACGCCATCCTGAAGGCGAAGAGCCGCAAGGATCTTGTCGAGGAACTCTCGACGGCACTTGCCGGCCATCAGGTGCGCAAGTTCAAGCTCGCCTATCGTGACCGCAAGGCGGTCCTCAACGGCAATGTGCCCGGCTACGGCGAGACCGATACGGAAGGCATGTTCGTCCTCCTCAACAACTACACGGTGCTCAGCATGGCGCAATCGATCGCCCTTGCCCGCGTGCCTGGCGCGCGCGGGCCGTCCGATCCCGCGGTGGAGAAGGCCGTGCGCAACCTCTTGCTGACGGAAGATTTCTCCCTGATGCAGAAACTCGCCCGCTACGCGCGCGCCGCGGTCGCCGACCACGACGACGAGGCGCTGGCCGTGATGGTCGCAGCAAAACGCCTCGACGACTACCGGCAGGCACTGAAAGGCCGCAACACGCGCGCCATCGACAGCCCCGGCACCTACGGCTGGATCCTCCACCAGTCCGCCCGCAACATCGAGCGCATCGGCCGCATCCCCAGCTTCGAGGAGCTGTTCGCGCGCCAGGCGATTTCCGGCTTCGCGCCGGCAAGACAGTGAGGCAAAGACGATGAAGATCCCCTACATCCCTGACGATGCGCCCTTCAACGCCGACCAGCGGGCCTGGCTCTCCGGCTTCCTCGCCGGTCTCCATTCCCGCCTCGCCATAGAAACGCCTCCCGTCACCGCAGCGGCTGCGCCCACCAAGACCGTAAGCCTCCACATCCTCTACGGCACCCAGACGGGCAACGCCGAGCGCGTCGCGATGGAAGCGGCGGCGAGTGCCCGAACGCTGGGTCTTGCTCCTGAAGTCGCTGGCCTTGACGACATCACAATAGAGCAGCTCGCCGCCATGGAGCGGCTGATCGTCGTCACCTCCACCTATGGCGAAGGCGAGATGCCCGACAATGCGCAGCTCTTCTGGGAGGCGATTTCCGCCTCCACCGCGCCACGTCTGGAAAACCTGTGCTTCGGCGTCCTCGCCTTGGGCGATACCGCCTATGACGGCTTCTGCCAGGCCGGCAAACTCATCGACATGCGCCTCGAACAGCTCGGCGCGACGCGCATCCTCGCCCGGCGCGATTGCGATATCGACTATGAGGACCCGGCGGCCGCCTGGATCGGGCAGGTCGTGCCGCTCGCCGCGGAAAACGCCGGCGGCGGCGCCCTCTCCAGCGCGCCGGTCACCGCCGCAGTCCCGAAGGTGGCCGGTTGGAGCCGCAAGACCCCCTACCCGTCCCACCTCGCCGTAAACCGCCGTCTTTCCGGCAGCGCCTCGGCCAAGGAAATCCGCCACTACGAATTCGACCTCGGCGACAGCGGGCTGGACTACGAGGCCGGCGATGCGCTCGGCGTGATGCCGGTCAACGATCCCGCCCTCGTCTCGCTTCTCCTCGCGCGTCTCGGGGCCGATCCGCAAACGCCGGCCGGCGAAACCAGCCTTGAAACCGCACTGACGCAAAAATTCGAGATATCCACCCCCTCGCGCGACCTGATCGCCGAGGTGGAGCGCCGCGCCGGCAACGAGGAACTGACCCATGTGCTGCGCAACGGTGACAAGGAAGCACTGGACGCCTTCCTCTGGGGTAAGGATATCTGCGATCTTCTGGCGCTGGCTCCGCCATCAGCCTTCCCGGCTACGGATATCGTTACCCTGCTGAAGCCACTCCAGCACCGCGCCTATTCCATTTCCTCCAGCCCGCATGCCGCCGCCGGCAGCGTGCATCTCACCATCGCCAGCGTGCGCTATCACGCCGATGGCCGCGACCGCGGCGGCGTCTGCTCGACCTTCCTCGCCGACCGCGTGGCCGAAGGCTCAAGCGCCGGCATCTTCGTCTCGCAGAACAAATCCTTCCGCCTGCCCGCCGACAATGACGCGCCCGTCATCATGGTCGGCCCGGGCACCGGCGTCGCCCCGTTCCGCGCCTTCCTTCAGGAGCGCCGCGCCCGGGGCGCGAAGGGCCGCAACTGGCTGTTCTTCGGCGACCAGCACCGCGACAGCGATTTCATCTACGCCGACGAACTGTCCGAGATGAGCCGCGACGGGCTCTTGACGCGCCTCGACCTCGCCTTTTCCCGCGACCAGCAGGAAAAGATCTATGTGCAGACCCGCATGCGCGAACACGGCAAGGCGCTCTTTACCTGGCTGGAGGAAGGCGCCGCCTTCTATGTCTGCGGCGATGCCAGCCGCATGGCGCGCGACGTCGATACGGCGCTGACCGAGATCATCGCCACCCATGGCGGTCTCCCGGACGACCGCGCCGCCGATTATGTCGCCCGGCTGAAGCGGGAAAAAAGGTACCTGCGCGATGTCTATTGACGATATCGTCAGGCTGGCAGGGGAAGGATAGCACCGCGGTGGTTTCAAACACCTGCCGCGTATAGAGCCAGCCTGCCACCTTCCATCCAGTTCACGCTGTAGATGGAAGGACGACATTCTCTATCTGGTAGCGGCGGCGGATGAGCTTGCGCTCGACCGCGTGCTCTGCCGGCGGGCATACCCGCCGGCCTTCACGTTATCGGCATCAGGTTTCCGATGCCATCCTCTAGCGGAAACCCTCAGTACTGGACCGAACGGGGATCGATCGGAGCCGCTTTCGGCGGCGCGAACTTCGTCAGATCGATCCCTTCGACCGCAGCCTTGTACTCTTCCGCACTTGGCGTCCGGCCCAGGATCGCCGAAAGCACGACCACCGGGGTCGAGGCAAGCAGCGACTCACCCTTCTTTTCGGCAGTGTCTTCCACCACGCGGCCCTGGAACAGACGGGTCGAGGTTGCCAGAACGGTGTCGCCCTTCTCGGCCTTCTCCTGGTTGCCCATGCAGAGGTTACAGCCCGGGCGTTCGAGGTAGAGGATGTTTTCGTATTCGGTCCGGTTGCTGGTCTTCGGCTGCAGATCATCGAATTCGAAGCCCGAATACTTCTGCAGGATTTCCCAATCCCCTTCGGCCTTCAGTTCGTCGATGATGTTGTAAGTCGGCGCGGCCACCACGAGCGGGGCCTTGAACTCGACCTTGCCTTCGGCCTTTTCGATGTTCTTCAGCATCTGAGCCACGATCTTCACGTCGCCCTTGTGCACCATGCAGGAGCCCACGAAGCCGAGATCGACCTTCTTGTTGCCGCCGTAGTACGAAACCGGACGGATCGTGTCATGGGTGTAGCGCTTCGAAACATCGGCGTTGTTCACGTCCGGGTCGGCGATCATCGGCTCATCGATCACGTCCAGATCTACGACGACTTCCGCGAAGTACTTCGCATTGTCATCCGGCGCAAGCGCGGGCTTTTCGCCCGAGCGAATCTCGGCAATGCGTGCATCCGCCTTGGCAATCAGGCCCTTCAGCGTGCCTGCAGTATTTTCCATGCCCTTGTCGATCATGATCTGGATGCGCGACTTGGCGATTTCCAGCGACTCGATCAGCGTCTCGTCCTGCGAAATGCAGATCGAGGCCTTGGCCTTCATCTCGGCCGTCCAGTCGGTGAAGGTGAAGGCCTGGTCGGCGAGCAGCGTGCCGATATGGACTTCGATGATGCGGCCCTGGAAGACGTTATCGCCACATTGCTTGAGCATCTGTGCCTGGGTCGCATGCACCACGTCACGGAAGTCCATGTGCGGCTGCATCGTGCCCTTGAAGGTCACCTTGACCGATTGCGGGATCGGCATGGTCGCCTCGCCGGTGGCCAGCGCAAGTGCCACGGTGCCGGAGTCCGCGCCGAAGGCCACGCCCTTGGACATGCGGGTGTGGCTGTCGCCGCCGATGATGATCGCCCAGTCGTCCACGGTGATGTCGTTCAGCACCTTGTGGATGACGTCCGTCATCGCGTGATAGACACCCTTCGGGTCCCGCGCGGTGATCAGGCCGAAATTGTTCATGAAGGACATGAGCTTCGGAATGTTCGCCTGTGCCTTCTTGTCCCAGACGGACGCCGTATGGCAGCCCGACTGATAGGCGCCGTCCACGAGCGGCGAGATGACGGTCGCCGCCATCGCCTCGAGCTCCTGCGCGGTCATCAGACCGGTGGTGTCCTGCGACCCGACAATGTTCACCTTCACGCGAACGTCAGATCCTGCATGCAGGACCTTGCCCGGCGTCACACCGACGGCATTGCGGTTGAAGATCTTCTCGACCGCGGTCAGGCCCTGACCCTCGACGGTGATTTCCTTGTTCGGGGCAAAGACCGGGGTCTGCTCCACACCGAGGGTCTGGGCAGCAAATGTCTGGAGCTTCTTGCCGAAGACGATAGCATAGGAGCTGCCGGCCTTCATGAACTCCATCTTCTGCGGTGTGAAAGCGGCAGCGACATCGACCAGTTCCGCGCCGTCCTCGCCACGGAGCTTCTTGTTCTTCACGTCGATCTTCAGGACCGTGCCAGTCTCGACCGAGAACTTCTGCTCAAGGACCGGGTTACCGTCGTTGTTGAGGATCGGCTTGCCGTCTTCACCGGTCTTCTTGGTCCAGTTCTTCAGGTTAATGCCGATACCGCCGGTCACGTCGACCGTGGTCGCGAAGATCGGCGAAATGCCGTTGGTGCCCGCGACGACCGGTGCGAAGTTGACGAAGGGCACATAGGGGCTGGCCTGCTTGCCGGTCCAGAGCGCCACGTTGTTGACGCCCGACATGCGCGACGAACCGACGCCCATCGTGCCCTTCTCGGCAATCATCATCACGCGCTTGTCCGGGTGCTGCTTCTGCAGCGCGACGATTTCCTGCTGCGCTTCGGGCGTAATCATGCATTGGCCGTGCAGCTGACGGTCCGAACGCGAATGCGCCTGGTTGCCGGGCGACAGAAGGTCGGTCGAGATATCGCCTTCGGCGGCGATGAAGGTCACGACCTTGATCTCGTCCTCGACATCCGGGAGCTTGGTGAAGAACTCGGCCTTGGCATAGCTTTCGAGAATGCCCTTCGCGACCGCATTGCCAGCCTTGAAGGCGTCTCGCAGACGGAACATGTCGGCGTCGTAGAGGAAGACCTGCGTCTTCAGCACCTCACCGGCCTGCCCGGAAATTGCAGCATCCTCGCCAAGCGCGATGTCGAGCAGCACTTCGACCGAGGGCCCGCCCTTCATGTGCGACAGGAGTTCGAGGGCGAACTCGGGGGTGATCTCCGGGACGACAGTTTCGCCGAGGATGATCTTCTTGAGGAAAGCAGCCTTGACCCCGGCAGCACTCGTCGTGCCCGGCAGCGTATTGTAGATGAAGAAGTTTAGCGCGTCCTTGCGATGCTCGCTACCGGCATCTTCAATCAATGCAATGATTTCGCCGACAAGCGCGCCATCATCAATCGGCCTGGGAGCGAGCCCTTGCGTTTCTCTGCTTTTGATCTCGGCCAGATAGTCCAGGTACAGGTTCATCGCAATCCCAACGTCTAGAGGTACACGGCTGCTGAAAGGCAGCGCCACCGAACCGCATGTTCGCCGGCCCAGCTTCTTATGCGCCACGAGTAGGTCAACCAACGCCAGCTGGCAAGATGCCGTATTTTAGTAAAAAAGTGGTGCTTTCAATTCATGTTTATCTGAATAAAGATGCTCGTAGCGAGCGAGCCGAATGGAAAGACCGTTTTACCCCACCGGCTGTTCCCATCAGACAACTGACGACGCATTGCCTCAGTTAACGCGGTTCGCTCAGCACCTTCTCAAAACCATGTGTCAAACATTCCAATAGCAGATGACGCGATCTGGCTATGATCACCTCTCCGGGCTAAAGATCGAAAGGCGGACGACAGGTTGTCGTCATCCTCAGCGTGCAACAGAACCCGTGCCTCGGCTATCATGGCTTTTGGTACGAACGCCATTTCAAGCATAGCGCGCAATTTGATGAGGGTCGTGATGCGTAAAGCCGCCGTTCCGTTTTCTATGTAGCGATCATTGAAACGCGGTAACCGTCACCGTTGAGGCGACGAGGTGTCCGGCTGCGGCCACCGCTGCAGCGCGTCTCGCCCAGTGTCCGTCAGGCCGTAGACTCCCCTGTCGAGGCGCTCGAACCAGCCGTAGACATTGGAAAGCAGGATTTTACCGGCGTCCGGTACATTGGCGCGCACTGCGCGCACGGGCAGCGGCCCACCGGCAAGCGCCGCGGCGCAGCCGAGCGCCTGCTGGCGGTAGGCTGTCATGACCGGTGCACGGGTGCTGCCGCCGCGGGCCGGATCGCCGCGCCGCTTCTGGTGCTCCCGCATCAGCCGCGACCGGCGCTTCGGATTGGTTCGCGGCATGGGGGATATGGAACCGACGATGACGCTGACGTCATCGGCATCGGAAACGCCGAGCATGCCGATGCCCAGCCGGCGGCAGAGGTCACGGTAGCGCTTGTCGGATTCCCGCCCCCTGCCCCTCGCCGAGACCCTTGCGGCGATCCAGACCTCGTCCGAGACGGCAGCCCGGTCTACGGCCTGGAGGATGAGCTCCAGGTTGAACGTCAGCTTCAGCTCGCAGATCACGACGACGGGCGGATCGTCATTGCTCAGCCCGACAAGGTCACAGCCGCCGATTTCCCCCTTGACGACATAGCCGGCCTTTTCGAGGAAGTCTTTGACGGGCAGGTAGAGTGAGGTTTCCATAGGCCTGCGGAGCGGTGACGACGCGGAGAATCGCCCAGCAGGCTACATTGAACCGCCGGGATGGGACACCCCGTCTCCTACGTGCCGCACGATATGTCTACCCCTCCCCCCGATGGAGCGACCGGCGCTCGCTTTCTATCGGTTTTTCCAATGAGCTGCACGGGCTTCCCAGCGCTGGATGATCCCGTGTTCGACGACCAGCATGACGGCGACGAACGCGAGGGAATAGACCAGCACATGGGTGGTCTCGAACTGCTGGAAATAGAGGTGGATGCGAAAGCCTATGCCATTCGACCGGCCGAGGAATTCGACGACGAGAACGATCTTCCAGATTACGGCGATGCCGTTGCGCGCGGCGACCGCGAGCCAGGGTGCAAGCTGCGGCAGCACAAGATGGCGAAGGCGCTCGTGACCGGACAGGCGGGCGACGGCGGCAAGGTCCTCCAGCGCCGGATCGAAGGCACGCACGCCCTGCCGCACGGTGATCATAACCATGGCCGTCTTGTTGAGGGTCACCGCGACGATGGCTGCCAGTTCGTTGAGCCCGATCCAGAGATAGCAAAGCACGATCAGCACGAGCGCCGGCAGGTTCATGAAGATCGTGACCCAGGGGTCTGCCCAGCGGTTGAGGGCCCGATAGCGTCCGAGAAGGAAGCCGAGCAGGCTGCCGGCCGCCATGGCGAGCGTGAAGGAAACGACAACGCGCAGCAGCGTTGCAAAAAGCTCGCGCGGCAGGCGCCCTGCGATGGTTTCCGACCAGAAGACCCGCGCCACGTCGACAGGCCCCGGCAAGACCGTCGGGTCGGCCTTCAGGCCGGCAAGCGCCGCCCAGAACAGGCCAAAGAGGCCGAGGGATAGAAAGAAGACGCCAACCGACGGGCGGTCTTCGGCATGGATCTGCGTCATCGGAAATCTCCCACCCCGACTATAGCCGCCGAACCATGCCGCCGATCCGCGACCTTGGTCGTATGGCGGCCTTCCGACAGGTGCATAGAAATCGTGACGGGAGGATCCGGCGATGGAAAGAGGCTTGGCGCGATGCGGCCTGCTGCTGAGCATTTTTATCCTCGGCCTTATTCTGTGTGGCCGGAACGCGCCGGCGGCCGTGCTCGACCACCAGGCGCTGGCCGGCATGATCGTGCCACCCTATGCGCTGGGAGAGCCGGTCAACGACAAGGGCGTCTGGACGCTGCTCAACTCCGGTGGGGCGGAGGCCGGCTATGTCTTCGAGACGGGGCCGCTCGCACCGCTGCCCGGCTTTTCAGGCGCGCCGATCAACATGCTTGTGACAATCGACCGGGATGGCCGCTTCCTTGATGTCAGGCTCCTTTCGCACAACGAGCCCATCTTCGTTTCCGGTCTGGGAGAGGCACCCTTGCGCGCCTTTCTCGAACAGTATCGCGGGCATTCGATCCGCGAGCCGCTGGTTGTCGGCACACCCTATGGCGAGGCCGGCAATGGCTCCGATCTCGTCTATCTCGACGGCGTAACCAAGGCGACGGCGTCGGTGCGCATCGCCCATGAATCGATCCTCGCCGCAACGCTCGACGTGGTGCGCGAGAAGATGCAGGGCGTGGTGAGCGGCCCGCCGGTACACCCCGATCCGGCAGTCGATGAGGTGCTTGACTGGCCGACGCTGGTCGAGCGCGGCCTCGCCCGGAACCTCACGGTTACCAACGCTGCGCTCGATGCGGCGTTCGGCAAGACGATCTGGGCGCATGACGACCCGGAGGCAGCAGCGGATCCAGAGGGGCTTTTCCTTGATCTCTGGGCGGTCGACATCGGTCCGCCGGCCATCGCGCGCGCTGTGCTGGACGATGAAAGCCTTGCCGACCTCCAGCGCCTTGCGCGCATCTCTCCCGATGACGAGCCCATCCTCCTCATCGAGGCTGGGCGCCATGGCCTCGTGTCGCCGGATTTCGTGCGCAACACGGCACCGGACCGCCTGGCGGCAGAGCAGGACGGCCTGCCCGTCGCGCTGCGCGATGCCGACCTTGCGGTAGAGACACGGACGGGCGTGCCGCTGGGCACGACGATGCTTCTGCGTATCGACCGTCGCCTTGGCTTCGACCCGACGCGGGACTGGACGCTCTCCGCACAGGCCGTGCGCATGCATGGCATGCTGAAGCCGGAGGTCGGCTCCGTCCATTTCCCGCTCGTCCTCAGGGCTGACCCCGCCTTCTTCAGCCGTCCGGTGGTTGCGGCTGCGTTGGCGCCATGGCAGGCGGCACTGGCCGATCGGAAATGGGATCTCGCCGCGCTCGGCGTGCTTCTGACAGGGCTGCTGGCGGCGGTCGGCCCCGGCATGCATCGTCTCGCTCAACCCGCCACGCTGCGTCCGGCACGGCTCGCCCTCCTGGCGCTTGTCGTCGTGTTCGTCGGCTGGTGGGGGCAAGGCCAGCTTTCGATCGTCACGCCGCTCGCCGTGCTGCGGACAGCGGTCGATGGCGGCAGTCTCGCCGTGTTGCTCTACGATCCCTTCTCGCTGCTGATCTGGGGGGCTGCCATTCTTGGTTTCGTGCTGTGGGGGCGCGGCCTTTTCTGCGGCTGGCTCTGCCCCTTCGGTGCCATGCAGGAATTCGCCCACCATGTTGGCAGGCTGCTGCGGCTGCCGCAGTGGAACCCCTCCCCTGTCTGGGACAGCCGGTTGAAGGCCGGCGCGTGGCTTGCGCTTGCCGGCCTCCTCGCGGTCGCGGTGCTCGCGCCGGAAAAGGCTGAGACGGCCGCCGAGATCGAACCCTTCAAGACGGCAATCACCACCTTGTTCCAACGTGAATGGTACTATGTCGCCTATGCCGGATTCTGGCTGCTGCTTGCCATGGTCACCTTCAAAGGCTTCTGCCGTTATGTCTGTCCGCTGGGGGCGCTCATGGCCATCGGTGGCCTGCTGCGGCTGCGCCGATGGATTCCCCGCCGTGCAGAATGCGGTTCGCCCTGCCAGCTTTGCCGCGTACGCTGCCCCTATGGCGCCATCCGCAAGACAGGCGAGATCGCCTATTCGCAATGTTTCCAATGCCTCGACTGCGTCTCGATCCACGATGACGGCGCGCAATGCGTGCCGCTCGTGCTGGCCCGCCGGAAGAGTGCACCAAGCCCGCGGGCGGCACGGGCATGAACCGACGCCGCTTTCTCCTGATAACCGCCGCGGTGGCCGCCTTTCCCGGCGCCGCCCGCGCCGGGTTCACGCGCTGGCAGGCAGACATGCTCGGCGGCACGGTGCGCGTCGATCTGCGGGGCCCGCGTGATCTTGCGCAGGATGTCGCCACCCGGATCGGCGCGGCAATCGCGGAGGTGGAGGCTGCAGCAAGCCTCTTCAATTCCGATTCCGCCCTCAGCCGCTTGAATGCCGCAGGACGGCTCGACGATCCGCCCCCTGTCCTTCTCGACCTGATGCGCCTTTCCGGGGAAATGCATGCGATGACGGACGGACGTTTCGATCCGACGATCCAGCCACTTTGGCGTGCTCTGGCGGAAGGGCGCGACCCCGCGCCCGCGCACGCCGCGATCGGCCTGGCACGGGTACAGGTCGGCCCGCCGATCCGGCTCGACAAGGGACAGGCATTGACCTTCAACGGTATCGCGCAGGGCTATGCCGCCGACCGGGTGCGTGGACTGCTGCAGGAGGCAGGCTATCGCGATGCGCTCGTCGATATGGGGGAGTTCGCGGCACTCGGTGGGCCGTTCCACATTTCCATCGAAGATCCAGCCCTCGGCGGAATCGCCACCCGCCGCCTTTCGGGCAATGCCGTTGCCACGTCAAGCCCGACGGCGATGCGGATCGGGGGCGGCTTCCATATCCTCGGCCCACGTGGTGAAACGCCGGGCTGGTCGACAGTTTCGGTGGAGGCAGAGAACGCCGCACTGGCCGATGGCTTCTCAACGGCCTTTTGCCTGATGCCCGGCGAGGCGATACGCGCCTCGCTCCACCGCTGCCCTGCGGTGACGCGGGTAACGGCAATGGATTTCGCCGGCGATGTTTCGACGTTCTGAACCTTAGCGCGTGGGCGGGGTGAAGGTCAGGCCGTGGGCCGCGAAGATACGCGCGATCTCACCGTCGGCGAGCGCCGCCGCGATAGCTTCGTCGACGGCATAGGCGAGGTCCTTGTGCTGGAAGTTGATGCCGATGCCGACCGTCCAGCTTCCCCGGGCAAAGCCGACAAGCGGTGGGGCGTGCACCGTCAACCCGCTTTCCGGATGGCGCACGAGCCCGGCTTCCAGCTCCGCACGCGGACCCATCGCAGCCTTGGTTACGCCCTCCGCCAGCCCATCCATTGCCGCAGCCACCGACCGGTACCGATGGATCTTGTCGACGGGGCCAATCAGGGAAGTGAGGTAGAAATCGGCGATGGAATCGTTCTCGACGGCAACCGGATCGAAGCGGAAGAAGGGCGGCGTCGGCCCTTTCTCCGCATAGTCGGCCGCACGATAGGCGATCGCGATGCTTTCCGTGGCATATTGTCCGGTGAAGGTAACCTGCTCGATACGGCAGACGAGGGCACTGTCATAGGGCACATGCAGCATCACGTCGCTGACGCGGCCGCCGACGGTCGCGCCCTTCCAGACATAGTTCAGGAGGTCCGCCTCCAGGTTTTCCCCGGCGGCAACGAGGCGGAATTTCGCCTCGACACCAAGGCCCTTGGCGATCAGCCGCCCGATCTCGACGTCGACACCGACTGCTTTGCCCTTTTCCTCATAGGACCAAGGCGCATAGTCCGCATAGACGGCGAATTCTATCCAGCCTTCTTCAAGAATCCGGTCGAAATCGCGACCGACATCCTGCGCGAAAGTGTTCTGCGGTTTGGGTTGAGGCTTGTAGTCCTCGCAACGCGCAAAAGCGCCGCCCGGGAGGGCGACGCCGAGGACAAGGGCCAGAAGAGCACGGCGGAGCATGCGCGTTACTGCGTGGCCGAAAGGCCGACCGTCAGCACTTCCGCCGCCTTCTTCCAGCTTTCCGGCGTTTCGGAGAGAATGCGTGCTGCCTCGTAGGTCACGCTGTCGGCCACGGGAGCGCCGGACGCGGTCTTTACTTCGGACGCGATCGTCTCCAGTTCCTTCCTGAGCGCTGCCGTATCAGCCACCTTGCCGCTGCCCAGTTCGTCGCGGATCTCATGCAGGCGCTGGGCATGGTTGTCGAGCGCCCCATCCTCTGGCCGGGTTTCCACATAGGTGCGGATCGCCCAGGCTGCTTTCTGGCCAAGAATGTCGCCGAAAGCCGGCATCTTCGTCGTGCCGTCCTGGGTGTAGCCGTGGCGGAAGCGTTCCATGAACCACTCGTCGCCGGCTTCCTCGGCCTCAAGGAAGCGCAGGTCCGGCGCAAGCCCGCCCGAAACCGCGCCGAGGCCATGACAGCGCGCGCAGTTCTGGTTGAAGCCCGAAGCGCCGATCTCCACCGCCTTCAGCCAGGCCTCGTGACCGATCGCCGCCTCGCGATAGGGATTCTCGGTCAGCCATTCCTCGCCCACGTCAGGCAGGGCATCCGTGTTGACAGGCTGCGGCGCCACATCGCCATGGGCGATCACGATGCTCGTCGTCGCCAAGAGGATGAAAGCAGCGATCCCGCCGCGAATAATATTGGCCGACATGCGGTCCTCCCTCGCATTTCCAACTGCCATTTTTCTACGGCAAGCCCCGGCCGTAGCGATATGCGACCTAGGTCGCCCCGCCCCATGGCACCAAGGTCGTATTTCGGGGTTCGTGCGCTGCCGCCATGCTCGCCTTCAGGAGGATGAGACATGCCGGTACGCTTCATGCTGCGCCGCGAGGGGCTTTGCCTTGCGGCCGCGTTCGTCTTTTGCGCTTCGTCGGCTGCAGCCACGATCGCCATACCGATGACCTATCTTCGGCAGGAGGTGGCGGCACCGCCGGTTCTCTCCAATCTCGACCCCATCCCGGAGGATCGTGGCATTGCGGGCGCGCAGGTTGCTCTGACCGATACGAAGACGACCGGCAGCTTCATGGGTCACGACTACAGCCTCTCCGTCATCTCTGTGGAGCCCGGCGGCGATTTTCTCGACGCGGCTCGCAAGGCACTTTCGGCCTCCAAAATCCTGTTCCTCGATGCCACGCCGGAAGGCATTCTTGCAGTCGCGGACTTGCCGGAGGCCCGGAACGCCCTTCTCTTCAACGTCGCCTCGGGCGAACGGCGACTGCGCGATGTCGAGTGCCGCCCCAACCTGCTGCATACCATGACCGAAGATGCCATGCGTAGCGACGCCCTTATGCAGGTGCTGAAAGCCCGCCGGTGGACACGGACGGTGATGATCGCCGGCCCGAAACCGGAGGATCGCGCCTTCGCCGAGACCCTGCGCGCCTCGGCGCAAAAATTCGGCGTCGAAATCCTCGCCTCGAAGGAGTGGTCCTTCGATACGGACCTGCGTCGCGCTGCCGGGCAGGAAATTCCGCTCTTCACCCAGGATTTTCCCGATCACGACGTGCTTTTGATCGCCGACGAGGCAGATGATTTCGCCCGCTATGTCGCTGACAACACCTGGCTGCCCCGTCCCGTCGCAGGCTCGGACGGACTTCGCGGCGAAGGCTGGGCACCGGTGCTCGAGCAATGGGCGGCCGTGCAGTTGCAGAACCGGTTCGAGAAGGCTGCCGGGCGCGAGATGGGCTCCCGCGACTACGCGGCCTGGACGGCGCTGCGCAGCATCGGCGAAGCGGTGACACGCACCAACACCGCGGATCCCGCGGTGATCCGCGGCTTCATCCTCTCGGACAAATTCGCCCTCGACGGCTTCAAGGGCCGCAGCCTCAGTTATCGCGCCTGGAACGGGCAGCTCCGCCAACCCATGGCGGTCGTTAATGCCCGCGCCTTGGTCGAGCTGACACCGCTCGACGGCTATCTGCACCAGACCAACGAAATGGACACGCTGGGCCTCGACCGGCCCGAAAGCGCCTGCACTGCCTTTGGAGGATGAAATGAGATTTCCGGTCCTGTTGATCGCCCCGCTTCTGGTCGCTGCCCCGCTCCAGGCTCTGGCCGGCGAGATTTGGGTGACGAATGAGAAGGACGATACGATCTCCGTAATCGACACGGCGACCCTCGAGGTCGTGCGTACTATCAAGACCGGTGAGCGACCCCGCGGCATCACGTTCAATTCCGACCACAGCCGCGTCTACATTTGTGCGTCCGACAGCGACACGGTCCAGGTGATGGATCCGGCAACCGGCGAGATCCTGCATGACCTTCCCTCCGGGGAGGACCCCGAGCAATTCGTTCTCGCGCCGGACGACAGGCATCTGTGGATCGCCAATGAGGACGACGCGGTGACGACCGTCGTCGATGTCGAGACGCGCAAGGTCGTAGGCCAGATCAATGTCGGCATCGAGCCCGAGGGCATGGCTGTCTCACCGGACGGCAAGATCGTCATCACCACCTCGGAAACGACGAATATGGCCCATTGGATCGACACGGAGAAGAAGGCGATCTTCGCCAACACACTGGTGGATTCCCGCCCGCGTCATGCCGAATTCGCCAGGGAAGGTGCGGAACTGTGGGTCTCCTCGGAGATTGGCGGAACGATTACCGTTTTCGATGTCGCCACCCAGGCGGAAAAGGCGAAGATCCGCTTCGAGATCACGGGTGTCAACGCCGACCTCATCCAGCCCGTCGGCTTCGAGTTCACGCCCGATGGCAAGACGGCGTTCGTCGCGCTCGGACCGTCCAATCACGTGGCGGTGATCGATGCCGATACGTTTGTGGTCCAGAAATACGTGCTTGTCGGCCGTCGTGTCTGGCACCTCGCGTTTTCGCCCGACCACACGCAGCTCTTCACCACCAACGGTGTTTCAGGGGACGTCACCGTGGTCGATGTCGCCACGCTGGAACCCGTGAAATCCATCAAGGTCGGCCGTTTCCCCTGGGGTGCGGCGACCCGTCCATGACTTTTTGAGAGGGAGGATAAGATGAAGAAAGCAATTCTGGCCGCAATCATACTCGCCGCCATACCCTTCGCCGCGCAGGCGGATGACGAAGACGACGCCAAACCCGAGGCGGGCCTGGGGCTCGCCGGCCTCTTGTCGAAATCCAACCGCCAGAGCCTGCCAAACATCACGCTCTCGGCTGGGCAGCCGGTTTCCAAGGCGCCGCTGACGCTGAAGTCGGGGAAGTACTACACAGTGAAGATCGAAGCGGATGGCAGCCAGGAGCTGGCGCTGGAAGGAGCCGGGTTCTTCAGGGCTGTGTGGATCAACGAGATCGTCATTGAGGGTATCGAGATCCGTCCCCTCGGCATCGATTCCATCGAATTCGACGAGGCGGGCGAGGCGGAAATCAGCTTCGTTGCGATCAAGCCGGGCAGCTACCACCTGAAGGTTCCCGGTAGCACAGGCGACAGCCAACAGGTCGCAATCACCATAGAGTAGTCGACCATGGGCGGTTTGACGGTGGAGGGCATCAGTCATGATTGGGGCGCGCGCCCCGCGCTCGATGACGTGTCGTTTTCCGTCGAGTCCGGCCGCTTTTGCGCCCTGCTCGGGCCGAACGGTGCCGGGAAGTCGACACTGTTCGGAATGCTCACGCGGCTTTTCACGCCGCGTGCCGGCCGGATCGTGATGGCGGGTTTTGACATGGCGCGCGCGCCACGCGCCGCCCTCGCCCGCATGGGCGCCGTCTTCCAGGCCTCCACGCTCGATCCGGATCTCACCGTCCGGCACAACCTCCTCTACTTCGCCGCGCTGCATGGCCTTTCGGGGCGCGAGGCGGAGGTGCGCACGATTGCAGCACTTGAGCGGCTCGGCATGGCAGAGCGTGCAGGGGAGAAAGTCGCAAAACTCAACGGCGGCCACCGCAGGCGGATGGAAATCGCCCGCGCCCTCCTGCATAGGCCGCAGGTGCTGCTGCTGGATGAGCCGACGGTCGGCCTCGACGCGGCCGCACGCGCTGCCATCACCGCCCACGTGCACGACCTCTCGACGGACGGGCTGACCGTGCTTTGGGCGACCCACCTGGTGGACGAGGTGCGCAAGACCGATCGGCTTGTCATCCTCCATCGTGGCAGCGTGCTTGCCGACGGCGAGGCTGGAGAAATCGGCGGTGCGGATCTCACGGCCCGCTTCCTTGCACTGACGGGAGAACGGGCATGACGACGGAGGCTCTGGACGGAGCCGAACCGCAAACTCGCGGCGTACGGCGTTCCCGTCCCCTCACCGCGCTTCGGGCAATCCTCTATCGGGAAGCGTTGCGGTTTCTCGGCCAGCGCGGGCGGCTTGTCGCGGCACTGGTACGACCGTTGGTCTGGCTCTTCGTCTTCGCCACCGGCTTTCGCGCCGCGCTTGGCCTTTCCATCACGCCACCTTACCAGACCTACATCACCTACGAAATCTACATCGTACCGGGGCTGGTTGGCATGATCCTGCTGTTCAGCGGGATGCAATCGTCCCTCAGCCTCGTCTATGATCGGGAGATGGGATCGATGCGGCTTCTCCTGACCGCGCCGCTGCCACGCTGGTGGCTGCTGTTCTGCCGGTTGCTGGCCGGCAGCCTGATCGCAGTGCTGCAGGCCTATACCTTCCTCGCCATCGCCGCGCTTTACGGGATTCGCTTTCCCTGGCTGGGTTATCTTGCCGCCGCCCCAGCCATGGCGGTCGCCGCGATGATGCTCGGCGCGCTCGGTCTCCTGCTCTCCTCCTTCATCCGACAGCTGGAGAATTTCGCAGGTGTGATGAACTTCGTGATCTTTCCGATGTTCTTCCTCTCCTCGGCGCTCTATCCGCTCTGGAAGATGGCCGAAGCCTCGCCGCGCCTGCGGGACCTGTGTGCGCTCAATCCCTTTACCCATGCCGTCGAGCTGATCCGCTTTTCCCTCTACGCCAAGGGCAATCTTACGGCGCTCGCCGTCACCCTCGCCGCCTTCGCCGTGTTCGGCCTCATCGCCATCTGGGGTTACGACCCCGCCCGTGGCCTGACGGCGCGAAAGGCCTGAACTGGAGACCCACCATGCGTCTTGTCATCGTTACCGCGAGCCTGTTGTTCCTTTCTGCCAACACGACCCTGTCGCAGGCGGATGCCGGTGCCGGCGGCACGCTCAATCCGGAGGAACTGACGCTGAACCGCGTCATGAAGGATATCGCCGAGGGGCGCACCAGCATGACAATCTGCGCGACCGGCTATTACATCACCAAGTCCGGCCGGCATGAGATGGCGCGCGAACTCTTCGAGCGCTGTGCCGAGGCCGGCTGGACTGGAGCAATGACCTGGATGTCGCAGCTCGATGACAATGGCCTCGGCGGTCCTGAAAACCCCGATGCCGCTGCCGAATGGGACCGCCGTGCAGCCGAAGCAGGCGATCCTGTCGGCAAGTTCAACTATGGACTCGACCTGATGCGCGGGCGCGGCGTCGTCGAAAACAAGGCACTCGGTCGCCGTTACATCGACGAGGCGGCCGACAGCGGCCTTCCGTCAGCAAGGCGCCTCAAGGGGGTCGGCTATGACCTCGACGTCGTGACGCCCGACGCCGACAACTGGAAATACGCCCCGGCTTTCTGATCCTCCTCGACAAGCCGTGCCGGCCGGCCCTCCAAGCGAAGGATGCGGCCGGCAAGCCGCTGAGCCTCGGCCCGGACATGGGTGACGAGCAGCGTCGCACAGGGCCGCGCGGTAATCAGTCGCTCGAACAGGCTCATCATTTCATCGGCCAGCACCGGGTCGAGGCTGACGAACGGCTCATCCATCAGCAGGAGATCCGGTCTGCAAGCGAAGGCCCGTGCCAGCGAGAGGCGCCGCTGCTGGCCCAGTGAAAGCATGCCCGGAAAGCGCCCGCCAAGCCCTGCTAGCCCAACCTCCTCCATCCAGTGTCGTGCCTCGATTTCGCTGACACGCGCGACGATGGTGAGGTTCTGCAGAGCCGTGCGCCAGGGCAGGAGAACCGGCTCCTGGAAGACCATCGCGACGCGTTCCGTTGCTTCCAGTCGTCCTTCGAAACGCCTGTCGAGCCCGGCAACGATGCGCAGCAGCGACGTCTTGCCGGCGCCTGAGGGGCCGGTCAGCGCGACGGTTTCACCCGGCACGAGCGAAAGCGCCATCGGGCCAAGCACACGGCCCGGCCCGCCTTTCTCCAGATCGAGCCGCAGGACCGGCTCAGCTGCCGGGATGATGGAAAACGCCATCGGGCAGTTCTTTCAGGTCGCCCACGAGGTCGGCGCCGCCGAGCTCAGTCATGAGGGCAAGCATGCGGGCGGCAGCCTTTTCGTCAACGGCACCCGCCTTCGGCGAACCAGCAAGGAAGCCCGCCTTCAGCGCCTCGAATTCGGCATCGTTCGCCGCCTTCATCATCGGGCGGATACGCGCCCAGGCAGCCGGATCGGACGCCAGCTTTGTCTTGGCGGCATGTGAGGCCGCGGCGATCGCTCCACCAAGACCCGGATTGGCCTTCAACAGTTCACCGCGTACCACATAGCCCACAAGCGGTGTTTGCGGGTCGAGGCCGAGCGCCTCGGCTGCCTTATCGACGGTCATCAGCGGACGCATGCCCGCCGCCTGCATGCGGGCGCCGAAATTCCAGAAATTCAGCGCACCCTGTACTTCGCCGTCGAGCGCTGCCTTGTAGACGAGTGGTGGAGCGCCAAAGATCTGCTCGGTCGTCCCGGAAATATCGAAGCCCTCCACTTTCTGCGCATAGGCGCGCAGGATCAGCCAGCTCTTGTCGATGGGGCTTCCCGCAACACCGATCTTCTGGCCTTTGAGATCCGCAAGCGTTTTGGCCGGACTGTCGGCCGCGACCATAAGGGCGCCGACGGCGCGCGAATAGGGGATGAAGACAAGATCGCGACCGGCAGCGCGCTCGCGCGCCACCCAGAGCCAGTCGGAAACGATCATGTCCACTTCGCCGGCGACGAGCGCGATTTGCGCCGCCGGCGCACCGGCAACATCACTCACATCGAGGGCAAAGCCATTTGCCTTGTCGAAGCCGTAGTGACGGATCGTGTCGGCTTCCCAGTTCACCGTGCCCGAAAGCTGCAGCGCGGCGCGCACGACGGGCGTCTCGGCGAGTGCCGGCGTAAATGACAGGAGCGCGGCCGCAACCGCGCCGGCAAGCGATTTCAGGATCGTCATAGGCTCTCCTCCCCTTGGTCCCGAGATGCTACCCCCCTGCCCTATCGCTCGATATACGACCTATTGACGGGGGGCGAAGATGCCGGAAACCCGCCGCAACGGGCATTTTACGACCAAGGTCCAATTCAACCCTTCCCGAACAGCACCGATGATCCCCCTCGTGGAGCCCGCGTCCTGCTGCGGGCATGGAGTGGGAGGATGCCATGAGGAAACTCGTATTGGCCGCGATTGCGGCCATCGCCTGTTCGAGCGCCGCTTATGCCGGCGTGACCGAGGACGATCTTGCCAAGGACGCCGAAACCGTCGGCGACGTCTTGACCAACGGCATGGGCCGCGGCCTGCAACGGTTTTCGCCGATGGAGACGCTGAACACCAAGAACGTCAAGAATCTCGTGCCGGCCTGGGCCTTCTCGCTTGGCGGTGAGAAGCAACGCGGCCAGGAAAGCCAGCCGATCATCTATGACGGCATGATGTACATTACCGGCTCCTACAGCCGACTCTATGCCATCGACATCAAGACAGGCAAGGAAGTCTGGCAGTATGACGCGCGCTTGCCCGAGGGTATCCTCCCCTGCTGCGACGTGGTCAACCGTGGCGCGGCGATCTTCGGTGACAACATCTATTTCGGCACGCTCGACGCGCGCATCGTCGCGCTGAACCGCAAGACAGGCGACGTGGTCTGGAACAAGAAGATTGCAGACTACAAGGAAGGCTACAGCTACACCGCCGCCCCGCTGATCGTGAACGGTCTCGTCGTGACGGGCAATTCGGGCGGCGAGTTCGGCGTCGTCGGCGAGGTGCAGGCGCGCAATGCCGAGACCGGCGAACTCGTCTGGACCCGTCCCGTCATCGAAGGGCATATGGGAACCTTCAAGGGCAAGGAAAGCACGATGACCGGGACGCTCAACGCGACCTGGCCGGGCGACCTGTGGAAGACGGGCGGGGGAGCGACCTGGCTTGGCGGTTCCTATGACGAGGACACCAAGACGCTGATCTTCGGCGCGGGCAATCCGGCTCCGTGGAACAGCCATCTGCGCAATGCTGGCAAGCCTGTGGAAGGCAACAAGGGCGACAACCTTTATGCCGCCTCGCGCCTCGGTATCGACCCCGAAAACGGCGAGATCAAGTGGCACTTCCAGACGACACCCCGCGAAGGCTGGGATTTCGACGGCGTGAACGAGGTCGTTCCTTTCGTCGACAAGGACGGGAACAAGCGCTTCGCCACTGCAGACCGTAACGGCTTCTTCTACGTGCTGAACCGCGAGGACGGGAAATTCGTCGCCGCCCATCCCTTCGTGAAGAACATCACTTGGGCCAAGGGTATCGATGAGACCGGCAGGCCGATCTACAACGAGGACAACCGTCCGGGCGATGCGGCCGCGGCCGCTGACGGCGCGAAAGGCCAGCAGGTTTTTGCCGTGCCCTCGTTCCTCGGCGGCAAGAACTGGATGCCAATGGCCTACAGCCCGAAGACGGGCCTGTTCTACGTGCCTTCCAACGAATGGGGCATGGACATCTGGAATGAGCCCATCAGCTACAAGAAGGGCGCGGCTTACCTCGGTGCCGGTTTTACCATCAAACCGCTCTTCGAGGACCATATCGGCAGCCTCAAGGCAATCGACCCGAGCACCGGCGAAATCAAGTGGGAATACAAGAACAGTGCTCCGCTATGGGGTGGCGCGATGGCAACGGCCGGCGGCCTCGTGTTCTTCGGTACTCCGGAAGGCGACTTCGTCGCGCTCAACAACGAGACCGGCGAGGAATTGTGGAAGTTCCAGACGGGCTCAGGCATCGTCGGCCAACCAGTGACCTGGGAGCAGGACGGCGAGCAGTATGTGTCCGTGATTTCGGGTTGGGGCGGCGCCGTTCCGCTGTGGGGCGGAGAGGTCGCGAAGAAGGTCAACTACCTCAACCAGGGCGGTACAGTCTGGACCTTCCGTCTGCCAAAACAACTGGCCTCGCTGGACTGAGATGAAGAGCCGGGCGGAAACGCCCGGCTTTGTTGCTTTGGCGCTGGCCGAAAGGCCGATGAAGACGGACGAATTTGATGCTAAGCTACCGCCAGCCCTATCGGGAATTTCGCATGATACCAGTTCTAGTGCCGGAAAAACCTCTTCGCATGCTGCGGTCGGCGCTGATTGTCGACGATCATCCGTTGTTCTGCGATGCATTGTCGATGACGCTGACGGGACCGGTGGGCATTCCGGATGTCGAAGCCGTCGGTACGCTTGAAGCGGCGCTGACGCGGCTTGCCAGCGGGCCGTCGCCGGACGTTGTCGTGCTCGATCTCAACCTGCCCGACGTCAACGGCCTCGATGGCGTGGTGCGCCTGCGCCAAGCAGCGCCGGAGACGCCGATCGTCGTCGTCTCGTCGCTCGATGAGGTTCGTATCGTGCGGGCGGCCCTGAAGGCCGGCATCAATGCCTTCGTGCCAAAACATGCTTCGCGCGAAGAATTCCGCGAAGCCTTCGCCGTCATCGCACGCGGGGAGATCCACGCAAGCCGTCTGGCACTGGAAGGATCCGTACCGAGCCCCTCGGAAGAGGCGGTCAAGCGGCTTGCATTGCTGACGCGCCAGCAGGCCCGCATCCTGCAGCTTGTCTGTGCTGGCCGCATGAACAAGCAGATCGCCTACGAGCTTTCCATCGCCGAGACGACGGTGAAAGCGCATGTCACCGCCATCATGCGCAAGCTCGGTGTGCAGACACGCATGCAGGCGGTGCTGTTCGCGCAGGAAGCAAGCTTTGCAATCATGGTTACTGACACCTGAAGGTGATTTTGGAAGGCCAGTGCGGGACTTCCGGCATGACGGTGCGTGAACGTGTCGATCGGCCAATTCGTCGGGATTTTCTGGCGGATACTAAGACCATCGGCTAACGGCTTCATTCCCCGCTGGCGCGGCCCCGCGGCGGATGCTTAAGATAGAGACGGGGGAACGGCGGAGGAGGCCATCGCCCGTGGATGAACACTTCGTTACCCGTGCGCTCGTATCGGCGCATGAGAGCTGTCCGGTTGCGCGCCTGGCTGCGGGTCTTGGCCCCGGCCCGTTTGCGCTTGTCCTGCTCTTTGTTTCACCCGAAGCCGATGTCGCGGCCGTCGTTTCGGAGAGCTTCAGAGCTTGGCCGGGTGCCAGGATCGCCGGCTGCACCACGGCCGGAGAAATTTCCGGGGCGGGCTATGAGGAGGAGAGCATTGTCGCAGTCGGGTTTCGCGCAAATCATTTCGCTGCCGAAACATTTTTGATCCAGAACCTCTCCGCGCTTGCCGCCGACACGCTGTCCGATACTCTGCTACACATCCGCCAGACCCTTGCCCGCGATCACGGCCATTTGGCGCAAGAGTTCGCCCTCCTCCTCGTCGACGGGCTTTCAGCGCGCGAAGACGAACTCGCCTCCGCACTCGCCGCCGCTACGGGTGCGATGCCTTTGATCGGCGGTTCGGCGGGAGACGGCGTCCATTTCCGGGAAACGCTCGTCTTTGAGGGAGAGCGGCTTCTCTCCAATGCTGCGGTCATCTCGGTGATCCGTGGCGACTGTCCGTTGCGCCCGTTCAAGATGGATCACATCAAGCCGACGGAGCGACGGATGGTCGTAACCGAGGCAAATCCCGCAGCCCGCATCGTGCGGTGTATCAATGGCGAGCCGGCGGTACGGGAATATGCCCGCCTGATCGGCATGGAGCCGGAGAGCGTCAACACCCTCACCTTCGCCATTCATCCGCTGACCGTGCGGATGGGAGACCGTCACCACGTCCGCGCCATTCAGCGGGTACTGCCATCCGGCGAGCTGCTGTTCTTCTCAGCGATCGACGAGGGCATGGTGCTTACCATCGCCGAGCCGCACGATCTGGTAGGGCATCTTTCAACAGAGCTGCAGGCGTTGAAGGATCCGGCCGATCCCGTCGCAGTTCTCGCCTTCGACTGCATTCTGCGGCGCATCGAGGCACAGGAGCGGCAGATGACAGGTCCTGTCTCCGAACTTCTGCGCCAGCACGGCGTCATTGGCTTTTCCACCTACGGTGAGCAGATCGGCCCCATGCACATAAACCATACGATGACCGGCTTCGCCTTCTACCCACCCGGTACCGTCGTTTCGGAAGGTGGCTCATGAGCACCCGGATTTCCAACGGCCTGTTTGATCCGGCCGATGGCGATAGCCGCAACCTCGAGAAAATGCTTGTCATCGCTGACGCGCTGATGCGCCATGTCGAGCAGAATACCGGCGACCGTGGCGCCGCCTTCGAGCAGTTCCGGCGTGCGGCCATGCTCGAAGAAAGGGTTCGTCAACGTACGCGGGATCTCGAAGCGACGCTGAAATTGCTCAACGAGGCCAACAGCGCCACGGAGCGCGCGCGCCGTGACCTGTCCCAGGCGATCGAGGCCATCGAGGAAGGGTTTGCGCTCTTCGATCCGGCTGAAGTGCTCGTGCTCTGCAATTCCCGCTTCTGTCGAGACCTCGTGGACATTCACGAGAAACTTGCTCCCGGCATTACCTTTGCCGACTATGTGGAAACCGCCAGCCGCTCCACATACCTCGCCCTCCCCCGCGGCGTGACCCCCAAATCCTGGGTAGCCGAGCGCATGCGCCTGCACCGGGCACGGCAGGTCTTCAATGTCGGGCTTAGTGGTGACCGCTGGCTTCAGGTCAGCGAGCAACGAACAGCCGATGGCGGCACTGTCATTCTCCAGACCGACATTACTGACCTGATCCGCATGGAGCGCTCCGAACGTGGCAAGCTGCTCGATGACCAGGCCCGTATGATCCGGGCCACGCTGGAGCACATAAATCAGGGCGTCGGCATTTTCGACGCCAACCGCCGACTGGTGGGATGGAACAGCCGGGTCGCGCAGCTGTTCGACATTCCGCCACGCCTCCTACGGCGAGGAATACCCTTCGAGCTGCTGGCAGACTACATCGCCGACGCCATCACCCTTGGCGATGGTTTTTCCGGTGACACCTTGCGTCAGTGGATCGATGGCCGGCTACCGCGCGGGCCTCTATCCTTTGAGATCACCCATGCCTCCGGCATCATCCTCGATGTCTTCGCGCAGGAAGTGCCGGGGCGCGGCTTTGTCATGTCCTTTGCCGATGTCACGCGCGAGCGGCTCGCCATCCACGCCATGATCCGCGCCAACAACTCGTTGGAAGCGCGCGTGGCAGCGCGCACCGGCGACCTTGCGGCCGCCCTTGCCGAAGCCGAGCGTGCCAACTCAGCCCGCGTGCGCTTCGTCGCCGCGGCAAGCCATGACCTCCTGCAGCCGCTTTCCGCCGCGAAGCTTTTCGTTGCCGCCGCAAGGGATGACGCGGAAGCGACCCCGATGCGTGGGACACTCGAAAAAGCGCACAACGCCCTCGTCAGCGTAGAGGGTATTCTGGGCGCCCTGCTCGATATCTCCCGGCTGGAGGCTGGCGGGACGGCGGTCGATATAGGGCCGGTTCCCCTCTCCCTGCTCCTCCGGCAGCTTACAGACGAATTCGCCCCGATCGCGGCCCGCAAGGGACTGAGGCTCGATATCCTGCCTTGTGGTCTTACGGTTTCGAGCGACCCGACGTATCTACGCCGCATCCTGCAGAATCTGATCAGCAATGCGATACGGTACACCGCGAGCGGCCGCATCCTCGTTGGCCCGCGTCGTGTGAACGGTCATGTGCGTGTCGAGGTCCACGATACGGGACCGGGCATCGCGGCGGACCAGCAGCAGGCGATCTTTCGTGAATTCCACAGGGTTCAGGGATCAGCCTCAGCCTCCGAAGGCATGGGGCTTGGCCTCGCCATCGTAGAGAGGGCTTGCGCTCTTCTCGGCCACCGCCTTGATCTGCGCTCCACACCCGGTCGCGGCACCTGTTTTTCCGTCGATCTCGCCCGCATGGCATCCCGGGCCAACCCCATCTACCGCGAAGCAACGCCTGTCATACCGGAAGAACCCGGCGACAACAGCGACCGGATCGCACTTCTCGTTGAAAACGACGTGGGTTTGCGCAGGGCCATTGCCCTGCTCCTGGAACGGCGCGGGGTCAGCGTGCTGGAGGCGGCCAGTGGCGAGGAGGCGCTTTCGCTGCTCGACGAAATCGGCATCGTGCCCGACCTCTACCTCATCGACCAGCAACTCGATGGCGCGCTTACCGGCATCGAGACGGTAGAGGCTTTGCACGCCCAACATGGTGCGCGCCCTACCCGCATCCTGACGGCCGATCGCAAGCCGCAAACGCGGCTGGCAGCAGAAGCTGCCGGTATTGAGATCATGTACAAGCCGATTGCCGCCGATGCGCTGGAAGCCTTCGTGCTTGCCGGCTGATCCGGCACCAAGGTCGCATTGCGACACTACCCACACCATGGGACATCCCTCCATCCGATCTGGAGGAGGATGTAATGACGAGACTTTTGGCCATGACGGCCCTGATGGTTCTTGCAGGCGGCGCAGCCCAAGCCGCAGAGCATGCAGTCAAGATGCTGAACAAGGGCGAAAGTGGCGCCATGGTTTTCGAGCCTGCCGCCATCGCTGCAGAACCAGGCGACACGGTTCGCTTCATCCCCTCCGACAAGAGCCACAATGTCGAAGGTATCAAAGGCATGCTTCCCGAAGGCGTCAAACCCTTCAGGAGCAAAGTCAACGAAGAGTATGTACTGACGGTCGCCGAGCCCGGCTACTACGGCATCAAGTGCTCGCCGCACTACAGCATGGGCATGGTCGCCCTCATTCGCGTGGGCGACGGATCCGCCAATCTCGACACCGCAAAATCGGTCAAGCTTCCCGCGAAGGCCGGCGAACGAATGAAGGTCGCCTTTGAGACGCTGGCGGCGCAGTAGTCCGCGAAAAACTGGGCCACAAGCCGGCTCTTGGAGCCGACGATCGCCGGCATTCTCAAATGCGCCATAGCCTAACTCCACCGGACCGCCCTCGGGGAATGATCTCGAGGCGGCTGGTCGGCGCGTTTGAATGTGCAAGGACCACATCTCCTGCCGCCAAGCGCTGGATCCATCCCATGGCGCGTCGCCGCACGCATCGGGCGCGCTATCGACTGAAGGAAATGCCCCGCATATTCGTGGGGCGCGACCTCCCGCAGGGCTCCACCTAGGCTACCACCCCTGGCGGAGGCGCGACAGAATGCGTTGAGCTACGGTTGCCTGGCCCCTATAGCCAGCGCACCCACTCGGATCTCACTCCATCAATCCGGGTCAGGCGACGGAGCGGGCATCCCTTCCCGCACGCTCTGCGCGGCGCTCCTCTAGCGACCGACAGCAGCACTCGAACGGCCAATAAGCCGCCACCAACCGACCACCCGCACTGACACGGTCGATGAAATACACCACGCATCATTTCTCCGTCGCAGCCTTCGCATTCCCGACGCCGGCGGCGATCAGGCAAATTGGAACTTTACAATTGTAAAGTCCTCTGCCCGGCACGGCGGACTTTACAACTGTAAAGCTTGAGCTCCGAGCCGGAACACTAACGTCTCGTTAGGGAAAAACGCCTTGTAGAATCGGCAAGTCTCTGCCTATCGTGACGGAAATGGGTCCGCACAGCGCCCACAACCGTCAAGAGGATTGAATGCTTCACTCGGCTTCTCACAACGTCAGAGATACCGCATCGAAGATCGAGGGCTACACAGCAAAGCTTTCGGCCGAACTGCATGATATGCGCGAGACCGCCTATTTTCCAACGGCAAGAAAGACCTTCGCGCGGACATTCTCAACCACCGACCTCGCTCGCCTTCTCAAAGTTCCGGAGAGCACTCTCCGACAGCTGACGATCGAAGGAAAGGGGCCCCAGCCGGAAAGAGCCGAAAACAACAGGCGGACCTACACCGTGGAACAGGTGAAGGAGCTCCGCACGTTTCTCGCCGCACTTCGTCCGGATGAGGCCAAGGAGCTTCTTCCCCAGCGGCGCAACGGGGAAAAGCTGCAAGTCATCGCCACTGCGAATTTCAAGGGCGGCAGCTCGAAGACCACCACGTCGATCCACTTGGCGCACTTCCTGGGTCTTCAGGGCTATCGGGTCCTATGCATCGATCTGGACCCCCAGGCATCGATGACCGCACTCTTCGGTATCCAGCCCGAATTTGATCTGGGTGAAAACGAAACGGCCTACGCCGCCATTCGATATGACAACGAGCGCCGTTCGCTGGCCGATGTCATCCGCCCGACCTATTTCCCGGGTGTCGATCTCGTCCCGGGCAACCTCGAGCTCATGGATTTTGAGTTTGACACACCGTCCTACCTGACCTCGCGGAACCGTGATGATCTTGGCCTCTTTTTCGAGCGCATGAGCAATGCCCTCTCGCATGTCGAAAATCGCTACGACATCGTCATTCTCGATACGCCGCCATCATTGGGCTATTCAACGCTTGCGGCCCTCTATGCAGCCACCTCACTGATCATCACCGTTCATCCTGCCATGCTCGATGTGGCGTCCTGCAACCAGTTCCTCATCATGATCTCCGATCTCTCCGAAGTTCTCGGGCAGTTCGGTGCACGGTTCGAGCATGACTTCTTCCGCTTCCTGCTGACCCGTGTGAACCCCAACGACGGGCCACAGAAATACATGTCCGGCGTGATGCGCAGGCTGTTCGGGGACGACGTGCTTGTCGCCGAAGCATTGGAATCGACCGCAATCGCCGGCGCGGCAGTTGCCAAGAAAACACTGTACGAACTCGAGGCGGGGGAGGTGGGTCGCGAGGCGCTCAAGCGCGCCATCGAGAGCGCTGACCGCGTGAACTTTGAAATCCTCGGTCTGGTCCAAAAGGTATGGGGGCGTAGCGCATGAAGAAGAGCATTCTTCAACGAATGACCGATGCCGAAAACCGCGGAGATGCGGTACCGGCGTCGGACGCGCAGGAGAAGATGTTGCCATCCCGCCGACATTCGTCGCCCGTCATTTCCAATGTCGGCCGGGTCCTCACCCAATTGACCGAGGACAGCATCATCTCGCTCGACCCCGACAAGGTTGAGCGGTCCCCGTTCAAGGATCGCTTCGACAATGACGAGGAGGCCGATCAGGCGCTTGAGGCTCTCAAGATATCGATCGCCAGCGAAGGTCAGAAGATACCGGTTCTTGTCCGGCCACATCCGACAAAGCCCGGCCAGTATCAGCTGGCCTACGGATATCGTCGATGGGCGGCAATCAAAGCGATCATGGGAGATGCCGAACGACCGGAGACGATCAAGATAAAGGCCTATGTGCGTGATCTGACCGATCGCCAGCTGATCGAGGAACAGTCCCTCGAAAATGGCGTGCGCGAGAACCTCACCTGGATCGAACAGGCGATGTGGGCCGTCCAGCTGAAAGGCGCCGGTCTCTCGCATCGAGCGATATGCCCAATCTTGGGTCTTTCCGAAGCGGCTGTATCCCATCTCTTCCGGGTTACAGCCGTTGTACCGGACGATGTCATCCTTGCAATCGGCAGGGCAAGGGGTGTTGGCCGTCCAAAATGGACGGCGTTTGCGGAGCTTCTGAAGGAACCGGGACGGCTTGAAGCCGTACGGAAGGTGGTTCGGGCTCCCGAGTTCCGCAAGGCGGACAACCTAGAGCGAATTGCCCAGGCGATGCGTGCTGCAAGCAGCATGCCGGTGACGCCTGATGTGGTGGAAGCGGACGAAACGATCGATTTCACCCTTGGCGCACGGGTTTTTGGCCGGATGAAGAATGCAGCGTCGGGAATGACGCTCACGATCCCCAAAAAGGAGAAGGCATTTGCGCATTGGTTGGCCAAACGAATGCCGGCGCTGATGCATGAATACGGAGAATTTTCCGACCCTTCGTAAGAGGGCGCGGAAGGAGCAACCAGACCAAAACGGTCGAAAAGGAGAGACCAGCACAAAAGGAAAAGGCCCCCAAACGTTGCCGTCGTGGAAGCCCTCCTCAGTAGTAGCATCCTGAGAATCGCATTTCCACGAATCACAGTCAAGAGTTTTTGGCGCCGTTTTGGCGAGCGGTTTCCTTTTGCCTGTAGAAAGGTGAAGGAAATGCAGAGTGGACATGTGACGACGCCTTTCGGGCGGCGGTCGATGACGCTTGCCCTGGTGAAAAACCAGCTTGCGACAGCCGAATGCAGCCCCAACAAGACGGCTGATAAGTGGAAAATCTTCCGGGACGTCTGCGAGGCGAAGGATATCTTCGACCTCCAAGACCGGTCGCTAGCCGTGCTCCATGCATTGCTCAGCTTCTATCCGGGTTCTACCCTCTCCAATGAGGGAAGCGGACTGGTGGTGTTCCCATCAAACGCCCAGCTATCCATCCGTGCCCATGGAATCGCGGGGACGACGCTGCGCAGGCATCTTTCCGCGCTCGTTAATGCCGGCTTGATCGAGCGCCGGGACAGCCCAAATGGCAAACGCTACGCCCACAGGGGCAGAGGAGGGGAGATCGAAGCCGCGTTCGGTTTCAGCCTTGCGCCCCTGCTCGCGCGCACCGCCGAGCTCGCTGCCTATGCTCAACGGGTCGCCGCAGAACGTCTCCGGTTCAAGCGCACCAGGGAGGCGCTGACGCTTTGCCGGCGCGACATCCGCAAGCTCATATCGGCTGCCATGGAGGAGGGGGCCGATGGCGATTGGGCCACAATGGAGAACATCTTCCTCGGGCTCGTAGCAAGCCTTCCACGCTCGCCTCGCCATGAACAGATCCAAGCCGTTCTCGACAAGATGGAAAAACTTCGCGAGGAAATCGTCAACCGGTTGGAAATACAGCTAAATGTAGGAAATATAGACGCCAATGATATCCATAATGGATGCCACATACAGAATTCAGATCCTGACTCTACTCATGAACTTGAACCACGCTTTGGAAAAGAGCTGGACGAAATCACAGCGCGCAAACCGCAACGGTCTGCCGAGCCGTTGAGGACGTTTCCTTTGGCATTGGTGCTAAAGGCCTGCCCCCAACTGGCCAACTACACCCCGACCGGCCAGATAGCCCATTGGCGGGATCTGATGGCGGCAGCAGTCGTCGTTCGCTCCATGCTGGGCGTCAGCCCATCTGCCTATCAAGCGGCATGTCAGGTGATGGGGGCGGAAAATGCAGCTATCGCCATGGCCTGTATCCTTGAGCGAGCAGAGCACATCAACTCTGCCGGGGGTTATCTTCGAGACTTGACGAAAAAGGCGGCACGCGGCGAGTTCGGTCTTGGCCCAATGGTCATGGCGGCGCTCAAGGCAAATACCGCCGATGAAAGGCTGAGAGCATGACAAGTATCGCCTCTGTTCGAGAGGGTGGCGCCGAAAATCCTGTGCAAATCTGCAACGCTGCTTCGTCTTCTTGAGGTTCGTGAGACGAAGTCGTTGAGAAAGAGTTCGTCTGTCGCCAGTAGTAGACCGGCCATGCCGGAGGGATCGTTGATGAAAATTCAAACACTTCAATACGCCTTGATTGCCCTGGTGTTCGGCATATCCAGTGCACGAGCCAACGATCTGATCACCCGCGCTACAGACGGAACCTTCTGGCTGTCCGGGAGTGTCGGCCTCATGTCGATCGAAGCGCGTGAATATGTCTATCTCGGGAACGACAAGGCCAGCCAGCTGGACTGGGATACGGACGGAGTGGTGGTCTATACGGCAGCTGCCGGGGCTGAACTTGAGGGAAATTGGCACGTCAAGGGGAGGGTAGACCTTGGTTTTGGCGGTGACGGCCACATGGTCGACTACGACTGGGTCCCGGGCTTTGCCATTGACCAGAGCATGAACGGTTGGAGTGATCGTTCCGTTCACCCTGATACCCGTCTCGACTACTATTTCAGCGGTACGCTCGAAATCGGCCGGGATATCTTCGCGGATGAAAGCACCAATGTCAGCCTTGGCGGCGGTTTCAAGTATACCGAGGTCCGCTGGGAAGCCTTTGGCGGTTCGTATATCTACAGCGACGGTGGTCTGCGCAACGACATTGGCGACCTTCCCGCAGGCGTAAACGCCATTTCCTACAAACAAGAAATCCCGACAGTCTTTGTCGGAATCGACGGTTCAACACGCTTCGACCGTCTGACCCTTGCGGGTAGTATCAAGGGTGGCCTGACGACAGGCATCAACGATCAGGATGATCACTGGCTGACCGGGACCCGATTCTTCGGTGATATGAAGGTGGCGCCGGTCCTGATGCTCAATGTCGCAGTCGATTATCAGCTCACGGATACGGCGTCCTTCTATATCGCTGGCAATTTCGAGAACTTTTTTCGCAGGAAGGGGGACTTGAATTCGACGGAAACAGCGAGCGGAACCGCAACCCTCTACAGGAATGCCGCCGGTGCCTCGTTGAGAACCATGTCGTTCCAGATGGGGCTTCGCGCCCGCTTCTAGAGTGGCCGAGCGGAGGCCAGTTCAACGGAATTGCCTTGCTCTCGTAAGGAGCACCTGGAGGAGGGGCTTCTTTGTCAGGTAGCAAGACAAGCATACGGCCCAGCAGCATGGCAAAACTGTTTCAGAATGCCCTTAGAGGGCGCCAACACGACTTTTCCAGGCCACCGGGGAACATTGAATGAGCGACGCTTTCGGTTTCATGTTCGGTTTCTACGGACTGTTGCTCGGCTTTGCGGTCGCCGAAGTGGTATCAGGCTTCTCGCGGGCCTATGACGAACGCCACACCCGCAAGCTTGGTTTCGTTGCTCCCTTGTTCGGGATCCTTCTTCTCGTCGATCTGATTACGTTCTGGATGAATGCCTGGGCATACCGTCAGCTCCCTGAAATCAGCTATCCGGTAGCGTTCGCCGTAACTCTCGTCGCACTGCTTTACTACTTTGCTGCCACGCAGGTTTTCCCGAAGGCCACGGAGACGGACACGCTTGATGCCCATATCATGGCGCACCGACGGGAGGTCGCCTTCTGCGTCCTGGCGAGCAACCTGCTAACCCAGATCCCGCCCGCCACCTTGGCCTTCACGACGCCGTGGCCCCCGGTGGATATCGCCCTCTGGGCCAGCCTGAACCTGACCTATTATACGCTGCTTTGCACGGCCGCCCTGGCGAGAAGCAAGACGGTCGTCGGATGCGCGCTCGGCACCGCAATAGCCTTCGTCCTTGGCGCAACGGCGATCTTTGCATGAGCCGCACTCGGCTCTCGGCTTGAGAAATACTTCTTTCTCCGGTCAGCCGATTAACGTTATATGGGCGAGCCGATGTTTAACATCGGCAGCTGCGAGGGAAGCTTCAACACCGATTTTGCCGTATCTGCCTTAAATTTGATAGAATGACCGATAAGGCAATCTTATCCGCCATTTTAACGAGAAGGCAGGCCGTGCGATTATTATATGAATCTATAGCATAAACCGCACACTCACTATAGGATGGCGGCCATGGATTCGCCCGTCACCCCTCTCGTCGCCTCGCCGGTACTCCCGGCCGGCTTGCCCGGCTGGGCCCTGCCGCGCGGCCGCGAGCCGGACGATCTTGTCCGCTCCGCACCCATCTGGTGCCGGCTGCTGGCGCGCGTGCCAGCCCTCAAATGTGCTGCCGTCGCCGTCCGACTGATGGGCCGCAGCGAGGACGAGGCAGCACTGCGCGACGCCGTTCTTCTGACGGCCGCGGGCGGCGATCCCAGCCTGGCTGGAAGGGTGTTTTTGGCGACCAAAAGGCTTTCCACCTGAAAACCCGCCTTCTCGTCGAAAGCGGTGGCCGAGCTTGCCGATCTGTTGGGGCTGGCCTTGGACGATTGGATGGCGACGGCGGTCGACCATGCCAATGATGTACTGCAGTCCGGCCGCTCGGCGCCGCTGGCTGCGGCGGACCTGGTCACGTCCATCCAGGCGGCGCGCCCGGACGCCGAATCGCTCGCCTGGATGCTAGGCGACCTGCTGATCGCCGCGCAGCTGAAATGGGATTATGCCGTGCCGCTGCTGATGGCGGAACGCTAAGGGCCGGCCTTCAAGACGCTTGTGGCAGGGGCCGTGTGCGCCCTGGCGAGCCAGCCTTTGCCCGCGCTGTCTGCCTTGCCCTCATCGAGGGAAGGGGCGCGGCCCTGCGCACCGCCGGCGAGATCGCGCGCCGCGCCGAGACGCTGCGCGCTGCGGTGCCAAAGGTTCGGACGAAAGGCGCCGGCGCTGTCATCCAGGCCCTGCTAAATGAGGATGCGGTGGCTGCCTCGGCGCCCGGCACCTCTCTCTCGCTGGGCAGCGATCCGGCTGTTCGACCGGCTGGAGGCATTTGATGCGGTACGCGAGTTGTCCGGCCGCAGCGCCTTTCGGATCTATGGATTGTGACGATGGCGGAACCGGATGCCCCGGCAAAACACGGATGTCTCGGACGATGGACGCAAGCGAACGCTTGTTGGATCGGGAGCTGGGGGATCTGCCGCCGGAGCTGCGCTGGCGCGGATGGATGCTGCGGGTCGACGTCGTAATCTTTGCCTCGGCCGAGCCGGTCAGCCGCGAGACGCTCGCGCGCGTCGTCGGTAGGGATTGCAGTATCGACCTCTTGATCGACGACCCGCAGAAAGAACTTCGTTCCCGCCTCTACGAGATCGTCGCCGTCGCCGGCGGCTGGCAGCACCGAAGCCGTTCGGCTTTCGCATCCGCGATCCGGGCGTCAAAGGCCCCGACACGGGGAGGGGCACCTGCGGTGCCCGAATTCGAGGCCATGATCCTGATGGTCATCGCCTACTTCCAACCGATCACCCGCAGCGACCTGTCAAAGACCTTCGGCAAGGAGATCAGCCGAGACACGACCGCCACCCTGCGCAACGCCAACTTCCTCGCCTCCGGCCCGCGCAGCCCGACGCCGGGGCGCCGTATACCTAGGTCACGACAAAGCAGTTCCTTTCGGCCTTCGGCCTGCAGACGCTGCGTGATCTGCCGGATATCGATGCGTTGCAGGATGCGGGGCTGCTCAGCCGGCAGGCGGTTCAGAAAGAGCAACTCTTGGCCGATGTGGATGGTGAGGAGGCGGAGTAAACCTGGCCAGGCTCGGGGTTAAACTACGACGGTTCAAGCCAACGTTCGCGCCGTTCGCCTCAGGACGTGGGCGGCGATCCGGACAACAATCGCGGCGGCAAGCAGCGCCATGTAGGGCCAGTACATTTCCGGGGTCATCACGGCGCGGCGGCCGAAATTGATGACGAAAGACAGCAGAAGAAACCAGATACCACCACTGTGGATGATACCGCGAATCCTAGCCCCAACGATTTCCGAGACGCGGTCGAACGACCTCAAGGTCATCAAGTTGATGACGAAATAGGCCGTTCCGCCAGCAACAAAGGCCGCCGGTGCGGTCAACTCGTCGAACAGAACCGGATTGAACTGCGAGAGCGCCACGATCGCAACTGCATGCAGCAGGTGCGAAAAGGCAAACGCCAGTCCAAAGCTCCGCCTGTTCGCCTTTATCCAGCGCGTTGCTGCTGACGGCCAGAGAAAATCCAGACTTGAGGCGCAAAAGGCCAACAGGAACAGCAATAGCGATGTGCGAGCCGTCAAGCGGATCGCCATGCGTGCTGCCTCGGTCGGATCTGTAGCGAATGCCGTCACGCTAAAGCAGGCTACAGCGACTGCGGCGCATAGCCAGCCCGTCACCGCCCAGCTTTCGAGAGATCGGGTAGATCGGTTTCTCAGGGTTTGCTGCATGATTTCCCTCCAATGTAAGCGGTGTTTACATACATCTTGGGAAAACTGTCAAGTGAATGTTTACGCCGCTTACATCGAAGCGCGGGAGCCGCTATCAAAGGCGATGGCAAAATCATCGACATCACGCACGCCTTATCATCACGGCAACCTCGTCGAGGAGCTTGTCACCGCTACGATCGCCCTGATCGAGGAGAAGGGGGTCGATGCCGTTTCGGTGCGCGAGGCAGCCAAGCGGGCCGGGGTCTCTCCGGCTGCACCCTTCCGTCATTTCGCCAATAAGACGGCCTTGATGACGGCCGTGGCCGAACAGGCGATGGGGCGGCTCACCGAGCGAGTGCAGGCCGAACTCACATCGACTGGTGACGCCGATCCGGTGGAAGCGCTTCGCGCCATCGCACGTGGCTATCTCGGCTGGGCGCTCGCCAATCCGACGCACTTCAACGTGATCGCCTCGCGCACGCTGATCGACTTTCACGGCTCGCTCAAGCTGACAGGCGAAACAGAGGCGATCCGGCTGATCATGCTCGACCTGATCGCCCGCGGACAGGCAGATGGACAGATTGCATCGGCGATCGCCCCGGACGCGCTGATGCTCTCAGCGCGCGCCTTCATCTACGGTCTGTGCCGCATGTGGATCGATGGTCATTTTACCGAATGGCGCGTCGAGAAGCCGGCCCAGGATGCAATGTCAGAGGCGGTAGACCTGTTCATCGACATGATTGGTAGTCGCCAAGCCACGCCTTGACGGTCATTGTCGGGTTTGAGAGAGGCTGGATAGTGAACGTCAAGTTGTTGAATTCCGTCTTGGAGCTCCGTAAACCTATGGAGGAAGAAGCCGGGTAGAATGCTAGCATTTAGGCATTGCAAAAAGCGTATTTGGGCATGTTGTGCTCGAACTCGACGAAGGTACCAAGGGCCGGTAGGTCGCAATTGAGATACCTACTGTATCCTCGGGTCCAGGACAGTCTGATGAGGGATGACACATGCCATCGGAGCCTCGCTCACCCCGCTTAGCCGTTCTCATTGATGCCGATAACGCGTCGGCGAAGATCGCGGATGGTCTTTTTGAGGAAATCGCGAGGATAGGTGAAGCGAGTGTTCGTCGCATCTACGGTGACTTCTCCAGCGTTCGATCCAAGGGATGGGCTGATGTGCTTTCGAAGCACGCTATCATCCCTCAGCAACAGTTTGCCTATACGACGGGCAAAAACGCATCCGATATCACGCTTGTGATCGATGCCATGGATCTGCTCCACAGCGGACGTTTCGATGGTTTCTGCCTGGTGTCGTCCGATAGCGATTTTACGAGACTTGCTGCCCGAATCCGCGAGCAGGGCATCGATGTGTTCGGGTTTGGCGAACAGAAGACGCCCGAGAGTTTCCGTCAGGCATGCCGACGGTTCGTCTACACAGAAAATCTGTTGCCCGGCGCGCCCGGTAACGCGCCGGAAACAACACTCAATGCAATACCGCTGCAGCCGCCATCAGCCGCTATTCCCATTATCCGGACAGTCATCATGCAGATAGAGAGCGAAGATGGCTGGGTTCCGCTCGGCGCCATCGGTGCAAACCTTGCGAATATTGCCTCCGACTTTGACCCGCGCACCTATGGTTTCCGCAAACTGAGTGATCTCGTGCGAAAAACGAACGCCTTCGATATCGACCATCCTCAAGGTGGTGTGCTCAAAATCCGCATCAAACCGCAGCCCAGCAAGAAACCGAATGCGGCTGCGTCGACGAGTTGACTTGGTTTAATCGCGCGAACACGGCAGCCTTGTGCGTCTCGTTGATGCACGCTCTGGTGGCCAAGGCGCTTTGTCATCTGGAAGCCCAGGAAACTCGAATGATGCGGACGGTATAGGTCTATTCGGACTTTCTCAACGTTCGAATGCTACCCATGCAGGGGAGATCGAGTTACGCGAGCATCTGCAGCCCGTGCTTTTGCACGAGCGACAGGAGCTTGAGCGCTGGCCCGCTTGGGCGCTTGGCACCGGTTTCCCACTTTTGAACCGTCGACTGGCTCGTGTTCAGATAACGGGCAAAGACCGGCTGGCTGACATGGTTGTCCTCGCGGAGCGCCTTGATCTCGCCAGGTGACAGTTCCTGCGGGATCACAAGGCAATCCTCATCGAAGGTCCGCATCGTTTCCTTGTCGATAGTCCCAGCCGCAAGCATGCCTTCGACAGCGCTATGGATTGCCTCGAACGCATCGCTCTTGAACTTGCGTTTAGTCGCCATGATCAATCTCCAGTAAGGCGCCAATCTCGAGTTCCGCTTCGAGGTCGGCTTTCGACTTGGCACGGTAGAGGTCTGCGAGTTTCCGGAACGCTAGAAGCTCGTCGTCGTCGATGTTCGCCCGATCCTTCTTGGCGAAGAGATAGGCGAACACCCAGAACTCCCCGGCCTTCGCCAGAACAATTGAACGATGCATGTTGTCGTTGAGGCGCTTCTTGAAGACGCCACCGCCAAGATCGTCGGCCTGTCCAAGGGCAACCTGATCGATTGCCTTCGACAAAGCCTTGTCGGAGATGCGCGCTTTCTTTGCCGCCTTGGCAAACCACGCTGTTTTCAACACTCGTTCTGACATCGGTCTATATAGCACTAGGTGCTACATCCATCAAGATTTTAATAGGAGATCTATGCCGCCTCCCATAGCGGTCCTCATCCGGCATGCGGTTCAAGATCTCGTCGGTGATCTTGCGATATTCCGCCAGCGGACTGTCGGCCTCCAGAATGTTGGTTTCCACGCGGAACTGAGCCGGTTTTTCCACCGCGAAGTGAGCCACTGCCGATTCCGATGAAGCCGCCCCCTTGTTCCGAGATGATTGCGCCCCCGGATTC
>VFQN01001208.1_pt1 | contig 44583 bp, 46 predicted proteins | sample 3512371 | NCBI WGS metagenome assembly VFQN01 (sample SAMN10412370, study PRJNA504923) | tailings metagenome | isolation source: Replicate 2 from Balatoc abandoned mine | place: Philippines: Itogon, Benguet | collected 2017-08-28 | reverse complement strand
AGTCTGGCGCGGGAAAGGCGCCCACGAAGAAGCATATCCTCTGTAACACTGAAGATCACACAAACAGCAGACAGACAGCCTTCGCAGCGCCTCCCGCAACGATCAGTCCTACCGTGCCACCACTGCTGAATGCCGGCCGCCCCAGGCCTTTCTGGCTGTTGCAGGGTGTAGCAGGTCTGCGCATGCAGGTGCACTCGTCCCCCAACCGCACAAATGTGTTGTGCTTTCACACACAGCGTTTCACAACGGGCTCAAAGGCCCGTGCCTTCCAACCGCCAAACCACGCGCACGCCCCTCAGCCTGGCCCGGTCAGCATCTCGCCACGCGTTCACAGCCTGACGCCACACTTCGCAAGCGGAAGCAGTAAAGCTACAGCAAAGCTCTTTTGAGCAACCCCGTTTCCCAGCGCGGGCTTCACCCTCCGTGCAGGGTGGAGATGAACACCACGTGGTCGCCCTCGGCGATGGGGGACTCCAGGGAGCCGCTGCATGGGGGCGGGGCAGCGGGGAACGGAACACGGGCAGCAGCCGCTTGTTACTTTCAGAACCTGTCATTGACAGACCTGCAGGAATACAGGCAGGCTAGGGTGACACGCGAGCCTGCGTGTGTGCATGCAGCGGTGTGGCATGAAGGCGACAAAGACGTCCCCCGTCTGGCGCCGAGGCTTCACAGCTGTATCCACGCGACCCCCCTGCCCCCCCCCACACCTCACCTCAGCTCCCAATCGCACTCATTGATGAGCACCAGGATGCCGGGGCGCCTGCGTGGGCCAACAACCGGTACCGGTATCACACCACAACACGGGTACGGAGAGTGTGTTCCACATTTCACTTCTGCCACGCCCAATGCAGTCACTTAAGCCGCGTCCATGTGCACTAGGAAAAGCCTGAACTGTCTCCGCTTGCTTCCTGCAGCCCTTGCAATCACGTCTGTGCGCCCTGGGCAGTTGATGCATGGCCCACACGTGTCTGACCCTCAAGGCATCGCATCAAGGGCCAAGCACGTCGTGTTGCCAGAGTATCCACAAACGGCACGAGACATGCACCACCGTACGCATGTTTGGCCCTTTCACATCCAGGTTCGCAGCAGATTCACCCGAGCGCAAAAGGATGCCTTGCCCGTCCTTTCGGCGACCTGCGGTGCAGCATGCCTGTTGCCCACGCCCACGCCCAAGAGCCCACCCAACCGCACCCTACCCACACTGAGTTCCCCTTGACGAATAGCTCTGGTCGCTCCCGCAGCAGGTGGTCCCGAGCCCAGGCTATCAACGCGCCCGCCGTAAGGCCCTGGTGAGGCAGAACCAACAGCCAGCAGCTGGAGCAGTAGCAGTTTGTATTACCGACACAACAGCAGAAGGCCATGCTGTACGCGCAGCAGTGGTGACAGCATCAAGAAGGCACTAGTAGGCTTGAGTAACCGTCCCGCATGACCCGTATGATGCAGTCCTAGCTGCCAATGATCCCAGCAGCGGCCTTTGATCGAAGGGGACCCACCTCCACAGGCACATCCACATTGTGCTCCTTCTGGTTCCCGAACAGGAGCTCCAGCCCGCCACTGTCGACATCGTGTGGGTAATGTGCATTACTTGTTAAGCATGGAGGACGTGGCCAGAAGCGTTTGCGACGCGCCCCACATTGGCGGCGCCCACCTCCCGCGCCACAGGCCCCCTCCCCGTCCGCACAGCACGTCATGGGTGCTGCACGTGCATGAGCCTTGCAACCCTTGCCGACAACAAAGTGTGCATAGGACGATGTATCGCCGAGCAATGGCATGCAGTACCTGAATTCCAGGTTGACCTTCACCATTTGGGTGCGTCGTCGCCCAGGGGTCGCTGCGGCGGCAGCAGCACGACCGTCGTCGCCCTCCGCCGACGGACAGCTCGCTTTTGTGCAGCACTGGACTTTGTTTTTGTGCCTGTCTGTATGCAAAGTCTCCGCTGTCAGCTTACGCGCCCAGGCCCTAACTGTGGCCTGACTGTGGCTATGCGCGACCACTGCTCGAAAGGATATGCGGATCGTCGAAGTACAATATTGCACGGTAAGTCTTTGCAGTACACTAACCTACGCAAAGCAAGACATGTGTGGCGCTGGAATTGCACCCAGCAACCGAATTCGCAACCAACTGCTCTCTCACTCAGCTCATAGGCGCATTTCCATGTATTGAGCTGTCTAGACTCGCAAGCTAAAAATTTATGGGCTTTGGCCACAGGGATCGTCAAACGGGGTGGGGACACTATGCCGCTCACTAAAGACGAGCTTTTGGCGAAGCTGGATGGGGCGGGGATAAAATATGCTGTCCATGAGCACGAGGCTGTCATGACTGTTGAGGCCCAGGTATGCTCCAGCATTACAGATCGCCGCCGCAAGGAAATCGTTGTTCCCGCATGGTCAGGACTGATTCAGCTCTGCTGCAGGTTAGCGCCCTGCCGGGAAACCCAAACACGGTGCTTAAGAACCTGTTCATTAAGGTAAGCGGTGCTGCCGATAACTGCCGGTACCTGGCAGCGACGAGGGCGCCAGGCCTGGAGCAGGCACGGTGGAGCTGAGGCCTGACTGGCACGCCCTGGCTTATGCCATGCAGGACAAGAAGCATAGATGCTACATCATCACCGCACTGCCAGACACGAAAATCGACCTACAAGGTGCGTGCTTCAGCAGGATTTGGCAAGTAGAAGCCAGGGTTTTGTTCCCTCCTGCTGGGGCCCAGCCTTGCTGGTACACCAGCACACTGTGCAGCACGTGAAGAACGCATACCCCATGATAAGCAAGCACCTCAAAGTCACTTGCTCGTGCTTATCCCACCAATACTCTGGTGCGCAGTGCTGTCCGCGCGGCTGGGTACGGGCAAGGGCGGGATACGCATGGCGCCCGAGGACCTTTTGCAAGCGGTGCTGCAGGTGAGGAGGCGTTGATCAAACATACATGTGCCCTTCTGCCGCTAAGAAAGCTGGAAGTCTGCAATATGTGGTCAGGGGCAACACCACAGTGGCAGCCCGCCCCTGAGATCCGCATGATCCCCACACACCAAGACGCCACACGCTAGGAGCAGAGCAGCCCCAGAACTTTTGGGGCTGCCTGGCCGGTCCAGTCGTACCGCAACTGACTGGCAGGCATCGGCACCGACCTTCGAAGGCCCTCACATGGCCACCTGCACCAGACACCCAAACACACCCCTGCCGCAGGTGCCTCTGGGCAGCGTGACACCCCTGGCGGTGGCCAACCCCGAAGCGGCCGATGTGGTCCTCCTCCTAGACGCCAAGGTGGGCAGATTCGGAACGAAGCAACCGCTGTCCTCCTAGACGCCAATGTGGCCAAGGTTACCGAAGGAAGCAACCGGTTTCTAGCCCTGAGGCAGTGGCGGGCGGTCCGGTGGGTGGTTCAACACAGTATCGGTTAGGAACGACCAACCTGCTTGTTGTGCGGGGTGGAGTTGCAGACCCTGGGAAGGGCCATCCGGGTAGCCAGGAGGCCGTTGCAGTTGGCAGGGAGGCTGTACGGCTGTACCTGCTTCCAACAGCGGCGCTGAGCCAGGAGCGTTCCAGTCAGTGCAGCCTGCTATCATCACTAGTTGCTTGTCAGCGGATCCCATGTATCACGCGCTCCGTTGCCCCTGCATTGCATCCACAAAAGCCTGGGCTGCTGTGGCGCTGGCACCCGCCACCGCCTCCACGTGTGTCCCCAGGTGCGCGACCTGTCCCCCGCCGACACCCCCGTGTACGTGCACCCCCTGGTCAACACCGTGTCGCTGGCCATGGCCCCGGAGCAGCTGGCGGCGGCGCTAAGGTGCGGGGCCGGCGCTGGATTCTGGTTTAGGGGCTGCCAGGGCCAGGGGATAAGTTAGACTGTAAGGCCACTAGCCCAAAGCCGTGTACTCCGGGTTGTGTGTTCTTCGGCACAGGCGATGGCGGGGGTCGTGTTGCGCTGTTTGCTCAGGCATGCGCATGGAGCAGTGACCTGGAAGACGGGAGCAAGGGGCTTTCCTGGGCCAGGACCATATTGACAGTGCAACGCGATGGAGTCGATGCTGATGCGATTGGGCGTGTGGACACGCAGGGCTGTGGGGCGGGAGCCGCTGTGGGTTGACCTGGAGGCTGACCCCAAGATCGACAGGGACAACCCGCCCGACCTCAAGGCCATCTCGGACGCAGCCAAGCCCCCGGCGGCGGCGCTGCCGCCAGCCGATGGGCAAGCGCAGCCGGCTGCAGCGGCAGCGGCGGGGGGAGCGGCACCGGTTGCGAAGGCGGCGGCGCCGGCGCCGGCAGCGGCGGTAGCAGCAGCAAGTGAGTGGGTGAGGGGTTACATGGGTACAGGTAACCTTATGGAGATGCTCTCGGTTGCGCCCTTGTGGAGTGCTGACTGGGCTTCGCCACGGCGAGCAATCAGCTGTGGTTCGGTTTTGGCAAACCCCTACGAACTGAGTACCGCCAGAACAATGGCCAACAGCCCAAGTGGAAATTTCCGGCATAGTAAGCACAAACTAAAGCCCTGGAAGACCAGCATGGACCAGTAGCACTGAGCAGGGTGATGATGAACAGCATAAGCCTGACGCCCGCGGCGGTGCCGTACGGAGGGGTGACGGCAGTCTTCAAAGTTCTCTGACTGCTGACGCTATGAACATAATGTATTGCGAAGAAAAGGTTGCATGCTCGGTGTTGGCCGGCGCTCGCTGGCCCTACGTACCTGCACGCAGAGTGATGTGAAAACACGTGTACCCTGCGGCCTGCGCAAAGTCGTAGGTGCCTGAATGAGGGCAGTCTTCAAAGTTCGCTGACTGCCAGCCGCACGCGGGGCCCGCCACTGCACACCATCCTGCACTCCCGATCCATATCGCATGATGGCCACTCAGCGCTAGCCAGTCAGGGGGTGCAAGTTCCCTAAGAACCGTCGGGGCTTAGGGGACTGGTCCGCCTGCAAGTGGGGCCGGGGGGGGGGGGGCTATCTTCTCGTATGGGAAGGGGCGGCGTGATGAGAACAATCAGTGCCGACCGCACCGTACAATCGGTATGCGTCTGGGGGCAGTCTTCAAAGTTCTCTGACCGTCCAGGAAGCCCCACCCCTTGTGCACGCGGACTGCCCAGCACACGAAACGGTAGCGCACGGTTGCAACGTGATGCGGGTTGATGACGCAAAAACACGCCCGACAGCACCGTCTGAAGACGTGCTGCAGCTGGGGGCAGTCTTCAAAGTTCTCTGACCGCATTCCTTGCACCTAGCGCTACTCTATACATTCCTACCACAGCAAACTCGTCATGGCGAGGACCACAGCAGTCTACTCTAGCACGTTGAGCACGTTGCTGCACACATGCCAATGATGTCTGGCGGATTGATGAGAAACACAGAACCCGACCGCGCTGACGCACACGTTAGCATGCGGATGGGGGCAGTCTTCAAAGTTCTCTGACCGCACAGCGCTCACACCGCATGGGAAGGTGATCCCCGCCAGTAAATGCACAGCCACCGTTGCCTACGTCCGCCACCGAGGGAAGCAGCGTAGCTGGGTGTGGCAACGGGGCGAGACCAGCACATATCCGACACCCGCTTCTAGGAACCCCCATGACGGTGTCTGCAAAAGCGGCGTGATGAGAAAAAAAACACCCGACCGCTGCCGACCAAGAGTCTGCACGCGGATGGGGGCAGTCTTCAAAGTTCTCTGACCGCTCAACCCCCCACTCGGCCCCCACCACCCTCGCCCCTCCCCCCACCCGCACCCACTAACCCCGTCCCCCACTCCTGCTCCCCCGTCCCTACCCTTTTACCCCACCCCAGAGGACGCCCCCAAGAAGGGCGCCAAGGGCGGCAAGGCCCCCGACCAGGGCTCCAAGACCAAGGCAGGTGCCACCACCACCTCCTCCCTCACGGACGTGGCGCCACGTGTGGAGGAGGTGCTGCGCCTGGCGTGCAGCGCGCTGCTGGGCGTGCAGGGGCCCGAGGAGGCGGCGGCGGCGGGGCGGCTGGACGCGTACGGGCTGGCGCGGCTGCGTGCTGACGTGGCCATGCAGCTGACGGGGCTCAAGAACGCGGCGTACGCTGCTGGGTACACGGCGGGGAAAGGGGAGGTGGTGGCGCACGCGGAGCGGAGATACGCGTGAGGGGACAGGGGAGGGGAGGGGTGGTGGGCGGCTGCTGATGGTGTATGAGGGGGGAGGGATGCAGGTGGGGATAAGGGGGTAAGGGGTGGTTTGGGGGAAAGGACTGCTAGGGCTGGGGAGGAGCGTGTGCAGGGAGGGAGCTGCAGGATGGTGTGACGTGACGTGTGAGGCCGGGCGAGCGAGTGGGGTGTGGGGGCTGGTGCCCTGCAGGCGCCTGGAAGCGTGCTGCCTTGCGGAGTGGTGCGTACCATGCACGCTTAGTACAGGTGCTGTTGACCGGTAATCTGCTACCGGAGGCCTGCTGGCGATAAATTCTAGCCTGCCTTCTGGGAGGCTCACGCCGACCGACACATGCGACCTTGCCAATGTCACAGCCATGCAAGTCTGTGGCCATGTAAAGCGTTTGGATTGGGATTGCTGGGATGTCACGTCTCACGTGCCGTACCTTGTATGGCATCCTACAGATTGTGAACTGTGGTGACTCCGGGTTTCACGCACGGGGTAGCTGATCCAGGCTGCTCGGGTCCAAGAAGCGAGCGTATGCGTCTCCAGCATCAACAGCTTACAAGGTTCGATGCACATGTCGACCTTCAATGGTGCCATGCAATGCCCTCCAGACGCAGTCGCTCAGTGTACAACGCAGAGGGCCGCTCAATGTGTAGCGCCATGACGATGCGCGCGTCTAAGGAATTACTGCCCAACTCGCAGACTTTATGCACATATGTACGGCTTTGGCAATCAATTACCGGGTGATTTATCACCCGAAGCCACGCCGTACGGTATTGCCATGCCGTACAGTATTGCATAGCACAGACCCCGCCTCACAGGTGCAAGCCGCACAGGGTCTTCCACATGCCGTCGGTGCACGTGTCCTACACGAAAAAATGAGTACTCCATGAGCGTTGCACAGATCCATAACATTATTCGGCGCACGCAAGCAATGCGTTACGGCGCCAGTGACACGGCCTGTGGCCTGTGGCTCTGTTGTTCATTGGCTCGGTGCTCCCAGCCGCCCACACCAGTTGGCACCCCAAATCCCCAGCTCGCAAGATCGTTGCGCTTGCAGTGGTGTTCATGACACGGCAAGAGTGAACAACACCTCGTACTGAACGCACTGCACCACCTGCAGGCATATTGGGATACTCGACACAAGCACATGACCATACGTGAACTCCCGCGCCGATTGTATTGTTGCTCGGCCTTAGAACGGATAGGCAGCAGTACGGTTTTAAGCCAGCACCCCAGCACCATAAAGTAAGCTGCCAATCCAAATGTGCAATGTGCACAGCGTTGGCCCACCCTGCCTTCACACCATCCGAACGCCGCAGTACTCAGCGTGGAATCCCCACCTGCCGCCCTCACCCCTTGCCACTGCGCTGCCCCTTGAGCACCTTCTTCACCTTGTGCACCGCGCGCTCAAAGAGACCCCTGCGGGGCTTATTCCGCTGCTCATGTGCCCCAACTATCCCAGCAGCACCTTCCTCACCACCACCACCACCACCACCACCACTGGCCCGCTCTGCCGCTACGCTGCCCGCCACTGGGTCGCCACCTGCAGAGCTGCCAACTCCCACCACCACCTCCTCCTTTTCCACCGCCCCCACCCCTCCCGCTCCCTGCTCCGAGCCGTTGCCGAGGGCCTCGCCCACGAAAGCTGTGGACACCAACAGCTGCCCGTGCGCACATGAGCTGGTGCCTGCACTGCGCCCGGCCTCGCTAGCCGTTTCGGTGTCCTGCGCAACGGCTGCACACCCCACGTGGCTGCTGCTTCCACCCTGGCTGCTGCCACGTGCTGGGTCCGTGTTATCCACAGCCGCCTCATTCCTGCTAAGACCTGCCAGGCCGCTGTTGTTAGTGTCGTCACCTGCGCTGCTGTGCTGAACACCACCCGGTGCATGGTCCTGCGGATCCAGCGCCGCCCGCCTCCCGCCGCCTCTGCTCAGGGGAGTCCTCACCTGCCCCGCCCACGGACCCAGGCCCGCAGCCACCGCACTGGGGCTCGGGCCCGGGCTGCTCACAGCAGGACTGAAACTGGGCCCCGCTCCTTGCCCTTGCCCCGCGCCACACGGACCCACCTTCTGGCTGCTATCCAGCAGTCCGCCCTCCCCCACCTCCACCACCCCTGTGCGCGCCTCTGTGCTCGGGACTTCCTCAGAATGCCATGCTGACCCGCCCTCGGCAACCATACCGCGTGCGGCCAGCACCTCGCACCTCCTCAGGTGCCCTGGGCCGCTGTGCGCCTGCCCATCCGAGTCAGCCTGCACCAGCTGGCCCCTGCTGTGGTGCTGCCCGTGCACTTGTCCATGCAACAGCAGCTGCAGCCGCGTTGCGCGCGTGTGCCACACGCGTGCGGATGTACTCCCAGCGCACAGGTCCGCGCAGCCCAGGGTACTGCTGGCCGAGCTGGTGTGGGAGCAGTCCGGGCCGACCCGCGAGCTGCCCGTGTGCCCCTGCTCACCCTGCACACCCTCCGCCGCGCCACCGAAGGCCCTGTCGCTCTTGTCGCTCTTGCTGGCGTTACTGACCTCCACGGGCTGCTGTTCGAGCACCTGCGCTGGTGCCGCTGCTGTTGCGGGCAGGGTCCGGGGGCTCCAGGCCACGGGGCTGGCCAGCGGCGACGCCTGCAGCACCTCCATGTGGCGCTGGCTGTACCTCGGTCGCAGTACGCCCTCGGGAGTGTCGTACACCTGAGGGGCGTGGTACAACAGTGACAAGTAGAGAGCATACCAGTTTCGCAAGCATTCAACGGCTGAAGTTCGCGTATGCTGTTGGTGCTGTCGGCTGCCCCCTGGTAGCTCCTTGGTGCATCTTGTCAGCAAAGCGTGCAACTTGTCCGGAAGCCCTCTCACGCATGGACATCCGCAGGTGCTTACCTGCTGCCACTCCGGCGGGTGCATCCTCCTCGAGCCGCCGCCGCTCTGGGTGCGACACAGCGCTCTCGCACTGGCCATACGCAGCAACCCACTGGCCGTGCCCCCGGCACCGCTGCCCTGCTCGTGCCCCCCAGCGCTGACGGGCTTTATATCCGTAAGCCCGTCCTCGCCAGGTCCCTCCCCTGCCTCCGCCCTCCCCAAGCCCGGCCGGCCGAAGCCCCCGCACCCCGTGCGAAGGCCCTGCACGCCCAACAGCGCTGCTCGCTCAGCAACAGGGCTCCAGGAGGCCTCCCTTGGCGACGGCTGCGGGTCACCGCGCTCCGTGGGCGCTGCCTGCAGGCGCGACCCGGGGCTCCGGGGCAGCAGCAGGCTGCTGGACGGCCGCAGGCCCCGGTCCATATTGGGCGAGCTGTGGGGCCCCTGCGAGCTGGTAGTGGCCAGCAGGGGCGAGGCGTACGGGAGCTGCTGTGGCCGCGTCTCCGGCCGCCGCAGGCCCAGCAGCCTCTGCCCGATGCCCAGGAACGGCGTAGGCACCGGCGGCCCTGCTGCAGCTGCTCCACGTGCAGCACCAGGACTGGAGATGAAAGAGGTCGCCGAGGCTTCCTGGCATGGTGGGCTCTTGCCTTCCGCCAGGTCGCTTCCTGGTGCCGTAACGGACGGCTCGACCGCTGCCTGGCCGCTGCCCCCGCCGCCACTGCCGCCCTCGTGGCAGTACTCCAGGCCCTGCCTGTGGTGGCCGGGGCGCTGCGCCAGCCGCCGGCCGGCAAGCCATGCGGCAGCCGGTGAACCGGGCGGCAGCTGCTGCAGCAGCGCCAACGCCACGCGCTCCTGCTCCTGCTCCCCATCCTCCTCACCCCCATGAGCACCACCCGCATGTTTGCGACCAAGGGGCGACACGTGTCGGAGGGTGCTCGCAGCCGCCAGACCCACCTGCCGCTCGTGAGGCGCCGCCGCGCCAGCGACCTCCCCGCCCCTACAGGCCCCTGCCTGGCTAGGGCTGGACGATCGTGAAACGGACCGCCGACTGGGCCGCTGCGCGCGTGGGCTGGAAGCCACGCGCCCCGCACCGTCGAGCCGCTCCAGGTGCTGCTGCAGAACCGGGCTTGGGGAGCAGGAACTATTGTCCGTCGGCACCTGGTCCGTGCTGACGGCTCGGCTGTACGGCATACGGGGTGAGTGTCCAGGGGACAGACCCACGGGTCGCTCTGCGCCGCCGTACAGTCCGTTTTGGGCAGGAGCGGGCGCGACCTGGACGCTGCTGGCGGCGCGACGGTAGTGGCGGCCGCGCGGGGAGCCTGTGGAGGGCCCAAACGCCGCCGCTGCAGCAGCGGCGGCGGCTGCATCGTACGACACACCGGCGGCGGCGGTGGCGGAGTGGACCCTGTGCAGGCTGAGGCTGCTATGTGCAACGGGCACCGGTGGGGGCAGGGGCATGACCCGCTTGCTGAAGGTGCGGGAGACGCGGGCAAACAGGCCCGAGGACTGCCGCGAGGGGGTGCCTGGTGTGCCAGACAGCTGCTGTTGCAGCTCGCGCGGGGAAGCGGGGCCACCGCTCCACGCGGGCGAGGACCCGGAGCTGGTGGGGGCGTCGCGAGGGAAGACGCGGGAGCAGCTACGGAAGATGCCAGGCCCGAACCATGTGTGATGACTTGCTGGCAGCAGCTCGGCAGCAAAGGAGCCGCCGCCACCGCTGCATCCACCCGTGCTGCCGGTTGCAGAGCCGGTACCCGTGCCGTTGCTGCCAGGCCCGGGTGCGTCAGGCTTGTGCCGGCCCTCGCCCCGGCCAGCGTGCATAGCAGCATCTCCAGCTGGCAGTTGCGGCCTATGTGTGCGGCACGCCGGCTCGGAAGCCCCGCGGATGAATGCGCCCTCGTCGCCTGAGCTGCTGCTGCCGCTGTTGCTGCTACTGGGACCATCGCTGTCCCCAACTCCGTTCGCCTGCCCGTTTGCCCCGCGGCGGCGCCTGGTCAGGCGGCCGTCAGGCACACCGGGGCCGCCATCAGTATCGCCACCACTGGTCCAAATCGCTCTGACACCACCGCCACCACCACCACCACCACCACCACGACTGGCTCTTGGCCACGGCAGGCGGTTGCCGGCAGGCGACGGCAACGGAGTGGCAGCAGCAGCAGCAGCAGCAGCAGTGGCACCATTCACACTGGCAGCCGCGTGCCCCGCCACCGTCGGCTCCTCGCCGTTGCTCCAGTCACCGCTGCCCATAGCGTCCCACGGATGGCCCCGCCGCTGGCCCTGCCCCTGCCCCTGCATCTGCCCCTCTGAAGCCGTGAAGCCAAACGCCATGCCCGTCCCAGTGGGCGCCCCGGGGCCCGGCCAGTGCTGCTTGCGCTGCTGCTTCTGCTGGCTGTCTAGCACCTTTCCTTGCTGGCACCACCGCTCAGCTGCCATCTTGCAGTCCGCGCCTGTCCTCCCCTGCGGTTGATCGAGCAGCAGCTGCTGCCCTGCGATCGCACCGCCTGCCTGCAAGCCCTCGCCAGACACCAGCTCCCCGCCTCCATCCCCGACCACACCATCAATTGCACACAGACTGCCTGGAGCAGCAATGGCGGCGGGGCCCGTGTTGGCGGCGTCAGCTGTGGAGGCGTCAGCGGCCACAAAACCAAGTGCCGTACTGCACCGCCGCCGCCGCGTGGCCTCCGTCAGCTCACGTGTTACGGCGGCGGCGGCTGCCGTACCGGCCGCCGTGTAAGCGGCGACGGAATGCCTCCGCCTGTTGCGCTGGCCCACTGGCACCCGTGGCCCGCCGAGTGCACCAGCCGCGTCGCCTCCGAGGCCTTGCAACCCGCGGAGCCTTGTCATCCCTGCCCCCGACGCCGAACCCGCAAGCCTGCTGGGACTGCTGACGGCGTGCTCTGTGCGCATGCCCGTCGCGCTGTGCGCGCGGTCCAGGGTGGGACCCTGTGAGAAAGCGTCCTCCCGCAGGTCCATGTGGGGCAGGACGGAACAGCTGCTGTGCCCGGACCGCAGCTGCTGCAGGAGCGGTTGCCTGCCTGTGGGCCGGTGGCCGGGGCTCCAACCGACCGCAACGGACGCTACGTGGGGCACGAGGCCCGCAGGCCGCTCGGCAGCTGGCACGCTCTCCTCCGCCGCAGGCTCCCTGTCGGGTGCGCTACCAGCGGCCGCCTGTACTTCCGTCCCACCTCCTTGCCCAGCTGCAGCTGCTGCTCCCCAACGCAGCGACCGCGACCGCACTCCTGCACCCTCTTCCTCATCGTCCGTGTCTGCCGCTGCGGCTGTGGCTGCTGTTGTCGCAGCCGCAGCGGCCGTTGACAGCGAGGCCGGCATTGCAGCGGCCCCTGCTGCGGCAGCAGCAACGGCCATGAGGTCTGCTGCTGTCGCGTCGCCCGCGGTCACGATTTGCGGCACCGGCAGCAGCAGCGGCGAGTCGAAGGGGTCTCCGTCCGGCACAGGGGTAACGGAGGTGTACAGCACGGCGTGGGGCACGCGGGACCCATCCGCAAGGGGACGCGCACCGCTGCTGCTGCCGGTGCAGCTCGCCAGAGAGGACCTGCACCCGCTGCGGCTGCGACTGTGGCTGCTGCTGTCTGGGACGCCTTCAGCAGCTCGTACAGGCGGTCCAAATGACGGGGCAACTGGTGCACGGGTATGAAGGTAGGGACTGGAGGCGTCTTGCAGCGGTAAGGTGCTGAGCAGCTGCACAGGAGCGGCTTCCAAACCTCTGCTTCCACGAGGCAGGTGCTGCATTGTGTCGCAGCTGCCGCTGTCACGAAGGCCGGCGGGTTTGCTAGCAGCTGCGGGGCTGCGGAGCGAGCCGGCCGTGTGGGGCACTATGGAGCGGCCAAAGGCCACCGATGGAGACTTGGACGCCAATCGACTGAGAGGCTTCTGCTGGTGTGCCGTCGCCTCTGCACGGAGGGAGGGTCCCAGTGCCGAACGCACCCTGGTTGCAAGGCCTGCGGGTCCAGCTGATGCTGCACCGCGGGTGCTGGCTGTGAAGGAGGAGGAGCGACGGGACGAGTCCAGGGTGCTTCCACATGGAGATGTGGGGGTTGAGGCAAGGGTGGAGGCAGCAGTGCTGGAGTGCTGCGCCGGCCGTGGAGAAGAGGTGAGTGTACTGTTCAGGAAGGCCCTGTGGGGCTGTACTTCATTGTGTTGGGCGCCGGCGTGGGGGCGGGCGGAGGCGGGCGAGGAGGCGGCTGAGCCGGAGAGGGTGCGTGGGGCGGCGGGTGGGGTGTGGAGCTGTGGGATGGTACGGCCGAAGGCGGAGCGCGGTGCAGCAGGGGCAGCTAAAGAGCTGCCTGGGCGTGAGCTCGTGGAGATGGTGGAGCGCAGGGACAGTGTGGACCGGGCAGAGGCTGAGACGGGGGGAAGCGGGGGCAATACAGGGCGGGCAGGAATCGGGCGGAGTGGCTTAGGCGAGCGGGCATCACGTAAGCTGGCAACACGTACAAGCTTACATTCAAGCGCAAGCCTCAGTCCCCGGTATTTTTAGACTGCGTGAACGCCCCGCTAACTGCAAAGTGCAAACAAGCAAGACCTAAGCTCAATACCGTGGGGCCCTCGCACTCAATGCCAGACCCGCACCTGTGCTGCGTGTGCTGTGTGCAGGAGATGGAGGCCCGCTGCTCTCATCGCCGTTGACGGCTCGTAGGTTCAGCCCTGCAGTCATTGATTCAGTGTGAGTGTCACAGAGCAAAGGCTACTTTATGAAGGAATAGTGGAAAGGAGGCAAGGTTCAGCAAATACCGACTGTCGACACACAGAGACGTGGGGCACCTACAGGCATGCCATGCAAGCAGCAAAGAATGCGACATTACAACACCCTGATGGTACTGTACGACACCAACGGCATGGCCCGTGGAAGCCAGTCAACGAGTAAGGTGCATACATAAAACCCACGCACATCTTGCAACTCACTCGGCAGGGACACTGCGTGCGCCTCCAACGCGCCCCTCCGAAGCGGTGAGCGCTCCCCATAGGATGCCCTGCGCGGCGAGGCGGGGCCGGGCAGCGCAGAGCTGCCCCCGGCCCTGGGCCGACGAGGCTCGGCCACTCCTGTCAGCCTTTCCGCCACCGACTTTGTTCCTCCCAGAAGTACAGCTGCTTCTGCACCCAGCTTGTGCGCGCCATTATCCTCCTGCTGCTGCTGCTCCTGCTGCGGTCCCACAGTCCGCCAGCCACTAGCAGGCGGCAGTGGGATGCGGCCGACGCCCCGGAGCTTGCCCATGCCAGAGCCCCCGGCGTCGGGGCTGTGAGGAATGCGGGAGCCCTCGCAGGTCCCACCAGCGCGGGGCTCCCTAGGGGAGCCGCACGTGGCGGCCAATGACACCGACGAGGCCGGGGCCGCTGCAGCATCCTCCTCATCCGCCCCAACGCACGTCCGGCACGCTGCCTCGCCCTCCTCCTCCTGCTCACCTTCTTCCTCCCCACGCCAGCGCCCTGGTTGTGGATCTTGCAGCCCAGGCCCCCTCTCCCCGTGCATGGACACCACGTGTCCAGCGCCGCCCTCTTCTTCCCCCGACAGCGCCCATGATCCTCCCGGACCCTGCACGCGACCCGGCCCTGCGTTGTCCGCCTCCTGTCCTGCCGCCGCCGCGCATGAGCCAGAGCACTGCCCAGCAGTGAGACGCAACCCACCACGGCCATCTCCACGCACCCCCTCCGTTGCTGGAGCTGCAACAGCGGCCGCGGGGCAGCCCAGGCCGCAGACGGCCTGCGCCTCGACCACAGCCTCATCCGGCGCCTGTGTCCACGACCCAGGCGGCACCTGAGCGGCTGGGCCACCCCTAGCTCCAGACACCGCCGGTGCGATTGCCGCAGCCACAGCCTCAGCTCCAGCTCCAAACCCAGCCGATGGCTCGTCCCCAGCCCCTACCAAAGGCAACTCATCGTCGGCCGCTACTGTTGGCAACTCAGCCGGTGCGCTGGGCTTGGTCCCCTCCGGCGCCTCAGGTTGCGCCTCGGGCCCAGCCCCACCGTCAGTCTCCACCACGGGTGTCGTTCCGGCCTGCACCACCCCCGTTACTTGTGCCCCAGCCGCAGCTGCAGCCGCAGCGGCAGCCGCAGCCTGAGCCGTTGATGCCCCTGTATCCTCCAATCCTGCTGCCGCCTCCGGTGCTGTTGGCTCCACCGCTGCATCTGCGGCCTCGGGTACAGCTGCGGCCTCGGGCGTTGCCGTTGCCTCGGGTGCAGCTGCCAGACCCAGTGCCGCTGCAACCTCTGGCGCTGCTTCAGCCCCAACCACCGCCTCTGCCAGAGCCGCCGCTGCACCGAGCGCTTCTGCTGCACCTGCAGCTGCTGCCGCCTCCGATGCAGCCAGCGTTGCTGACAACGCTGCAGCCTCGGGTGCCGCTGCCGCCCCGACCACTGCCTCTGCTGGCCCTTCCGCCACATCGGGCGCTGATGGCCTCTGCAGAAGAGCCGCTGCATCCAGCGCTGCTGCCGTCTCCAGGTCCTCCGTTCCGCTGCCTGGTAACACCGTCGCTCCCGCGCCTCCTTCCACCGCTACCAGTGCCGCCATCGCCTCCTCCTCCTCCGAATCCGCTGTCGTCTCCGAGACCGCTGCTGCCACCTGCGGTGCCGCTGACACCCCAACCGGCCGCTGCTGGGCTGCTGCTGCCGTCGCCACCGCGATGGCTGGCGGAGGTACGGCCGTCACCTCCTCAACAACAGCAGAGTTGACGGCGGCAGCCGAGGCCTGGACAGCGGCGACGTCCTGCCCTCCCGCGTCAGCGTCGGCGGCAGCAGGTGTGTAAGCGTCGGCACCAAGTGCGCGCAGCGATTCTGCCGCCAGCAACGGCATTGCCTTATCCGGTTGACCCGCATCGCACAGTGCCGCCAGACGGCAGCTGCCTGGCTCCTCCTCGAGGCCGCCGGCTGCTAGCCCACCTGCATGGGCCGCACGCAGCATCGAGACAGTTGCTTGCGTAAGCGCAGCGGGACAAATTGCAGGAGGCACTGAACCATGCGTAGCGTTTCAGCACAGCACTCGTACAGTGAAGGCTGCATGCAACCTGCAGGCAGTGTACTTCTACGTAACGGTGGAGAACGGTGGAGAACGGTGGAGAAGTGCAGGAGATATTGAACCCTACAGTACAGTCGCAGCAAAGTGCCCTCGCACGCTGTATGCAACCTGCAGCCAGCGTACATCTATGCGTACATCATCGTAAAGAAGCACGGGCATGACAAAGTAAACACTGAGCACTTTTGACCCTCACCTGCAAGCGTGCCCACTGGTGGCTTAGTCGGTGCGCAGCTTGCGGAGATTGGCTCAGCGTACGGGGTTATGGCCGTGGCCGGCACGCCTTGCGTAACCAAGAGACTGCCCATACGCTGAGCAGCAGCGCCAGCACCAACGGCATCGGCGTCGGCTGGTCTTGGCTCAAACACCGTTTCCGTTTCCCCCCGTGCCCCCGTCGCAGCCCCTGCTGCTGCCTCTACCAAGCTCGGACGGGACTGCTGCCAAGCCACGTCTGCCGCCGCCTCCGCCGCGGCTGCTACCGCTGCTACCTCCTCCAGAACCGAGCCCACCTCCCACTCCACCGCGAAAGCACCAGCAGGAGTCAGTGGTACCTCGCGTGTGCTGGACCCCTGCTGCTGGCACAGCGCCTTCGCCCCCGCCTGTGTGTCAGCCGCCACTCGCACACCCGCTGCCTCTCGCACACCCGGTGCCTCTGCTTCCTCCAGTACCTCCGCACCGCTCCCATCTGCCGCACGCTGTGTGTCAGCCGCCGCTCCCACACCCGCTGCCTCTGCCTCCGCCGTTGCCTCCGCACCCCTCCCCTCCGCCGCACGCGCCCCATGCACCGGCGCATGTGGATACCGAAGGCTAGTGCTGCCTAGACCCGCAGGCCCTGCCTTGCCCGCCGACCCGCACACGTCATCATTACCTCCTGCGCCCCTGCCGCCCGCCGTGCTGTCCGGTAACGTCCTAGGGTCAGCCTGGGCGAAGCCTGTGGCGCCGCCGGATGCCGACGATGCCTCGTCCGCGTGCCCGCGGCTCTGGGTCAGCGGTAGCGTTGACGCCGACAGCGACGGTGCACGGAGGGCGTGCTGCATGTGGTGGCTTGAGTGGGAGAAGTACGACAACAGGGGCGGCGGCGGGGGCGCAGCCTGGTCGTGGGTACGGCCAGTGTACGACGTGCACGACGAGGCGCGTTCGTATGGTCGGTTGCGTGATGCCGAGGAGGGCGTGGCAGGCCCCTGCCGCAGCTCCTTTTGCTCCTCCTTGGGCTGCTGCTGCTGCTGCTGCCGCGGCTGCCGCTGCGCCGAGACATGGGCCCCTTGCCCCTGCAACTGGGTCTGGTGCGAGGCTGTAAGCGCACGCGAAGAGGTGGAGATGGACGAGGCAAATGCCCGCAGGTAGGCAAACGCCGTTGTGTAGGTGCTGCCCCAGGGCCCCGTCTCGAGGTTGCCGCCCCGCACCGCTTGTTGCCCTGGCGCCGGTGCGTCGTGCACGATGCTGGCGGGACCCGGGCGCCCGACCCGTGGGTCAACACTCGGCCAGCCGGTGGCGCCCATGCGTGCAGCTGCAGCACCCTCACCTGCCCTCGACGCCCCGGCCTGCGCCCCCGTTGCCTCGCGCTTGCCCCGCTCCGCCGCGCCCCGCTCCCCCTGACCTTGCTGCTGGTGTCGGCTGTCTGGCTCTTCGTCGTGGTCAGGTGCCAACCCGCTGGCCACACTGCTGGCACGGTAACAGCTAGCAGCCGGCAGCTCCACCACCCCTTGCACCAGGCGGTCCTCCTCCTCCGTTCCACACCCATCCTGGCCACCTGTAGTGTGGGCGACGGCCTCCCCCTGCGCGTGCTGCTGCGCCAGGGCCGCACAATCCTGCGCGCTGCACAGCAGGCTGGCCCAGTAGGTGCCGCTGCTGGTGCGACTGGTGGTATCAGGGGTGCCGCTGTGTGTTGTGGGTAGATGCCTGTGGCTGCGAAAGGTGTGCAGACGGCGAGGCGCGGGCCCGATCATGTCGCTACAGTGCGGAAGAGCTGCAGAAGCTGCAGCCCTGACCTGCAGTGCTGCGGATAGGCCATCGAGGCTCCGGCGGGTGTTGATAGGGTGCGCGGGTTCCAGCGGGAGGAGGGGCGTGTGCATGTTGCTGCAGGCACTGGCGCAGGACGCGGGGGAGATGGATGTCATCACCGGGCTAGGGAGAGGCAGTGTGGCGGAGAAGGCGTCAATTGGCGTGACTGCAGGGGTGGCGGAAGAGGGAGGTGTGGGGGAGAATGATGGGCACTGGCAAGGGGCTGCGGAGGCGCCGGGCGGGAAGAGGGAGGGGAGGGGCGTGGCGAGTGGAGCTGCGGCCAGGAGGGCGGCGTGCTCCGCTGCTGTGCCGAGCTGCAGGGTTTGGGTTAGCTCCAGGAGGGGGCGCGGACGAGAGAGAGTGCCAGGAAGGCCCCACGCGCCTGGTGGGTTTGCGGTTGACAGCGCCTCGCTTGGACCTCCTGAGCCGTATGCAGGTCGTGGGCACGGTGTTGCTGTGGCTGTTGGTGCAGCCAAGGCACATGCTGCCGGTCCCAGTGCCTCCGCCCTGTGCCGCTCGGAGCACACAGGCCTGGCTGTCTCCAACAATGCGCAGGAAGGGTGGTACGGTCGGGGTGGGTGCGGCTGCTGCACCTGCCCGTGCTGCTGCTCCTGTTCCTCCTCCCGCCCCTGCCGCTCACCCGGCGGCGCCCATAGCTCTGTCCGCGAGAGCTGCAGCCCAGGAAGCGTGTTTCCCGGGGCTCCTGCAGCAGTCACTTCCGCCTCCTGACCAGCCTCCACTGCGCACGAGGCCCTGGAGGGCAACCCGGCGCCTGCAGGTGACGGCGCTCCTCGCTCCTGCAGCAGCCGTGCACCGGAACCGCTGGCGCCCTGCCTGCGACTCCCAGCTACCGCTGCTGGCCCTAGCCCCAGGCCCATCCCGCTCATGACCTTCCTTGCCCCAGAACTGGGTGCGCTCGGCATGTCTGTTCCAACACCCGCCTGCACCTGTGGGAGCTCCTGCGTAGGCAAGCCACCCGCCCCGGCCCCCGGACCCTCCACCATGCCGTCCAGTGCCCGCAAGCACCTGTGCAGCCGCGTGCTGTCCCTCGCTGCGCTGTGCGTTGCGGACTGCGACACGTGCCGTGTGGACACGGCCCCATGCAGCACCAGCCCGGCACGGCCTCCGCGCAGTCCTCCGGCTCTGCTTCCGAAGGCCTGGGCTTGCTGCTGGGCCCAGGCGGTGGCGGGGCTTGGGCTGTAAGGGGCAGCTGTTGCAGCCGGGCCCGTGGACGAGGCAGTGGCGCCGGCAGCGGCGGCGGCAGCGGCGGCGGCGCTGTGGATCCCGTTGCTGCACGAGTGCGCCAGCGCCGATGCCAGGCGCTGCACGGCCACCAGCAGCAGGGCGCACAGCAGCGCCAGGTAGCTCCTAGGGTCTGGCGGCTCTGCGAATGATGTGGTGGGGAGGGGGGCAGGCGCGCGGGAGGGTGGTGAACAGCAGGGCGGCTGAGCAACAGAAACGGGAACCAGTCGGCTTGCATAGGGCGTGTTGTGCAGAACTTGTTTTGTGCGGGCGCAAAGCGCTCTGTTCGTCTCCTGGAGAGATGCGAAACGTTTTCGCGAGAGAGTGGATTTGCCACCAGGTCCCTCAGAGGGGGTCCAACACCGACACGGGCATCGAGTGAACACTGTGCGCAAGATCACTTCGCGAGTAGGGGCAGAAGCAGGGAGCCTGTTGGCACCGAGAGGCACTGCTGTACGTCACGATATCACCAGCTTGGACCCGAGCAAGGGTGGCAACCGTGGCATACACCCATGTGAAGTGTAGGACTCACCCCAGTTCTGGCCTCCAAAAGGCGGGTACCTCGGCCCCTGGCCGCCATTGCTCCCGCCGCTGCCTCGTGCGTAGGGCCCTCGGGGCTTGCCGTTGCCACCGCTGCCAGCGACTGCTGCCCCTGCAGCTCCCTTTGCTAAGTGGGACATGAGCCCCTTGACGTTGTCCTCCCTAAACCAGCCATGCACGCTCCGCGGAGTGGAAGGGTTGGGGGCCTGGTGCGGCACCAGTAAATTTCCGTTAGTAATGCACGAGACTTCTGGATGGCAAGAGGCTTCAGCATCATAGCTTGTGCAAAGCTTCATATGCTGGGCAAACGCCCTGTAAGTCGCAGGCAAGCGACGCAGAGCTCCTTAACCTACGCACCCAATCTACGCACCGTCACAGCCCACCTGGTCAGCGCACACCCACAGTAACCCCTCGGCGAAAGCTAACGTAGACAATGAAATTGTTTCCATTCCTTCGTCTGTTGCAGTACATGACGCGATGAAAGTTGCCAGTGCGACATGTTCCAGGGGCTGTGGCCATGTGGGTCCGTCGACGCTGTTTGCCTACGGTTTCGTGCACAGGTTAATGTGAGAGTGTAACGAAGGCAAAACAGAAGGCAAGCGATAGAAAGGAACGAACCCCGACACCTTTCCGCGCCATCATCGTTGCACTCCCTCGTCGCGCACCTGCGTCTCTGTACCCTTCTTCATGCAGCGTGGTCCAATAAGTGGTAATGTGGTGAAACGTTTTGTTCCGTGTAAACGGAGAGGCGCCTGTGCGGCGCCTGGTCTCGCCGACAGCGCCATCGGCATGTTCGACGGCGGGGGTCCCTTGGACGTCTTGCGATCACGCTAACTTGCTGTGCTGTTGATCGCATATTTCATGCATCTGGTCATGTTTGCCGCCAAACGATGTACATCTGGACTGAGCCCTGCGTGTGAGGAGCACGATAGGTCGACGTGTCATAAACCTTCCTTTGGCCATGCAAAAATGTCCACCAAGTATAAGTTAGTGCACGCACGTTAATTGGACACCGGGCCTGGCACCGATGAGTAAATGCGATGCATGCAAATCTGGTGCTAACCGTAGCAACCGAAAGTGGCCTAGCCTTCGAAACCACTGAATCAACCTTTAACCACTGAAAACTCACGCCACGCGGCGAGACTGTCAGGCTTTTGTGCCTTGCCAAGTTCAATAAATTAGGACGACAACCGTCTTTAGCAGGTGGCATTGCCAGCTGCCCCCACGTTCCTCGTCCCTGCCTCAGCTCCTGGCAGCCACGAACGCTGCACGGCACGGAGCTGTGAATAACAAAACAATCATCACTGAGCATTCCTACATTATACCCGTCGAGCATGGTAACCCGGGCATCGGTTTTTAACCACACCCCCTCGTGTGCTGCGGCTGCCCCCTCGTGCAAATCATCGCACATCACCCACAAGTGCGCTCCACACCCATACCGGTACTCGTGCAACCATTGTACGGCCATCATACGCATTAGCACTTACTGGTCGGCCAAACCTCCCCTGGGGCACACGTGAAAGTGTGCAGTAGTGAATGGCCCCCGCCCCCGCCCTCAAAGAGTGGCTAAACATCCTGCTGCAACAAACAACGCAGCTTGCAAACGGTATCACAGGCACACGTCCCTGCATGCGATGTGCATACCATCCTGGCCGGGCCTTCGCATATACATGCAACATAGAGAAATAGCGCGCTTTCGTGATGCAGCACACGCAACACGGACAACGGCACGAGCGAGAATGCGCGCATGCATCCATGGCTCTGTCGGAAGCTGTGATGAAAGGGACTGAGCGGGAGTGCTGCTTATCCCCATGCTCCATGCCATAACAGCTCTACTCATGCACTCCCCCAGCAGACCGGTACAGTTCAACACGCGCTCGCTACACAATCGCTCGCAGACCCGTTGGCTCTAACGCACAGAGCGCCTCGGCTTCCCCTCCACCTCCACCTCCACCTCCTTCAGCCCCCCGCCCGCGACCCCAGGCCCCCCCGGCCACAGCAGCCGCTCCAGCCGCACGCACAGCTCCTCAAAGCTCGGCCGCTCCGCCGGCCGCTCCCTCAGGCACTCCGCCACCAGCTGCTGCAGCCCCGCCGGCACATCCCCCGGCCAGCACAGCAGCTCCGGCGGAACCGCCAGCGCCTCCGCCTCACCACAGCCTCCTGCACCTCCCTCTCCTTTACCTCCCTGCTCTGCGCCCTCACCCGTCGCCGCACCTCCTCCAGCCTGGGGTGCTCCCGGAGGTTGTGCCGCTGCTATCAGGGGCTGGTGCAGCAGCCAGGCCTGCAGCGCTGGGCAGGCGGCCAGGGCCTCGGGCAGCGGCAGGCCAGTGGCCAGCTCCCACAGCAGCACGCCGAATGCGTACACGTCGCTGGCCTTGCCGCGGGCCCCGTGGCGCAGCAGCTCGGGGGAGGCGTACAGGGGGGAGTGCCTGAAGGGAGAGCGGGGGAACACAGGAAAGGGGCATAGTTGGTTGGGATAAAAGCTGGCGGGGGTAGGGGGTCAGGAGGAGAGCCAGTAGGTAAGGCAAGGCCGAGAACAAGGTGGACTAAAGGACGTGGCTTCCACGGATAAGAGGTGCTTATCAGGGGCCCCAGGTGTGGTGCTGTGGGCTCATGACGTCAGGGAGCCGTACGACAGTTCCCGTCCCAGGAATGATGCCCCCTGCCTCCGTGTTTATACCTGGACACCATGAAACACAATATGTCAAGCCGACCCGTCTTGCACTTACTCAGCAATGCCTGTGAGGTGCGACTGATCGGGCGCAAGGCGTACGGACAGTCCGAAGTCGCACACCTGTGGGCGAATGGTGGATACTTTGAAACAGGAACACCCGCACGGTAGCATACCTCCCACCGGTAAACTCAACACACCGGCTGTACGCCTTACAAGTGCGCTGTGAGCGGCTTACGACCGCCGGGGCAGTACGCACACGCCGCCTTCAACCGCTCCCCCAGTGGCACGGCACGTAACGCCCCCTACTACAACCACCAACCACCAACCTTGGCCTTGAACCCTAGCCCCAGCGCCGCCCGCAGCTTGTCCAGTGGGTCCAGCTGGGGAGCTCGCAGCTCCTCTGTCCAACCCACACCGCTTGCAGCACGTAAGGCGGCGCCCGCGCCTGGGCTGACGTTGACCCCGGGGAGCGGCTGCCAAGTGGCCTCCGGGGCGGGAGCAGCCACGGGGGCCACGTCGCGCAACGGATGCTGATCCCAATCGTTGCCTGTCACACCCGGGGCTGCTGCACGAGAGGGTTCCAGCTGCTGCAGCGTCTTCCCCTGCTGAAAAGTGGGCACCTCCCCCTGCTGCCCCGGCTGCAGCAAGGTGGACAGGGAGGAGCCGGTGGCAGCTGCAAGGCAGCTGCTGCTCAGCATGGTGCTGCCACCGCCGCCGCCCCCTGTTGCGTAGGCGATGTCTGGCTGTAAGTACGCCCCAGTGGCACCCTCCGCGGGTGGCAGCGCCTCCCGGAGGGGCCGGGTCGCGGTACGTTGAGTGGTGCGGTGCATGGCAGCCACCGCTTCCTGACTAGATGAACCCGGTCCGGGCGTAGGAAGCAGCGCATTGCCAGTGTCTTGGGTGGTTGCGTTATGGTCCAGCACCGACTCGTTCCGTTGCCCCGCCGAAGGAGCCGCTGCAGTATCGCCGGATTGTGAGCTGGGCTCCCAGGGTGACTGGGGTACGGCCAGTGCGGCGGTTGGTGGTGACGTGGCGTTGGCGGCGTCGAGGAGTGTCGGAGAAAGGCTATTGCGGCGGCCCTGCGCTGTGATGCAGCGCTGCAGGAGCACGTTGGAGGTGGAGACGTCGCCGTGCACGATGTCACAGCCTGCACGGGCAGGGGCGGCCAAGGAGTTTAGGAGCACAGGCGTAGGTCTGTAGGAGGACATGCCGGGGAGCGATCTTGCTGTGAAGGCAGCAGGAGGACGGAGGCCCGGCGGCTTGCTGCACTCAGCCATGCCATACGAACGTGCCAGTGAACATAAGGCAGGATGCGGAGGCCAATCATGCATTGGCGTAGTGCCACTCCGATACGACCAGGCGCCACATATACTGCGTGTGGAGTACAGTCGACTGCCTGCCATGCCCACGGGAACCGGCGCCACGCTGTGTTACTGACCTCCCTACTGCCGCATGCATGCCCCGCCTGCAGCCACTGCTTCCCTTGCTCCATCCCTACCCCACCACCCACCATGCAGGTGCGTCAGGGCCCTGCACACGTCCAGCGCCAGCACTAGGACACACTGCAGGGGCGGCGCCCGGTGCGCCTTCCTGCACACGCTCCCTGGGCTGTCAGGGCAGCCGTCCGACCTGCCCTCAGCCCCTTGCATGCCATGCGGCTGCGATGCTGCCGCACTGGCAGACGCACTGGCAGCGGTCACCGTCACCGTCGCCAACTGCACGCGCTCCCGTGGCTCCACCTCCCGACCGCCTCCAGCCCCGCACGTGTCAGCCCCCGACCCAGCTGACCCAACCGCACCCGCCGCCGGCTCGCCAACCGCTAGAACGCCAGCCAGCAGCGCGTGTCTCAGGCTGCTGCCGCTGCAGTACTCCTGCACCAGGATCAGCCGCCAGCCCTCCACAACCTCATCAGCATGCTGAGCTGCCTCCGCTGCATCCGCACTGGCTGCGGTGTTGGTGGTGCTGCTACCGCAACCGCTACCAACGCCAGCAAGGCTAGACCGCGGCCGTGCGGGTGCGGCCCCTGCCCCATGCGGGGCTGGCGTGGGCCTGGACGCGTACAGGGGCTGCAGGGCGAAGGTGTAGGAGGCGACGAGGTTGGGGTGGGACACGAACAGGGCCAGGGCTGCTTCCCGTACAGCCCTGGTGGCGTCGGGTGCGCCTTCGGGGGTCACCGGGCTGTCGGGGGAGCCGGGGCCGGGTTCTGGGGACCCCGGGCCGGAGGCCTGGGACAGGGCTGCGGGCGTGTTGGGCGCCTGTCCAGAGGCCGTGGAGGGGTACAACACAAGTAAGGTTGGAGTTGTGCAATGCTAGACACTGCGCCCACGGGATACTTGTGACGGACAAAGCTGGCAGACATAGGCGCAAGTAAACGCAGATGGCAGTGGTCATGTGGCGGCCAGCAGCTATACCCTGTGACCTAGCGTCCGGGCTGCACGCCGTGCGACCCACCGTGTGGAACAGGCAGCACTTGACCGCCACGTCCAGCCCCTTCCACCTCCCGCGGTACACCACGCCCTGCCCTCCCCGCCCGCCCCGCCCCAGCTCCGCCAGCAAGTCCACCGTCCCGCTGCCGCCCAGGGCGGAAAGGTCAATCGTGACAACCACAGGTGTGGTACCAGGAATAGCAGCAGCAGCAGCCGCTGCTGGTACTGCTGCTGCCGGCGAGGAAGCGCCTGCCTGCTCTCCCAAGGGCCTGAACCCTGATTCGCCGGCATCCGTGTCGCCGAAATTGTTAGCCCCGGCGCGCCTGGCCAGCGAGGCCCGACGTAAGGCGCTAGCGACAGCTGCTCCCAGCTTGCTGCCTCTAGACGTTGACGCATCGCCCACTCCGATGTCGACCAAATTAGTTGGTACCAGGCTCCCAGGTGGGCCCGAACTGTTAGCTGTCGGCAGGGCGCTGTCCCATGCACACGCAAAGGCGCCTTCTTGCTGCTGCTGCTGCTGCGGCTGCCGTGTGGAGCCGCGGCTACCCTCCGGGACGACCCACTCCAGCGCTGGCAGCGAGACGCTGCGCCGCAGCTGCCCCTGCCCCGCATCCCCACCGGCCCACAACGCCTTCCGGGACCAATGCGGGAGGAGGCCTGGACCAGCGAGTGAGGAGCTACTCGATAGCTCCACGGCCGGCGATGGCAGCAGCAGGCGGGAGTGCGGCGGCGGCCAGGCGTCTTGAGTGTCGCCGACACCCGACATCCGTATCCCATGGGCCGCAGGCAACGATCCCTGCCGCACTAGCAATGGCTGCTGCTGCTGGAGCCCATGTTGCAGCAGGGGAGGTGGCTGCGCCGCGACTGCAGCCCGCATTCGGTCCAGGGCAGCGTAGCACTGCAGCAGCACGGCCTGCCGTGCACCGCTGAACGACAGCGCGCCTCCCGCGGATGCTCGACCGGCCCCGCCTGCGAGTGTGTCTGTGCTGCTGGGCGTGGAGCGCCCCGTGACGCTCTGGCTGGTGTGGCCCCGGTTGGGACCTGAGCCTGTCAATAGGCGCGACTGCCACAGTTGGTCCACCAGCTCCTCCGGCGGCGCTGCTGCCGCGGGTGAAGCGGTTGTGGGTCGTGCGCGGGGCGCCGGCGTCGCACTGGTTAGGCTGCGGGACTGGTGTTTTGTCATGCAGCGCTTAAGGTGCGCGCCTGCGGACTTGGGCGGTAAGGGCGGTAGCAGAGAGGTTGGAGGAAGCTGGTCCCTAGGCAAGGACGAGGCTGGGTTCAGCAGGCGGATCCTCCGTCGCTGGCAGTGGCCGAGGGTGGAAGGGTGTGTGCTTGGGGTTGCAGGAGCCGATCGATGATCGTGTTGGGGCGCGACCGCGACAGCGACTGCACCGCCCGCCGCTGTAACCTGGTCGACCAGGTAGCAGCTGCTGCCGTTGCTGCTGCTGAATACCTCATTGGCGAGCGCGCGGTTGTCCGCGACGGCTGCGTGACCCACATCAGGACTGGTGCTGGCAAGCCTGCCGCCGCAGCGCGGGTGGTTGACGGTTGGCGCCGGTGTCGTCAACGCATCGTACGACAGCGCGCTGGGGCCCTGCAACGTGTCGGATAAACCTCTGCTGCCGTCCGAGCCATTCGCCGCCCCAGTGCCACTGTTGCACGACGGGTTGGAGTCCGACGATTGGCCCGTAGTCGGTTTCACGGCGTCGCCAAAGGCGGGCGAGCTGCCGTATGGCCGGCGGCGCAACCACAGCGTGGCGGCGGCTGCCCCCAACAGCGCGACGGCCAGCAGGGACACCCCAACCCCCAGCCCCACTGCAAGCGGCGTGGCAGCACCTGCGCCTCGCCGGCCCAGCTGCGGCAGCACGCTATCGCCCCCACCTCCGGTGATTACCGCCGCTGCAGGTGTCATAGTGGGCTCAGACGGTAGGGTTGCGGGCGTGTGGCCGCCACCAGACCCCCCGACGGTAGAGCCGTAGCCGCTGCCAGCACTCGGGCTCGCGCCAGGGCTAGGGTTCGGACCAGCACCGCCCGCGCCCACTACACCGCAACTGTAGTTCACAGGTAGTACCAGGGGCTGCTGCTCCCGTAAGGAGAAGGCTGTTCCCGGGGGCAGCGCGGGCTGCTCGCTTGTTAGCGTCACATCGACGCCCCTCACGCCGCACCAGCTCCAGCGCGCAAACGTCATCCGCGTCACCCCCAACCGGCTGTCGTCGTCGCCTCCGCCTCCTCCCCCGCCCCCACCGCTAAGACACGCTGCTTCCTTTGCCGCCGTCACCCTCTCAACCAGCCACCGAAGCGACGTCTCTCCGCCCGCCAGCACGGACTCGCCCAGCAGCGCTTGCCGTACATGGTGTGCGACCCACGGGTCGGTGATGGCACCGGTGGACCCTGTGACGTACACCCATGCAATGAGCGCCAACTCAGCTGGAGGCACGACCAGCGTGACGGAGTGCAGGACGGCACGGGGCAGCGCGCCCGGGTCGGACTCCTGGACAGTAGCACTGATGCTTCCGTCGGTTGCGTTGCTGCCGGTTGAGCTGCCCACGCCAGACGTGATGCTGGTTGTGCGTAGCTTGCCCAAGGCAGGGTGCGGTGCGCCTTTTGGGACGCCCCCTTGTGCGAACGCCTTGGTCCGGTCGAAGTCGAGCATCCACAGGCACGACGTGAAGTTGGCGAAGCCGGGTGGCATGCCCTGAGTCACATCCTGGTCGGCTGGCTGCTCACTCTCTTGGCGCAGTCGGCGGTTGTAGTTGAGGTCAGCATCTGTACCAGCCAGGCGGCGCGTAGACCGCCGGCGCCGACGCAAATCGTCCGGCGGGGCAAAGCTTGACGTCGTGCTGTCAGGTGGGTAGTTGCTGCTGGCGTTGGTTGCAGATGCGGAGTAGAGGCCGGCGAGGGGTAGGTTGAGCAGGGTAAGGGAGCGGAGGGTGAGGGACGCGGTTGGGCCGCGCAAGTTGACGGCGGCGGGCAGGGACTCGACGCTGAGGAGGCTGGCGGCTGGGGCGAACGGAGCCCCCACAACGACAGCAGGGGCTGACACGTTTGCCTGCAAGTTGCAAGGGACAACCGTAGCAGCAACGCGTAGGGGCTCTGCTCAAGTGCGGGACAGACCAAGGCATTGATGGTACGCATATTTCGTTTCTCCAGCCGCCCTGTCCGTTCGCCGCTACTATACACCCGTGCCTGCTGAGCGGTAGCTTGTTGCCTTCGCTTGTATAAAGACGTAACCGCCCCACGCTCAACACAGCACCCCTTTGCTCCCTTCTCCGCACTCTAACAGGCGGCTACAACCCCACCTGCGCCCGCCCGCCCGCCCACCTGCATCACGGCGAACGACCATGCAGGCATCTCGTCATCGGCAACAATGCAGAACTGCGTGGGGCCCCGCAGCACCACTCGCTCTGAGGCCTTGTACCCTGTCCAGGTGCGGGGCAGCGTGCTCGCAGGGTGCTTCAAACCGTGGTGGGTCAGCAAGACTGGCCCTATGAGGCCTACGGAGGCTGCCACCAAGCGGATGCCCGTCATCTCCGCCACGCCCGCTGGCCCCAGCTGGCACAGTGGGTGAGCAGACGGCGGCCAAGATAACCAATCCGGAAGCGGAGCAAGCGACGCGAGTTGCGGTGAGAAGAATGGAACCGCGGATGTGTCCCCAAAGCAGAGGCACGCTAGGCGGCCGCAGCTGGCGCTGTGTGCCGGTGTGCCCCCATCACAGCCAGGGTCGGGTTCGCACTGGTAGGCACCAGGCTGTGCAAGGCGTGCGGGGCTGCACGCTGAGCCGGGTACCGGCACGTGTTGGCGGTAGTCCTGCAGTTGTCCGTGGACCTGCATGCCCTGCCGCCCTGGGCCCGCACGTGGCCACACGCTGCTCGGCTGGTCGGTGAGCAGCACGTTGCGCCACTGCACGAGGCCCCCCATGGTGCGAGCTTCCGCCAGCAGCAGCCCCGGCCGCCAGCCCGCGCCAGCGCCAGGAGCCTGAAGGCCAAGTGTGTGCGCATGGGGTTTGGTGGTGTGGAGCAGGGGGTCAGGGCGTCGCTGGGAGCATTGTCCTACATCCTGAACCGTTGCAGAGGGGTGTGCCTGATGCATGGTTGGTCGGGGGGCATGCAAGGAAGGCACCCAGCGGCGCCAAACCAGACCTACCCAGGACACGTTCTTCAGCTCCACGTTGGAGATCATCTGCGCGCACAGTGGACCGCCCAGCAGCGCATCGCCATCGCCCTGGCTCCCACTCCCCGCTAACCCAGCGCTGTTCCACGGCGCACCACCAGCACCCCCGCTGCTCCTACGGCTGCTGTTAGTGTTGGTGTTTCTGCCCATGCGTCCGCCTGTTGCCCTGATATGCTCGAGCACACGTTGGTCGTAGTCCATTTGCTCGGCCCACATGGCCAGCTCCTCGCCCGGCACCCTTAATACACAGTCCTGCACCGTCAGCCGGCCGCCCTGCGTCCACCCCAGCGCAAAGCGCTGCCTCATCCACACGCTCCACACCATGGCCGTAATCAACGAGTCGGGCATGACCCCCACGGGGCCGTACGGCAGGTTGGTGAGCGTGAGGCTCCGGAGCACCACACGGTTATAGGTGTCATCCAGCTGGAAGATGGACGGAACGTGGGCTAGGTCCAGCTCAGGGAGGCGTGTGGAAGGCTGTTGGAGCGTGGAGGTGGCTGACCCAGATGGGGCTGCAACGCTGTTCGAGAGTAAGGTCGGGGGCGTGGGGATGCTGCCACCCGCGATGACAATGCGGGACTGGGTGAGGCTGCTGGGCAAGGCGGAGGGGTAGTAGGTGTTGTAGTTGTTGTAAGGGGGGTCAGGGGCGTAAGGGGTGGGTATGCCGGCGAGGGAGATGTCGTTGGGGAGGAAGAGGTTCAGGGGCACCTCGCCAATGGTGGAGGCAGCTGGAGGGAGCAGCTGCTCGGTTAGGGCGTCGAGGAGCTGCTGGGAGGTGGTGACTGTGCGGGCGAGGCATGGGGGAGGTGTGGGGCGGGCTGATGTGGGTCGGGCGCAGGTCAGGGTCACGTTGGTTGCAGACAGGGAGGGAGTGGCGTAGGAGTGGACCAGCAGGGAGGTGGCGGTGACGGTGAAGTTGGGGGAGGGGGATAGAGCGCATGCGGTTGCTTGCTGAAGGGCGAGGGAGGTGCAGCTGGGTGTCGTGATGTTTGCGTTGACCAGGGTGATGTTGGCTGTGGGATGGGCCGACACCGCAAGGAGTGAGAGGAAGGCGGTGGGGGGAAGTGGGAAGGGCCCATTGGGAAGGGCTGCGCCGGATAGAGATAGGCCAGATATGGTAAGGGAGCCATGCGGTGGGATTGCAAACAGGGGACTGGTGGAGGCGTTAAAGTCCAAACCGGCCGTGGTGGAGGCGTTCTGGGCGCCAGTGAGGAACACCTGCTGCGGTAGTGAGGCTGGAGCACGCCCGCTCAGTGGCGCCTGAATCACGATGGAGCTGTCTATGGAGCATAGTGCAGTGGTGTTGGCCGTGTTTGTTTTGCACGTAGCGATGAACGCGTCAGGGTCTGTCGCTGACCCGACGGAGGCCCGCAAAGCCCATATGACGAGGGCAAGAGCAACCAGGGGCCTCCATGGCGAAGATATACTATTCATCGATGACAAGCATTTGCAGGCATGTTTGCTGGGAAGGGCCACGCCCGGTCGACCAGTTTTCGAGCGGCACTAACTCTCCATTGCATGCTCGATATTCTTAGTTAAGAGCGCAAACACTGAAGGGAGGCGTACAAGTTAGTGTAGAGCCCTGTGCAGGCTACATGCTCCTGTATTTATGAGATAGACCGGGCCTACGTCCTGACTATAAGGAAATGCTTGGGTTTGACGTCTACATACACTACTGCTGCAGTGACCTGGCTCGCAGCGGGCAGCGCACGAACAACTGTGATCTGCGCCACGCGGGGTCTGATAACGCTCACAGCCACTTCACCCCCGAAACTCACTTACAATGCACATACTTCGTATCGCCCGTTCAGCGTCACTAGTTGCTGCTGCGTTGGCATTTACCCCGTGTATCCCGTGTCGGTTGCCGGCTGTCGCAACCGTTCATAGCATGTCTACAGCAACTGGGACGGGAGATCGTGCTCTGCAAATGCCGTTGCAACTTTACGGCTCTTCATGATATTATGTTCCTCCCGTTATCGCTAGTCATACCCACTGCCGGCAAGGGGCAGGTTGGGGTTCCGTCGGACACGTGGCATTGGGCCCGCCCGGAGGAGTGCGCCTCCCCAAATTCACACGCCCCTGAGCCAGAGGGCTCGGCCCATTTTCCCAGCTTTTGCAAAGCTGACAACGCTTGTTCTCCTAAATGCCTCAGAGCGCACGAGCGGTGGCCGCAGGGCGGGGCGTAGCGTCGAACGGCTGCACGCCACACCAGCTTTGTTCCGTACACTTTAGCGTTGCTGCACTCCACCTCCGGCTGCCCGTAGGCCACGCGTGCGGACGGACAGCGGCACAGCCCGTCCGCCGGCAGGGCTGGTGCGAGCTGCAGGACCTCCACCGCCTGTATCGCGGGAGCACTGGGGTTGCTGCCAGATGCTGCCACGCGCGGGGGATGTGCCGCATCCCAAGCCCAGAGCACGCGGGCCGTGTCAGGTGTGCATGGATAGGGCAGGCTGCGCTGGGTTGCAGCCTCCCGGCCCCCCTCCTCCTCGTCGTCCTCCTCCTCCTCGCTGTCATCCCCGCTGGCCTCTCCCTCCACTGCATCCACCCCTTCGCCGCTGCCACCGTCTCCCGTGTCTCCCTCGCCCTCGGCCCCCGCCTGCTGCTCGGCTGTGACCGCGGCTAGACCATCGTCCTCGGGGGGCAGCAGCTGCGCCGCCACGGCCACCCAACCGTCCAGCACGGCGCCCACATGCTTGCACCTGCCCTGGTGCTTGCTGCTCGTGCAGCGCAGGCTGCTGTCCGCCAGCAGCTTCACCGCCCTGTCGCCGACATAAAAAAAGTCGCCCGGCTGCGGCCGACTGTCCACGGGCTGCTGACCGCGGACGCATACATGCACTGCGTCCCCGCGTTTGGGCGCCAGCAGCTGGGACGCCGGTTCCTGGCCAGGGACTGCCGGCGTGCTCACTGCAGCCTGCAGGGCCGCAAGGTTTGCCGCCACGTAGCAGGTGTGGAGACAGCGCCGTCCTCCTCCGGGGGCCTCCAGTGCACAGTACGCAGCGCAGGAGCAGCTGAGCGCGCCGGAGGCGCGGTCGACCTCCACCTGTCGTAGGATGGGTGGCAAAGCCGCCAGTCAGTGGGTCGCGTCAATGGCAAGAAAAGCAGCCAAGTGGAAGCATTCGTATGGCCTCTGGAAACGTCCAAGCCTTGCTACGCTCTGCGACACCACCGGCTGTTGCGCACCCCACAATGCAAGGCGGTGACAGCGAACGGAGCGGGCCGTGCACAGCTGCATTTACACCCGTGGCATGACACGCCTACCCGTGCGGGCGTCTTCTTCAGCCTCCCCTCCAGGTGCGCGTAGTCTGGCAGCGCCCAGGCACCGCCCCCGGGCTCAAGTCCCCACACGTAGGCCCACGGTAGCACAGCGATGCACGATCGGAACCACGACAGCGTTCCAGCGTTGAGATGGGACATGCGCCACAGCCGCCCAGCCTCGCACTGGCGCGGCGGTGCGGCGCCCTCCAGCGGCGGAACACCCATGGGCCTGTCGGCGATCATGCAACAAGCGGGTTGGCGCGGCAGGGATACATAAACTCGTTCCAGGTGGCATCAGTGCTTGGATACAGGCAAAGATCAACCAGGAGGACACGGGACCAACCACGTTGCTTGCAGTTCCGTGTACGTGTATTAGGACCGGAAGCATCATGCGCTCATGCCTCACACAGTGTGTCGGCCCTACAAAGCCCCCCTTCCATCCCCTCCCCATGCTTCCCCGTCCCGACCTGCCCTCCAAGTCTGTGCCCTCAGCAGCGGATTGCACAGCGCATGCAAATGTGCCCTCCAGAGGCAAACACCAGCGGCAAGCCGCACCCCCGGGTGCCTGCCCTTACACCGTACCCACCTCTCGACCGCCGAGTGCCACTCCTGGTCCGTGCAGCAGGCCCAACCGGTGGTACCACCGCCGACCAGGCGCTCCGTCCCGGTGTTCTGCACGCGCACGACGCTGACAAACCCCGCGAGGCCGCCCATGCGCTGGTCCAGCAGGGCCTCTAGCTTGTGCTGCTGCTGCCGAGAGCACCTCGCCTCGTTGGCACTTGCGACGGATCTACTGCAGGAAGGCCCGCCGGAGTATGCTGCTTGGCGGAGCACGTCGTCGAGCCCTTCAAGACATCGCAAATGACGCAGCGCGACGCCCCTGAGCAGGGCCTGGAGCACGCTGGTGAACTCGGGTGTGTCTGCGCTGAGCCCCTGGGATAACTCTAGCCCGCTGAGGAAGTGCTGCGACACATAGTACTTCAGCAACGGCGCCTGGGGGTTGTGAGGGAAGGTCACAAAGAGGGCGGCCCCCATAACGCCCTGCCCAAGGTCGCATAGCCGCTCAAGATTTCCTAGGATTTCGTCCTCGGCGCCCGGGCTGCCGCGCTTCAAAGCTTGACGCTGGGCCATAGCCGGGGAGATTGCGCGAGGCACGACGTTTGAGGAAGACTCAAGAAAGTAGACGCACAAGACAAGACCGGGGAGTATAGAATAACATGTAGCTAACACTTGGGTTGCTTGTGTTGGTGTTGGCTTTCGCGGGAAACGGTCGGGGAGTGTTGCAATGTCGCAATGTTCGCGGTGCAGCGGGTGCTCTGTGTGGTGCGGCAGTGCTATACGGGCGTTGCAGTATGGCATGGGGTGTGGTGGTGCATTGCGCGCAATGTCAGGTGACATTGCAGCGGTGCATTGCTGCAATGTACCAGGCCTGCATGCATGGGATACCTATGATCTGTGCGACTGTGCCACGGCTGTCGGCAATGGGTTTTGATACCGCTCACAGCCACTTTACCCCCCAAACTCACATACAATGCACACACTTCGTATCGCAGCTTCAGCGTCACTAGTTGCTGCTGCGTTGGCCGTCGCAGCAGCGGCACTCTACAGACGGCAAACCCAGCACAACAGACGGGAACGGCTACGACGCGCCCTGCATGCTGCCTTTGAGTCTATAGCTAACAGTGATGAATGGAAATCCGCTGACGGGCCCGCTTGCGTGCTTCTGTCCGGCGGTCTCGACAGCGCCATCGTTGCGGAGGTCGGCAGCAAGGAGCTAGACCTGCAGGCCGCCTTCACAGTCATCTGCTCTGACGGTGCGTGGGCCTGCGGCACATGGGCGCTGCACCAGGCTGAACCGTAAACGCCCTCTCACGCGGCACGGGTCGTCCTGCACTCCGAGACCCAGGGGCCACCGAGCCCCCAGGCCTCAGCAGCACCCGTGTAGCATCCAATGCGACCCCAACACCCCAATGCCAGACAACCCGCCGGTTACTATTCAACCCGCCCATAACCACTGACGTATTCGAGCACCCTCTCGGTTGCAGATGCCACGGACCTGCCGCACGCCGAGGCGTCGGCGTCGGCTGCAGGCCTGGCCCACACGGTGGTGCGGCTGACGCTGCCTGAGCTGCTGCGGCGCCACCTGCCGGCGGTGGTGCGCACCACTGGATCCTTCGACCCCATGACCCTCCGGAACGACGTGGCAAGTGGGTTACCGGTGCCGCCATGCCAGCATGCAAAAGCATCCTGATGCCTTGACGCTAGGTTGCACCCAGGATGCACAGCTCACACAGTGGATGGCCCACTTCATATGGTCTTCATTGTACCCAGAGCGTGCACACCGTCCAGCATGCGAGGGACACGCGCCCTGCCCAACCACGTTCCCTGCCCTTGCGCGCGCCTGGTTCGCCTCGCGTTACAGTTGCGGCGGCGCTGTCCGAGGCAGCTTCCCGCGGCTTCCGCCGGGCCGTCACAGGCGACGGCGCGGACGAGCTGCTGGGCGGCTACTCCTTTACACACAAGTGCGTGCACAGCAAGCATGAACGCAATCTTGCATTAACGCAATCAAGAGTGTGTGATCAACATCAAGGTTGCACCCTACCAGGGGAGGTCCCACGCAGTCGGCAGCCCTGACTCCCAACGTGACATAGCCATTAGTAGCCCCACCTACAGCGTGTGCGGGTTCCGGTATGCTATACGCAATACGGCCTCTACCAGTATTTACCTGTGGGTCCAGCACTGTCGTCATGTTGGCTGCTGCTTGGGGTCGGGCAGTTGCCGGTGATGGGCATACACAATCCTGGATACATGTGCGCGTGGACGTCAACCCACGCGCCCGGCCGTCCGCACGCGCGCAGGCTCGGCCCCAAGGAGTGGGCTGCTCAGCGGGCGCACATGGCCTCAGTCATGCGGTTCGGCAGCGTGCCCATCGGCAGGCAGTACGGCGTGTACGTCACCTCGCCGTACACGCAGAAGGGCGTCCGTACGGCGGCTCTGGCGCTCGGCAAGGAGGAGTGCGTTCGGGTGGGTGGCTTACGGTGGGGTGGGTGCAAGGGCGCGTTGCATACCAGTCGTATCCGCTGGTGGCTGCCGCATGCTGACTGCACAACTGCGTAATGCGCTACCTGCTACACCACCGGGTGCGGTATTTCATCCCACACAACGATACGTTTGCTTCGGTACCCTTGTCTGGGCATGAGCCGGCGCTTGCCCGCTTTGCGTCCTCTGCACCTGACGGTCTGTGTATGCCACGACTGCATGCTTGCTGGCCCCCTCAGGGCGAACCCCCCGCCAGCACGGGCAAGGTGGTGTTGCGGGAGCTGTTTCCAGAGGTCACCTCCGCGGGGCGGCGCAAGGACCCCATCGAGGTGCGTGAAGCGTTGAGCCTTCCCACCGTCTGCGCCACATCATACCCTTCGCAATGCGGGCGCAGTGTCTTGATAGTTGACAGGTAGGCGGTGAATCAATAGGACGGGCGCTTATGCATGCACGCCCAGCTGGAGCAGCGCGCCCACGTGTAATCTGTGTGTTTAGGGCGCATCTGCGGCGGCCGAGCAGTGTACGGACGAGTACGGCACCCACCGCATTGTCCCCAAGTCCCCAAATGGACTCGTGCATGCAACCTGCTGATTATACACCACGTGCTGGGTTGTTGGCCTGTAGGTGGGGTGCGGGACCACGGCCCTGTCTCGTCCAGGATATTGGGACGAGCAGATCTCGGACGAGCAGTACACGGCCGAGGCGTCGTACGTACGGGAGCACCACGGCGTGGAGCTGCGGGACAAGGAGCACCTGACGTACTACAGGGTGTTCAGGTGCGACATCCTTGAAATCAAAGTGCATTCCTGGCTTATGGTACCCTCCAACAACCTGGTGACAGCAGGCTGTGCGTACTTGCCGACACATGCGGCACTTGAGGAGTCATGCTTGCAGGTGGCAAGCAAGTGTGGTTATGCCCAGGCAAGCATTACCGTACGCAATAATGCGATCGGGCGGGGGTGGAAGGTGCGCTCACAGGGCAGCCCCTGGCCGCTCATCGCCTGGCGACATGGCCCAAACTGTAGTTGACATTGTTGGCGCCTGCCTTCCACCACAGGGAGACGTTCCCGAACGGGGAGGTGCCCGGCAAGCCACGCAACGGCAGCGACCCCTGCCCAAAGTGCAGGTACGTCAGTTTGTCAGCCCGCCAGTCCATGATTTCCCTTGCCCCTGGGAACTAGCCAGGCCAGCTGCGTCAACCCCGACGCTATTCAACCCCCATAGGCCCCCGCATGCATAAGCCCCGCGACTGGCCAGCGTCCGCAGCCTCCACCTTTCCAATTAAGAGGTGCCAACCGCTGCCCTCCTCCCCCCTCCCCCCCCCCGTGCACCTGCGCAGGTACCAGCTGAGCCAACCCACGCAGACCTTCTGCGTCACGTGCGGCCACTACGACCCGCAGCTGCGCTTCCGGCACGCCAAGGTGTCTGCAGCCAGCTAGTGCGAGCCTCAGAGTGTGAGGCGGCGCACGAGTTGGAGCGGCGGCGCACGAGTTGGAGCTGGAGACCGCGCGTGGGGTGAAGGAGCACAGGTGTCGTAGTTGACCCAGGGCTGGCCGCACTGGGGGTATGGCGGTGGGCGGAAGCGTGGCGAGAGGGGCTGCGTTTGGGCGGGTCAAATCCCGGCCAAAGGAGCAGGGGCTGGGGGCGGTGATGGCTGGGCTTGGTCTTGAACCCCGTTAAAATTGCAGTGTTGAGGTTGGTGTTGGACTGGAGGTGTTGGGAAGGCAGGTAGAGGCGAAGGTCCCATCGCGCATAGGTGACATGTTAAATGCGAGGTGGAGCCAGAGGCGCAGATGCAGCAGGGGGTTGTGATGGCTGGTGAGGATGTCAGGTGCTAAGGACTTGAGGGCGTGTTTCGTGCACCTGCTGGCGCAACGTCTTATAAGGGCGGTCTTGGCGTTTCCTAGCCGGTGGCATGGCAGATGGCACACATGAAAGGTGCGAAGCGGTGCAGGCAGTCCCGCGCTGCAGCGCAGCAGGTTGTGGGGCATTTGATGCAGAGCTGCAGGCACGCCACGTGTCTGGCGTTGCCAGGGCACAGCTGGGGCGTGTGGCGCATCGCGCGCAAGGGAACGTTTTGAGTTGGGGCCCGACGCCGCTGTAGCTGTGGCGGTGTGCAGCACACGTGGTAACGACGTTGGCAGTCCTTAAATGTCGTACGCGGTTCGACACCGGCCCTGTCCCGGCGCGTGAAAGCCTTCGGTACAGCTGGGTAGAGCTAGTATGGTACCGCCATGCAACGCTTGCACCTCTAGATGCCGTGTACCGGCCACACGCGGCACCATGGCACACAATAGCAAACGCCAATAAATTCCACCCTTTGACACCAGTGCCGGTATGCTATCCTCCCTCCCTCTGCGCTCGTCATCCAGCCAGCCACACCACTGCTCTCCTGCCTTGGCAAGCCTTGTCAATCCACATCTCGGGCGTCCCGCGCCACGTGGCTCCGTCCTCCTGCCTCACCGCATGCGCCGGCTCTGCGGCTGAAGGCCTTGCACGTCGTACTCCCCAGCCGGCAAGCCCTGGCCAGCACAGGAGACTGTTGGTAACCATGCACGGGTTTGCGCGGTTGTTCAGCCGTCACCCAGCAACACGCTTGTCCACTGCATACGGTATAGCACTACTGCCATGTGCGCGCTCCTCCCAGCGGTCCATTTCCGTGGCATTGTGGCACTTACCGTAGTGGGGTACGCGTAAAACCGTACTCACCGTAGTGGGGTGAACCTGACAGCTTTCTTTTCACATGGGACCTGCCTGGGCCTACCGAAAAGGGACTCCTCCTAACTCGCCAGCCCAACGCACCTGTTGGCTGACGAAGGCCTCCATGTCCCGGAACAGCTGCTGGTACTCGTGCAGCGCCCGCCGCCAGTACAGCATGCGGGCGTGCGGCGTCAGGTGCCTGTACGCGAACGCCTGTTGGGCGGGTGATGGGGTGCGTTGCGGCGCCGTGCGGCAGGGCGGCAAGAACGTACAGAGCAAGGGATTTGAGCGGCATGGCAGGCACATCTCAGGTCAGCTGGTTGGGAAGCCCCCGCTCCCCCAGCCTGTGATGAAGCTCCGAGCCTACTCTGCCAGAGTGCCGCCATCCCAATCACTAATCGTGACATCAGCATAGACCACAGCTTGCGCCACTACCGCCTAGGGCAGCATTCAGGGTTCAGGGTGCATTGTCCACCTCATTGGACGTGTCCGTACCCACCTGGCCCTGGAGAGCCACCTCCTGGAGGTAGCGCGCCTGGTGGGGGGAAGGAGCAGCAGCAGGACGATATGCACACGAGGCCCCGCATCCGGTATTCGCAGGTAGTCCTCACGCAGGGCAGCGGAAGCTGCGTTGGGGAGCGCTGCATGCACCAACCTCCACTCGAGCAGGTTGCCACGGCAGGGGCCCCGCTTGCAGGAAATGCCATTACCACGTACATGCAAATGCGCATTGCCCTGCACATTGCCGTAAAGCCTGCAAGTGCAGGTACAGGCTTCCAGCAATGCCATCCTCCAAACTGGCTGGATGCTGAGGGTGGCAACCCCGCGCCCTCGAATCCGTACTGCTCACGTTGTGTCTCAGGTGGCGAATGGTGTAAAGGATGTCGGTCCTGTGGTGGTTCCAGAAGCTAGCGGGCACATGCCGGACGGACACGGAGGAAGACAGTTTGATGGCCCATAACGGTTAGGTGTATGACACAACACCAACTCGCACGCGTCAGGGCATGCAAGTCCGGCGCCGGACGGATGCCTGATAGGTTCTGCCACCGTCGCGTGGCCTGACCTCAGTCCACCGCACATGGACGCAGTTTCAGTCAAACCACAGATAGGACCACCGCCAACCGTCCCACACTCCCCACCGTACTTGCCTGATATAGTGCACACCGGGCACGAGCGAGCGGTAGTACCTGCACGCAGGCAGCAGCGCGCACGGCAGGTTGGGCCCCAGTGTGCAGCTCATTGCAGAGGCCGCAGTGACCACAACGGCTGCGCGCAAAGCGCCCCTGCATGAGCGCCTATGTACTAGCCTGCGCCGCGGCCCCCTGGCGGCAGCTGCTGGAACTCCTGCCATACGTGCTTGCGTGAAGGCTACCCACAAGAGCCATTCCACCGCGCCGTAGCTTACCATTCAATCCAGGGGCTGGCCTGCAAAGTGCAAACATGCCAAGGATGGCACATCAACGGGCAGTATGTGTGGCTACAGTAAGTCCTCCGCGCTGGGTAACGGCGTGCTAGTCATGAGTTGCCATGGCCAGTGCGCATCGCGTGACTTTGGTGGTAAGTGTGTTACGTCCACGGAAGCTGAGGCCACCTGGGCAGATGCAAGTGCCACCAAACTGACCCCTCACCGACATGTACGGGCAGCATCCGAACTGCTGCCTGGCACCGAGATCGTGCGGTCCCCTCCCCGACCTGCTTGAGCACGGGGCTGTTGATGGTGAGCAGGCGGCCCCCTAACCCACACCCACCTGCTTGAGCACGGGGCTGTTGATGGTGAGCAGGCGGGCCAGGCGGGAGGAGGCGGTGATGCCGTCCAGGGCCAGAGTGTACCTGCGGAACGCGTGAAAGCAGTTGAGGGCAGCAGTTGAGCGCGCAATAGCACGAAAGCGTAGGCAGCTAGCGTAGGCGGTGACTTGTGGCTAGTGAAGCTCTCGGCAGTTTATATTCGGGCTCACGCAGGTTTGGGTCGGCAGAGGCCTTGGCGTAACAGGCGGTGCCAGCATGTCGTGCTCTGCCTGAAGCGCTGCAGTTGTGGCAAGGGAGACCCACTTGAAGCGCGCCAGCTCCAGCGTGTGCACGAAGCCACGTGCCGGCACGTGCACCAGCTCCGGCCCCTGCTGCTGCTGCTCTTTCTGCTGCTCCTGTTGTCGCCCAGTGTTTCGTGGTGGCGCCACCGTCACATTGTCCAGCAGCCCCACGTCCAGCAGCTGCCGCCACTCGGGGCTGGTCTGCGCAATATGCACGTGCGTGTCCGTCTGCGCTTTCTCCAATCGCTCCACAGAGGAAGCAGGTCATGACGTTCCGCGACCAGCCACCAGGCTATCACGCCACACGCCACGGTCAGTGGATTGTCCCCACCACTTTTAGGCAAAATGGCAATGCACAGCCTCGTCACATGCTTGCATGCACCATTCTTATCCGTTTGCATGCCTGTGCCTCCCGCCCCATTCCGCACCGCTGCCTTGAGCGCCAGGTACGTCCGAGCACACGTGTCCTTGGCCCAGGGGTAGAACTTGGTGTGGCAGTACTCTGCACGGACGCGTGGGACAGGGGCGGTGCACACGGCGCGTCAAGCTCGAGCTAGCCACGTGACACGTGGCACGTGGCACGTGGCAGGCTGCCGGCGTGACCGCGCTCTGCAGGGCCTCGGAGGCCGGGGTTGCCCATACGGGCTAGTAGGCGAGGTGCGTATATATAAAAAACGTAATCTTCTTTTACAAAATTTTAAAAATCAAAGAAATAAAAAAAAGTTTCAGTTGCCCATACGGGCTAGTAGGCGAGGTGCGTCCGCAGCAGGTGGTGCGCGACTGCTCCATGTGCTGCTCACCTCTGCCGCGGAACACCGCCCTGTCGATCTTTTTGTCTGGCGGGAAGTATACCAGGTGCTGCCAGCGGTGCATGCCCACCGTAATGGGCACCAGGATATCTTCGTCTCTGGGTTTCGGGAGAAGGGGCAAGGGTGATTGCGGTAGGTGTGATGACGAAGGTGAAGCGCAGCACTCAGCCATACATGTCCTGGTGTCTTAGGGAGTTAGGGGCCACGGCCAGGGGCCGGGGCGCGGGGAGATACCGTTTGCAAGGCATATCAGTGACGGGCGGCCATCTCCCAGGCCGCATACCCCAGCCGTTTTGGCACCGGCGCTTGATTTTCGCACCTGAACTTGTCCCACTCCTTGGTCACGGAAAGCACGGGCGCGGGGCAGGGCCCGATGCTGCTCCTGCTGCGCCGCTGGGCGGGCCCCGCCGTGTCCTGGCACATGCTGGTGTCCGCCACGTTGAGCACGAACGCCACGTCAGGCCAGTCGGACGGCGCATCCGCCACCCACTGCCGCAAGTCTACCGGTACGGAGGGAGGAGGCGCAATGGAAGGGGGTTCAGTCTCTGCAAGTTTCTGAAGAGGTGTTCAGGAAAGACCAAAGCGCTGGGCTTTGTTTAGTGATTGCCATGAGTCCAGGCCCCGAACAGCTTTACACCCTCCAGCATCTTGGCACCAGCGGCAGCGGCCTACAGCATGTGAGCCACCACCTGACGCCCGTGTGCCCCCGAACCCGCCTCTTCCGCAAACACATGCTTGCCCTGCGGCCTCGCACAGCCGTCCAACCCTTCCTCAAGCCGCCTCACCCGCCAGCAGGTCCTGCATGATGGGGTCGCACGGCTCCGTACAGCCGTACGACGGGGCTTCCCCCTGGCCGGGGTGCGGCAGCAGTACGACACGGCCCTGCCGTAGCAGCACCAGCCGCCGGCTGGCGCGTGCCGGCAGCGCCGCCGCCCACCCCGCCAGCGCCGCCATGCTGACGTTTGAGCGCCGCCGCCAGGGTGCCACGTCACGCATGAGGTTGTCGTCGTACAGCTCAGCCTGCGTGTCGTACACGGCGTTACCCGTGAGGTAGATGGGTGGACGTCGCGGCGGAAGGAGGAAGCCGCAGGGGCACAGGGACCGTTGGACGTGGGCTAGGTTGTCCCTTGTCAGGGGCGTGAACCTTTGCAACAGCAGACGCGTGACGGAGTCTTGGAGAAGCAACACACAACAAAAGGATGCAAAGGTTAGATGCACTTACCTGGTCTTCGTCTGTCATGACCTTTCGGAAAAGGTGTGTGGGTGGGGTCCAACTCCGGGTGGGTCCCACCGGCTCCAACACGAAGCGCACGGGATGCTCCCAGTCGTGCTTCGGGTATGTGGCGCGTAAGAACGCCATGCCAAAGCTGGTGTCGCTGCTTGCATTCTGGGTGGAGCCAAAGGGTGTCCCGGCCACGGCTAGGGCGATGCAGAGGGTGATGCGGACAAGGAGGGGACGTGCCGCGAGGCATGTTGCTGACTGGCAGCCCCGAATCATGCCGGTCCTACGGGCATGCTTGGACACTCGTTTGTTAAGTTCCCATCCTATATGGTGGCTTCTCGAGGTGCGTCTGAGGCCTACGCGAGCAAGGCTGCTATTCGTGCAGAGCTTTGGTGTGAGGCACTTGGAGTTAGGATCCGTTCCTTTGGACCCTCCAATGGACTGCTTCGCTGCATGAAGGTATCTACTTTAGAGTCCTTTGACTCATAACTCGCGGTAAACGATTTGATGAATGGGGCTGTTGCGAGGCAGTTGGCGGGAATTCTTGCCGGAATGATCAAAACGCTGGATTGAAAACCTGTGAACTAGGTTTACATACGGCTATTATTCTTTGAAGGGCCCAGAAAGTGGAAGTCGCAAAGTTCCAGGCTTGCTGGTTGGCGTTCGAGAACACCAGGGGAGCCCTTTTTTAGGTGCTGGTTCGTGCTATATGCGGGACGGCCGTTTGGGGCGGCATTGTGTGCGGTCCAAGGCGAGCAGCCCTTCTTGCGAGCCACAGGGGACCTAAGGACAGCTGGGCCTACCATTATCAACTTGCATGGGACATTCCAGAGGCAGTGAGCGAGCTGCGCACAGGTGCAGACGGGCAGCCAGCCACAGCGCTCGGCAGCCCTTGTCGCTCCGTGCGCGCCGCACGCACGTCTGTCCCATCACCACCGTCTTTAGTCATCCACACCAAGGCCAGCAGGAGCATGCCCAGCACCTAGGAAAGAAAATCTGCTCAACGGTATTGCTGCAGCAACCCAGAACGCTTCACTCTCCACCCTCATCGCCTTCATCGCCCTCCTCTTCGATCCCCTCTTGCCCTGCAGCGGGAGCTACCCCCTTGCCGCCTCCCTTCTTCCGGCTGACCACGTACTCCCCGCTGGGTAGGGCCTGCGGGCGCCACAGCACACACGGCGAGTAAGCGAGGCAGCGGCTTGGCGGCAGCACCAATGGGGGGGATAGTACAACACGCGGTCAACGTGCAAGGCATGTGCTCGGGAAGCCGTCACGCAACTCACTCTCCTGCTTGCAGGATGCGCCCTTCCGGCCGCACCTGCATGCTGTCTCATAACCCATCGGCCCGCCGTATCCGGTCCCTCTTCCCGGTACGACACTAGCCCTAGCATATACTTGACTTGTGCACAGCTTCGTCCGACCCGGCACCAGCCTGGAGCCCAGCACGCTAGTGGACAGCGCCCACTACGTGCTCAATGGCCCACAGCACAGCACCTAACCCACGCCTTCACCTTACTCGTATGGTGCAAGCCCAATGGGCCCAAGCTGTCGTGCCGCCGGACGCAGTACACCTGCCGTACACCGGTACGGCACCCACCTGCTTCATGACGTACGCGTCCATGTCGGGCAGCAGGGCCTTGTACTCCTCAAGCACGCGCCGCCAGTACAGCATGCGCGCGTGGGGGGTAAGGTAGCGGTACGCGAACGCCTGCGCAAGGGCGGGGAGACGCATGCGGGGAACAGGTGGATGGTGGCTGGGCAAAGGTATAACAATAGGCGGACATACAGCAGGTGCGGGCTTGCGTGCCGTGCTCTTCGGTCAATCTGCCAGCGCGTCTGCTATGCATCCCACTGCACTTCTGCTGGTGGTCCGCATCTCTTGCTGACCATGCAGCTGCCCGCTTGCCCCGCACCTGGCCCTGGCGTGCCACGTCTTGAAGGTACAGGTACTGCCGAGGGAAGGCAGTGAGGTGCACAGGGTATGCACAGGGGTTGAGCTATGGGTTGAGTTTACATGTTATGGCAGAGGACCAGCGCGCTAGCAGCATACGGCCTCATGGCTACGGGGCTCGTGCACGTACGGCACGTACGGCATGTACGGTGTACTGCCAAGGGATGGATGGCATGGAGAGGCACACGGTGTGCACAGACATGACGGAAGGGGGTGAGTTTACGTTGTAGGGGCAGTCAACTAGCGTGTGCGCGGTAGAGGGCCTCACAGGTACTGTACCAGGTCGTGCACGCACGGCGTCGAGGCAAGCACACAATACACAGACCGAGCAGCGGACAGCAGTGGCATAAAGGCCCACTTACGTTGTGCTTGAGGTGCTTGATGACATACATGATGTCCATGCGATGGAAGTTCCAGAAGCTGCGGGGACGGGGGGGGGGACGGGGGATGGGAGGGCGGGGGCGGTAGAGTGGGGTATCTGCGGAGCCTGTGTTTCGCCTATATGCTGCCCTTTTTGGGCTGAGCCCCCGGCGCGAAGCGCATTCAGGGGGGCGAAGCCCCCCGTG